>Ga0181521_10000085_pt1 | contig 102257 bp, 93 predicted proteins | sample PEATcosm2014_Bin_32_FD_119764 | JGI IMG/M metagenome (GOLD analysis project Ga0181521, IMG submission 119764) | Peatland microbial communities from MTU Mesocosm Facility, Houghton, MI, USA - PEATcosm2014_Bin02_60_metaG | ecosystem: Environmental > Terrestrial > Soil > Wetlands > Peat | place... | reverse complement strand
CTGCAGCGGCCGAAGCGCTTCTTCGGCGCGGCGCGCAATATCGAGGAAGGCGGCTCGCTGACGATCATCTCAACCGCGCTGATCGATACCGGCTCGCGCATGGACGAGGTGATCTTCGAAGAGTTCAAAGGCACCGGCAATTCGGAAATCGTGCTCGACCGCAAGGTCGCCGACAAGCGCACCTTCCCGTCGATCGACATCACCAAATCCGGCACACGCAAGGAGGAGCTGCTGGTCGACCGCGGCGTCCTCTCCAAGATGTGGGTGCTGCGCCGCGTGCTGATGCCGATGGGCACCGTCGATGGGCTCGAGTTCCTGATCAACAAGCTCAAGGACTCGAAGAACAACGCCGAGTTCTTCGACGCGATGAATACCTAACGATCGAAGTTACCGTATCCGCTCATAAGACCGTCATGGCCGGGCTTGTCCCGGCCATCCGCGTGGATCTCCGGGACATGCCCAGCGATGACGGTATGAGTGCGCGAAACCCTAAACTGTAAACACTGTCTGCCCGGTCGTCTTGCGGCCTTCGAGGTCGCGATGCGCCTGCGCCGCGTCGCGCAGCGCGTAGGTCTGGTTGACCATGATCTTGACCGCGCCGCTCTTGACGACCGAGAAGAGGTCATTGGCCGCGGTCAGCAGATCCTCGCGCGTCGCGGTGTAGTTGCCGAGGGTCGGCCGGGTCACGAACAGCGACCCTTTGCCGGCGAGGATGCCGAGATCTACCGGCGGCACCGCGCCCGACGACTGACCGAACAGCGCCATCAGCCCGAGCGGCGCCAGGCAATCGAGCGACTTGTAGAACGTGTCCTTGCCGACCGAATCGTAGACCACAGGCAGCTTCTTGCCGCCGGTGATCTCAGTGACACGGGCGACGAAATCCTCGATGCGGTAGAGGATGGGGTAGTCGCAGCCATGCTTCTTGACGAGCGCCGCCTTGTCCTCGCTGCCCACCGTGCCGATCACGGTCGCCCCCAGATGCTTCGCCCACTGACAGGCGATGAGCCCGACCCCGCCAGCGGCGGCGTGGATCAGGATCGTCTCGCCCGGTTTTACGACATGGGTGCGGCGAATGAGATACCAGGCGGTCATGCCCTTGAGCATCATCGCCGCGGCTTCCTGGTCGCTGATGCCGTCCGGCACGGGCACCAGCCGGTCGGCCGGCATGATCCGCTCTTCGCTATAGGCGCCGAGCGGGCCGCCGGCATAGGCGACGCGGTCGCCCAGCTTCAACCCGGTAACCCCAGGCCCCACCTCCTCGACGATCCCGCAACCCTCGCCGCCGAGCCCGCTCGGCAGCGGCACGGCGTAAAGCCCGCTGCGCTGATAGGTGTCGATGAAGTTGAGCCCGACCGCCTTGTGCTTCACGCGCGCCTGGCCAGGTCCGGGCTTGTCGACGCTGATCTGCTGCCAGATCAGGACCTCGGGGCCGCCGGTCTTCTCGAAACGGATCGCCTGTACCATGACTCCCTCCCGAAACGGATGGAGGGGTTTTAGCCGAGCGCGCCTTCGAGCGCGAGCAGGGTTTCTTTGGTCTTGAGCCCGCCCGATCCGCTATAGCCGCCGAGCCCGGCCTTGCTCAACACGCGGTGGCAGGGAATGACGATCGGGATCGGGTTTTTGCCGCAAGCGCCGCCGACCGCGCGCGGGGCCGAGCCAATCGCGCTGGCGAGCTCGCCATAGGAGCGGGTCTTGCCGTAGGGGATCTTCTGCATCGCCGACCAGACGCGCTGCTCGAAATCCGATCCCGCGGGGCGCAGCGGGAGGTCGAAATGCGAGAGCTTGCCGGCGAAATAGGCGTCGAGCTGACGTGCGGCCTCGGCCAGCAACGGGCTGCCATTGCCGCTCTGTTCGTCGACCCAGCGGATCGCGACAATTGCGTCGGCATCCTCATCGAGCGCAAGATTTCCAATCGGGCTTGATATCGATAGTGTTTCCAAGGCTACCTCCGCCGAGAACATTAAAAGAACGCTAGCGGAGTTTACCCAACGCGTCGACCAATTCCTGCGACACTACGATCGGCAACGAACAAACCGGGCCGTCGCACACATAGGCAGCGGGTTTACAGTCAACCAAACCCTTTCCCGCCGCCGGGTGGTCGGCCGGCAACGCCTCGCCGGGGGCGAGCGCAAGAACGACGCGATTGGGCAGCGAGACCGCGCAGACCGCGCGGCGCAAGGCTTCGAGCGCGGGGTCATGTGGCTCGCCGATCAGCACGATCTGCACCGGCTTTTGCGCCAGCTCCGCGTTGTTGATCAGGGTCGCGAGCGGGAAGAAATTGCGTCTTACCTCGCCCGCAAACGTGCGGATCACCGCCTCCGCCCGCTCGCGGTAGGCGGTCTCGCCGGTGAGAATCGCAAGTCGGGTCAGCACCCCGACCAGCGTGCCATTGCCTGCCGGCACCGCGGCGTCAGCGGCGGTCTTCGCCCGGGCGATCAGGCCGGTGGTGTCTTCGGCGGCGAAGAAATAAGCGCCGCCCGCATTGTCCCAGTAATGCCGGTCCAGCGCGGCGATCCAGGCACGCGCGTGAGCCAGATAGTCGCGATCAAGCGTCGCCTCGTGGAGCACCAGCGCGGCGCGACACAGATTGGCGTAATCGTCGATGCTGGCCGGATGCCGGGCGCTGCCAGTTCGCCAACTATGAAGGAGCCGCCCATCGGGCCCGGTCATGTGCTTGCGGACAAAAGCGAACGCGCGCTGCGCCAAGGCGATCCAATCGGGCCGCTCGAACACCAGGCCCGCCTGGGCGAGCGCGGCGATCATCAGCCCGTTCCAATCGGCCAGCACCTTGTCGTCGAGCCCGGGCCGCACCCGCGGAGCCCGCACGGCAAAGAGCTTATCGCGGCAGCGCGCGAGCAGCGCCTCGGTCTCGGGATCGGCCAGCGCGGGGCGATGCAGCCGATTGAGAATCGTGTGGCCTTCCCAATTGCCCTCCGGCGTCACGTCATAGAACTGCTTGAATACTGCCGCGTCCGCGCCGAGCACTGCATCGACCTCAGGCTCCGACCAGACGGAAAATTTCCCCTCCTCGTGCTCGCTGTCGGCGTCAAGGCTTGAGGCGAAACCGCCCTCGGAGGTCAGCATTTCGCGTTCGAGCCAGCCGATCGTCTCGGCGACGCGCTGGGCGTAGAGGGGATCGCGCACCTCTTGCCAAACCAGAGTCAAGAGGTCGACCAGCTCGGCATTGTCGTAGAGCATCTTCTCGAAATGCGGTGCGAGCCAACGCGCATCGACCGAATAGCGCGCAAAGCCGCCGCCAAGATGGTCGTAAATGCCGCCCTGGCTGATCGTCGTCAGCGTCCGCAGCACGGCGTCGCGATAGGGCGCCTGCCGCGTCCGCTTCCAGCCGCGCCACAACAGCTCGAAAATACCGCATTGCGGGAATTTGGGGGCGGTGCCGATGCCGCCGTTGAGCGGATCGACCTCGCGCAATAGACGCTCGGCGATGCGGTCGTACAGTCCTGGGTCGATCGCCTCGCCTGCCTCCGGCTGGCCGAGCTTTACGAGCGCGCCGCGCAGGATCGTGAGGTTCTTCGTCACCTTGCCCGGTTCGCTGCGATAAGTCGCCGCGACCCCTTGCAGCACCTGGGCAAAGCCCGGCCGTCCCCAGCGCGGCTCGGGCGGAAAATAGGTGCCGCCCCAAAACGGCTCGCCCCCGGGGGAGAGGAACATCGTCAGCGGCCAGCCGCCTTGCTCGCCCAGCAAGGCCAATGCGTGCTGATATATTGAATCGAGGTCAGGCCGTTCCTCGCGGTCCACTTTGATATTGATATACAGCTCATTCATCAGGGCGGCGATGCCGGGGTTTTCGAAGCTTTCGTGCGCCATCACATGGCACCAATGGCACGCCGCGTAGCCGATCGACAGCAGGATCGGCCTGTCCTCGGCCTTGGCGGCGGCGAGCGCGGTCTCGCCCCACGCCTGCCAGTGCACCGGGTTATCCTTGTGCTGCAGCAAATAGGGGCTGGTTTCCTCGCCGAGACGGTTGCGGTCCATTGGCGGCTCCTTTGCGCGGCAGCGTTGCCCGACTGTGCCTCGACGGGGTAAGGTTTCGCTCGTATCTTAAACGCAGTTTGGCGGGTTGCGTCAGCCACTCCGCCGATTTCCGCTTCCTGGCAATCCGGAGACTTCAATGGCAGACGATCCGCGGCTCTTCTACGACCGCCACATTTTCATGTGTAACAACGTGCGGCCGGAGGGCCATCCGCGCGGTTGCTGCATGGCGCGTGCGGAAGCCGCTGGCGGGTTCAATAAGTTGCGTGGCTACGCGCGTGAGAAGGCGCGCCAGCTCGGCATCCAAAACGTCCGCTTCAACGCCGCCGGGTGTCTCGACCGCTGCGAGTTCGGGCCGAATCTGGTGATCTACCCCGAGGGCACCTGGTACCACTTCGAGTCTCAGTCGGACATCGACGAGATCCTGGAGACCCACCTGAAGAACGGCGGCCGGGTCGAGCGGCTCATGCTGCAACCGGACCAATTGCCGCCGAAGCACTGAGCCCGCGTCCGGCGTCGACTTCCGCCTCCGACACGATCTTCGCCCCGGCCACGGCGCCGGGAAAGGCGGCGATAGCCATCGTCCGCCTTAGCGGGCCGCGTGCCGGCGAGGCGCTGACGGCGCTGACCGGCGGCTTGCCGATCCCGCGCCGCGCGCGCCATGCGCGATTGCGCGATCGCCGGACCGGCGACGATATCGACGACGGGATCGCGCTGTGGTTTCCCGGACCCGACAGCGTCACCGGTGAGGATGTCGCAGAATTTCAGCTACATGGCAGCCGCGCCGTCCTTGCCGCGCTGATCGCGGTGCTCGGCCGGATGGGGCTGCGCCTCGCCGAACCGGGCGAATTCACCCGCCGCGCTTTCCTGAACGGCAAGCTAGACCTGACCCAGGCCGAAGCGATCGCCGACCTCACCGCCGCCGAGACCGAGGCGCAGCGGCGCCAGGCGCTGCTCCAACTCGACGGTCATCTCGGCGATCTTTACCGTGGATGGAGCACGCGGCTGTTGCGTCTTCTCGCTCATCTCGAAGCGACCATCGACTTTCCCGACGAGGATTTGCCGCCGGAAATCGAGGGCGAAGTGGCTGGCGAGAGCGCAGCACTTGCCGCGGAGATCGAGAACCATCTCGCCGACAACCGCCGCGGCGAGCGGCTGCGGGATGGCATCGCGGTCGCAATTATCGGCCCGCCCAACGCCGGTAAATCGAGCCTGTTAAATCAGTTGGCGCGGCGAGAAGCCGCTATCACGTCGCCGATCGCCGGGACGACGCGCGATGTGATCGAGGTGGCGATCGACCTCGCTGGCTATCCAATTGTGCTCGCCGACACCGCCGGCCTGCGCGACAGCGTCGACGCGATCGAGCAGGAAGGCCTGCGCCGCGCGCTGGCCCGCGCCGAGGCGGCGGAATTGCGCCTCTTCGTCTTCGATGCCGGCCAACCGCGGGATGCGGCAGGCGCGGCGGCGTGGCCCGGCCCCGACACGCTGCTGGTCGCCAACAAGATCGATCTTCTGTCGGAAGCTGAATTGCCGGCCGGCGCAATCGGTGTTTCGGCGCTGACAGGAGAGGGCATCGGCGCGTTGACCGCGGCGCTGGGCGCGCGTGTCGGCGCCGAATACGACATAGCGGCGCCCCTATTGACCCGCACCCGACACCGCGCGGCGCTCGAAGCCGCGCGCGATGCGCTGCATCGCTCGCTGGCCGCCGGGTTGCCGGAACTCCGCGCCGAGGATTTGCGCCTCGCCTGGCGCAGCCTCGGCCGCATTACCGGCCACGCTGATGTCGAGGACCTGCTCGATGTGATCTTTGCCGATTTTTGCATCGGCAAGTGATGTTTCACGTGAAACCTCGACACAATTCCGGGCGCTCCCTATGTTCCGCGCGATGAGCGGAGTTCGGGCGAAATACGACGTGGTGGTGGTGGGCGGCGGCCATGCCGGCTGCGAAGCGGCCGCGGCCGCGGCCCGGCTTGGCGCGCGCACCGCGCTCGTCACCCATCGCCGCGACACGATCGGCGAGATGTCGTGCAATCCGGCGATCGGCGGTCTCGCCAAGGGCCATCTGGTGCGCGAGATCGATGCGCTCGACGGGGTGATGGGTCGCGCGATCGATCGGGCCGGGATTCAGTTCCGCTTGCTCAACCGCAGCAAGGGGCCGGCGGTTCGCGGTCCGCGCGCGCAAGCCGACCGCAAGCTTTACCGCCGGGCGATGACGGAAATCCTCGCCGAAACGGAAGGCCTAGAGATTGTCGAGGGCGCGGTCGAGGATTTGGTGCTTGATGACCATGGCCGCGTGGCCGGGCTGACGCTCGGCGATGGGCGTGAGATAGCCGCCGGTCGCGTCGTGCTGACGACCGGCACGTTTCTCGGCGGGCTCATCCATATCGGCGCCGAAAAGATCCCGGCGGGCCGGGTCGGCGAGGCGCCGTCGCTCGGCCTATCGGGAACGTTACGCCGCGCCGGGTTTGCCCTGGGCCGCCTGAAGACCGGGACGCCGCCGAGGCTCGACGGCAAGACGATCGATTGGGCCGGGCTTGAAATCCAACACGGCGACGACCCGCCGCTGCCGTTCTCGTTCCTGACCGGGCGGATCACGACCCCGCAGATCGCCTGCCACATCACCGAGACGATTCCGGCGACCCACGCGGTGATTCGCGCCAATCTCGACCGGTCGCCGCTCTATGGCGGCGACATTACCGGAGTGGGCCCGCGCTATTGCCCGTCGATCGAGGATAAAATCGTGCGGTTCGCGGCGCGCGAGCGACACCAGATTTTCCTCGAGCCGGAAGGACTCGACGACGATACGATCTACCCGAATGGAGTGTCGACCTCGCTGCCGCGCGATGTCCAGGCACAGTTCATCGCGACGATCCCCGGTCTCGAGCGCGCGGTGATGCGGCGGCCGGGCTACGCGATCGAATACGACTACGTCGACCCGCGTGAGCTTCACCCGACTTTGGAGACGCGCCGCCTGCCTGGCCTCTACCTCGCCGGCCAAATCAACGGCACAACCGGCTACGAGGAGGCCGCGGCGCAGGGGATTGTCGCCGGGATCAACGCGGCCTTGGCGGTGTCGGGGGCGGCGCCGCTCATGCTCGACCGCGCCGACGCTTATATCGGCGTGCTGATCGACGATCTGGTAACCCGGGGCACCAGCGAGCCCTACCGCATGTTCACATCGCGGGCGGAATATCGGCTGAGCCTGCGTGCCGACAACGCGGATCAGCGGCTGACGCCGATCGGCGTGCGAGTTGGTGCGGTGGGGGCCAGGCGCGTCGCGGCCTTTGCCGCAAAAATGGCAGCCTTGGAGAGGGGGCGGAGCCTGGCCGCCTCGCTGCGTCTCAGCCCGTCAGCCCTGTCCCGATACGGCATAAACGTCAATGCCGACGGGATCACGCGCTCCGCGGCTGATCTGCTGGGTCATCGAGATATCGGCATTAACAAGCTCTCGTCCATTTGGCCGGAGCTGGCGACAATCCCGGCTGAAATTGCCGAGCAGATCGAGATCGACGCCGGATATGCGGGCTATTTGGAGCGACAAGCGCGCGACATCGTCGCGTTTCGCCGCGACGAAGCGCTGTTGCTGCCCGAAGCGCTCGATTACGGCGCCATCGGCGGGCTATCGGCCGAGGTGCGCGGCAAGCTGGCGTCGGCGCGACCCGCGACGCTCGGCGCCGCGTCGCGCATCTCCGGGGTGACCCCAGCCGCGCTGGTAGCCCTGCTGCAATATGTCAAGCGGCGCCCGGAAGCGGCGTGAACGGACAACAGGCCCGGCCGCTCACCGCGCAAGATTTTGCCGCGCTGACGGCGGTTTCACGTGAAACAGTGGCGCGACTCGAAGCGTACGCCGCGCTGCTGCTCGAATGGTCCGGCCGGATCAACCTGATCGGCCGCAGCACGCTCGATGACATCTGGCGCCGGCATTTTCTCGACTCGGCGCAGCTGCTGCCGCTGATCCCGAAAGGCACGGGGAACCTCGTCGATCTCGGCAGCGGCGCCGGTTTTCCCGGGCTGGTATTGGCGATCCTCGGTGTGCCCGCGGTCGAGCTGATCGAAGCCGACAGTCGCAAATCGGCCTTCTTGCGTGAGGCGGCGCGAGTCGCGGGCGCCGAAATCCTGCTTCGGCCCTGTCGAATCGAGTCGGTCACGCCGCATGCGGCGGATGTCGTGACCGCCCGCGGCTGTGCGCCGCTGGATAGACTTCTGCCTTTGGCAGAACGGTTTATTGGACCACAAACGACCTGCCTGTTTCTCAAGGGCACCCGCGCTGAGGAGGAATTGACCGCCGCCGGCAAAGCCTGGACAATGACCGTGTTACGTCATCCGAGCCGCGCCGATCCGGGCGGAATCGTGCTTTCGTTGCAGCAGGTGGTTCGTGAGCCTCGTCGAGCCTGAGGCCGCGCCGCGCGTCGCGGCTGGCGGGCGACAACCGCGTATCGTCGCCGTCGCCAACCAAAAGGGCGGGGTCGGCAAGACGACGACCGCGGTAAATCTCGCGACTGCCTTTGCCGGCAAGGGCAGGCACGTGCTGGTCATCGACCTCGATGCGCAGGCGAACGCGACAACCGGACTTGGCGTAACAGGGGATTTTACCGCAACGTCTTATGAGCTGCTGCTTGGCGAGGTCACGCTCGATGCGGCCGCTATCGGCAGCGCGGTGCCCGGGCTTTCTGTCGTGCCGGCCAGTCCCGACCTCGCCGGGGCCGAGATCGATCTAGCCGCGCGGCCGCGCCGCGAATTCCTGCTGGCCGATACCGTGCGACGCCATGTCGGCGCTTACGACGATGTGCTTATCGACTGTCCGCCATCGCTTAATCTTCTGACGATCAATGCGTTGGTTGCGGCTGATCGAGTTTTGGTGCCGTTGCAGTGCGAGTTCTACGCGCTCGCCGGTCTTGCGCAGCTGATCGATACGATCGAGCGGGTGCAACGCGCGCTGAACCCGCGGCTTGAGCTGCAGGGGGTCGTGCTGACGATGTACGATCGGCGCAATAATCTGTGTGAGTTGGTGGCGGCTGATGTCCGCGGCCATTTCGGCAGCAAAGTCTACGACACGGTCATTCCGCGCAACATCCGGGTGTCCGAGGCGCCGTCGCATGGGCTGCCGGTGCTGCTTTACGATCAGCGTTGCTCCGGCGCGCTAGCCTACAAAAAGCTCGCCGCCGAAATGCTGGCTGGCGGCGCGGCATGAACAGCGCGCGGCGACAGCCGCTTGGCCGCGGTCTTTCGGCGCTGTTCGGTGAGGGCGCGGCACGCCCGGGCGGCGAGGGCGGCGCGGTGCGCGAGGTGGCGATCGAGCTGATCCGGCCCGGCGCGTTTCAGCCACGCCGCCGGTTCGACGAGGTGGAACTCGAAGCCCTGGCGCAATCGGTGCGCGAAAAGGGGGTATTGCAGCCGCTGCTGGTGCGCCCGGTCAAAGAGGCCGAAGCGGCTTTCGAGCTGATCGCCGGCGAGCGGCGATGGCGCGCCGCACAGCGAGCCGGCTTGCATCGCGTCCCGGTTCTGGTGCGTGCGCTGGATGATGTCGAGGCGCTTGAGATTGCGCTCATCGAAAACCTTCAGCGCGAGGATCTCTCGGCACTCGAAGAGGCCGAGGCCTATCGCCGGCTGATGCAGGATTTCGGCCGCACCCAGGCGAACCTGGCCGCCGCGGTCGGCAAAAGCCGCAGTCATGTCGCCAATACCCTGCGATTGCTGGGATTACCGGATGCTGTGCAGCGCCGGCTCGAAGAAGGAACGCTCAGCGCCGGCCACGCGCGTGCCCTGTTAGGAGCCGCCGATCCCGCCGCGCTCGCCGCCGAAATCATCCGGCGCGGCCTTAACGTGCGGATGACCGAGCGGCTGGTGCAGCATCGCACCGGGGGCCGGCGGCCAAGCGCCCGCCAGGCGCGCGACGCCGATACCTCGGCGCTGGAGCGCGATCTGGGGAACACGCTCGGGTTGCGCGTGACGATCGCGGCCAAGCCGCGCGGTGGCGCGCTGACGCTTTATTATCGCGATCTCGATCAGCTCGACCGGCTGCTGGCGCTGCTGCGCGCCGGTTAGCCGCGCGCTGCGGTGGCCAATTCGAACAGAGCCGCGCGGCAGGCGGTCTCGGCCGGCATGCCGGTCGTCTTGATCCGCGCCTCGGCGTCGGCCAGGGCACCCAGTTGGCGCCGCAGGCGCGGCTCGCTCCAGCGCCGTAATTGCCGGCGGAAACTGTCTTGTTGCTTGAAGAAGATCGGCGGCCGAGCCGCGCGCAGCGCAGTGTCGGGCGGTTCGCCAGCGGCGACCCGCGCGCTCAGGGCGTGCAACCGCTGCAAGTGGCGCAACGCCGCGCGCACCACCGACACCGGCGATTCGCCCTCCTGGAAGACGCGGGCCAGCGCCCGGTCGAGCGCCGGGGCATCGCCTTCAGCGGCGGCGAGCACGGCGTCGTCCAGCGACAAGGCGGCGCTGTCCGCGATCGATCGTTGAGCATCGTCGAGCTCGATCCGCCCCCCGTCGCCGGCATAAAGCGTCAGTTTCTCGAGCTCCGAGCGGGTCAGCAAACGGTCACCGCCAAGATGCGCGATCAAAAACTCGACAGCGTCGCGGCTGGCGGAAACGCGGTGCGCGGCCAGTGCGTCGTCGATTACTTGGGCAAGCTCGCGCGCGCTGTCCGGATAGCAGCCAATGGCAACGCCGCGCGGCGCATCGTCGAAGGCGCGGCGCAGCGAACCGCGCGCCGGCAGGTCGCCGACCTCGACGACAACCAGCCCGTCTCCCGGCGGATCGGCAAGAAAGCGGCCGAACAGGGCGCTGTGCGAGTCGCCGGCCTCGCGCACGCGGACCAGCCGCCGGCCGCCCATCAGGCTGATCTGCGCAGCTTCGTCGTAAAGCCGTCCGGGATCGGCCGCCAGCATTGGCCCGGTCAAGTCGACCACCTGGAACGCGTCGCGCAGATCCGGCGCCACGGTGCGGCCGATCGCGTCGGCGCGCTCACGCACCAGCCCCAAATCCGGGCCGTAAAGCAAGACCGCGCGAATCTCGGGATCGGGCCGCCGCAGGAAGGCCTCGACCCGCGTTCCCGCCAGCTTCACGACGCTGCCGTCGCCTTGCGGCTTTGCAGGAACAAGGTCAGCCTCCCGACGATTTCGCGGCGAATTTCCTCACCGCAGCGTTTGAAAGCGTCTTCCTGGGCTACGACCGTGCTGTAGCCGTTCGCCTGAATGTCGAACGAGTCGATGGTGTGGATCGTGTCGGTCTGCAGCGCCTCGCCGCTCGCGATGTCGAACAGATGGTAGGTGGCATAGACTTGCACCTCGCCGCGAGTACCGAGGCCCTGCGATTGGATGCCGAGGCTGGAGAATGTCGTGGATAGCGCCACTTGCAGTCGATAGATATGCTCAACCGGCTCGTTGGTTGGGTTGAACGAGTCGCGCAGCGCAAATTCGAGGCGCTGACCAAGCCGGTCGACGATTGGGCTGACCAGGATTTGGCGTAGCTCCGCGTTGGCGGGATCGCTTTCATGGTTGGCGTAAAGCGGTTCCCAGCCGCAGCCCGCGAGCAGTGCCGGCAGGCCAAGGCCGAGGGACAGAACGTATCGACGCGTCGCCATATCAGGCGACGACACTAACGATCCGGTTGGGAACGATCACGACTTTTTTCGGCGCCTTGCCGTCGAGCAGGCGGGTCACCTGGGGCAGGGAGAGCGCCGCTTCTTCGACCTCGCTAGCCGCCGCATCGCGCGGGAAGTCGAGCGTCGCCCGCAGTTTGCCATTGACCTGCACGGCGATCGTCACGTGTTCGTCGCGGGCGAGCTCGGCGTCGGCCGTGGGCCAGCCCGACTCGGCAACCATCGACTCGTGACCGAGGCTCTGCCACATCTCCTCGGCTAAATGCGGCATCATCGGGCCGAGGAGGCGCGTCACTGCTTCGAGCGCCTCGCGCATCACCGCTCCAGCCGCGGCGCTATCGTCGCTGAGTCCTTCAATCACGTTGGTCAGCTCACGGATGCGGGCGACCGCGCGATTGAAGCGGAATTTGTCGATGTCGTCGGTGACCGCGGCGATTGTCTTGTGGGTCTGTCGTCGGATGGCCGTCAGTGCCGGGGGAAGACCGCCTGGGACCGTCGTGCCGGGCGGCGGCAGGGTAACTGCCGGCTCCGATACGAGCCGCCACAGCCGGCTGACATAGCGCCAGATCCCTTCGATCCCGGCCTCAGTCCAGTCGCGATCGCCTTCTGGCGGGCTGTCGGACAACAGATAGAAGCGAGCGGTGTCGGCGCCATAGGTTTCGACAATACCGTCGAGACCGACGACGTTTTTCTTGGACTTGCTCATCTTTTCGAGGCGGCCCGCGATCACCGGGCGTCCCGCCTCGTCGGTGAGCCGGCCGGCGGCGTCGCTCGTCACCTCCTCGGGAAACAGCCATTCGCCTTCGGCGTTCTGATAGGTCTGATGGCAGACCATGCCCTGCGTGAACAGCCCGGCGAACGGTTCCTCGAGGTCGAGATAGCCGCACTCCTTGAGCGCGCGCATGAAGAAACGCGAATAGAGCAGGTGCAGCACCGCATGCTCGACACCGCCGATGTACTGGTCGACGGGCATCCAATACTGGGCGGCGTCGCGCTCAAAGGCGACCGGCGCGCGCGCCGAGCAGAATCGCAAGAAGTACCAGGACGATTCGAAGAACGTGTCGAACGTGTCGGTCTCGCGCTGCGACGGGCTGTTACAGTAGGGGCAGGCGACGTGTTTCCAGGTCGGATGCCGGTCGAGCGGGTTGCCCGGCACATTGAAATCGACGTCCTTGGGCAGCTCGACCGGCAAATCCTCCTCGGGAACCGGCACGATGCCGCAATCCGGGCAATGGATCACCGGGATCGGGCAGCCCCAGTAGCGCTGGCGCGATACGCCCCAATCCCGCAGCCGATAGGCGATCGTGCGCGACCCCGCGCCGGACGCCTCGAGCCGCTCGCCAACCGCCCGCTTCGCCTCCGCGACACTCAACCCATCGAGAAAAGACGAATTGTACAGTATCCCATCGTCGACATAGGCGGTGTCGCCGATCTTAAAGCTTCCGGCGTCCTCGCGCGGCGGCAGCACAACGGGAGTAACAGGCAGCTTATATTTGCGGGCGAAATCGAGATCGCGCTGGTCGTGCGCCGGGCAGCCGAAGATGGCGCCGGTGCCGTATTCCATCAGCACGAAATTGGCGACATAGACCGGCACGCGGCGGTTCTTGTCGAGCGGATGGATTGCCTCGACACCGGTGTCGTAGCCGCGCTTCTCGGCGGTCTCGATCGCCTCTTCGCTGGTGCCGACGCGGTCGCATTCGGCGATGAAGGCGGTGAGCCCCGAACCGCTTTCGGCCAGCTCCTGGGCGAGCGGGTGATGCGGTGACAACGCAAGGAACGCGGCACCGTAAAGCGTATCAGGGCGCGTCGTGAACACTTCGATCTTGGCATGGCTTCCGGCCAGGACAAAGTTGACCCGGGCGCCTTCCGAGCGGCCGATCCATTTTTCCTGCATCAGCCGAACGCGCTCGGGCCAGCGGTCGAGCGTCGCCAGCGCGTCGAGCAGCTCATCGCTGTAGCGGGTGATGCGCAGGAACCATTGCGACAGGAGGCGCTTTTCGACCAGCGCGCCGGTCCGCCAGCCGCGGCCCTCGATCACCTGCTCGTTGGCCAGCACCGTATGGTCGACCGGATCCCAATTGACCCAGGCTTCGCGCCGATAGGCGAGATCCTTGGCCAAGAAGTCGAGGAACATCTTCTGTTCGTGCCGGTAGTATTCCGGATGGCAGGTCGCGATTTCGCGCGACCAGTCATAGGCGAAACCCATCCGCTTCAATTGGGCGCGCATCGTCGCGATGTTTTCCGCGGTCCACAGCGCGGGATGGGTATTGCCGGCGATGGCTGCATTTTCGGCTGGCAAGCCAAACGCGTCCCAGCCCATCGGATGCAACACGTTGTAGCCCTGAGCCCGGCGATAGCGGGCGACGAGGTCGCCCATCGTGTAGTTGCGGACATGGCCGACATGCAGCTGGCCCGACGGATAGGGAAACATCTCGAGGACGTAGTATTTTGGCCGCGCCGGGTCGTGGTGCGCCTCGAAGCACCGGCGCTCGTGCCAGCGCCGCTGCCATTTCGCTTCGCTTTCCCGAAAATTATACCGCGACATGATGGTTCCTGCGGCGGCGCGCGCGGCGCGCCGCGTCCGTTATTGCTCCAGCCGCAGGCGGGCGATATGCACTTCGCGCGCCCGCTGGAGGATGTCGTTTTCGAGGTCTTGGACGACTTGTTGCGCAACCGTGCCGTCTTGCCACTGCCCGGTTGACGAACGGGTCTGCCGCTCGATCGTCACCGCGATCGAATCGGATCGCAGCGCCCGCGCCTTGACGAAGGCGGTGACCCGCGTGCGATCGTTAGGCCGGTCTTTCGGCGTGTACCAGTCGGTTACCAGCAATCCGCTTTGCGGGTCGAGCGAATCGACCTTGACGAAGCTTAGCGTGTCGAGGGTCGCCTGCCATAATTCGGGGCTGACCTGCGGTCCGGTCTCCGGGCCAAACTGTTTCTGGCTGGGCTTCTTGGCAAGCCCAAGGACGGTCCAGATGGTTGCCTCGGTATTCATCGGATCGTCCGCGGTCGAGGCCTGCTGATTGGTTTGCGGCAGTTCGGCGACGGTTGCGTCGGCTTGGGTCTCGCGGACCGGGGTGTTGCAGCCGGCGAGCAGCAAAAGGCTTGCGGCAAACGCGGGCAACAGGCGGTAATACAGAGCCGGCATTTGAGCGATCCTGTGCTGCATGGCCGCTGGCCGGGCGCGACCGCAACAGCTTTTGCCAGGAATGGAGCCGTTATGGAAGAGGTGATCGCCGCCAATCTGGCGACCGTGCGCGGCCGAATCGACGCGGCGGCGCGAGCGGTCGGGCGCGCGCCTGGCGCGGTGGCGCTGGTCGCGGTCGGCAAGACCCAGCCGGCCGCCGCGATCCGCGCGGCGCTCGCCGCCGGCCAGCGCGTCTTCGGCGAGAACCGGGTGCAGGAAGCGCTCGCGAAGTTTCCCGGCCTGCGCGGCGCGTTTCCCGATCTGACGCTGCATCTGATCGGCCCGTTGCAGACCAACAAGGTCAAAGAGGCGGTCGCCCATTTCGATGTGATCGAGACCGTCGACCGGCCGCGGCTCGCCGAGGCGCTGGCTCGCGAAATGGCGCACGCCGGCCGCCGCTTGCCGTGCTTCATCGAGGTCAATACCGGGGAGGAGCCGCAGAAATCCGGGGTGCTGCCGGAAGCGGCCGATGCTTTCATCGCCGATTGCCGCGACCGGCTGGAATTGCCGATCGTCGGACTGATGTGCGTGCCGCCGCTTGGCGAGGAACCGGCGCTGCATTTCGCGCTGCTGCGCGAGATCGCCCGGCGCAACGGGCTCGCCGGGCTCAGCATGGGGATGAGCGCCGATTACGAGACCGCGATCCGCTTTGGCGCGACCTATGTCCGGGTCGGCACCGCGATCTTCGGCGCGCGCCAACCTTACCCCGCCGCGGCGGCGAAATAGACGCGGCAGCGAAATTGTCGCTAGCCGCGAAAATCGTCGGCCGTTCGCCAGCAGGTAATTGATTCCGTTGTGAAAAGAGATAGAATAAGGCGATATTAACAGCAAAATAACAGCCACCGAACAGCGGCGGATCAGCGAGCTATTGGTGTCCGAACCGTGGGGTATCTCTCATCGCCAGGCGAATCGTTTTAATATGTTATTCGCAATTATCATATCCGATATATCGGTGCGCTAATTCGGAATTCAAGACCCTCGAAGGCGCCGGGCACGATTTTTTCCCCAACTGGTCGGGCGGGATACGAATCGGGCGCACAGGGCAAAAATCTCGGCCCAACCTTAAGCGCCCGGATGAGAACGCTGAGATTACGTCCCGCGATCTTCGGCGCGCGCCAGCCGTACCCCGCCGCGGCGAAGTGACGGCTAAAGAAAATGCCCGCCGCGCGTCGCCTTGGTGTTGAGGTAGCGCTCGTTGTGGGCGTTTGACGGAAAGGCGTGTGGCACCCGCTCGGCGACAGCGATGCCGTAGCGCTGGAGCGCGGCGACCTTGTCGGGGTTGTTGGTGAGGAGCCGCACCGTCGTGAAACCGAGCTGGCGCAACATTTCGGCCGCCGGCAGGTAGACCCGTTCGTCGGCATCGAAACCGAGCTGCTCGTTGGCGTCGATCGTGTCGAACCCGGCGTCCTGGAGCTGGTAGGCGCGCAGTTTGTTGATCAGGCCTATGCCGCGGCCCTCCTGGGCGAGATAGAGCAGCACACCGCCGCCCGAGGCGGCAATCGCGGCGATCGCGCCGCGCAGCTGGTCGCCGCAATCGCAGCGCAGGCTCGCCAGCAAATCGCCGGTGAAGCATTCCGAATGGAGCCGCACGAGAGCGTTTGCCGGATCGGGCTTGCCGATCAGGATCGCGAGATGCTCGGTGCCGCCATCGCCCGGACGAAACGCGACGAGACGCGCATCCTCGGCCTCGGCCAGCGGCACGCGCGCCTCGGCGACTCGCTCAAGCCCGGCGGTCGCGGCGCGGCGGTCGAGGATCGCGGTCATTTCGACCACGGCGAAATCGGCGCGCCGGCGGGCGAGCGCGGCCTCGGCGGGAACCAGCCACAGGACGAGCGCGGCAGGCAGCAGGTCGGCGAGCTTTGCAAGGGTCACCGCGGCGAGGGCGCCCGGCTCGGCGGTCGCCGGCTCGGGGCCGACCCCGCGCCGCGCGGCGCCGAGCGAAGCCGCGGGGTCGGCGAGCTTGCGGATCACCGCTGCCGGCAATTGCGGCGCGACGGTGATCCGCACCGCTCCAGCGAGCGCGGCGCGCGGCGCGAGACCAAGCGCGACGGCGCGGCGGCGGGTCACCACGACCGAAAGACGCCGGCTCGACATGTTGCGCAGACGGGCGAGGCTCTCTTCGGTGACGAGCTCGGCGGCGACCGCCAGGACCGCGCCGTTCTCGCCGTCGAGCAGCACCGTGTCGCCGCGGCGAAACGCGACGATCGCCTCGTCGAGCGCGCGGCCGCCAGCCTGACGCGACGGCGCCGTGTCTGGCGAAGGGTCCGAACGTTCGACCACGCGCCTTCCTCTCCGTTTTGCCGTCACCTCCAGGGCGAGCGGCTAAATGGACCAGCCCGCGCGCGGCGGTGCAAGAAAAACCGCGACCCGGCATGGCTGCCGCGCGCCGCCCGGCGCGATCGTCTCCAAGTTGGGCCTCGCCAGCCATCTGACAAGGCGCCGCGCCGCCGGTTGCGCGAGCCGACTGACATTTGCGGCGCCTTTCGGCTAAATTAGCCGAGAGCCAGTCTGGAGATGACAAACGCGGCGGTTGCGAATAAAGCGACAACCGCGCCGCCCCGTGAGGCGGCGGGGAACGGGGGCTTTGGCGGTACATGCACGCAGCTCGCAAGATCCTGATCGTTGATGACGACGCGGCATTGCGCCAGTCCTTGGCCGAGCAGCTCGACCGCGACGGCGAATTCGCCAGCGTCGAATGCGACACCGCGGCCGCGGCGCTCGAAGCCGTAAAACGCGAGCGGTTCGATGCGATCCTTTTGGATGTCGGCCTGCCCGATATGGATGGTCGCGATCTGTGCCGGGCGTTGCGCAGCGCCTCGGTCGGCGTGCCGATCGTCATGCTGACCGCCGCCGACAGCGACGGCGACACGGTGCAAGGGCTCGAGGCGGGGGCCAACGACTATGTCACAAAACCGTTCCGTCTCAATGTGTTGCTTGCCCGGTTGCGGGCCCATTTACGGCAGAGCGAGCGGCGCGAGGACGCGGTCTTCACGATCGGGCCCTACGCGTTTCAGCCCGGCGCCAAGCTGATGACCGAAGCCGGGGGCCGCAAGAAGGTGCGGCTGACCGAGAAGGAAACAGCGATTCTTAGATATCTATATCATGCTGGCGACCGCCCGATCGGCCGTGCGACCTTGCTCGGCGAGGTTTGGGGCTATAATGCCGGGGTGACGACGCACACGCTGGAAACCCATGTCTACCGGTTGCGCCAGAAGATCGAGCGCGACCCGGCCAATGCCGAGATCCTGGTGACCGAACCGGGCGGGTATCGGCTGTTGCCGTGACCGGGAAGGGGCCCGCGCCCCAATCGTCCGAGCTCATCATAGTCAGCGCCGCGGATAGCGGCTACTTTCCGCTGCTGCGCGACACCGTGATGTCGGTGCGCGCGCTCAACGCGGGGATCCCGGTCGGGGTGCTCGATCTCGGCCTCAAAGGCGATGAGCTCGCGTGGCTTGGCGGGCAAGGGGTCGCGGTGGTCCGTCCCGGCTGGGATATCGAATTTCCCGGCCGCGAGCGCGCCCCGGAAACGTTCAAGGCGCAGGTCGCGCGGCCGTTCCTGCCGCGGCATTTCCCGGGCTACGAGATGTATTTCTGGCTCGACGCCGATGCCTGGCTGCAGCAATGGCGGGCGGTCGAGCTGTATTGCGCCGCGGCGGGGAGGGACAAGCTGGCGATCCCGCTCGAGATCGACCGCGCCTATAAGCGCCACTACAAGCGCCCGAAGCTGCTGGGGATGACCCTGGCGTGGAAATGCTACCGCGAAGGGTTCGGATTGCGGGTCGCCGACCGGCTCGGGCGCAACCCGATCGCCAATTGCGGCGTCTTCGCGCTGCATAGCGCCGCGCCGCACTGGGAGGCGTGGGCGCGACTCCTGGCGCGGGTGCTGCGGCGCAGCCGGTTCTTCTTCGCCGAGCAGACCGCGCTCAACTACGCGATCTTTGCCGAACACCTGCCGGTCAATTTCCTGCCGGCGTATTGCAACTGGGCGGTGGGCGACGCGCCGCCGGCCTTCGATGCGGCGCGCGGGTTGTTTGTCGAACCCTATGCGCCGCATGAGGTGATCGGGGTGCTGCATCTCGCCGGGCGCGAGCAGAAGAATGCGCGGTTCCGCCTCGATTCGCTCGATGGCGGGACGGTCGACACGTCGCTGCGCTATGGCGAGAGCCGCGCCTTGTGCAGGCGAGAGCCGATCGGGGCCTAGAGTGAAGGTTCGGCCTTTCGGGCGCGGCCGAGCCGCTTGTTGACGCTGCGGCGCCAGCGCGCCAGATGGCGATGCCGATGGCTCCACGCCGCGTCTCGGATCACCGCCATCGCCTCGGCCGAGCCGATGAACGGCGCGATGTCGTCGAGCGGCGGCGGCGATTTTGGGTCGTAGACGATCGCCATGCCCGAAGTGGTGCCGGGCAGCGCGAGCCAGCTCAGGCCGGTCTCGGCGACGATTTGCTCGATACCCGGCGCGAGCCCGAAGGTCGCGACGTCGTGGAACAGGTAGACGCAGCCCGGCGCGGCGGCTTCGTGCACTGCGCGGAAATCGAGCACGACTTGCGCGACCGCATGGTAGCCGTCGATGAAGGCGAAATCGATCGGCGGCATCGCTTGCTCGCGCAACACCCGCGCCACATCGCCAGGCGATTTCCCGGCGACGACCGTGGCGGGCAAATCTTCGTCCGCGGCGACTGCGTTGGTGAAGCGGATGCCTTCGCGCGCCAGGCGGTCAAGGCCGGCATCGATCGCCAGCACTCTGGCCGTGGGGTTGGCCAGCGCGAGGGCCAGCGTGCTCCAGCCCAGCGAATTGCCGATCGCAAAGATCGATTTCGGATGAAACCGCGCGAACAGGCATTCGAGGAAATAGATCTCCTGCAGTGCGATCCCGAGGCCATTGGTCAGGCTCTCGCCGTCCTTGACGAACCAGGTGAACGGCGCGTGCGGGAAGCCGCCGAAATGGCACGGGTTGAGCCCGGCGGCGATGCGGATGCCGCGGCTTTCGTAGAGCGCGGCGAGGCGGGCGATGATCGGCATGGCGGTCGTCAGCGCTGCGGGGCGCCGCGGTAGTCGCGGGCGATATAGAGGACATAAAGCTGGCCGCCGCCCGGCCCCGTTCTGATCGTGACCGTCTCGAGCGCCGTCAGCTCGGCGAATTCGGGCCGCATCTGATTAACGAGGCCGTGCTCGGTCACCGCGAGGAAATCCCCTCCGCGGTGGCTGCCCTCGTTGTTTTCGAGGCGCCATTGGTCGGTGATGCCGGGAACCGGCTCCCACTCGACCGCGTCGAACGGATGCGGGCGGACGTAGTAGATCAGCGCCGCCAGCAACTCGCGATCATCGGCCATCAAGGTCAGACCGGGATGTGCGGCGAGCGCCACGCCGACCCGGTCGCCGAGCGAGCGCCAGCCGCGCAGCCGGTGCAGCGGGTCGTATTTCGCCGGCACCGCGGCCCCCGCGGCGGCGATCGCCTCGCTGCCGCCGAATATCGCGATCGCCGCCGCCAGATGCAGCGCGATCGAGAAGATCAACATCCGGCGCCAGCCGCGCGCCAGCGCCGCGCTGACCACCAGGACCACGGCCGAGATATAGGCCGGCGCCGCCCAATTCGCCTCGGCCCGCGACAGGAGGCTGATGACGAGCACGATCAGCAGGCTCGGCCAGGTGAAGATCGCGAGCAGGCGGGCACGCGGGCCCGAGAGACTATTCGGCCGAATGCACAGCAAGATGAGGCCGGTGAGCAGGATCGGGCCGAACACGCCAAACTGCGACAGCACGAACCTGCCGAGCGCCTCCGGATGAAACAGCCCGCCGCCGAGCGCGGCATTGGCGCCGACATGCCGATAGCTGACAAAGAAATGGCTCCAGTTCCACCAGATGTTCGGCGCGCAGATCAGCACCCCAACCGCGAGCGCCAGGAGGAGCCCGCGCAGGTGGCGGCGCTCGGCGCGCACCATCAAGACAAAACCGAACGCCGAAATCAGCCAATAGGCCATCGCGTATTTGGCCAAGAGGCCGAGCCCGAGCGCGACACCGGTCGCGATCCACCACCCCCACCCGTCATCCTCGCGCGCTCGGATGAAGCCGTAGAGCGCCGCCGCCCAGCACGGCATCAGCACCGCATCGGTCGAGATCAAGAATGCCGAGAGCGATACGCCCGGCAGGCTCGCATAGGCGAGCGCCGACCAGAACCCGATGCGCCGGTCGTAGAGCCGCGTCCCGATGGCGTAGACGAACCCGGCCGCGATCGCGTGCAGCAAGGGCGCGGAGAAGCGCACGCCGAATTCGCCGTCGCCGAATATCGCGGTGGTCAGCGCGATCAGCCAGGCGATGAGCGGCGGCTTCGAGTAATAGCCGAACGCCAGATGCTGCGCCCAAAACCAGTATTGCGCCTCGTCGGGATAAAGTCCCGCAGTCTGCACCGCCAGCCACAACAGCCGCGCCGCGGTGATCGCGACCAGGGCGGCCAGCGTCCACGCGCCATAGGACGGCGCGCGTCGCGCGTCGCGCGGGCGCGTTTGTGGCAAGATCCCCGTCGCAGTGTCGTTCATCGCCGCTTTCGTGCCGGAGACCATTGCCCGGGCGGCAGCATAAGCGAAACCGGCCGGCCCCGCGATGGCGGCGCCTGCGGCGGTTTTCGCCCGCCAGTCACGGGGGTTTGAACGGCGCTGGCGCCCGCCGCGGGATTTTCGGCTTCTGGTCGAAGGATCAATTGAGTAGCTTGTCCAACTTCGGGCATCCGAACGGGAGGATAAAATGCGCAAGATGACACTCGCGGCAATCGGCCTTGCGGCAACCGCGCTGACCTGGGGCTACAGCCAGGCCGCGACCGAGACTTTCAAGGGCACGCTCAGCGGCGCCGCCGAGGTCCCGCCCACTACCAGCGCGGGCACCGGTACTGCCACGGTCACATTCGATCCGGCGACCAAGATGGTTACTTATAGCGTCACCTATTCCGGCCTCAGCGGGCCCGCGGCGGCGGCGCATATCCATTGCGGCGCCGCGGCTGGCGCCAACTCGGGCGTCGCGGTGGCGTTCCCCAGCGCGGCAAGCCCGATCAGCGGGTCGGCGACCCTGACCGACGCGCAGGCCGCCGATCTCGAAGCCGGCAAGTGCTACGTCAACGTCCATACCGCCGACAACAAGGGCGGCGAAGTGCGAGCGCAACTGACGAAGTAGATTTGAGAACTCCGGTCCCGCGGCTGCGCTCAGCCGTGGGGCCGGGCAGGCTTAGTTCCCTGCGGGCGACATTGCGCGTTGTCGCCTTGCGGCGGGCTAATGCGCAGCAATAGCTGGCCGGGCAGCCCACAGGCCGGCGAGAAGCAGGCTTCCAATGCTTCCAATGTGGTGTCGCGGAAGATCGCGCGGATCACCATCCCGCCGCGGCTCCAGACATATTCGGCCGCGCCCTGATAGCCGCTCGCCGGCCCCGGGCGGGCGCCGCATTGTAGATCGGCCGGACCGTCGGCCGCTTCGAGCGCGCCGAGCACGCCGCGAAAGGCTGGCGGGCTGACGCTGTGGCGCGGGAGCTCGAGTTGGATGCGCTTCAGCCCGTGCGTCGCCTTGTCGATCTGGTAGTAGACGATGAGGCCATATCCGCCGAGCGTGAATTGCCGGCGCACGAGCTGGGTGTAGGCATCACCAAAGTCGATCGCTTGCGGCAGCACCGTCGCGCGCGCGCCGAAATGCCGCAGCAGCTCGGGGTCGCTCTCGCCCCAATGGGCTCCGGCCCACAGCTCGTCGAGTGCGTCGGCCTGCGTCGCCCCGGCCGCCAGGACGAGCCCGGCCAGCGCGGCGAGCCCCGCCCGCATCGTCAGAATTGCAGTGGCAGGTTGCGCACGGCGGCGCCGAACCGGGCCTGCGGCAGCGACGGGGTCTCGCCGAGCTGGCGCTCGCGCCGGCCGACGCAAGCCCTGGTCTCGGCGAACACCGCCTGCCAGTTCGCCGCGTGCGCCAGAGTGCCGAGCAGGCAGGCGTCATAATCGGTATAGGTCTTGTCGGCGGCGCAGCCGAACGACGACCGGTCGGCGCGTGCTGCGGTCAGGATGACTCTGTTCGGCGCGGCCATCGGCCCGCGGGCGAAGGCCCCGCTGTAGCAGCCAGAGACGATGACCACCGTCGGCACGCCGGCGCATCCCTGCGACAAGGCGCGGGCCAGCGCCGCGGGGCGCAGCATCTCGTCTTCGCGCGACAGATAGATGCCGAGACCCTCCCCCCCGTGCGAGGTGATGAATACGAAGCAGCGGTCGGCGGGCTGGCTTTGCAGCGAAGCGATGCGGTCCAACACACGGTGCAGGGTCGCCGGTTCGGCCCGCGGATCGCCCCTGGAGTCGCGCTGGCCGGCGTTGGCGCTGAGGCGGTGGATGTCGGCTTCCGGCACGCCGTGCTCGCTGAGCCAGGTGCCGACGGCGCGGATCGCGTTGTCGAATACCGGCTGCGCGGTGTCGCCGGCGACGAGCACGGCCTGCCAATGCTCGGCCTCGGCCACGCCGTGCCTTGCCACTAAGGCAAGAATCAGCACGGCACCAAACGCGGTGATCAGGTGTTGTCGCATCAAGGGCGCTTTCGCGGTGCTAGCGGCGCGAGATGCGCCTGCCCGAGCATGGCGTTACAAAGCGCCGGCAATGTGGCACTGTTTTGGCGGCTGCGTCCAATGCGGTGCGTGTCGATTTCTGCCATGAGGTGACAAAGATGGCCTCGCCGCTTGCCGAGAAGACCTGCGTTCCGTGCCGCGGCGGCATCCCGCCGCTGAGCTTCGACGAAGCCGAGCACCTGCGAGAGCAAGCACCCGATTGGGAGCTCCACGACCGCGCGACTCGCATCGAGCGGACCTATCGGTTCAAGAATTTTCGCGAGGCGTTTGCCTTTGTGGAGCGCGCCGCAGGGCTGGCCGAGGCCGAGGCGCACCACCCCGATATCGGTTTTGGCTGGGGCTACGCGACGGTCTCGCTCCGCACGAAGAAGATCAAGGGCTTGCACGAGAACGATTTCATCATGGCGACCAAGCTCGACCGGATCGCCGCCGAGAACCCTCCGCCGCAATAGGCCGCGCTTTCAGGGGAGCAACGATGTTCGATGCCGAAGCCACGAGGAAGCTGGGTCGCCCCAAGGGCTTGCCGTTTCACATCGGCAAGATCGGCCACATCGTCATCAATGTGCGCGATGTCGCGAAATCGACCGAGTTCTACACGCAGGTCCTGGGCTTTCAGATCTCCGACGTCTATCCCGACGAGATGGTGCCGGGCGGCATGGTCTTCCTGCGCTTCAATACCGACCACCACGGCATCGCGCTGGTCGGCTCGATGACCAGCGCGGCCGACAATGTCGAGCTCAACCACATCGCCTTCGAAGTGCCGAGCCTCGACGACGTGATCCGTGCCCGCGATCATCTGCGCCGGCATCAGGTGCCGATCGACTTTGCCGGCCGGCGCCGCGCCGGCTGCCAGATCGCTGTCGAGTTCCGCGACCCCGACAATCACCGGCTCGAAATCTATTGGGGCATCGACCAGATCGGCAGCGACGGCCGGGCACGACCGGCCGGTGAATGGAACGGCAAGCCGAGCATCGAGGCGGCGCTCGCCGAGGCGGTGCCGGGCCAGGATTTGAGCCTGCGCGACCCTAGATTGCTGGCGGAATAGGGGCGGCTAGCCCGCCGGCCTTCTCCTTCAACAGGTCGCGGATTTCGGTCAGCAACGCTTCGCTCTTGGTCGGGGCGGCATCGGCCGGCGCGTAATTGATCTTCAACCGGTTGATCTGCTTGACCAGCAGGAAGACGGCGAAGGCGACGATCACGAACCTGATCACCGCATTGATGAAGAGACCGTAATTGACTGTGACCGCGCCGCCCGCCTTGGCCGCGGTGAGGGTCGGGTACGAGGCACCCTTCAGCGTGACGAAGAAGTCGCTGAAGTCGATGCCGCCGAGAAGCAGGCCGATCGGCGGCATCAACAGATCGTTGACCAGCGAATTGACGATCGTCGTGAACGCCACCCCGAGAATGAGGCCGACGCCCAGGTCGACGACATTGCCACGCACCGCGAAATCGCGAAACTCGCGCCACATCGATAGATCCCCCGATAATTCCCCGGCTCGGAGCATATCATACGGCCGTGCCGGTTTGCCCGGTTGCGGCGCAGGGGCCGGCTCGGGCATGTTCGGGTCGCATGAAGACCTCATCACCCGCCTCCGCCGGCGATCGCTACACCGTCACCGTCCGCGGCCTCATCGTGATGTGCAGCATCGGCATCCGCCCCGAGGAGCGCGACCGGCCGCAGCGGGTGCGTGTATCGGTCGAGCTGACCGCGCCCGAGGGCGCGGTTTATCCGGGCGACAATCGCCGCCGCTTGATCAATTACGAGAAGGTGGTCGCGGCGATCCGCGCGATCGCGACCGCCGAGCACATCGACCTCTGCGAAGGAATGGCCGAGCGGATTGCCACCGCCTGCTTCGCCGATCCGCGGGTCGGCCGGGTCCGCGTCGCGGTCGAGAAGCTCGATGTCTTTCCCGATGCTGAAGGGGTGGGTGCGATTCTCGAGCGCAGCCGGCCCGGATGACCGCTGGATGAGCGGCCCGGTGCTGTTCGGCATCGTCAACATCACCGAGGATTCGTTCTCGGACGGCGGCCGCCATCTCGATCCGGCGACAGCGATCGCCGCGGCGCACCGACTGGCCGCCGCCGGCGCCGCGGTGATCGATCTCGGCGCCGCCGCCAGCAATATCGCCGCCAAGCCGGTTGCGCCGGCGGAGGAGATCGGCCGCCTCGAACCGGTGATCGCGGCCCTGCAGCGCGACGGGATTGCGATATCGGTCGACAGCTTCCAACCCGAGACGCAGCGGTTCGCGCTGCGCATCGGCGTGGACTTCCTAAACGATATCGAGGGCTTCGCCGACCCGGCGCTCTATCCCGAGCTGGCGGCGACGCATTCTCGGCTTGTCGTGATGCAGGCGGTCCGAGAGCGCGGCCGCGCCCAGCGCCTGGCGGTTCCCCCTGCCGCGATCTGGGACCGCATCGCGACGTTCTTCGCCGCGCGGATCGCCGCGCTGGAGGCGGCCGGGATCGGGCGCGAGCGGCTGATCCTTGATCCAGGAATGGGATTTTTTCTCAGCACCGAAGCCGCGGCGTCGCTGCGCGCCCTGGTCCTGCTCGAACGGCTCAAGCGAGAATTCGACCTGCCGGTTCTGGTGTCGGTATCGCGCAAATCATTTCTCAGCGCGCTGACCGGGCAGCACGAGCCGGGCGCGCTCGGTCCGGCTACGCTGGCGGCCGAGTTGTACGCGGCGAGCCGGGGCGCGGATTACATCCGCACCCACGATCCGGGCGCGTTGCGCGATGGGCTTCTGGTCGTGGCGGCGCTCGCCGCCGAGGAGAGAGCTGGCGAGTAGCCTACTTGTAGGCGTCGCAGGCAGGCGCGCCGGGCCCGTAGGTCAAGGTGCAGCGATCATAGAGCGAGCGGACGAACAAGGCGGGATCGCCGCTCCAATTCTGGAACGCCGCCCTATCCTGCGAATCCAGCCGCTTCGCGATCTCATAGCGGTGATAGGCATCGCGAGCAAACGGGTAGGCCAATACGACGACCAGCACGAATGCGGCACAGGTACCCAAGATTCTAATCATCGCCAAGTCTAACCTCGTCCCAGCTATTGGTTCCGCTCAATTCGCGTTACAGCCCCGATCACAGGCGCCATCCGGACACACGCCCGTCAGCGTCAACCCATACGTAGATTTGACTACAATAATGCGTAATTCGCGATCTGAAAAGGGGGTCGACACGGCAGGCGAATATTGCCAGGAAATTCAATGCAAAGTGGGATCTGATGGCACAATGACGGAAGAGGGTGGGGCGACTAATCAAGCTCCCGCGCCGGCCGGTATGGCAATATTGAGCCATCCGTGCCCGGTAACGGTCGCCGCATCGTCCGGGCGAAGCAGCACCGTCGTCATCGCCGATTCGACGATCGCGGGGCCGGCAATCCGCTGATCGGGGGCCAGCGCGTCGAAATCGTAGACCGCGGCGTCGGCCCAGCTGGGACCGAGAAAAATCCGCCGGCGCGCGATCGGGTGCGTCGGCGGCGCGGCGGGCAGGCGCGGTTCCTGGGGCAATTCTTCGAGCACGCCCGAGACCGTGACCCGCGCGTTGACCAGCACGCTTTCCTGCTCGGGCATCGCATAGGTGTAGAGCGCCTCGTGGCGGCGGTGGAAGCGCTCGACGATCTGCGGCAGCGGATCGGCGGCGGACCAATCCAGATCATCGAGCGGCACCGCGATCTCGAACACCTGCTCGCCGTAGCGCATGTCGACCGACCGAGCGGCGCGCGCCGGTCCGGCGAACGAGGCGCGCAGCCGGGCGAGGCCCTCGGCCTCCATGTCCTCGAACAGGCGTTTGACCGCGCCGCCGTCGAGCGCGCTGGTGTCGCCGATATGGCTGCGCGAGACCTCGAAACGCAGATCGGTCGCCAGCATCCCCCAGGCCGACAGCACTGGGGCGACGCGGGGCACGATGACCCGATTGAGGCCGAGCTGGCGGGCGATGTCGGTCGCGTGCAAGCCGGCCGCGCCGCCAAACGCGAACAGCGCGAAACGGCGCGGATCGACCCCGCGCCGCACCGAGACCAGCCGCACCCCCTCGGCCATGTTGGTGTTGATGATGCGGTGGATGCCGAGCGCCGCTGCCATCCGCTCGATGCCGAGCGCCGCGGCGATGCGGTCGACCGCGGCTTCGGCCGCCGCTTTGTCGAGCCGTCGCGCGCCGCCCAGGAACCGCCCCGGATCGAGATAGCCGAGCACGAGGTTCGCGTCAGTCACCGTCGCCGCGGTGCCGCCCTGGCCGTAGCAGGCGGGGCCCGGCATCGCGCCGGCGCTTTCCGGCCCGACATGCAGGATGCCGCCGGTGTCGACCCGCGCGATCGAGCCGCCGCCGGCGCCGATGCTGGCGATGTCGAGGCTGTTCAGGCCGATGCGGTGGCCGCCGATCTTGCGGTCCATCACCAGCGCGGCCTCGCCGTCGACGACCAGGCAGATATCGGTGCTGGTGCCACCCATATCGAACGGGATGAGGTTTTTCTCGCCGGAAAGCCGCGCCGCGTGGACGCTGCCGGCGACGCCGCCGGCCGGACCCGAGAGCACGCCGCCCACGGCGAGCCGGCCCGCCTCGGCGATCGGCGCGACCCCGCCATGCGACTGGATCACCAGCGTCGGCCCGCGATACCCGGCCTCGCCGAGACGCGCTTCGAGGCGGGCGAGATAGCGCGAGAGCACCGGCCCCACATAGGCGTTGACGATCGTCGTCGAGACCCGCTCGAACTCCTTGATCTGCGGCAGCACCCGGGAAGACAGCGACACATAAATTTCGGGCAGCGCGCGGGCGAGCGCCGCTTCGGTCGCGCGTTCATGCGCCGGGTCGCGCCAGGCGTGGAAATAGCAAACGGCCACCGCCTCAACCCCCGCCTCTCGCAAAATATCGATAGAGGTTGTGAGCGAGGTCTCATCGAGCGGCACTTCGATCCGGCCATCGGCGCGCAGCCGCTCGCGCACGCCAAGCCGCAGATGGCGCGGCACGAGCTGCTCGGGCGGTGGCAGGCGGAGGTTGTAGCGGTCGTCCTTGAGCCCTTCGCGCATCTCGATGACGTCGCGGTGGCCCTCGGTGGTCAATAGCCCGGTGCGCGCGCCCTTGTGCTCCAAAAGCGCGTTGGTCGCGACCGTCGTGCCGTGGACGATGCGTTCGGTCTCGGCCAGCAGGGTCGCGCGGCCGCGATCCAGCCGCGCCGCCAGCGCGGTGAGCCCGTCGAGTACGCCGAGCGACGGGTCCTCGGGGGTCGACGGCACTTTCGCCAAGGTCGCGGCGCCGGCCGCATCAATTGCCACAAGGTCGGTAAACGTGCCGCCGACATCGATGCCGATGCGGAACATCAATCGTGTCCGGCGGAGGTCACAAACCCGCTCGCGGCGTCGTGACTACGGCTCTCGGCAGTCCGCTGCGTCGGATTGCCCCAACCGCCGCCGCCTCCCGACTCCAGCACCAGCCGGTCGCCGGGCCGGATCACCAGGCCGGTCTCCTTGGTGCGGATGGCGCGCGGCTCCTCGTTGCCGGAATAAAGGATGTAGCGGTGCGGCGCGCCGTCTTCGCCGCCGAGGATGCCGCAGGCTCCGTGCACCACCCCGTCGCCGGCGGTGTTGGCGAGCGCCGGCTCCTGGGTCTCGACGACCATCTCGACAATCCCGCCGGGGCCGCCGCGATACTGCCCGTCGCCGCCCGAATCGGCACGGAACTCGTGGCGCTTGAAGAACAGCGGGAAGCGCACCTCGGTCACTTCGAGGCTGCCGAACTTGATGCCGCCCGCCGCCTGCCACTCGCCGGCGCCGGGCCAGCCGTCGCCGGCCGATGACGCGCCGCCGCCTGGGCGCGCCTGGAAGAAATGCCAGATGAACGGCCGCCCGCCTTTGGTTCCCTTGGCTTCGGCGCCGCTCGGGCGCGGGTCCTTGCCCTGGATCGCGATCCGGAAACGGCGCCCCCAACCGGCCATCGCGCGCTGGGGACAGGACGGCGCCAGCGCCTTGATGATCGCCTCCAAGATCTCTTGGCCGCAGTGATTGGTCGCCAGTGTCACCGGCGCGCCAGGATTGGCCCAAACGACGGTGCCAGGCCGCGCGATGACCTTGATCGGGCGGAACGTGCCATCGTTCTTTGGCGTGTGCGGATCGATCAGGTAGGAGAGAGCGACGACGACCGCCGAATACATGTTGGGATAGGACGAGTTGATAAAGCTCGCGACCTCGTCGTGCGAATCGGAGAGATCGATCGTCAGGTCGCTGCCCTGTTTGGTCACCGCGGCACGGATATGGATATCTTTATTGCCGCGGCCATCATCGTCGAGCAGCGCTTCGCCGTGATAGACACCATCCTGCCATTCGGCGATGACCGCGCGGGTTTGCCGTTCGGCGCCGTCGAGCACCGCTTCGATCGCGGCGTCGGTGATGTCCCAGCCGAACTCGGCGGCCAGGGCCAGCACCCGCCGCTCGCCGACATGCGCCGAGCCGATCATCGCCGCAAGATCACCGCGAAAATCGCGCGGGTGGCGCACATTGGTCACGATCATCTGCATCACGTCGCGGCGCAACTCGCCGCAGTCGTAGAGTTTCAACGGCGTGATGCGCAGGCCTTCCTGCCAGATGTCGGTCGCACTGGCGTTGTAGGCGCCATGCGTCGCGCCGCCGATATCGCTCTGATGCGCCCGGTTGATCGACCAGAAGCGAGGCTTGTCGCCGGCAAAGACCGGAACGAAGGCGGTCAGATCGGGCAGATGGTTGCCGCCATGATAGGGATCGTTGAGCAGGAACACGTCGCCGGGATGGATGTCCGCGCCGAAGAACTCGGTTACCGCGCGCGCCGCGAAGGGCAGCGCGCCGACATGGATCGGCACATGCTCGGCCTGGGCGATCAGCCGGCCATCGAGATCGCAGATCGCGGTCGAGAAATCGCGGCTCGAGTTGAGGATCTGCGAATAGGCGGTGCGCAGCATCGCCTCGCCCATCTCCTCGACGATCGCCAGCAGGCGATGCTGGATCACCGAGACGACGATCGGGTCGACGCGGTCGGTCAATTTGCGCTCCGGGACAGCGGAAAACGAAGCGCAGTGTGGCGCAGCGGTGCGATGAAGTGAAGCCGCTCGGGCGCGGCGCGCTACCGCTCCGCCGGGTGCGGGAAGTGCAAGTGGAAGGTGAAATCCATCGACTGCCCAATTATCCACTGCGGCAGCGGCGGGAACCGGCCGACAGCGACGACCATCTGCGCGATCCTATCGTCGATGTCGGAATACCCCGAGCCTCGGGCGACCCTGACGCTGCTGATGGTGCCGTCGGTTAGCACCCGGATCGTCACCGAGGTGTCGCCGTGCCGTGCCCCCAGCAGCGAGAGCGGCAACAGATCGATGTGTCTCATCGTCAAGCTCAGCGCGTAGGCGCAATATTCGTCGCGGGTCGCGTCGGGCCCGGGCAGGCGCGCCGAATGCGATGCCTCGCGCGGCTGGTCGGGGCTCAACGGAAGCGGCAAGGCCAGCCCTTCCGGCTTTGGCATGCGCACCGCGGCCTGCTGTTTGGGCGGGGCGGGTTTTGGCGGCGGCGGCGCCTCGGTGGTCATTTCGGGCTCGGCGGGGACGGGAGGCTGCAGGGCGGTTGCCAGCGGCTCCGTCGGCGGGATGGGCTCGGATGGTGGTTTTGGCGCGGCGGCGGCCGGCTGGCCCGCGGGCAGGGGCGGTTGCGGCTCGCCTGCCGCCGGCGGCGCGGCGCCGCTGCCCTTCTCGATCTTGGGCTGACCGAAATCGTCCGACGCCCGCGGACCCAGCGGCGGTTTCGCGCTCGGTGCCGGAGGCGACGGCTGGGGTGCTGGCGGCGGCGGGGGTTGCTGAATGACCAGCTGGATCGGGATCGGTGGCGGCATTTCCAGCGGGGTCCCCGGCCAGCCGACCAGGATCAGCAGCGGCAGCAAATGCAGCAGCAGCGAGCCGAGCGGGCCGCGCCAGATGCTGCGCCTGGGTGGCGGCGGATTGGGACCGAAATCGATGCGCGTCGGGTCGAGCCGCGCCACCTCGGCGCCGTCGACCGGGACCGGACGCGGCGCTGCGGCGAACAGCGGCTCGTGCCGCCCGTCATCGGGCAACCCGGTCTCGTCGAAAGCGAGATCGATCGTGTCGGGAAAATCGGTCAGCATCACGACGGGATCGGCCTCGCTCAGTCCCGCTCCAGCGCCTCGGGGAAGCGCAGGGTCAGCTCGAGCTCGATGGAATTCCCCTGAAACCATTGCGGCACCGGCGGGAATTTGTGAACCGCCGAGACCATCTGCTCGATGCGCTCGTCGATGTCGGCATAGCCGGAGCTCTTGAAAACACTGGTATGCGAGATCGTGCCGTCATCTTGAACGGTGACCGAGACGATCGTCTCGCCGCGCCGTGTCCCGACAATGGTCAGCGGCAGCAGATCGATATGCTGGCGGGTCAATGTGACGAGATAGGCGAGGTACTCGTCCCGGCTCGAGGCGGGGCCGGCGAAGCGGGCGGCGCGCGGCGCCTCATGCGGCGTCTCCTCATGATGCGGGGTCACGGCGCCGCTCGGTTTTGGCGGATGGACGGCCGGGCTGTCCTTCGGCGGCGCGGGCTTGGGCGGCGGCAGCGGGGGCGGGGTCGCCGCCGTCGTCGCGGTTTGCGTCTCGGTCGGCTCCTGCTGCTTCTCGCCCGCCGCCGGTGTCGCCTCGGTGGTCGCCGCCGCGCCGGGGTCCTTCGGCTTGACCTCCCCGAGATCCTCGGAAGCCAGCCGTCCGGGTTTTGGCTGCTCGGGCGGCGGCTGTGGCCGTGGCTGTGATTGGGGCGGTTGAGCCGCCGGTGGCGGCGGTTGTTCGAGGACGAGTTGCACCGGGATCACCGGAACCTCGTTCGCGGTCGCCGGCCAACCGATGATCAGCAGCAGCGGGAACAGATGCACCGCCAGCGCGCTCAGCGAGGAGCGCCAGCGCATACCCGATCCGGCCGGCGACGGCAATTCCCAGATCAGGCCGACGCGGCGCGGGTCGAGCCGCGCCGGCTCGTCGAATTCGATGAGAAACGGTGCCGACAGCAGTGTCGGCTCGCTCCGCTCGTCGCTTTCGTCGAGCGACGCGTTAGCGTCAAGCGTGATCTCGACACTGTCGTCGAGCGGCGCGCTATCGTTGAGCGTGATCTCAACCGTGTCTAGAAGATCGCTGAACGGCACTCGCCCCCGCTCCGCCGCCGTCAGCCGGCGGTCTCGTCGACCCCGGCGAGCTTCAGCCATTCGGCTTCGTCGAGCGTCGTGACGCCCAGCGCGGCCGCCTTTGTCGCCTTCGACCCGGCATCGGCGCCGACGACGACAAAATTGGTCTTGGCCGAGACCGAGCTCGCAACATTCGCGCCGAGCGCCTCGGCGCGCGCTTTCGCCTCCGACCGGCTCATCGATTCGAGCCCACCGGTGAAGACGATCGTCTTGCCGGCGAACGGCGAGGCGGCCGCACCGCGGCTTGGTGCCTCATAGTCGAGCACCGTGACCTCGCGGGTCAGATCGTCGAGCAAGTCCCGGTTATGCGGCTCGGCGAAGAAGCCGACGATGTCGGCCGCCATGTCGCCGCCGATGCCGTGGACGTCGCGCAGCCCCGCAAAAGCGGCGTCCGCCGGGTCTTGTGCCGCCTCCATCTCGCGCCGCCAATTGTCGAGCGAGCGGTAATGCCGCGCCAGAAGCCGCGCTGTCGCCTGGCCGACCTGCGGGATGCCGAGCGCGTTGATGAACCGGTCGAGCGTGATCCGCCGGCGCTCGTCGATCGCGGCGATCAGCTTGTTGGCGCTGACCTCGCCCCAGCCCTCGCGACCGATGATCTTGTCGGCGGCCAGACGAAAGATGTCGCCCGGCCCGCGGATCAGCCCGTCTTCCCAAAACTCGGCGATGTGCTTCGACCCCATCCCCTCGATGTCGAAGCAGTCGCGCGACACGAAATGCCGCAACCGCTCGACCGCCTGAGCGGGGCAAATAAGCCCGCCGGTGCAGCGCCGCGCCACCATGCCCGGCTCGCGCACCGCGAGGCTCTTGCACTGCGGGCAATGATCGGGGAATTCGTACGGTTTGGCGTCCTTCGGCCGACGGTCGAGGACGACCGATACGATTTGCGGGATCACGTCGCCGGCGCGCTGGATGATCACGGTGTCGCCGACCCGGACATCTTTTCGGGCGATCTCGTCCTCGTTGTGCAGGGTCGCGCGTTGCACGACGACCCCGCCGACCGTGATCGGCTCGAGCACCGCGACCGGGGTCAGCGAGCCCTGGCGGCCGACCTGGATGATGATGTCGTTGAGCACGGTCTGCGCCTGCTCCGCCGGGAATTTGTGCGCGAGCGCCCAGCGCGGCGCGCGGCTGACCATGCCGAGCCGCTGCTGCAGGCCGAGATCGTTGACCTTGTAGACGACGCCGTCGATGTCGTAGGGCAGCTCGGCCCGGTCGGCGCCGATCTTACGATAGGCATCAAGGACTTCTTCGACGCCGTGGCAAAGCCGTGAACGCGGGTTGACGGTAAAACCCCACTCGCGAAATTTTTCCAGTGCATCGGAGTGGGTTCGCGCGAACACCGCGCTCGCCTCGCCCCAGGCATAGGCAAAGAATTTCAGCGGCCGGCGCGCGGTGATCGCCGGGTCGAGCTGGCGCAGCGAACCGGCCGCGACGTTGCGCGGATTAGCAAAAATCGGCTCGCCGGCGGCCTCGCGCTCGCCGTTGACCGCGAAAAATCCCTCGCGCTCCATATAGACTTCGCCGCGCACCTCGAGAATATCGGGCCAACCCCCGCCGGCGAGCTGCTTTGGCACGCTCGCTAATGTACGGATGTTGGCGGTCACATCCTCCCCGGTGATGCCGTCGCCGCGGGTCGCGCCGAGCACCAGCCTGCCGTGCTCGTAACGCAGCGCTGCCGACAAGCCGTCGATCTTGGGCTCGGCCATGATTTCGATCGCATCCTCGGCAACCCGCGCGACATCCTCGGGACGGCGGAAGAAATTGCGGATGCCGGCGAAGAAGTCGCGCACGTCCTGCTCGTCGAAGGCGTTTTCCAGCGACAGCATCGGGATCGAGTGCGTGACCTTGGCGAAACCACTGGAGGGGGCGCCGCCGACCCGGCGCGACGGGCTGTCGGCGCGGATCAGCTCGGGAAAGCGCGCCTCGATCTCGTTGTTGCGGCGGCGCAGCGCGTCGTAATCGGCGTCGCTGATCTCGGGCGCGTCCTGCTGATGATAGAGGCGGTCGTGATGGGCGATCTCCGCAGCGAGGCGTTCGAGCTCGGCGGCGGCTTCCTCTTCGGTCAGGGCCTCGACTTCGTTCATGCCTGAGCTCCGGCGATCAGGCTCTTCGCCGCGGCGCGCGCCTCGGCGGTGATGGTGCTGCCCGACAGCATGCGGGCGATCTCCTCCTGCCGCGTATCGGGGTCGAGCTCCTCGACGCGGGTGACCGCGCTCTTCGGCGCTTCCAATTTGGCGACCCGCCAGTGATGCGCGCCGCGGGCTGCGACCTGCGGCGAATGGGTGACGACCAGCACCTGAAGGCTCGCGCCGAGGCGCTGCAAGCGCTCGCCGACCGCAGCCGCGACCGCGCCGCCGATGCCGCTATCGACCTCGTCGAAGATCAGGGTCGGCACCGACGAGACGGCGGCCAACACCAGCTTCAAGCCCAGCATGAAGCGCGACAATTCGCCGCCCGAGGCGATGCGCGCCAGCGGGCCGAACGGCGCGCCGGGGTTGGTCGCGACCTCGAAATGCACTCGCTCGGTGCCGTGCTCGCCCCAATCGGTCTCGGCAAGCGGGGTCAACACGGTGCGGAAGCGCGCCTTGTCGAGGCGCAGCGGCTTCAGTTCGGCGGCGACCGCGGCATCGAGTTTTTTGGCCGCCCGCTCGCGCGCCTTGGCGACACTAGCCGCGACGGCGATAAACGCCTCGCGGCGCTCCGCCGCCTGGCGGTCCCATTGCGCGGCATCTTTGGCGCCGGCATCGATCGTCGCGAGCCGCGCGGCGATGGTCTCGCGCAGCAGCGGCAAATCAGCGACCCCGACCGAGTGTTTTCGGGCCAGCGCTCGCAGCGCGAATAAGCGCTCCTCGACCTGTTCGAGCGCGCCGGGGTCGAGCTCGAGCGCCCGTGCCGCGCCGGTCAATGCCGCGAGCGCCTCCTCAGTCTCGGCGGCGGCGCGCTCGGCGGCGGCGACGGCGTCGTCGAGCAGGCCCTGGGCGCGGTCGGCGGCGCGCGTCAGACGGCGCAGCGCGCGCGCCAACGCCTGCAGCGCGCCGCCCTCGCCGTCGATCTCGCCGATCGCCTCGCCGATCGTCTCGCCGAGCCGCTCGGCGTTTTGCAGCAGCACCCGGCGGGCGGCGAGGCGGTCCTCCTCGTCGGCTTCGGGGTTGAGCGCGTCGATCTCGGCGTGCTCGTGGCGCAGCAAATCCTCTTCGGCGCGACTGGCGGCAAGCGCCCGCGCCGCCTCGGCGGCCCTCTCACGCGCCTCGCGCCAAGCCCCCCAGGCCCCGGCAAGGCCAGCGGTATCGCCGCCGGAGAGCGCATCGAGCAGTTCGCGGTGGGTCGCCGGATCGAGCAACCCGTGTTGCTCGCCCTGGCCTTGGATCTCGACCAGGCTGTCGCCAAGTTCGCGCAACAGCGCGATGCTCGCCGGCTCGTCGTTGACAAAGGCGCGGCTGCGGCCGTCGGCGCCAAGGATGCGGCGCAGAATCACCGTGCCCGCAAGATCGGGCGCGATCCCGGCGCCGGCGAGGATCGCGGCCGCGGGGTGATCGGTGTTGATGACAAACTCGGCGCTGACCACGGCCTGCTCGGCCCCGGGCCGCACCAGCGCCGCGTCGGCGCGGCAGCCGAGCGCGAGGCCGAGCGCGTCGAGGAGGATCGACTTGCCGGCGCCGGTCTCGCCGGTCAGCACGCACAGTCCCGGGCGAAAGGCGAGGGCGAGACGGTCGATCAACACGACGTCGCGGATCGTCAGCGCAAGCAGCATGAGGCGCAGTTTACCAGACAGCGGATCGATCAATGGCGGGGATTTGCCCCTCACCCTCCCACGCTTCGCGCGGGTCCCTCCCTCTTCCCGTAAACGGGGCGAGGGGCTTGTCGCCGGTGCGCTCCCTCTCTCCGCGAGCGGGGAGAGGGTTGGGGTGAGGGGCTGCTTCCGATCGCCGCTACGCGCGAATCTCCTGGCGCTGGAAGGCGACATAGGCGATCGCGAAGATGACGATCATCGCCGCCAGCAGCCCGGTCAATTGCGGCCAGATCAGGATGAAGCTCTGCGTCACCGGCAATGGCGCCCCCAACAGCGCGCCTTGGAGCTGGCTGATCAGGACCGGGCCGAGCGCCCGGGTCGCCGGTTGCAGCAATGCGAGCGCGGTCTCGGCGTAGAGCGTGTTCGGCGACAGCCGGTCGATGATCTGCTCGACATTGAGATAGGCGAGGCGCGGGCCCAGCACGCCTTCCGGCGGGCCGGCGATGAGGGTCGCGATGATCGGGGTGATCACCGACCAGAACAGCGAAAACACCAGCCAGGTGCCGAGCCCGGCCAGGGCTGCGGTCGCCGGCGCGCGAAACAGCACCGAAAAGAGCAAAGCCAGCGCCAGCCACACCCCGCCATAGGCGATCGTCGCGATCAGGAAGCCGACCATCCGCACCATTTCCTCGGTGCTCGGCGGCAGGCCCAAGAGCAGCAATCCGAGCCCGATCACCAGGAGCCACAGCGAGACGAGGCCGATCGTCAGCGACAACAGCCCAGCGAGAAATTTTCCCAGGAGCAGCGCGTCCCGGTAGATCGGCTGGGCCAAGACGCGGCTCAGGGTTCGGCGGTTGAACTCGCCATTCACCGCATCGAAGGCGAGCGCGATCGCCACCAGCGGGATCAGAAAACCCAACAGCGCGATAAACGACGGCAACGGGTCCTGCGCCATCGTCAAAAGGCGCAGGAACAGGAACGGGCTTTCGCCGATCGTCGCGCGGATCGAGCGGATCGCCGCATAGGCGGCGGCGATCGCGGTCAGGAACACGAGCGCCTCGAGGATGCGCATCCGGGCGCTCGACAGATGGTCCGCGGTCTCCTTGGCGACGACGGTGCCGAGCCCGGTCCACGGCGAGCCGCCCCGGCCTCTAGTGGACCGCATCGCGCGCCTCCGCGAAATAGCGTGCATAGACCTCGTTGAGGCTCGGCGCGGCGAAATAGATGCCGACCAGATCGAGCTTGGGCGCCAGGCGGCGGGCGATGTCGGCACGCAGATCGCTCTGGCAATCGAGCCGGTAGCGGTCGCCGCCCAACGGCTGCACGCGCACCACGCCAGGGATCGCGGTAAGCAGATCGGGCAGGCCGTCGCCGCGCGCCTCGACATCGATGACATGACCGCCGCCCAGCACCTGAGCCGCCAGCTCGGTCACCGTGCCCGACAGCGCGAGCCGGCCGTTGTTGAACAGCGCCACCCGGTCGCACACGCTCTGCACCTGGTCGAGATGATGCGACGACAGCAGCACCGCGGTGCCGTCGGCCTTGAGGCCACGGATCATGTCGAGGAATTCCAGGGTCGAATGCGGGTCGAGCGCGGTCGTCGGCTCGTCGAGCACGGCGACGCTCGGCCGCTTCATCAGGATCTCGGCAAGCCCGAGACGCTGGCGCATGCCTTGCGAATAGGTTGTGACTCGGGCGTGGCCGACCTCGCTCAAGCCGACCCGGTCGAGCGCGGCGACGAAGCGATCGTCGATCTCGCGCCGGCTGAGCCCGTAAAGGCGCGCGGTATAGGCGAGGTTGTCGCGCGCCGACATGTTTTCGTAAAAACCGATCTGATCCGGCAGGTAGCCGACCCGGCGCTTGACTTCGAGCGGATCGCGCAGCGGGTCGAACCCGGCGACCATCGCGCGCCCGCTGGTCGGCTCGGTGAGGCCCAGCAGCATCAGGATCGTCGTCGTCTTGCCCGAGCCATTGGGGCCAAGGATGCCGACGATCTCACCCGCCGCGACCTCGAGATCGACGTGGTCGACCGCGACGTTGGCGCCGTAGCGCTTGGTCAGCGCCTCGGCGCGGATGACGATATCTCCCGGCATTGCTCGCCCTCGCTAGCGGCGGCCGAAGCGGGCGACGGAGAAGACGACGACGAGGAGCGCGACGGCGATGATCGCGATGCCGATCGCGCCCCACAGGGTCGAGGTCAGCACCGTGATGCGGAAATTGGCCGACTCGGAAATACCGCTCGCCGCACTGGCCCGGATCGTCGCCTGGTAGTCGCCGGCGATCGCCCGGCTGGACGGGGTCAGCGTGACCTTGACATCCTGTGTCGCGCCGGCGGCGACAGACGGCACCGTTTTCGGATCAAAGCTCGACTTCCACCCCTCGGGGGTCGTCGCCGACAAATCGACGTCGCGCGCCGCCTCGCTGCCGTCGTTACGCAGCACGACGGTCAGCTCGCTGGCTTGCCCGGCATAGGCATCGCCGGAGAGCCTTCCGCCTTCGCCGGCCAGCGCCAGGCGCGGCTGGCCGAGAATGGTCAGGGTCAGCGGCAGATCGGCGCTGGCCTGCTCGGTTTTGGCGTGCACCGACAGCTTGTAGTCGCCGGCCGCGGTCTCGTGGGGGATCGACAGCGCGACATCGATATCCTTCGACTTGCCGGCCTCGATCGGGATGCTGGTCAGCTGCTGCGAGCCATAGGCCTCGGTGAAGGTGATCTGGAAGTTCTTCGGCGCGTCGGCTGACAGGTTGATCGTCGCGTCGCGACCGCTGTCGTTGGTCATGCTGACCCGGTATTTGAATGCGGTTGTCGCGGTGCCGCGCAAATCGGGGAAATTGGTGGTCAGCTTCAGTTTGGCCGGCACCTCCTCGCCGACCGTGACGATGATCGGCAGCTTCAGATCCTGGCTGCCGCCCTTGGCCTCGACGGTGAAATGATAGTCGCCGTGACCGGTGCCCGAAGGCGGCTCGAGGCGCAGCTGCAGCCGCTCGTCGGCATCCGAGGCGACCTCGACCGCCGCGACCGGCTGGCCGCCGCCGAGGATCGTCGCCTTCCACCCGGAGGCGATCTCGGGCACGGAAAGCGAGAGCTCTTGCGGCGGCAGCTTGTAATTGTGTACCGACAGATCGATCGTCGTCGTCTCGCCTGATTTGACGGTCATCGCCGGATAGCGGGTCGTCAGGAAAACGCCGCTTAACGCCGGCTGATCGGCCGCCAACGCCGGCCCGGCGATCAAGAGCGGAACGGTCGCGACAAGAAACGCGACAGCAACAAACCGCCTCACCATTCGACAAATCCTCCCATGATCTCTCGCCGTTCGCCGGTCGGTGCAGCGCCTCAGCGCGGACAGCTCCGCGCCGGTGGCAATCGATACGCTATCCCAATAGGGCGCCCAACGCTGACATAGATCACCGTGACGTCCAGCAACACTTAAGTTTTTGTAATGTCGAGCCGGCTCAGAAGAGGCTCCCGACGATACTGCCGAACCAGCCCTTCGGCGGCTGGCCGGGAGCTGTGTCACCGCCGACCAGGGCGTAGGCGTCCTCGTACCAGTGGCTGCCCGGGTAGTTGTAGCCGAGCACCGCCGCGTTCTGTTGCGCTTCCTTTTTCAGGCCGAGCGCGAGGTCGCATTCGACCAGACGCTCCAGCGCTTCAGGAACGTGCGTCGTCGTCTGATAATTGTCGATCACCCGCTTGAACCGGTTCATCGCCGCGAGATATTCGCCCTGCTTCAGGTACCAGCGGCCGATCTCCATCTCCTTGCCGGCGAGATGATCGTGGGTAAAGTCGAGCTTCAGCTTCGCGTCGCGCGCGTATTTGCTGTCGGGGAAACGGCGGACCACATCCTCCAGGGCCTTGACCGCCTGCTCGGTGATCTTCTGGTCGCGGCCGACATCGGTGATCTGGATGTAGTAGCAGATCGCCTTGACGTAGTAGGCATAGGCGATGTCGGCATTGCCCGGATGCAGCTGGATGTAGCGGTCGGAGGCGATGATCGCGTCGTCCCATTTGCCGTTCTCGTAGTCGGCGTAGATCTCCATCAGCTGGCTTTTAGTCGCCCACACTGAATAGGGGTGCTGGCTCTCAACCTGCTGGAAGGTGCCGGCCGCCTTGCCGTAATCCTCGCTGGCGAGCTGGTCCATCGCGTTGTTGTAAAGATCGTCCACCGGCTTTTCGATGTAGGCCTTGTTCTCATTGCCGCCACCGCAGGCGCCAAGCGCCAGGAGCAGCAAGGCGACGCCAAGCCGGCACGACGAACGCAGCAGCTTCATCATGGTTCCGATTATACGCGACAGCTCTCGATCCGACTTATAGCACAGATCGTCGCGCCGCTAGATGCCCGCTAGATGCCGTTGGGCGCTGCCTCAGGCGACGGCGAGCCGCGCCGCCGCGGGCCAGGCGATCGGCGGCAAGGCGCCGGTATCGGCGAGCGTCGTCGTGCACCAGGCACTCGGATCGGCGAACAGCGCGACAAGCAACTGCCGCGTATGTGCATGGCCCGAACGCGAGCCGCAGAAATGGCCGATGATCGGCCCGCCGGCGAGGTAGAGATCGCCGAACGCGTCGAGCAGCTTGTGGCGGACGAACTCGTCGGTGAAGCGCAGCCCGCCGTCATTGAGCACCCGGTCGCCGCTGACCACGACCGCGTTGTCGAGCGACCCGCCGCGCGCCAGCCCCGCCGCGCGCATGCGGTTGACCTCGTCGAGCAGGCAGAACGAGCGGGCCCGGCTCAGCTCGGCCTTGAAGGTGTCCGGCTCGAACGCGACCATCATTCCTTGACGGCGGATCAGCGGATTGTCGAAATCGATTTCAAAGCTCATCGAAAAACCGTGATCGGGCAACAAGGCGGCCTCGGCGCCATCGTTGCCGATCCGCACCGGTTTCAACACCTTGATCGCGCGTCGCGGCCGGTCCTGAATCGCGGCGCCGACGCGCTCGATCATCGCCACAAACGGCGCGGCGCTGCCATCCATCGCCGGCACTTCGGGTCCATCGAGCTCGACGATCGCGTTGTCGATGCCGCAGCCGCCGAACGCCGCCATCAAATGCTCGATGGTGCGGATCTCGATGCCCTCGCCATTCGATAGTACCGTGCACAGCGCCGCATCGATCGCATTACTCCACACCGCGGCGATCTCGACACCAGCATCGATGCGGCGGAACACGATCCCGGTGTCCGCCGGCGCCGGGCGCAGCCACATCCGGATGTCGTCGCCGCCATGCAGGCCGATGCCGTGGCATCCCACTGCTCTCGCCAGCGTCCGCTGCCGTATTTGCCCGTTGTCCCCCACAGCAACCCCAATTTGATTATTGATACGACCCCGGTGCGCAAACTAGCCGCCGGCGTCGCTTTGTCACAAATCACTCTTTGTTACACTTTATTGCAACGCGGTTAGCTGTATACGCGAAAGAAATCAACCATTTAGTTGGTTATCGGTGTGATCAATTCGCCAATGTCGCGGCCTCTCCCCAGGGCCGCGGCGGGCGGCGCCGACTCAGTTGGCTTGGCGCCGCAGGAACGCTGGAATGTCGAGCAGATCGTCTTCCTTGCTGTTGCCGGTGCGTTCTTCGGCTTCGAGCGGCGCGAGGCGCGGTTGCGCCGGACGGGGCGGCGGCGCTGCCGGGCGCTGAGCGGGAGCGGCAGCCGGGGCGGCGACGACCGGCGCAGCGGCGGGCGCGGTTGGCCGAGCGCGGCCCACGCCGGTCACCCGCTCGATCAGGCTCGGGCCACGGCTGCGCTGCGGAGCGATCGCCGCGGCGGCTGGCGGTGGCACCGCCGGATGGGCGAGCGGCACTGGGCGCGGCCCACCCGGGTCGACCGGTTTCGGTGCGATAAAGGCACCGCCGCGCACCGCGGCGCTCTCGGCTGCCGCGGCCGCGGGCGGCGCGACTTCGGCGACCGGCTCCGGCCGGGCCTCGCTGCGCGGCATCGGGCCCGCGTTCTGGGTCAAGATCGGCTGGGTATAGCCGGGGCTGCGCAGCATGGGATCCGGCGCGCGCGCAGCCAGTGTCGGCTGCCGCTCACCTTGCGGATTGTCGCCGTCGATGCCGGTGGCGACGACCGAAATGCGCATCTTCCCCTGGAGCTTTTCGTCGAAGGTCGAGCCGAAGATGATGTTGGCGTTGGGGTCAACCTCTTCCCTGACACGATTGGCCGCTTCGTCGACCTCGAACAGGGTCATGTCGAGCCCGCCGGTGATGTTGATCAGGACACCACGCGCGCCTTTCATCGACACATCCTCGAGCAGCGGGTTCGAGATCGCCGCCTCGGCCGCATCGACCGCTCGCCGCTCGCCCTCGGCCTCGCCGGTGCCCATCATCGCCTTGCCCATCTCGCTCATCACCGTGCGGATATCGGCGAAATCGAGGTTGATGAGGCCCGGCATCACCATCAGGTCGGTGACCCCGCGCACGCCGGCATGCAGCACATCGTCGGCCATCTTGAACGCGTCGGCAAAGGTCGTGCGCTCGTTGGCGACGCGGAACAGGTTCTGGTTCGGGATGATGATCAGCGTATCGACAAATTTCTGCAGCTCCTCGATGCCCGCCTCGGCCGAGCGCATCCGGTGGACGCCCTCGAAATGAAACGGCTTGGTGACAACGCCGACGGTCAGGATCCCCGATTCGCGGGCGATGCGGGCGATGACCGGCGCCGCGCCGGTGCCGGTGCCGCCGCCCATCCCGGCGGTGATGAACACCATGTTCGAGCCCTGCAGCGATTCGAGGATGTCGTCGATCGCCTCCTCGGCGGCCGCCCGGCCGACATCCGGCCGCGACCCGGCGCCGAGCCCGCGCGTCACCCCGATGCCGAGCTGGATCTTGCGCGGCGCGGTCGACAGGTGGAGCGACTGCGCGTCGGTGTTGCAGGCGATAAACTCACAGCCGATCAGGTTGGAGCGGATCATGTTGTTGACCGCGTTTCCGCCGGCGCCGCCGACCCCGACGACGGTGATGCGGGGCTTAAGCTCCTGCTCGTCTTTCGGGATGCTCAAATTGATCATCGTGCTGCCCTCCACGCACTGCGCGGCTGCGATTCCCTTCCGGCCCGATGCCGGTTCCCCCTCGCTGCGATCGCCGCCGATCGTGACCAAACCGGCCGTTGCCCCCCGGCACAAATCCGCTGGCGTCTCATCGACTCTACGCGATTTGCTGCAATTGCCATACCCGCAGCCAGGAAAAAATCAAACACGGCCTCAAAAATTCTCCCGGATCCAGTGCGCGGCGCGACCGAAAATGCCGTGCCCCGCGCGACGTGCCGGACGCGATTTTTCGGCGCGCTCCGACATCGCGAAATGGAGCAGCCCCGCTGCGGTTGAAAACGCCGGTCCGTGGGTCGATTCGGCGAGTCCCTTGACCCGCAGAGGCCGGCCGATTCGCACTTGCTTGTCGAGGATCAGCCCGGCCAGTTCGCGCACGCCGTGAAGCTGGCAGGCGCCGCCGGTCAGTACGATTCGGCGCCCGGCGATCTTGTCCGAGCCGCCGGCTTCGAGACGGTTGCGAACCATCTCGAAGGTCTCCTCGATACGCGGCGCGATGATGTTGACGAGGAGCGATTTCGGCACGTGGTTGGCGTGGCCGTATTCCTCCTCGCCGATCTGCGGCACGGCGATCATCTCGCGCTCGTCGAGGGTCGAGGCGATCGCGCTGCCGAACAGCGCCTTCATCCGCTCGGCATGGGCGAGCGGCGTCGACAGACCGCGGGCGATGTCGTTGGTGACGTGGCTGCCGCCCACCGGGACCGAGTCGGTGAACACCAGATTGCCGCCGACAAAAACCCCAATGGTCGTTGTGCCGCCGCCCATGTCGATGACGGTGACGCCGAGGTTCATTTCATCCTCGACGAGGCAGGAAAGCCCGGCCGCGTAAGGGCTGACGACAAAAGTGTCGACCTCGAGCAGCGCGCGGCCGACCGCCGCGCTGTGATTGCGCACTGCGGCGCCGGCCGCGGTGACGATGTGCATGTTGACGCCAAGCCGCGTGCCGATCATGCCGCGCGGATCGCGGATGCCGCGGCTGTCGTCGATCGAAAACCCGACCGGAAACGAGTGGATGACTTGGCGGTCGCCACTGTCGCGCATCGCATAGCCGCGTTCGAGCACATGGCGCATGTCGCTGTCGCTTATCTCGCGCCCGCCAATGCCGATTTCGGCCTTGACCATGCGAGACGCACCGAACCCGGTCGACAGGCTGACAACGGCCTCCTCGATGGTCTCGTCCGCCATTTCCTCGGCGGCGTGGACGGCGGTGCGGATCGAGTCGCTGACCTCTTCGAGATTGACGATCGCGCCGCCTTTGAGACCGCGTGATACCTGATGGCCGATGCCGAGGATGCGCGGCTCGGCGCCTTCGACTCGGGCGATAAAGCAGCAGATCTTGGTCGAGCCGATATCGATGCCGGCGACCAGGCTGCCGCGCGGCCGCACCGGCACCGGGCGCGGCCGCGGCGCGGCGCCATTGCCCGAGCCATGGTTATTCGAGCCTGGGCGGAGCTTCGCGGCAGTGGTCGGCGCCCTCATGTGCTTTTCCCCCCGGGATGGGTCTTTTTCGCCGGCGACGGGTCCTTTGCCGGATCGCTGACCCGCATTACCAGCCGGTCGGACAGGCGCATATCGACGGTCTGCACGTCGCGCTGCAGCACCTGATTGGTGCGTTCGAGTCGGGCGAGCTTGCTCCAGGCGCCGGCTGCGTCATCCTCGGGCAGCAGGACGTCGATCGCGTTGTCGACCCGCACATTCCAGCGCCGGTCGCCGACCAACACGATGGCGGTGACCCGCGCCGCCAAATCGGGCTCGCTCGCCAACAGCTCAATCAGCGATGCCGCGCCGTGGCGCGCCTCGTCGCCGCCGACAACCGTGGGCAGTTTCGCGAAGCGCGACAAATCGGTTACCGGGATGACCGTGCCGTCGCGGTCGATCAGCTCCTGCTTGCCGTCGTGCTGCCACACCGCGAGCGGCTTGCGCTCAACGAGGCGGACGTGAAGCGTCCCCGGCAGGCGGCGCTCGATCGATGCCGAGCGCACCCAGGGCAGCGCCTCCAACTGCTCCTTGGCGCGGGTCGGGCTGACCGCGAGGATCGGCGTGCCGGCATGCGCGCCGAGCGCGGCGAGGATCGTCGCGGTGTCGGTGGTGGTGCGCCCCTCGACCTCGATATTGTCGACGACAAGGCCGAGTTCGCCGGTTGTCGACAGCGCCGCCGAAGCCAGGTCTTGAAGCGATGTCCCGGCGGGCGACCAGCCGCTGAGCAGCGCCCCCGCGCCGATCCCGGCGACAAGCGCCAACGGCGCACCCCACAGCGCGGCACGGCGCAAATTACGCGACATCCGCCGCCGGCGCGGCCGATTGGCCCTGGGACGCGTCACCTTGCGCATATCCCCTCCTCCGCGTGCCAGCTCGAGGCCGGGGCCGCGAGCGGCTGGCCGATCCGGCGGATCTCCCACTCGAGCACGATGCCGAATTGCGCGTGAACCCGCCGCCGCACCTCTTCGCCCAACCCCTCGATATCGGCGGCGCTGGCATTGCCGGTGTTGATCAGGAAATTGGTGTGCTTTTCCGACACCATCGCGCCGCCGCGGGTAAGGCCGCGGCAGCCGCAGGCATCGATCAGCTGCCACGCCTGATGCCCGGACGGATTGGCGAAGGTCGAGCCGCCGGTGCGCGAGCGGATCGGTTGCGAGGCTTCGCGCGCCGATTTGATCTCGTCCATGCGCCGCGCGATCTCCGGTGGATCGCCGCGCCGGCCGCGCAGCAGCGCGGTGGTGAAGATCCAATCGCCGGGCGCATCGGAATGGCGATACGACAACCCCAGCTGGCTGGCAGGCATGCGATGGCGCACGCCGCCGCGGTCGATCGCGGTGGCCTCGACCAGCACGTCCTTGATCTCGCCGCCATAGGCGCCGGCATTCATCCGGAGACCGCCGCCGATCGTGCCGGGCACCCCGGACAAGAATTCGAGCCCGGCGATCCCGGCCTCGGCCGCGGTCAGCGCGACATTGAGGTCAAGCGCGCCGGCGCCGGCGCGAACCGCGCCGTCGTCGGCGGCGATTTCCGCGAAGCCGCGGCCCAGCCGGATCGTCACGCCGGGAATGCCGCCGTCACGCACCAGCAGGTTCGAGCCGACGCCGATGACCGTCACCGGGATATCCGACGTCAGCGCGGTCAAGAAGCCGACGAGGTCGGCTTCGTCCACGGGCCGGAACAGCACCTCCGCCGGGCCACCGACGCGGAACCAGGTCAGGGGGCCGATCGGCGCGTTGCCGGCGACGCGGCCGCGCACCTTGGGCAGGCGATCGATGAGCGGCGGGGCCGGGCGGTCGGCGGGAGCCATCATGCGACTCGACTCCGCGTTTTCGCCGCCAAATCGCCTTGAGCCAGCTCGGCGGGCAGCGCATTCGCCCAGCCGGTGATCGAACCGGCGCCGAGGCAGACGACCATGTCGCCGGGTTTGGCGAGCGCGCGCACCGCCGGCGCCAGCGCCGCGGCGCCATCGATGCCCTCGGCATGACGATGGCCGCGCGCGGAAAGCCCGGCGACCAGCGCCTCGCGGTCGATCCCGTCAATCGGCGTCTCGCCGGCGGCGTAGACATCGGCGACGAGCACCACGTCGGCGTCGTTGAAGCAGGTGCAGAACCCGTCGAACAGATTGGCGAGCCTGGTGTAACGGTGCGGCTGCACGACGGCGATCACCTTGCCGGCGGTGATCGCCCGCGCCGCCTTGAGCACCGCGGCGATCTCGACTGGATGGTGGCCGTAATCGTCGATGATCGCGACCCCATCCCACTCGCCGGTCTTGGTGAAGCGGCGGCGCACGCCCTTGAAGTTTCTGAGGCTCGCCCGCACGACCGCGTCGGCGAGCTTCATCTCGGCGGCGATCGCGATCGCCGCCAGCGAGTTCTGCACGTTGTGCTCGCCGTACATCGCGAGGAACAGGCCGCTTATCGTGCGCGTCTTGCCGGTGGCGCGGTCGGTGACGATGACGTCGTATTCGGTACCGCCATCCGCGAGGCGGAGGTTGACGGCGCGGATGTCGGCCTGCGGGCTGAACCCGTAGGTCAGAATGCGCCGCTCGCTCAGCCGGGCGATCATCCCCTGCACGACCGGGTGGTCGATGCACAGCACGGCAAAGCCGTAGAACGGAATGTTCGCGGCAAAGCTCTCGAAGGCCTGATGCAAGGCGGCGACATCGCCATAATGGTCGAGGTGCTCGGGATCGATATTGGTGACGACCGCGATCGCCGCCGGCAGCCGGGTAAAGGTGCCGTCGCTCTCGTCGGCCTCGACCACCATCCAGTCGCTGGCGCCGAGCCTAGTGTTGGTGCCGTAGGCGTTGATGATCCCGCCATTGATCACCGTCGGGTCGAGCTGCGCGGTCTCGAGCAGCGCGCCGATCAGCGAGGTCGTCGTCGTCTTGCCGTGCGTGCCGGCAACCGCGATCGCCCATTTGAGGCGCATCAATTCGCCGAGCATCTCGGCGCGCCGGACCAGCGGGATGCGGCGCGCGCGGGCAGCGGCGATCTCCGGGTTGTCGGACTGGATTGCCGACGACACGACGACAACCTCGGCAGCGCCAAGGTTGTCTTCCTGGTGTCCGATCATGACGGCGATGCCGAGATCGGCAAGGCGGCGGGTGTTGGCGCCCTCGGCGACATCGCTGCCCTGCACCTTGTAGCCGAGATTGTGCAGCACCTCGGCGATGCCGCTCATGCCGATCCCGCCAATGCCGACGAAATGGATGAGCCCCAGCCCCTGCGGCAGCGACCTCATGCGGCGCGCTCCATCGGGCTGCCGTTGCAGCGCGGAACGAGGCTCTGCACCAGCCCGGCCAGATGCTCGGCCGCATCGTCGCGGGCAAACCGGCGGGAGGCCGACGCCGCCCGGGCGAGAAGCGACGGATCGGCGAACAGCGCGACGAGACGCTCGGCGAGGTCGGCGGGGCTGAGTTCAGCTTGCGGTACCGCCCAGCCGCCGCCGGATTTGGCGAATTCGCCGGCATTGGCGGTTTGGTGATCGTCCATCGCGTGCGGGTAGGGGACCAGCAGCGCCGGCCTGCCGGAGGCCGCCAGTTCGGCGACGGTCGAGGCGCCGGCGCGGCAGATCACCAGATGCGCGCGCTTGAGGCGCGCCGGCATGTCGTCGAAGAATGTTGCGATCTGCGCCGCGGTGCCGAGCGTCCGGTATTGCCCGGTGACCGCCTCCTTGTCCTCGGGGCGGGCTTGCTGCGCCACACGCAGGCGCGCGCGCATCTCGGCCGGCAGCGCGGCTACCGCCGCCGGCATGATCTCGGCGAAAAACCGCGCACCCTGGCTGCCGCCGACGACCAGGAGCTCGATCGGTTCGTCCGCCGCGGGCGGCACATAACCGGCTGCGCCGATCGCGCGGATCGCCGGGCGTACCGGGTTGCCGGTATGGACCGCGCGGGCGCGGTCGGCCGGGCGCAGGCCCTGCGTTGCGGCGAACCCGGTGGCGATGCGGCGGGCGCGCGGCGCGAGGAGCCGGTTGGCGCGGCCAAGCACGACATTCTGTTCGTGGATCAGGGTCGGCAGGCCGAGTTGCGCGGCGGCGAGCATCGTCGGCACCGACGGATACCCGCCGAACCCGACCACCCCGGCCGGCGCCAGGCGGCGCAACAAGCGCCGCGCCTGGACGACGCCGACCGCCATCTCGGCGAGGCCGTAGGCGGTATGTAACGGGCCGCCGCCAAGCCGCCCCGCGCGCACGCGGTCGACGGCCACGCCCGGCACCGCGTCGGCGAAGGCGGTGGCCCGGCTGTCGGTCAGCAGATGCACCGCGCCGCCGCTCTCGACGAGGATCCGCGCCACCGCCTCGGCCGGGAACAGATGCCCGCCGGTGCCGCCGGCGGCGAGGACATAGACCGGCTTCACAGCTCGTCTCCGCCCAATCGTCGGCGGGTCAGCGCCAGCAGCATCCCCATGCCGAGCGCCAGGGCGAGCATCGACGACACGCCATAGCTGAGGAACGGCAGCGTCATCCCCTTGGTCGGGATCAGCCGCAATGCCGAGGCCATGTTGATCACCGCCTGCAAGCCGAACTGGATCAACAGCCCGGTCGCGGCCAGCAGCACGAACCGGTCCTGCTCCTGCAGCAGCCGCGAGAACCCGCGCAGCACGATAAAGGCGAACAGTCCAATGATCAGCACACAAGCGACAAGGCCGAATTCCTCGCCGGCGACGGCGAAGACGAAATCAGCATGCGCGTCGGGTAGCACATCCTTGACCGTGCCCTCGCCCGGCCCCTTGCCCCACAACCCGCCGCTCATGAAGGCTTCGAGCGAACGCCGCACCTGATAGGAATCGCCGGTCCCCGGGTCGAGAAAGCGGTTGATCCGGTCGGTGACGTGCGGCAGCCACTCATAGGCGGCGAACATCATCGACGCGCCGCCGACCAGACCGATGCCGAGCCAATAGAATCTCAAGCCCGCCATGAAAAACTGGGCGAACCACACGGTGGCGACCACCACCGCCATGCCGAAATCCGGCTGCTTGACGAGGATCGCCAGGATCACGACGAAAAGCCCGATCGAAATCCAGTTGCCGTAGAAGTTTGGATTGCGGCGCTGCTCGGCGAACAGCCAGGCGGCGACGATGGCAAAGGTCGGCTTGACCAGCTCCGAGGGCTGCACCGGTATGCCGGCGATGCCGATCCAACGCCGTGCGCCCTTGACCTCGATCCCCGCCACCAGGGTCAGCACCAGCATCGCCAGCGAGATTCCGAACAGTACAAAGGCGGCGCGGCGAACCTTGCGCGGCGGCAGGAGTGAGATGAGGAACATGATCGCCAGCGAGATCGGCACCGCCGCAAGGTGGCGTTTGACGAAATGCAGCGGATCGTAGCCGATCCGCACCGCGACGGCGGGGCTCGCCGCCATGCTCAATACCGCGCCGATCGCGATCAGCGCCATCAGCGCGCCAAGGCTCCAGCGGTCGACGGTCCACCACCAGCGCGCCACCGGGCTTTGGTCGATGCGCGCGAACCTCATCGCTTATGCGCTCCCGGCAAGTCGCCGACCAGCTCGCGGAAAATGTCGCCGCGCACTTCGAAATTGGGGAACTGGTCGTAGGAGGCGCAGGCCGGCGACAGCAGCACCACCGCCTCCGGCGCGTGTTCGGCGCGTGCCCGGTCCGAAGCCGCCGCCAGGGCGGTCGCCAGATCGCCGCAGCGCGTGTATGGGGCCCTGCCGTCGAGCGTCGCTGCAAACTCCCCCGTCGCGTTGCCGATCAGAAAGGCGTGCCGCAAGCGCGTGAAGTAGGGCGCGAGCGACGTGATCCCTCCTGCCTTGGGAAGGCCGCCGGCGATCCAGTAGATCGCCGGATAGCACGCGAGCGCCTTTTCGGTAGCGTCAGCGTTCGTGGCCTTCGAATCGTTGATATAGCGTACGCCGTCGATCGTATCTACCAGTTCTTGACGATGCGCGAGGCCGGGAAAAGTGCGAATGCCGGAAATCGCCGCCTCGGTCGAAATGCCGGCCTGGCGCATTACGGCATAGGCCGCGGCGGCGTTCTGCGCGTTGTGGACACCGGGAAGGCGCGGCGCTTCGGCGAGATCGAAAACGGGCGTCGGCTGGCCGTCCAGCGCATCGATCAGCTGTCCCGATTCGATATAGACGCCGCCGGGCGCCGATTCCTTAACTGAGATCGGCACGACCCGCGTTTTCCTCTCGTGTCTCAGCGTGTCGGCGAGATCGCGGCAGATCGCGTCATCGATGCCGACGATCGCCGAGGCGCCATCGCCCTGATCCGCGAAGATGCGCCGCTTGGCGGCGATGTAGCCGTCCATATCGCCGTGGCGGTCGAGATGGTCCGGGGTGATGTTGAGCAAGACGGCGATGTCGAACGCCAGCGACGCGACGAGCTCCAATTGGAATGAGCTCATTTCGAGCACATAGAACCCGTCCGCCCCGAGCGGCGCGAGACCGAGCGCGGGCGGGCCGAGATTGCCGCCGATTTCGACGCTCTTTCCGGCAGTCGCGAGAATGTGGCCGATCAACGCGGTCGTCGTCGATTTGCCGTTGGTGCCGGTAATGCCGATATACCGCGCCGAGGGCTGCGCGCGGCCCAATAGCTCGATGTCGCCGGTGATGGGCACGCCGGCCGCGCGGGCGCGGGTCACGGCCGGATGCGGCGCTGGAAAACTGTGCGGGATCCCCGGCGACAGCACCAGCGCCGCGATCTCGCGCCAGTCAATTTGTGCCGGATCGCGCAACGGGATCTCGCCGGCGACCGCGGAGCGGGTCTTCTCATTGTCGTCCCAGGCAAGGACTTCGGCGCCACCGGCGGCGAGCGACGCGGCCGCGGCGCGCCCGGAACGGGCGAGGCCGAGGACCGCGACCTTTCGACCTTCAAAGCCAGGCACGACGATCATCGGGTCCTACCGCAGCTTCAACGTAGCCAACCCGGCAATCGCCAGGATCACCGAGATGATCCAGAAGCGGATGACGATGGTTGGCTCCTCCCAACCCTTTTGCTCGAAATGGTGGTGTAACGGCGCCATGCGAAAGACGCGGCGCCCGGTCAGCTTGAAGCTGGCGACCTGGACGATCACCGACACCGCCTCGAGCACGAACAAACCGCCGACGATTGCCAACACCAGTTCGTGCTTGGTGATGACGCTGATCGCGCCTAGCGCGCCGCCCAGAGAGAGCGATCCAGTGTCGCCCATGAAAACGCTGGCGGGCGGCGCGTTGAACCACAGGAACCCAAGGCTCGCCCCGATCATCGCGCCGCAAAACACCGTCAGTTCGTCGGCATGCGCGATGTGGTGCAGCTGCAGATAAGTGGCGAAGGTCAGATTGCCGACCAGATAGGCGATAAACGCGAAACACCCGGCCGCGATCATCGCCGGTCCGATCGCCAGCCCGTCGAGCCCGTCGGTCAAATTGACCGCGTTCGACGCGCCGACCATCACGATCACGCCGAACGGCACGAAAAACCAGCCGAGATCGACCAGGACATTTTTGAAGAACGGTACCGCGATCGTGTTGGCGAGAGGCTCGTGGACAAACGTCGCGAGCGCGATGCAGGCGACGCTCGCCAATATCACTTCGAGCAGCAATTTGATCTTGCCGGGGACCCCGCGATGCGACCGACGGGTCAGCTTGCGGTAATCGTCGAAAAACCCGATCAGGCCAAATCCGACCGTCACGCCGAGCACGACCCAGACATAAGCGTTCTCCAGGTCGGCCCACAGCAATGTCGAAATCGCCAGCGCGAGGAGAATCAGGAACCCGCCCATCGTCGGCGTGCCCTTCTTGCGCAGCAAATGGCTCTCCGGCCCATCGCTGCGAATCGGCTGGCCGTCGCCCTGCTTCGATTTGAGCCAGGCGATCATTGGCGGCCCGCAGACAAAGCTGATCAGCAACGCGGTGACGACCGCGCCGCCCGACCGAAAGGTGATGTAGCGGAACACATTGAGGGCGTGGAATTCGTCGGTAAACGGATAGAGCAGCAGATAAAGCATGCGATCTTTATCGTTGAGGTGCGGCGGCGGCCGAGACGGCGCGGGCGAATGCGGCGCTACGCATAACCGTAACATTGCACCGCCACAACCCGGTCATCGGGCGCGTCGCGCGGCGATCGCCTCGCGCGCGACAATTGCGTCATCGAACGGCAGGGTGTCGCGGCCGATAATCTGGCCGCTCTCGTGGCCCTTGCCGGCGATCACCAGAACATCGCCCGGAGCAAGCGCCGCGATCGCGGTTTCGATCGCCGCGCGGCGGTCACCGATCTCAGTCGCGCGCGGCGCGGCGGCGAGGATCGCGCGGCGGATCTCGCTCGCCCCCTCCGTACGCGGATTGTCGTCTGTGACGTAGACGAGATCGGCCCCTCTCGTCGTGACCTCGCCCATCAGCGGACGCTTGCCCCTGTCGCGATCACCGCCGGCGCCGAACACCACGGCAAGCCGCCCCTCGGCATGCGGCCGGGCCGCGGCAAGCACGGTCGCCAGCGCATCCGGCGTGTGGGCGTAGTCGACAAAGACCGCGGCATGATTGATCTCGCCGACGAGCTGCATCCGACCGGGCACCGTCGAGAGCGACGGCATAGCGGCGACGGCGCGGGCGAGCTCGCTGCCGGTTGCCAGCGCGAGGCCCAAGGCCGCGAGCACGTTCATCGCCTGGAAATCGCCGATCAGCGTCAGCTCGATTTCGTGCGGCTCGCCAAAGAGGCTGAGACTGAGGCGCTGGCCGCGGCGATGCGGCAGGCGAGAGATGAGCCTGAGATCGGCCGCGGCATCGCCGCCATAGGCGATGACTTTGCCAGCGCGGCGGCGGACGAGCGCCGCAAGCCGAGGGAATTCCGGGCTGTCGGCGTTGAGCACGGCCGCCCCGCCGGGCGCCAGCAGCGTGGTGAACAGCCTGTCCTTGGCGGCGCGGTAGGATTCCATGTCGCCGTGATAGTCGAGATGGTCGCGCGTCAGGTTGGTGAAGGCGGCGGCGGCGGCGGTAATCCCGTCGAGGCGGTACTGGGCCAGGCCGTGGCTCGAAGCCTCGATCGCAGCGTGATCGACCCCCCACCCGGTGAGCTCGCTCAGGGTGCGGTGCAGCGCGACCGGATCGGGCGTGGTCAGCGCGCCGGCCTGGCGCTCGCTGCCGGTGACCACGCCGAGCGTGCCGAGGCTCGCCGATTTGTGTCCCTGCGCCTGCCAGATCTCGCGGGTGAAATGCGCGACCGAGGTTTTTCCATTGGTGCCGGTGACCGCAGCGATCGTCTTGGGTCGGGCCGGATAAAAGCGCGCGGCGGCGAGGGCGAGCAGCCGTTGCGGATTAGGGTCGGCGACGATAGCGACGCGCCTTCTCGCCGCATCGTCAAGCGCAAGCGCGGCCGGGTCGTCGGTCAGGATCGCGACGGCGCCCTTTGCCACCGCCTCGTCGGCATAGCGGCGACCGTCAGCCTGCGCCCCGTTCAGCGCGACAAACAGGAACCCGGGCCGCACCTGGCGGGAATCGGCGGTAATTCCGGTGATTTCCGGATTTTTGAGCGGCGCGGCCCCGGGAGAGGCCAAAGGGGATGCCGAAGCCGGGGCGGCGTCGAGACCGAGCAGCTCAGTTATATTCAAGCTTTTTGCCCGCGAGGCTCTCAATTAGCAGGGGTTTGACAATCTCGGGCGCGTTTTCGTCGACAGGCGCGACCCCGAGCAGTGGCGCGATGCGCTGGATGATGCGGCTCGTCGCCGGCGCGACGGTCCAGCCCGCGGTCGCGTAACCGTGGCTTTCCTTGTTGCCGTGCGGTTCGTCGACCAGGGTCAGGATCACGTATTGCGGGTCGTTCATCGGGAACGCTCCAATAAACGACGATAGCAGCTTTTTCTCCTCGTAATGGCCGCCGACGTTCTTTTCCGCGGTGCCGGTCTTGCCGCCGACGACATAGCCGGGCGCCTCCGCCTGTTTGGCTGTGCCGGACTCGACGACGAGCCGGAACAGCTTGCGGATCTGATCCGACGTCTTCTCCGCGATCACCCGCACCCCCGGCACCTTGGCGCCCGTCGGTACCTTGAGCATAGTCGGCGGATGGAGGATGCCGCCATTGATCATCGCCGCGGTCGCCGTGATCATATGCAAGGGCGTCACCGCGATGCCATGGCCGAAGGCGATCGTCATCACGTTGACCTGGCGCCACACCGCCGGGAAGTGCGGCTTGGCGACCTCGACCTTGTCGAATTCGATCGGCACCGGTTCTAGGAGGCCGAGCCTCGAGAGAAAATCGCGCTGGCGCTGGGCGCCGGCGGCGACCGCCATCCGGGCCGAGCCGATATTCGATGAATAGGCGAAGATCTCGGGCACGCTCAGGATGCGATGCTTGCCGTGGTAATCCTCGATCGTGAAGCGGCCGATCTCGATCGGATTGCGCGCGTCGTAGGTCGAGGTCATCGTCGAGACGCCGCTGTCGAGCGCCATCGCGGTGTTGAAGATCTTGAAGACCGAGCCGAGCTCGTACTCGCCCGAGGTGATCTTGTTGAAGATGCGATCCTTGTCCTCGGGCGTCTCGCGCTTCGGATCGGTGGTCGGCGGATGGTTCGGGTCGAAATCGGGCAGCGAGGCCATCGCGACGATCTCGCCGGTACGTACGTTCATGATGATGCCGGCGGCGCCCTTGGCGTCGAACTGGGCGATGACCTGCTGCAGCTCGTCCTTGAGCACGAATTGGACGCGCGCATCCAAGGCCAGCATGACCGGCTTGCCGCTGTTCTTGATCGCTGGGTTGAGACCGCGCTCCAGCCCGGCCTGCCCGATATTGTCGACGCTGCAATAGCCGACGACGTGCGACACCAGGTCGCCGAGCGGATAGCGCCGCTTTTCGCCGGGTTGGAACTCGACCCCCGGGATGCCGAGATTGTTGACGGCGGATTCCTGGCGCGGTGTCAGCGAGCGCGTCAGGTAGGCAAAGCTCTTGCCGGACGCGAGCTTGCTGCGGATGTCGCTCGCCGACAGGTCGGGCAGCGCGGTGGTGATCGCTTTTGCCGCCGCGTCGGGGCTTTCACCGGCCTGCAGCATCTCCTTCGAATCGACATAGAGCGCCGGGCTGTCGAGATTGGTCGCGAGCAACGTGCCGTTGCGGTCGACGATATCGGCGCGCACCGGCGGCGGCACGACGAGATGGTGGGCGGCACGCGCGTCGCCGCTTGCGGCAACACCCGCAACTTCGACGACATCGACAAGGCGGACGGCAACGACCAGGAAGATCAGCGCGAATAATACTCCAGCCATCAGGAGCCGGGTGCGGGCGGTGTCGAGAAACTCGACCGCGGCGCCGGTGGCGACGACCGGCGCGCAGGGCGGCGGCTTGAAGTGCCGTGGCCGGCACGGATTGTCGTCGAGGCGTTGCGCCGACAGCATCAGCGATCCCCGGCGACTTGCGCGAACAGCGCGTCGATCGACGCGGGCTTGGGCCGCTCGGCGGCCGGCTGCGGCGCGGCGGCCGGTACCGCCGCGGAAGCCGGGACAATCGTAGGGGCCTGCTTGATCGCCGGAGCCGCCGGCTCGGGCACAACCGCGGCGATGGTCTGCGGCTGCAGTGGGACGTCTTGTGTCGGCGTGGCCGGGCGCATCGGGATGTCGGCGATGGTGCCGCGCTCCTGCTTGGGCGACATTGCAATGAGCCCCAGATAGCGGCGATTGAGATCGGCGAGCAGCTCGGGCTGGTTGAGATAGGTCCACTCGGCGGTCAGGTCATGGATCTGCCGCTGCTCGGCGACGGTCTTCTTGCGGACATTGTTGAGCTCGTCGTCGAGCCCCTGCACCATCTGCTTGACCGTGTAGTTCGCGAGGCCCGCGACAAACGCGATCGCGATCCAGAACAGCCCGCTGCCGAAGCGCCTCATCACCGCGTCTCCGCGCCCGGGGACCCCGGCGCCGGCGCGGCGGTGCGCTCGGCCGCGCGGAGCCGCGCCGAGCGGGCGCGCGGATTGCGGGCGATCTCGGTTGCGCTGGGCCGCACCGGGCGGCGCGACAACAGGGAAAAACTCGGCGCCGGCCCGGCCGCTCGCGGCGGCAGATGGCGCGAGCCGTGCGCCGTCTCGCTGCGCCGCCGCAGGAACGACTTGACCCGGGCGTCTTCGAGCGAATGAAACGAGACGACGGCAAGCCGCCCGCCCGGCATCAGCAGCCGCTCGGCCGCGGCAAGGCCGCGATCGAGCTCGCCGAGCTCGTCATTGACCGCGATGCGCAGCGCCTGGAACGTGCGCGTAGCGGGGTCGAGCCCAGGCTCGCGGCGCGGGATCGCGGCGCGCACGATCTCGGCCAATTCGCCGGTGGTCGCGAGCGGATGGCGATGCTGCGCCGCGGCGACCGCGCGGGCGATGCGACCGGCGAAGCGCTCCTCGCCGAGTGCGCGGATCAGGCTTCCCAGCTCGTGCTCGTCGAGCCGCGAGATCAGCTCGGCGGCGCTCTCGCCGGCGCGGCTCATCCGCATGTCGAGCGGGCCGTCCTGACGGAACGAAAAACCGCGCCCCGCCTCGTCGAGCTGCATCGACGAGACGCCGAGATCGAACGCGATACCGGCGATCGGACCCGGCGAAAACGGACCGAGCAGCTGCTCCATATCGCCGAACGGACCGGCGATCAGGGTCAGCCTGCCGCCGTGTTTTTCGGCCAATGCCTGGCCGCGGGCGACCGCATCGGGGTCGCGGTCGATGCCAAAAACCCGGCAATGCGCGGCGCCGAGCAGGGCTTCGCTGTAGCCGCCGGCGCCAAAGGTAGCGTCGACATAAACCGCGTCGTCGCGCGGCGTCAACGCCGCCAGAACCTCGGTGAGGAGCACGGGGACATGCCCAGGGAAATGGCTTGGCGCGGCCTGCATCGCGAGCTACCGGGTGCCGCCGGGCGGCAGAGTGGCGCGGTCGCGGCGCGAGCGGTCGCGTGCTTCGGCGCGATGCGCGTTGAAGCGCTGCGGCTCCCACAGCTGGAACATCGTGCCGAGCCCGACAAAGGCGACCGCGTCGTCGATTTGGGCGTGCTCCTTCATGTCGCCGGGAAGGACGATTCGTCCTTCACCGTCGATCTGCAGCGAGGTCGAGTCGGCAAAAACCAAGGCCAAGTCATCGCGGCGATCGGAATATTGATCGAGAGTATTCAAACCCTCCATCATCTCGGTCAGGTGATCGCTGCCGGTGCCGTCGATCGCCGGATACTTGAAGGACGGGATCAGCACCACCTGGTTGGGATGGCGATGCGTAGCTAGGGTGGAACGAAAGGTCGCCGGCACAGAAACACGTCCCTTGCGGTCGACCCTGTTCACGAAAGTGGACAGAAACAGTTCCACTCACTTCCCCCAACGCTCCCCCACTGACGCCCGGCAAGGGGCGGGCCCGGTTGCGCCGATGAGTTCCCCCCAACATCAGCGCGCGTCCTTGGGTAATGATGGGATAGCATGGGATATAATGGGCCGTCAATACTAGAATCCAATAAAACCGTACGATTCAAAATGTTCGACTGGAATCGACCCTCAACACACAGCATGTAGTCTAGAACACGACTGCCGCACTATTGCACAATCATATGTTCTCATTTTGTTCACTTAGGAATTAGCCGGCAACGTTTCACTTCGCAAACCCACATCCAACTAGTAGACTTGCGGCGAAAGGGCGATCTGTAGGGGCGGGCATCGGCGGCTAATGATGCCCGCAGTCGTCAGCGCCGCTGGCGCGACCGGCGCGAGCTATCGCAGCCCGGTGCAACTGGCGTTCCCTTCATTGGGAACCCGTGATATCGAGTTCTCCTATGGCGGGAGTATTACACACCATTGCAAACGCCATAGGCGATGCAATTAAGGGGTTGACGAATTGGGCTGGCCTCGCACAGTTTGTCGATTCGTCCCCGGCAGTCGTCGCCATAGCGGTTATCGGAGGGTTGATCGCTTGGATTGCAGGCGGCATCCTTGATGTTTTGCGGATGCGAATTAGGTATAAGTATCACCGAGATATCGAGCTTGCGAAGCTCGGTATCCAGCGTCGCCCATGGTGGCGATTCTGGTAAGCGGCCCCCCCCAGCCGGTTAGCAGATATGGATGTCCTGATCAGCATCATCGTTGCGCTTTCGAGTTCTGCAGCGTTTGTATGGGCGTGGCATCAGCAGAAGCGCGCCCAATACCATGCCATGACGCACGCAACGGCAGAGTTTGTTGCTGCGGCTCAAGACGTGCTCGCCGATGATCTAATTCCAGAAAAAACAAAGGAATTTCTCAGGTCCATTGCGCCGGATGTCGACAATCGCCGCTTGGCTAAGCAGTTAGTAATTGCGCTCGCTAAGGGTACGCCAACCATGATCTCAGAAACGGACTTCATTCCAACGGAACTGGCGGCTGAGCAGCAGGTAAAAATCGTGAAAGCTCTCTTTCTCTTTGTAATGGCTCTATCGTATTCCGAGCCGTCAAAGGGCAGAAAACTCAGAGATTTTGTTCTGAGCAACAAGGTCACTGAGCATGTAGCCACGGCTGGCCGAATGATTGATTCGTTCAAGCCGGGAACAAGCCACATTCCCCAAGCCGCTTAATCCCCGCGCGTCTTGCCTGTAGAGACGCGGCCCTTGCTGGCCGGGCGCTCCTTCGGCTCGCGCGGTAAGCGGCGAGCGACCTTTTTGAAGGCGCGATCAAACGCTTCGCCCGTTTCATCCGCCCCTAGCTCGCGGGCCATGTCGATAAAACGTCGCGACTGTTCGGAATCGTCTTGAGGCGAGATTAACGGTTTCGACTTCATCGGGCAATTCTAGCACGCCGCAGCGCCCAGCGATTCCACTAACGCACCGCTGACCGCAGTCAAAACCTCACTTTTCTCGCAGGTTTTGAGTTGATCTGATCGCCGCAACCAGCGGTTCGATGTCAAGCTCAAATTGGTTTTGACATCCCCGATAGCGACGCACAACATATATCCTCTGGGGATGTCTCGGGCGCTATATATGCGAACGCCCCAGCCGAAGCCAGGGCGTTCTTGGTGGGGGTGCGAGCTGGTGCCGGGGCCGGGTTTTCCATCCGTGGCCATCGGGTTCGATTCCCGTCGCCTCCAACCAATCATTTCTCGGGTTTCTGATTCCACCTCAGACCCCGAGCTAAGAAGGCCCCTTCCACAAGGGCCGTAGATCAACACTCGCCGAACTAAGGGCGCCTTTGGGTGCCCTTCTTTTTGTACCCCGCGCGGATCGCTCAAAGCGAATCGAATCCGTGCGGCGCAATCTCTTCCCGATCGCGAGCCAGCGACCACAATATCTTGTGTCGCACGATTTCGCTCGCCACGCAATCAATTTTTGGTACCAATGGTACCACCGGTACCAAGGCCAAATCCCCCCATGGCCGCAGCCGACGACAAACCCGAAAAGCGCCCGCGATATGATCTAGGCGAGGCCAATGGTGAGTTTGCCGACTACCTAGGAGCAATGGATGGAGCATCGCCGCAAGTCACGCTCCGCAATGCGTTCAGAATGTACCGAGATTGGATATTCGCTGAGAATCCAGGAATAGGTCGGCGATACCAGGAATTGCAGAGACAGCGAAAGCCGCAGGGTTAGTCGAACAGTTTTAGTTGACGGGGATCATCCGAGCCGCGCCAATGCCGCCCTAGCGGCGGCTGCTGTCTCGCGCCATTCTCAACGAGTTGATCCGTAGGTGAGACGCTTGCCCTTCGCGCCGCGCAGGGCGCGGGCCGCGCGCTCTACATCGTCAATGCCAAGCTTCTCGCGGTTGCTGTAGCGGTGATCGAACTCGGCAAGGTAGCGGTGCAAATGGGCCTCTGAAACGTGCTGATAGACGCCGTAGACGCCCCGCTTCAGGATCGAAAAGAAGCCTTCAATCGTGTTCGTATGGGCATCGCCGCGCACATATTCATCGTCGCTATGCCGTACCGTTTCATGCGAGGCGAAATTCCAGCCGACGCCAACGTAGACTTGCGCTTCATCCGTCCGCAGATGCGAGGCGCGGGAAGTGTGAACTTCCATGACGCTGCGCAGCGTGTTCGCCCGAATATTCGGGACATGGAATGAACGAGCCTCGCCGCCACGCTCCACCAAGGCAAATACAGCGTTCATGTGAGCGGCACCCTGGCGAACCTTCGTGCCGGGTTTGCGGCCAACATAGGTCTCGTCGGCTTCTAGGAAACGACCCGCGCCGCCAAGCGGGGTAATGATGTCGGTCTCCCGCTCCATCATCTTGCGGATGCGGTGCCCCAAATGCCACGCGGTTTTCATGCCGCAACCGAGCGTCCGCTGCAACTGGCGGGTCGATATGCCTTTCTTGCTGGAATTGAGCAGGAAGATAGCTTGAAGCCAGATATGCATCGGGCAATGGCTATCTTCAAAAATGGTGCCGATCCTCACCGTAAATTGCTTGCGGCAAGTATAGCACTTGCGCAGACTTGGCCGCGCCGTCTTGCCCTCCAAGCGCCCGACCTTCTCTGTCTCGCCGCAATGCGGGCACACTGGCCCATCCGGCCAAAGGTGCGCCTCGACAAAGGCGAAGGCCGCTTCTTCGTTGTGGTACTGCGGATCGTCGAGAACTGAATGAGCCACGATTAGTCTCTCAATTCTAGCCTTGGTGGCTGGGTTCGTCAAGTGAAACGTTGCCAATTAGCCAGACGGTCTGTAAGCCGGGTTCTGTCCCACCCTCGCGGATGGGGATGGCCATTCATCTGGGACGTTCGTCGCCGAACGCCTCGCGCGACCGACCCGAGCGGCGGCGCGAAGGCCCGCCCGGCACGGGTTTGACGCCGTGCCTGCCGCTCCTACTTGGTCTTGCTCCCGGTGGGGTTTTCCCTGCCATTGTCATTGCTGACAACGCGGTGCGCTCTTACCGCACCATTTCACCCTTGCCGCGCCTCCGGAGAGACGCTTGGCGGTATGTTTTCTGTGGCACTTTCCCTAGGGTCGCCCCCGCCGGCCGTTAACCGGCACCGTGCCTCCGTGGAGCCCGGACTTTCCTCTCCCGACGCCGAAGCATCAAAAGCGGCCATCCGACCGTCTGGCATGGGATTTTATGGGCCGAACTTATCGACATGTCAAAATCGCGGCGGAGCCGCATGAACAACAATGAGACGGTGAGGCAATGAGGTGCCGCGCCACCGCAATCTCAGCGCCTCACTGTCTCATTAGTGAATTATTGGCGCTGCGCGCCCCGGTCAGCCGCCAGCTGTGTCAGAGTCGCTGAATCAAAGCGACAAACCGGCGAACCGCTTCGGAAATCTCGCTGCGCCGATAGGCGAGGTTCAAGGGCGCGGTCAATTGCGCCGACGGATCCAGGGCGCGATAGGCGACGCCTTCGGCCTCGAGCCGGCTCATCGACTTGGGCACCAGAGTCACCCCGAGCCCGGCGGCGACGAGGCTGAGGGTCGACAGCATGCGCGGCGCCTCCTGGCCGATCTGCGGACTGAAACCGGCCCGGTCGCAAGCGGCGATGATCGCGTCGTGCAGCCCGGGTCCAACCGGCCTCCGATAGAGGATGAAGGTTTCGCCGGCGAGCGCGGCGAGCGGCAGCGGATTGCCCGCGCCCGAAAGCGGATGACCGCTGGGCAGCGCCGCGACCATCGCTTCCTCGAGCAGCGGCCGGACCGTCAGATCGGCGCTCTCGCCGACCGGCGAGCGGACAAAGGCCGCGTCGATCGCCTTCGCGCGCAGCGCCGCGACCAGTTCGGTGGTGCCGCTTTCCTCGAGCGTCAGCGCGACCAGCGGATGACGCTCGCGAAAGGCGCGGATCGCGCGCGGCACGAACGGGTGGAACGAGGCGGAGCTGGTAAACCCGATACCGATCCGTCCGGCCTCGCCGCGTGCCGCCCGCTTGGTCGCCGCGACCGCGTCGCCGACTCGGGCGAGGATCGCTTTCGCCTCGTCGAAGAACGCCTGCCCGGCCGGGGTCAGCTCGACGCCGCGCGGCTTGCGATGGAAGAGCTGCGCGTCGAGCTCGGTTTCGAGCGCGCGAATCTGCTGGGAGAGCGGCGGCTGCCGGATGCCAAGCCGCTCCGCCGCTCGGGTGACGTGCCCCTCCTCGGCAACCGCGACGAAGTAGCGGAGGTGGCGCAGTTCCATATCTGATTCGTATCGATATTGCCTTTGCAATATATTAGACATTACCAGCGGACATTCTCAATATCGCTTCCCGGCGCAAGCCGGGATCCACGTTTCGGCGCCCGCGACGGTGGCTGAAATGCGCCCTGGCTTTCGCCGGGGAGCGATTTGTTCCGGGAGCGGCGGTGATGGCTAGCGAAGCCAAATTTCTGATCGTGCAGTTCCTCGAATGGGTCGAGGCGAGACCGCGCCGGGTGGCCGACGCGCGCGCCGCGTGGAGCAGCACCTGTCCGCTGAATTGCGCCTGGGAGGATGCGCTCAGCGACGATTTGGTGGAATGTCGCGCCGATGGCACATTGGTGGTCAGCGCTCGAGGCCGGGCGCGATTGGAGCAGCACGCATGACCGACGTCACCCACCAGGATTTGATCCGCGACCAGTTCAGCCGCCAGGCGAGCGTGTTCAACGCCGCGGCGCCGATCGCCAGCGCGGATGCGCTGCAGATGATCGTCGAGGCCGCCGATCCCGGCCCTGACGACCGGGTTCTCGACGTCGCGTGCGGCGGCGGCCTCGTCGCCCGCGCCTTTGCGCCGCATGTGCGGCACGCGACCGGGATCGACGTGAACCCAGCGATGCTAGAACAGGCGCGCAAAGCGACGGCGGAACAGGGCCTAGGCAACACCAGTTGGGACCAGGGCGACGTGACGACGCTGCCCTACGCCGATGGAAGCTTCACGATCGTCGCCACTCGCTTCTCGTTCCATCATTTCCTCGACCCGCTCGCGGTGCTGCGCGAGATGGTGCGGGTCTGCGCGCCGGGCGGCCGCATCGTCGTCGTCGACAGCTGCCCGTCCGAGGACACGGAAAAGGCCGCCGCGTTCAATCGGCTGGAGCTGCTTCGCGATCCCTCGCACACCCGCGCCTTGCCGCTCAGCGAAATGAAGAGCCTTTTCGCCGCGGCGGGGCTCGGCGAACCGCAGGTCAGCTTCACCGAATTGCGCGACGTGGTGAGCAATCTGCTGGCGCGCTCCTACCCCAACCCCGGCGACGACGTAAAAATCGTCGAGATGTTCCGGGCGTCGGCCAGCGACGACAGCCTGGGTATTCCAGTGCGGCTCGACGGCGCGGCGATCCACTACGCCTATCCGGTCGCGATCGTCGCCGCGACCCGGTCTTGATCGCGCGTCGCAGGACGCTATCGTAGCCGCCAATCCCTCAGCCCTGGAGACCGCCCGTGAGCGTCACCGGTAACGACACCCTGAAGACCCGCCGCAGTCTCACCGTGGACGGCAAGGCCTACGATTATTTCAGCCTCGATGCCGCTGCCAAGGCGGCCGGGCTCGGCGACGTATCGCGCCTGCCGTTCTCGCTCAAAGTGCTATTGGAAAACCTGGTGCGGCTCGAAAACGGCCGTACCGTCACGGTCGACGACATCAAGGCGTTGGGCGCCTGGCTCGAGAATAAGACCTCGGAACGCGAGATCGCGTTCCGTCCGGCGCGGGTGCTGATGCAGGATTTAACCGGCGTCCCGGCGGTCGTCGATCTCGCGGCGATGCGCGCGGCGATGGTCGATCTCGGCGGCGACCCGAAGAAGATCAACCCGCTGTCGCCGGTCGATCTCGTCATCGATCACTCGGTGCAGATTGACAATTTCGCCACCCCGCAAGCCTTCGACGAGAACGTCAAGATCGAGTTCGAGCGCAACGGCGAACGCTACCGGTTCCTCAGCTGGGGCCAGCAGGCGTTCGAGAATTTCCGGCTGGTGCCTCCCGGCACCGGCATCTGCCATCAGGTCAATCTCGAATATCTGTCGCAGGTCGTGTGGACGACCGACGAGGATGGGAAGACGATCGCCTATCCCGATACGCTGGTTGGCACCGACAGCCACACGACGATGGTCAACGGCCTCTCCGTGCTCGGCTGGGGCGTCGGCGGCATCGAGGCTGAGGCGGCGATGCTCGGCCAGCCGATCTCGATGCTGATCCCCGAGGTGGTCGGCATGAAGCTGACCGGCAAGTTGCGCGAGGGCGCAACCGCGACAGATCTGGTGCTCACCGTGACGCAGATGCTGCGCCGGCGCGGCGTCGTCGGACGGTTTGTCGAGTTCTTTGGCCCCGGCATCGCCGAGCTGGCGCTCGCCGACCGCGCGACGATCGGCAACATGGCGCCCGAATACGGCGCGACCTGCGGCTTCTTCCCGATCGACGCCGAGACGATCCGCTATCTGACGCTCAGCGCCCGCGACCCGGCGCGCGTGAAGCTGGTGGAGGCTTACGCCAAGGCGCAGGGGTTGTGGCACGACAAATCGAGCCCCGAGCCGGTGTTCACCGACACGCTCGAACTCGATCTGGCGACGGTCGAGCCGTCATTGGCGGGGCCGCGCCGCCCGCAGGACCGGATCGCGCTTGGCGATACGGGCAAGTCATTCGACACCGAGCTGCCCCGCCTCGCACCCGGCGTCACCGTCGCCCGTTCGCAAAAGGTCGCGGGCGCCAACTACGATCTCCATGATGGCGATGTGGTGATCGCCGCGATCACCTCATGCACCAACACCTCGAACCCGAGCGTGATGCTCGCCGCAGGGCTCCTCGCCAAGAAGGCGGCCGAGAAGGGGTTGAAGGCGAAGCCGTGGGTCAAAACCAGCCTCGCGCCGGGCAGCCAGGTGGTCAGCGATTACTACGCGGCGGCGGGTTTGCAGGAATATCTCGACAAGATCGGCTTCAACCTCGTCGGTTACGGCTGCACAACCTGCATCGGTAATTCGGGGCCCTTGCCCGAGCCGGTCGCCGAGGCGATCGAGGAAGGCGATCTCGCGGTCGCCGCGGTGCTCTCCGGCAACCGCAATTTCGAGGGCCGCATCCACGCGCTGGTGCGAGCCAACTACCTCGCCTCGCCGCCGCTCGTCGTCGCCTACGCGCTCGCCGGCACGGTGCGCATCAATCTCGTGACCGATCCGCTGGGCGAGGGCAGCGACGGCAAGCCGGTGTATCTGAGAGACATCTGGCCGACCAATCAGGAAGTCGCCGACACGGTGCGCTCCGCGGTGAAGCGCGACAGCTTCAAGAGCCGCTACGGCAACGTCTTCGAAGGCCCGCCGCAATGGCGCGCGGTGACCGTGCCGGGCGGCATGACCTACGATTTCCAAGATCGCTCGACCTATCTCGCGCGCGCGCCCTATTTCGACAACATGCCAAAGGAGCCGGGGCCGCTCAGCGATGTGCTCGGCGCGCGCGAGTTGGCGATATTCGGCGACAGCATCACCACCGACCACATCTCGCCCGCCGGCTCGATCAAGGTCGAAAGCCCCGCCGGCGAGTACCTGATCGGCTATCAGGTGCGGCCGACCGACTTCAACACTTACGGCGCGCGGCGCGGCAACCACAACGTCATGGTGCGCGGCACCTTCGCCAATATCCGCATCAAGAACGAGATGGTGCCGGGGGTCGAGGGCGGCATGACCAAGCTGATGCCCGATGGCACGGTGATGCCGATCTACGACGCGGCGATGGAATACAAGAAGCGTGGCGTGCCGCTGGTGATTTTCGGCGGCAAGGAATACGGCACCGGCTCGTCGCGCGACTGGGCGGCCAAGGGCACGCTGTTGCTCGGCGTCAAGGCGGTGATCGTCGAGAGCTTCGAGCGCATCCACCGCTCGAACCTGGTAGGGATGGGCGTCTTGCCGCTGGTGTTCAAAGAGGGCACCAGCCGCCAGACCTTGGGACTGAACGGCACCGAGACGCTCGATATCGCCGGCGTCAAGGACGGCATCAAGCCGCGCATGGACGTAACCCTGACGATCCACGATCCTGATGGCGGCACGCGCTCGGTGCCGCTCGTCTGCCGGATCGATACGCTCGACGAGGTCGAGTACTTCCGCCACGGCGGCATCCTGCAATACGTGCTGCGCGGGCTGCTGAAGGCGGCTTGATTCGAGTCGTCATTGCGAGGAGCGGAGCGACGAAGCAATCCCCATCGGATTAGCCACCGATGGAAGGAGATTGCTTCGCTGCGCTCGCAATGACGGGTACTGGCGCTGGAGTGGCTTCCGGCTTCCGCATTAGGCCATAGGCGGCGATGCCGGCGACGATTAGCAAGCCGCCGCCGGCGCGGCCGGGGTCACCTTCTCGCCGAGCCGGGTCACGCCGACGGCGACGACGGTCACCAGCTCGAGATTGGCGATGATCGCGTAGCTCGACGGGCCGAGGCGCGGCACGCTGTAGGAGAACAGCGTGATCGTCAGCGCTCCAGGCCCCAGCGCGATGAACAACAGCACCAGCCACGTATCCGGTTCCCGCGGCATGTCGAGACCCCGCACCAGACACGCCGCGCCAAAGGTCAGCAGCAAACCGAGATAAAGGGAAATGGCGCCGGTCAGCGGCGGATGCCGGCGCAGCAAGACCGAATTGGCGGCGAGATAGAGGACATAGATCAGCGGCGACGGTATCGCCCAGGCGAGTCCGCGCGGGTCGATCGTGCCGCCCTTTAGGCCCGGCAATGTGATCAGCGCCGCGCCGGTGAGAATCACGGCGACGCAGGTGAGCGATGCCGGTCGCACCGGCCGCCGGAACAAGATCCGGTCAAGCATCATCGTCAGCGCCGGGTAGGTATAGAACAAGAGGACCGCGATGCTGGTGTCGAGCGTCTTGATGCTCTCCCAGAAGCACAAGGTCTGTCCCGCGCCGAGCGTCATGCCGACGAGGACGATGCGCCAGGCGCCGCCGCGCCACGCCGCGATCGGATCGAGCCGGGGTCGCCGCCGCGGCGATCAGCAATGCCGGAAGAGCGAGCGCATAGCGCCAGACGAGCATCGACGGCGGATCGATCCCGTCGGCATAGAGATGCAGCGCCAGGATCGGCATGAAGCCGACCATAACGCTGCCCGCCACCGCCGCCAGTGCCGCTGGCGCCAGGCGATTTGCCATTGGGATTGTCGCGCGTTAATCCGCTGGGCGCTCGTACCAGACGCGGCCGTCGCGCAGCGTGAGTTGCGTCAGCAGCCGACGCTTGGCGGTGATCGTGCTGCCTTCGCTGTCGGTCAGGTCGAAATTGCCGTCGCGCAGCTCCAGCACGGCGATATCGGCATTGGCGCCCGGTTTCAAGGTGCCGACCGTGCCTTCATAGCCGAGGATCTTCGCCGGCGCGGCGGTGGCGCGGGCGACGATGTCGTCGAGTTTCATGCCGAAATGCAACAGCTTCGACATCGTCGTCGGCAAATCCCACACCGGCCCCTTGCTCGCGCTGGTCATGGTCAGGTCGGTCGAGATCGTGTCGGGCAGGAACCCCTGGTCGAGCGCCTTCTCGATCATCCGAAAGCTGAAATGGTTACGCCCGTGTGCGCAGTCGAAGATGATGCCGTGGCGCTGCGCCTCGACGACCTCCTTGAGCACGAACTCTTTTTCCTGGCCCATGATGCCGTGGGCGCGGCCGTGGTAGCAGTGGGTGATGATGTCGCCCGGCGCCATCTCGGCGAGGATGTCGGGGAGCGGGATCGGCGAATCGGTGATGTGGATCATCAGCGGCACGCCGGCCGCCGCCGCGGTCTGCCGCGCGAGCTTGACCGGCGCCGTGGTGTATTCCCACACGAGGTTCGGGCCGTAGCGCAGCTTGACCCCGATCGCCAGATCCGGGTTCTCGCTGATCGTGCGCGCGCAGCCTTCCGGGTCGGCATAGGGGAAATGCAACAACTCGCCGCCGCGCGATGTGCCGGTGATGCCGATCGCCGAGAGGTTCACAAAGGCGCGCACGCGGGTGTGTACCGCGCTGTCGAGGACATGGCGCAGCCCGGCGAAGTTCGCCGAGCCGGTGCTGCCGGCGTCGCACAAGGTCGTGACCCCGCTGGCGCGGCAGAAATGGTCGGTGCGGTGACCCATGTCGTGCGCGTTGACAAAGACATGGGCGTGGACATCGACGAGGCCGGGCGTCACCAGCCGCCCCTTGGCGCTGATGGTCCGCCGCGCGTCGCGCGGCAGGTTCGGCGCGACTGCGGCGATCTTGCCGCCGGCGATCGCGACATCCATGCGACCCTTGAGCCCGCCCGCCGGATCGAGCACCTCGCCGTCGGTCAGCAGCAGATCGTATTGCATCGCCGTCTCTCCCCTTGTTTCCTCGCGTCATTGTGACGGATCAGGTGCTCGGCGCAACACAGCTTCCCGTTGCGTGCGCAGATCGCTCGATTGTCCGCCGCCGGCGATCGCCATACTCTCCGCGCCTTCTGCCTAAAGTGCGGGCAGGGGGAGGAAAGTGGACCAGACCGTCGCGCAGCATTTGCGGCCGGCCGTGATCGTGCCGCACCGCGGGGTGATCCTCGCGGCGGCGCTGATGGCGACCTTCATCCCGGCCGTCGAAAGTTCGACCGTCGCGACGGCGATGCCGACGATCGTCGGCAATCTCGGCGGGTTTCACCTGTTCAGCTGGGTTTTCGCGGTGCCGCTGCTGGCCCAGGCGGTGACGATCCCGCTGTATGGTCGGCTCGCCGACATCTATGGCCGCCGGCGCGTATTCTTTGTCGGGACGAGCATTTTCCTGGTTGGCACGACCTTGTGCGGGTTCGCCCGCAGCACCGAAGTGCTGATCCTGTTCCGGGCGATCCAGGGCCTTGGCTCGGGTGCGATCCAGCCGATCGCGGTGACCATCATCGGCGACGTCTACAGCCCCGCCGAGCGCGCCCGGGTGCAGGGCTATTTTTCCAGCGTGTTCGGCCTCGCGGCGATCGTCGGCCCGGCGCTTGGCGCGTTTCTCGTCGAGCATGTCCACTGGTCGGCGGTGTTTTGGGTCAATGTGCCGATCGGGGCGCTCAGCATCGCGATGTTCGCGCTGTTTCTGCCCGAGACGATCGAACGGCGCGACCACAGCATCGATTATCTGGGCGGTGTTCTTCTCGTCGTCGGCATCGGCGCGCTCATGCTGGCCTTGGTGCAGGCGGTCAGGCTCAGCCCGACCCATATCGCCGCGCTGGCGGCGGTTGGCGGTCTCGGCCTTGGCCTGCTGTTCGCCCATGAGCGGCGCGCGGCCGAGCCAGTGCTGCCGATCGCGCTGTGGCGGCAGCGCATCGTCGGTTTGTGCAATCTCGCCGGATTTGGCGCCGCGGCCACGGTGGTGTCGGTCACCGCCCTGCTGCCGACTTACGTGCAAGGAGTGATGGGCCGCAGCCCCAGCGTCGCCGGCTTCGTCATCGGCGCGATCTCGGTGAGTTGGATGTTTGCTTCGTTCGCCGCTGGCCGCCTGATGATCCGCACGTCGTACCGCCTCACAGCGACGATCGGCGGCGGGATGCTGGTCGCCGGCTGTCTGTTTCTGGTCACCCTCGATGCCGCGAGTAGCCCGCTGTGGCCGGCCAGCGGCGCCCTGCTGATGGGAGTCGGCATGGGGTTTTGCAACACCACGTTCCTCGTCGCGATCCAGGCGAGCGTCGGCTTGCGCGAGCGCGGGGTTGGGACCGGCTCGCAGATGTTCGTCCGCATGCTCGGAGCGTCGGTCGGCGCCGCGGTGTTCGGCGCGATCATCAATTTCGGTGTCGCGCGCCGGCTGCCCGAGGCGGGCGACGCGGTCAACCGCATGCTCGACCCGACGCTGCGCGAAAGCCTCGGGCCCGACGTCCTCGCGCGGCTCGGCGATGCGGTCGGAAGGTCCGCGCACGAGGCCTTTGTCGTCGCGCTGCTGATCGCCCTCGGCACCTTGGCGGCGACGCTGGGTCTGCCGCGCGGCTTGAGCCCGGTCCGACCGGAGCAATAGTCCTCAGCCGGTGGGGTTGAGCGCCGCCCGGTAGGCCTTGACCGCTTCGCTCCACCCCATCTTCAGCGCGTCGGCCGTCAATTCGTGGCCGATCGAGGCCTCGGCGAGCGCCGGCAGCGCGGCGACCAGCGCCGGCAAATTGTCGAGGTTGAGGTCATGCCCGGCATTGACGACGAGGCCGCGCGCCGCCGCCCGCTTGGCGGTCTCGGCGCACGCCTCGAGCATCTTGGCGGCATCGCCGTTGCGAAACGCGTCGGCGTAGCTGCCGGTATAGATCTCGACCCCGTCCGCGCCGCTCCCCGGCACCCGGTCGATCACCGTCGGATCGGGATCGATGAACAGGATGACCCGCGCGCCGAGCCGCTTCAGTCGCGCGACCGAGGCGTTGACCAGCGGCGTGTCGGTGTTGTCGAGCTTCCAGCCCTCTTCCGAGGTCAGCACCCCCGGTCCGTCCGGCACCAGGGTGCATTGCTCGGGCCGCACCGCCTCGCAAATCCCGAACAGGCGCTCGTCGGGGTAGCCCTCGATGTTGAGCTCGCATTGCGGCCGCCAGTCGCGCATCAGCTCGGCGATCGCCGGCACGTCGCTGCCGCGGATGTGGCGTTGGTCGGGGCGCGGATGGATCGTGATCCCCTGCGCGCCGGCCTCGTAGGCGAGCCGCGCGAACGCGAGCAGGTCGGGCACGCTGGTGCGCCGCGAATTGCGCAGCAGCGCGATCTTGTTGAGGTTGACGCTGAGCCTTGCCATCGGCCTATCCTACGAAAACCAAGGAGGAAATGTCATGGCGGTCGTATTGGGCACCGACGGTTATCGCTACGAGGTCAATGACGGCTGGGCGAAGCTGCCGCCGGGCATGGAATTCAACGCCGATGTCGCCGCGGTCGGCGTCGACAAGGACGACAATGTCTATGCCTTCAATCGCGGCGAGCACCCGATGTGCGTCTTCGACCGCGAGGGCAACCTGCTGCGCACCTGGGGCGAGGGCGTTTTCCTGCGCCCGCATGGCGTCTTCATGGCGCCCGACGGCACGATCTGGCTGACCGATGACGGCGACCACACCGTCCGCCAATGCACGCTTGACGGCAAGGTTCTGCTGACGATCGGCGTCCCCGGCAAACCGGCGCCCTATATGTCGGGTGAGCCGTTCCACCGCTGCACTCACACCGCGATGTCGCCCGATGGCGACAGCATTTACGTGTCGGACGGCTATGGCAATTCGCGGGTCCACAAATTCACGCCCGACGGCAAATTGCAGATGTCATGGGGCGAGCCCGGCACCGATCCCGGCCAGTTCAACATCGCCCACAACATCTGCTGCGACCCGGAAGGCTGGGTCTATGTCGCCGACCGCGAGAACCACCGCGTCCAGGTGTTCGACGGCAACGGCAAATATGCGGGCCAGTGGAACAACATGCACCGCCCTTCCGGGCTGTTCATGGAGTCCGGCACCAACCATCCGCGGTTTTATGTGGGCGAGATCGGCCCCGACATGGCGGTCAATATCGAGCTGCCGAATTGCGGGCCGCGGGTCAGCATCTACACCCATATGGGCGAATTGCTCGCCCGGCTTGGCGATCTCCATGCCGGTCTCAACCCCGGCCAATTCATCTCGCCGCACGGAATCAGCGTCGATTCGCGCGGCGACATCTATGTCGGCGAAGTGAGCTTCACCAATTGGGGTCGCCGCGTCCGCGCCAAGGGCGAGCAAATCCCGCCGGGTCTCAGAAGCCTGCAAAAGCTGGTGAAGGTGGGTTGAAAGTTGAGCTGGTTCGATATCATTTCCGGCGGGCTCGGGGTTGGGGCCGGCGGTACAGCCGTCTCTGTTGCGGTTTATTCGGGCGCTGTTGCGGTAGAAAAAGAGATGAAGAAGGAGGCAAGAGATCAGATAGCTTCTTTCTTGAAGCGCGAAGGTTCAATTGCAGATGATAAAATAATTTGTGACATGATTCTTAATATTTTTAATACAACGTTTGGAGATTGTCACTTTAGCTGGCGATGCTTAACACGATCGGTAATGATTTCAACGTGTGTTTCTGTGTCAATTACGACAATATTATGTCTAAAGTATGCAAATTACTTACAAATATTCAAGAGTCAAACGTATGATTCACCGGGTTTGATCACCAGCGTGCTTGCATTATTATTCTTAATTCTGATTATGTCTTGTATCCCTGATTATATATCTTTAGGAAAAGGTCGTATATTGTTGAATATTCTAACAAAGAAGCCAGGATTTTCGTCAATTGTATTGGTAAGTGTGCTAGATGTAGTTATATCATTGATAATATCATTGATCTTTTTACTAACTATGACAATCATGTCGGATCGATTTAATCTATCAGACGCTAGACTTGATTTCATGGATATTCTATCTAGTGTACGATTTTTTGTTATTGGAGAAAATCCCAAATATCCGCTCACACATAGTAGTTGTTACATTCGTTCTAACGACATTTGTTACTTCTATATGGACGGCTTTAATTACGCTGGCGTCGGTAACACTCAGAGCAGTTGCGGATCTAACTAAATTCATTCGGCTATTAGACTTGGTCTTCGATCTTGATACTCACCCCGTTCGGGTATTAGGGCTAGCAGCTGCAATAATCGTTTGGATGGGGTCGGTGCTGTATGGAATCCTGTAGCAAATAGGTGAAACGATGGACGTTGCCCGATAACCCGCGCTGGAAACGCCATCCGACGAGTTCGATCTGGGGCGATTGGGGGCCGGACGATCGGTTGGACCGGCTCAATTTGCTGACCGCCGACAAGGTCAAGAGGGCGTTTAGCCCGGCTCGGGCATGTCCATTCCGGTCTCAACCCCGGTCAATTCATCTCGCCGCACGGGATCAGCGTCGATTCGCGCGGCGACATCTATGTCGGCGAGGTGAGCTTCACCAATTGGGGCCGCCGCGTCCGCGCCAAGGGCGAGCAACTGCCGCCGGGCCTGCGGAGCCTGCAAAAGCTGGTGAAGGTGGATTAGCGCCGGTTTTCTCGGCAGCGAGTTCATGGGCAAAAACCCGATAAACGGGATGGTGATCGGCGCCTCGGGGGTCGTGCTGGTCAGCTTTTTGATGGTAACCCAACCCGAGATGCCGTCTCCCGGCTATGCCGCCCTCATGTACGTCCTCTTGGCATCGGGTGCGCTCACGTTCATCGGGTCGCTTGTGACGTATCCGAAGGGAAAGGAGTAGGCTACCGCGTCCGCGCCAAGGTCGAGCAAATCCCGCCGGGTCTCAGGAGCCTTCGGGAGCTGGTGAAGGTAAGCTGACCCGTCGAGAGGGGGGGACAAAGCATGAAGGGAAACCCGATCGTCTAGCTGATCGTCCAGATCGTCGCCGTGATGTGGATCATTTATCAGCTCGCGGCGCCGGGCGAGGCGCAGAACCAAATCGTCGTGATCATGGAATATGTCGCGCTGGTTGGCGTATCGCTCGGAATTATCAGTTCGATCGTCATGATTGTCGGGCGAAAACAGCGAGGCTGAGCCGAGGGAGCGAACACCATGCCCGATAACCCGCGTTGGAAGCGCCGCCCGGCAGGTTCGACCTGGGGCGATTGGGGGCCGGACGATCAGTTGGGCCGGCTCAATCTGCTGACCGCCGCCAAGGTCAAAGAGGGAGTCGCCGAGGTCAAGGAGGGGAAAACCTTCTGCCTCAGCCTGCCGCTCGATTATCCCGGCGGCACCGTCGTCAACGCGCGCCGCCATCCGCCGCGGCTCATCGCCAACCAGCGCGAGGGCATGCCCTACATCGCCTACCCGCTGGCGCGCGAGAACCCGCAATTCGTCGACGTGATCTGCGACGACGTGGTCGAGATGACGCTGCAATATTCGACGCAGTGGGACAGTCTCGCGCATGTCGGGCAATTGTTCGACGCCGACGGCGACGGCAAGCCCGAGATCGTCTTCTACAACGGCTACCGCGCCGGCGAGCACATCATCGGTCCGGTCGATTACCGCGATGGCGGGGCGGTTGAAATGGGCGAGCACGTCGGCGCGACAAAACTCGGCATCGAAAACATGGCGGCGCACCCGGTGCAGGGGCGCGGGGTGATGATCGACCTCGAGCACCATTGCGGCCGCGGCGAAGAGTTCGTCGGCTATGACCGGCTGCTGCGGATCATGGAAGCGGACAAAATCGAGGTCGAGGAGGGCGACCTGCTGTGTTTCCGCACCGGCTATGACCGGGTGATCCTCGGGATGAACAAGCAGCCCGATGCCGCGACCCTCGCCGCCAACCCCGGCGCCGGGCTCGACGGGCGCGACGAGCGGCTGCTCAACTGGATCACCAGATCGGGGGTGGTCGCGCTCATTTCCGACAACCGCGCGGTCGAGCAGGTGCCGTCGCGGCCATGCGAGGGCGAGGATTTATGCGCTTCGCTGCCGCTCCACGCGCATTGCCTGTTCAAGCTCGGGGTCTATCTCGGCGAAATCTGGTATCTGTCGGAGCTGGCCGATTGGCTGCGCACGCACAACCGCTCGCGCTTTCTGCTGACCGCCCCGCCCTTACGTCTGCCGGGCGCGGTCGGCTCCCCGGCCAACGCAGTGGCGACAGTGTGAGAGGGGGAAGAGCATGTTCGATCTTGACCAATTCGTCGCCGATTGCCGCGCGGCGGTCGCCGCGGATGCGAGCCACAAGGTCGTGCGCGAGGTCGTCGAGCGCGCCGTCGCCGAACCGAGGTCGGTCATCAAGGGGCTCGGCGAGCCGCGCCTGGGGCACATCGACACGCTCTATCACGGCGACGATCTGACCATCCTCAATGTCGTCTGGGCGCCGCTGATGACGGTCGTGCCGCACGAGCATCGCATGTGGGCGGTGATCGGCGTCTATACCGGCGCCGAGGACAACATGTTCTGGCGGCGCGTCGGCGAGCAGGACGGGCGCAGCCGGGTCGAGGCGGCCGGCGCTCGCTCGCTGCGCGTCGGCGACACCGAGCCCTTGGGCCGCGATATCGTCCACTCGGTAACCAACCCGATCCCGCGGCTCACCGGCGCGATCCACGTCTATGGCGGCGATTTTTTTGCGGTGCAGCGCAGCGAGTGGGATGCCGAGACGCTGCTCGAAGAGCCCTACAACATGGAACGGATCAAGCGCCTCTTCGCCGACGCGAATACCCGGCTGGCGCGGGCCTGACCCGCTATTTCTCCTCGGCCGGGGTCGCGGTCGCGGGGCCTTCGCCGACGATCTCCAGCACGCAGTCGCCGTCCTTCGCGCCGTCGTAATGCACCTGCTTGCCGTAGTGCACGACATAGCTGCCGGCCGGCATCGGCACGGTCGCGCCGGGATCGAATTTGGTCCCGGTTCCGACCCACCAGGTCCCCGAGATCACCGTGATGAAGCGGTCGTTCGGGTGAAAGTGCGGATGGCTCATATGACCGGCATGCCAGCGCACCAGGACGATATAGAGCCCTTCCTTTGACGGGTCGCCGAGCAATACCGCGTTGTCGGCGCCGTTCGGGTTGACCTTCCAGTCGATCTTGTCGGGCGGCGTATAGGTGACGGCGGCGGGATTGAGTTCGGTCGCCATCGCTGCGTCTGCCCACAGCAGCGGCGCCGCCAGCGCCGCCGCCAAGCCGAGACGGTGCATTGCTACCCCATCGTCGAGTTGAACGCGCCGCCGTCGAGCAGCAGGTTCTGGCCGACGATAAAGCCGGACGATGCGGCGCACAGAAAGGCGCAGGCGTCGCCGAACTCGGCCGGGTCGCCGACGCGGCCGGCCGGGGTCCTCTGGCCGGTCTTCGCCAGCTGCTCCTCGAACGAGATGTTCAGCCGCCGCGCCTCGAATTCGATGCCGGAGCGCAACCGGTCGGTGAGAAACGGGCCGGGCAGCACGCCGTTGATCGTCACGTTGTATTTGGCGACCTGCCGCGCGAGCCCGGCGCAGAACGCGGTGAGGCCCGCCCGCGCGCCGTTCGACATCCCGAGATTGGGGATCGGCGATTTCACCGAGCCCGAGGTGATGTTGACGATGCGGCCGAATTTGCGTTCGCACATCCCGTCGACCGTCGCCTTGATCAGCATGATCGGGGTCAGCATGTTGTTGTTGACCGCCTTCTGCCAATCCTCGACCGACCAGTCGCGGAAATCGCCGTGCGGCGGGCCGCCGCAATTATTGACCAGGATGTCGGGGTTGGGGCAGGCGGCGAGCGCGGCCTGGCGCCCTTCCTCGGTCGAGATGTCGCCGGCGACGGGGGTCACCTTGGCGCCGGTTTCCTTGCGGATCTCCTCGGCGGTCGCCTCAAGCGTCTCCTTGGTGCGCGCGGTGATCACCAGATCGACCCCGGCGCGGCCCAGTGACATCGCGCAGGCGCGGCCGAGCCCCTTGCTGGCGGCGCAGACGATCGCCTTGCGGCCCCTGATTTTCAGATCGAGCATTCCTTCCTCCCGTTGACGGCATCGCAGCGTGGCGGATGCCGCAGTTATAGCGCAGTCCGCCCGGTTGCCGAGAGGAACTGCGTTGCCGCGCGCCTCACGCAGGAGGGCCATGCGCGAAATTGCGCTTGCGAGTGATTCACACTGATGGTTAGGTGAGAACGATTATCACTTGCGTAATGGGATCAATGCGCCTCTTGCTCTTCGCCTTCCCCCTCATGCTCGCCGCCGCGATGCCGGCTTTGGCCGACGATCCCGTCGTTACGATCACCTTGAAGGACCACCAGTTCGTTCCCGCCGAGGTGCCGGTGCCGGCCGGGGTCAGAGTGCAGTTGCTGGTCAAGAACGAGCAGGATGTCACGGCCGAATTCGAGAGCAACAGCCTGCACCGTGAGAAGATCGTTACGGCGGGTGGGCAGATCACGGTCTTCGTCGGCCCACTCGATCCGGGCGGCTATGAGTTTTTCGACGATTTCCACAATGCGACCCGTGGCCATCTGGTAGCGAAATAGGACGACCGGAAAATGCTCCCGACGGCCATTATCGTCTTTCGCGAGGTGCTCGAAGCCGCGCTGATTGTCGGCATCGTCATGGCCGCGAGCCGTGGGGCGTTGGGTCGCGGGCTGTGGGTCTCGGGCGGTATCGCCGCCGGAGTTCTGGGCGCAATGGCGGTCGCCGCCTCGGCCGCGACGATCGCCGCGGCCGCCGAGGGGATGGGCCAGGAACTCTTCGATGCCGGCATCCTCTTCGCTGCGGTCGGCATGCTCGGCTGGCATAATATCTGGATGAGCCGGCACGGCCGCGAACTGGCGGGAAACGCCGCGCTGTTAGGGAGCGAGGTCCGTTCCGGCACACGCCCGCTCTGGGCGCTCGCCTTCGCGGTAGCGCTGGCGGTGCTGCGCGAAGGTTCCGAGATCGTGCTCTTCCTCTACGGCATCGCGCTGGCGGGCCAGGGCGGTCCGCTGGCGATGGTGATTGGCGGGGTCATCGGATTGGCGCTCGGTGTCGCCGCCGGCACGGCAATCTATTGGGGGCTGGTCAGCATCCCGATGCGGCTCTTGTTCCGGGTGACGAGCTGGCTGGTGCTGCTGCTCGCCGCCGGGCTCGCCTCGCAGGGCGCCGCCTTCTTGATGCAGGCCGATCTCCTGCCGCCGCTCGGCAGCAATTTGTGGGATACCTCATTCTTGCTCAGCGAACAGAGCTTGGCGGGTCGGGTTCTCCATACGCTGATCGGCTATACCGCGCAGCCTGCCGGCATCCAGCTGGTCTTCTACGGCGTGACCCTGCTGACGATCGGCGGGTTGATGCGCCTCGTCGGCGCGGGCGAGCGCGGGGCGCCGGCAAAGAGCGGGTGCCGTCCAACGGTCAGCCCGGCCGAATAACAAATTTTTTTACGAGGTCTTGCAAATGAGCCGCAACCGCAATGCTTTGATCGCGGCCTCAACCTTAACGATCCTCGCGCTGGCCGCGGCGCCAACCATTGCCCTGGCGGATTTCAAGGTGCATCTACCCGATGCAGAGACCGGCGAGTTCGAACTCGAGGAGGTCGGGTCTTACGGCAATAGCGGCAATCCCGCTGTCAACAATGAGCAAAGTTTCGTCCACGAACTCGGCTATGGCGTCAACGACTGGTGGCATACCGAAGTCGAATTCGAGACCTTTCGCCCACCCGGTCCGGACAATCATCTCAAATTCGATCAAATCACCTCGGAGAACCAGTTCGTGTTTACCGAGCCCGGCGAGTACTGGCTGGACGCCGGCTGGTTCTGGGAATACGGCCAGGGGCTGATCCAGAGCAATCCGAGCGAGACGACGTTCGGCCCGACGTTGCGCAAGGAATTCTTCCATACGATCAACACGGCCGATATTTTCTTTGAAAAGGAAATCGGCCAGCACTCCGACGGCCATTTGAATTTCCTCTATGCCTGGGAGACGCGGATCGCCCTCGGCACGCCCGTCGAACCCGGTTTTCAGGCATATGGCACGGTCGGGCCAGTCGGCAACCCGCTACCGATCAGCCAGCAGGACCACCGCATCGGGCCGCAGCTTTTCGCCAATATCAGCCAGTTGGGACCGGGCAGCCTCAAGATGAACGGCGGCATCCTGTTCGGGCTGACCGCAGGCGAGCCGCGCCGGACGCTGCGCTGGCAACTCGAATACGAGCTGCATTTTTAGCGGCGATTTTAACCACGAATTGCGCCGCATTTACCTGGCATTTTAGCTATCTTCCGCGCAACCGGCCGCTCAAGGCTGGGGGGAGGACAAAGTGGTGCCCGGTTTGCGCGTCGCCTATTTGCTCGGCGCGGTGCTGTTGTTGCTGACCCTGCCGCTCGGCGACACCAGCGTGTGTCTGGCGCTGTTCGTCGCGATCGACCTTGCCGCCGCTGCATTGCTGCTGAGCCGCCTCGCCGCGGTGCGGCCGGCGAAGGTCGCGACGATCGGCGATGGCACGACCGTGCCGCTATTCCGGCGCACGGTGCCGGCATTGCGCAGCCGCCGGCCCGCCGCGATCATCGAGGCACAGGTAGCATGGCGTCAGGCCACCGCCCGCCACCGCCAACGCGTCGCCGGCCGCCGATCGATCTAGCCGTCCGACAATACGGCCCGCTGGGCGCGCGCTCTATTCCCCTTGGTAATATTGGAAAATGCTCCAGGCTCCGATGACGATGAAGCCGATTCCGGCGAGGAGCTTGAGCGGAATGTCCTGAAGCCAGCGGCCACCGAGCGCTCCCAGCGCGACCGAGATCGCCGCGCCGAGCACCAGGGCGCCGGCGGATGCGACGAACACCGGTAGCGGCGCATCCTTCTGCTCCGCGGCGTAAAGCAGGGTCGCTATCTGCGTTTTGTCGCCAAGCTCGGCAACGAAGATCACAAAAAACATCGTCGTGAGCTGGCCCATGAACCGCTTCCCCTTGGCTGACCGCGCGCGCGAGAATAATGAGGCGCGAAGGGGTCGTCAGCCCTGCGCCGCGAGCGCTCGGTCGAATAGCGGCAACAGGGTCGGGAAGGTCGGGTATTTTCCGGCGATGATGTCGCCGCGGCTGGCCCAGGCGCAGGCGGCGGCATCGTCCGCCGCGACCCCTTCGCCCGATTGCCACACGCCGCGCACCGCGATCAGCGTGTAGTGGAACTGCACCCGACCCTCGTCGTCGCGGCTGATCGCGTCGTGGACATCGAGCCAGCCGGCCGGCTTGGCGACGATCCCGGTCTCTTCCTGCAATTCACGCATCGCCCCTGCGGCGACCGTCTCGCCCAATTCCAGGACGCCGCCCGGATAGCCCCAGCGCCCGGCATTCGGCTGCTGCGCGCGCTGCACGATCAGCGCCCGTTCGCCGCGCAGCACGACCGCGAGCACCGCGACGATCGGCCGTTCGGGATAGCGCCGCGCCGCCCGCCGCGCCTCGAGATCGGCGGTAGTGGGTTCGGTGGAGGTCGTCATTGCGAGCGCAGCGAAGCAATCTCCATCCGCCTCAATCCTCTACGGAGGGAGATTGCTTCGTTGCCGCGCTCCTCGCAATAACGGCTTAATCCGCCGCGGCGCGCGGCTGGCCGTGCTCGTCGGTGTAGATTTCGCCGCCCTGTTTCAGGAACTCCTGCGACTTCTCGGCCATGCCCGATTGCGCGTAGTCGCGGATCTCCTGGGTGATCTGCATCGAGCAGAATTTCGGCCCGCACATCGAGCAGAAATGCGCCAGTTTCGCGCCGTCGGCCGGGAGGGTCTGGTCATGGAACTTCTCGGCCGTCTCGGGATCGAGCGACAGGTTGAACTGGTCGCGCCAGCGGAACTCGAAGCGGGCGCGCGACAGCGCGTCGTCGCGCTCGCGCGCCGCCGGGTGACCTTTGGCGATGTCGGCGGCGTGCGCGGCGATCTTGTAGGTGATCACCCCGGTCTTGACGTCGTCTCGGTCGGGGAGCCCCAAATGCTCCTTCGGCGTCACGTAGCACAGCAGCGCCGTGCCGAACCAGCCGATCATCGCCGCGCCGATGCCGCTGGTGATGTGGTCGTAGCCCGGCGCGATGTCGGTGACGAGGGGCCCGAGAGTGTAGAACGGCGCCTCGCCGCATTCCTCGAGCTGCTTATCCATGTTGATCTTGATCTTGTGCATCGGCACGTGGCCGGGGCCTTCGATCATCACCTGGACATCATCTTCCCACGCCAGCTTGGTCAGCTCGCCGAGGGTTTCGAGCTCGGCGAATTGGGCGCGGTCGTTGGCGTCGGCGTTCGAACCGGGGCGCAGCCCGTCACCGAGCGAATACGCCACGTCATAGGCCCGCATGATCTCGTTGATTTCGCGGAAGTGGGTGTAGAGGAAGCTCTCCTGGTGATGCGCCAGGCACCATTTCGCCATGATCGAGCCGCCGCGCGAGACGATGCCGGTGACTCGGCTCGCGGTCATCGGAATATAGGCGAGCCGCACCCCGGCGTGGATCGTGAAATAGTCGACCCCCTGCTCGGCCTGTTCGATCAAGGTGTCGCGGAACAATTCCCAGGTCAGCTCCTCGGCCGCGCCGCCGACCTTCTCCAGCGCCTGGTAGATCGGCACTGTGCCGATCGGCACCGGCGAGTTGCGCACGATCCATTCGCGGATCGTGTGGATGTTCCGACCGGTCGACAAATCCATGACCGTGTCGGCGCCCCAGCGCGTCGACCACACCAGCTTGTCGACCTCTTCGGCGACCGATGAGGTGACGATCGAATTGCCGATATTGGCGTTGACCTTCACCAGGAAATTGCGGCCGATGATCATCGGCTCGGTTTCCAAATGGTTGATGTTATTGGGGATGATCGCGCGGCCGCGGGCGATCTCGTCGCGCACGAATTCCGGGGTCACGTGGTCGGGGATCGCCGCGCCGAACGAATTGCCGTCGCGCACGCCCTGCCACGCCGCCTCGCGCCCGAGGTTTTCGCGGATCGCGACGTATTCCATCTCCTCGGTGATGACACCGCGCCGCGCATAGGCGAGCTGGGTCGGCGCCGCGCCCGGTTTGGCGCGCAGCACTTTCCGCTTCGCGCGGTCGAACACCGGCACGTTCGATTCTTCGCCGCGCTTCAGCCCGTTATCCTCGGGTTTGATGTCGCGGCCCTCGATCTCCTCGACATCGCCGCGTCCCAGGACCCACTGGCGCCGCAACGTGGCGAGGCCCTTCGCGATATTGGTTTCGAGCGACGGGTCGGAATAGGGGCCCGAGGTGTCGTAGACCCGCACCGGCGGTTCCTTGGCGCTTGCCTCGAGGTCGATCTCGCGCATCGCGACGCGCAGATCGGCATAGCGCTTGCTGGTGGTGAAGACCTTGCGCGAGGCGGGAAACGCGCCGGTCGTGACCTGCAATTCGCCAATCTTCGAGGACGGTTTTGCGCCGGGAAGCGGTGCGGAATCGGGCATGGAACATCTCCGTTGCGCCGGTTGAACGACGACCCGGACGTAGCAAGCGGGGAGTTGGCGCGATGCCGCGGTTCCTGTCCCTACGCCGGCACGACCCGGATCAGGTTCAAAGGGTTTTCGCGCCTCGCATCCCTGTTGCGAGCTAGCGATATCTCAGCCCCTTCGCCGGGGCACCCCTTGGACGCCTCAATTAAGGGCAGGTTGTCGCATTTCCGTCAAGCGGCCCTTCCTAGATCGACGGCGCTCCCACTGATATCGCGGTTTTTGCGGTGGCGTGCCGTTCGCCTTCTTGGACGCTCAGGGGCTGCGAAAGCCCCAACCGGAATAACCCGGCGCGGTATTCTGCGTCATATTTGGGGCGTTTGGGTCGACCGTGTACCAATCGTCGGCAACGCCGCCGCGCGGGTCGACCAACGTGAAGCGATGAGCGCGCACCTCGTCGGCGACGATGACGTTCGAGGCGGCGTGCGTCGCCCCGATCGAAGCAACCACCGCCATCACACACAGCAAACCGACGAGGATGCGGTTCTGGCGTTCGACGCGGGCGAGCCGCCGCTCGATGCGTACAAGTGTCGGGTCAATCATCGGTTTCTCCTTCTGAATGCGCGCGCCCTCTCATTGGCCGGGGTGCATCTACACCACTCGGATGCCTAGCTCATCGCCGGGCAGCTCCGCGCCGCATTGCCGGGGATCGCGATCTTGGCCACCTTCAGCTGCTCGAAATCGAGCTTGTGCAGTCGTCGACCATTTTTTTCACCTGGTCGAGCTGCGCGGTGGTCATCTTCGGTTCGATCGCGCCGCGCACCTGAGAATTATCGTATTCGGGGTCGCGCGCTCCGAGACGAAACCAGTAATCGGCCTGGATGAGATCGGGCGCGATGGCATTGCCCCGGCGATCGGAAGTGTCACGGGTGAGCATCAGCGCGAGCTCGAATTGCGCCAGGGAACTGCCCATCATCGCCGCGCGCGCGCCAGCAAAAGCTTTGCACGATATCCGGCTCGAAGGTTTGCTTGGGAATCTGGCCGGTCTTCATCAGGGCTTTGAGGTCGACCATCGGCGTGTTCACCCACAGGCCGCCGAGCGTCGCCATCGCATCGACATTACCGTGGCTGGCGGAGATGGCGTACCATTTCATGCCTTCTTCATGGTCGTGCGGCAGCCCGTTCGTGCCGATGAGATAAAGCTCGGCGATCTGGTATTCGACGATCCCGTTCGTGTCGTGCTCCGCGGCCTTGCGCAGCAGGGCGATGCCGCCTTGCGGGTCCTGCGCGACGCCGCGGCCGCGGATCATCATCGGCCCCAACGTGCGCATCGATTGAACGTCGCCGGCATCAGCCTGCGTCTTCAGTATTGCCGCGACCTTGGTTTCGTCGATCTCGATATGCTCGCCGTTCTGGAGCTTGTTTTCGACATAGCGCGCGGCGAGCGGCGCGCCGGCCTCGGCCGCTTTTACCACCCAGGCCATGCCAGCGGTGGGATCCATCGGCATGCCGTCGCCGAGGATGAGGTTGAGGCCCAGCAGATATTCGTTGTCGCGTTGGCCCGCGACGGCGTGTTTCAGCGTTTCGTAGCCCTCGGGAGTAAGCGGGCACAGCGACTGAACCATGCAGAGATAGCTTAAGCGGCCAAGCGTCTTTTCCGCGTCGGCGGGCCCGAGACCGGAAGCAGCGTGCGTCGGCGCCGCGCCGAGGACCATCGCCAAGACGGTGACGATCGCCGCCATCACAATGCCTGCCATGCTACCCCTTGGTCAGCGCCTTCTCGGGGCGCTAAGCCTAAATCATTCGTGACGCCCGTCTTGGACTGCAGCGTGCAACAATGTGGCCGTCAGCGCACGGCAAGCGCATGAGGCGCGGGCGAAACCGGAGGCGTCTTAGTTTGGTTGTGCAGGCCCTGACGCCGGTGGCGCGCTATTCTCGCCCTGGCGGTGCGCGAAGTTGAGGGTCAGCAGCCGGCTGGAAAACGCGCCGTAGGTGATCGGCTCGTAACGCGGCGGGTTGTCCGGGCCGACGCAGGTTGGGACGCAGGCGATCTCGGTGTCGTGGTTGGGGCCGAGGAAGAACGGGATCGCGTAGCGCGACCGGTCGTTGCGGTTGATCACCCGGTGCGGTGTCGCCTTGAAGCGGTCGTTCGAATAGCGCGCCAGCATCGCTCCGGTATTGACGACAAAGGTGCCCGGCACCGCCGGCGGGCGGATCCACTCGCCCTCCGCGGTGCGCACCTCCAGCCCCGGCAGCTTCGACTGGGCGAGGAAGGTGATGAAATTGTTGTCGGTGTGCGGAGCGAAGCCGAATTCGTTGTCCTCCGGTGCCGGGTGCGGCGGGTAATGGATCAGGCGGATCGTGCAATTCGGCTCGGCGAAAGCCTCGACGAAATAATCTTGCGGCAGATCGAGCGCGACGGCGAACACCGGGACGAGCTGTCGGGTCATCGCTTCCATCGCCGCGTAATAGGCGACCATCGCGGCGCGGAACGCGGTCATCCCCTCGGGCCAGCGGTTGAGCCCGATCAACGGCTTGTTGTTGACGATGTCCGGGTGGTCGGGCGCTCGGTCGCGGGTGATGTAGAAGCTTTCGCTGAAATTCGGCTTGGTATTGCGGTTGACCGGCGAATGCCGCACGACCTGCGCGCCGAACGGCAGGTAGCCGATATTGTATTGACCCACCTTGTAGGGAAGCTTCTGCGCCTCATCGAGCGCGAAGAACCGCGCCGCGTGGAGAAAGGCGTTCTCCACCAGCTCCGGCGCGATCCCGTGATTGGCGACGACGAGGAAGCCGGTGTCCTCGCAGGTGCGGGCGATCGCGCGCGCGAGCGAAGCCGTGGCGCCGGGCTCCCGGGCGAGGAACGCGCCGATGTCGAGGACCGGGATGCGGCCGGCGCCGCTGTCGGCTACGGTCAAAGCCTCTGCTGGAGCACTCGCCAACAACATTCCTCGCTATCACGCCTCCGTCCGCCGACCCTCACCCGTCTCGCACCGGCGATGCCGGTGCTCGCCACCCTCTCCCGCATGCGGGAGAGGGTAGGGGGCCCGCGCCGTGAGGCGTGGGAAGGGTGAGGGGTAGCCGCCCCAACCTATGCGTGGTGCGCCTGATAGTAACTGTTGCGCAGCACGCGGCCGGGCAGGCTGCCGCTGTGCTTGCCGTCTTCCAACAGCACCTGGCCGTTGACGATGGTCATGTGGATGCCCTGCGCCGGCTCCTTGATCCGCTTGGCGCCGGTCGGGAAGTCGTGCAGCACTTCGAGCGGCAGCGGCTTTACGGTGTCGGGGTCGAAGATCACGATGTCGGCGACCATGCCGGGCCGCAGCAGGCCGCGGTCATAGAGACCAAAGGTCGAGGCCGACTCGAAGGTCAGCCGCCGCACCGCCTGCTCCAGCGACATGATCTTCTTCTCGCGCACCCATTCCGATAGCAGCCGGGTCGAGAACCCGAAGCCGCTCTGGAACTGGACATGCGCGCCGCCGTCGCTGAGGCCGATGATCGCGTTCGGATAGTTGAGGATTTGCGCGACAGCGGCGTCGTCGACATTGTTCTCGCCGTGCAGCCATTCGGTGTCGAGGTTCTCCTCGATCGTCAGGTCGCACAGGCAATCGATGATGCCCTTGCCCTGGGTCTTGGCGATCTCGCCGAGGGTCTTGCCCTCCATCCACTTGTTCTTTTCCAGCACCGCGGTTTGCACCACCATGTAGTCCCACCAGGTGCTGCAGATGCCGATCGCCGGCCCGCTCTTGAACTCGACCGCCTCGGCGTGGAGCTTCTTGCGGACTTCCGGATCGGCATAAGCCTTCAGCTGATCCTCGGGGCTCGACAGGCAGATCGGGTGCCAGACGGCCATGCCGCGGAAGGTCTGGGTGTTGCGCATCTGGAAATAGTCGGTGATGCGGTTCGGCGTGCACATCGGGAAGGCGCGGATGCCTTTCGCGGTGGTGCGGTCGACCTGCTCCATCTGCTTCTGCCACTGGCCGGGCCGGCGCATCGTCTGGCCGAGATTGTTGTAGACGACGGTGCGGCCGGTCGCCTCGGAGAGGCGGCTCATCAGCGCGTCCTTCATCTCGGCGCCGTTGCCGCCGCCCGACTGGATGAGGCCGGTGCCCATCTCGCGCAGCACGTCGCCGAGCGCGAAAATCTCCTTCTCGTCGGCCCAGATCGCCGGGATGTGCACGCCCTGCGGGTCGAAATGGCCCTGGTTGCGCGACACCGAGAGGCCCAGCGCGCCGGCCTCCATGCCGTCGCGCACGAGGCCCTGCATCTGCCGGATCTCGTCGTCGCTCGCCGTGCGCTTCTGGCAGTCCTCCCCCATCACGTAATGGCGCACCGCGGTATGGCCGATCAGATTGCCGATATTGACGCCGAGATGCTTGTCCATCTCGTCGAGATACTCGGGGAAGGTCTCCCAGGTGAACTCGAGCGTGTCGAGCACCTCCATCGGGATTGCCTCGACATAGGAGAGGAATTCCGACAGCCGCCGCTGCTCCTTTCTGCTCTTCTTCACCGGGGCCAGCGACAGCGAGCAATTGCCGAAGATCACGGTGGTCGCGCCGTGGTCGCACGAGAACGAGCACAGCGGGTCCCAAGTGACCTGCGCGTCGTAATGGCAATGGTTGTCGATAAAGCCGGGCGCGACGACCAGGCCTGCGGCATCGACGGTGCGCGTCGCCGGGCCGGACAACTTGCCGATCTCGACGATCTTGCCGTCCTTGACGCCGACATCGCCGCGGAACGAGGGCCCGCCCGAGCCATCGACGATGCGGCCGTTCTTGATCAGCAAATCATAGGTCATCACGTTCTCCTGTCTCGCTTTAGGCTAGTTGATCAGCCCATAAAATTTCGCGGCGTTCTCGCAGGTGATCTTGTGGATCATGTCGGCGGGGAGGCCGGCGAACTGTTCTTCGATGTATTTCGAAGACTCGGGCCACACACCGTCGGGATGCGGATAGTCCGAGCCCCACATCAGGGTTTCGAGCCCGATCTCGTCGATCAGCTTCGGCCCGATGCGGTCGAACTGGAACGTCGCGCGGCATTGCCGGCGCCAGTATTCGCTGGGCTTCAGCTTCATCAGGTCGCGGAAGCGGTCCTCGAACTCGAAATCCATCCGATCGAGCGCGTAGGGCAGCCAGCCGATGCCGCTCTCGCCAAACCCGATCCGCAGGTTCGGATAGCGCTCCAGCACGCCGGCGCCGATGATCGCGGCGATAATCTGGATGAGGTTCATCTGGAACCCGGCGACGGTGGTGAACTGTGCCTGACGGCGCATGCTCGGCGGCAGCTGGTTGCGCACCCGCTGCGGCATCGACGGGAAGGTGTGGAAATGCAGCGGCAGCTGCACGTCGTTGACCGCCTTCCACAGCGGCTCCCAGCAGGGGTGCCACATCGGGTCCATGTCCCACGAGCACGACAGCTCAAGGCCCCTGAGGCCGAGCTTGGCGACGCGGTAGACCTCCTTCGCCGCCGCCTCGATGTCGCCGTACGGCAGGCAGGCGAGGCCGATCTGGCGGTCGGGGTAGAAACTGCAGAAATGCTTCAGCCAATCGTTGTAGATGCGCAGCATCTCGTTGGCGGCCTCATGGTCCTCGACCCGCGACGCCACGCCGAGGATGCCGAAGATGATCTCGGCGTCGACGCCGTCCTTCTCCATCTCCTTGATGCGCAGATGCGGATCACCCGGGCGACGCTCGCCACGCTTGCCGGCCTCGTAGAGCCCGGTCTCGGCCATCTTGTCGACGCGGTAATTCTGGCCCGGGACAAACGGCGCGCCGACCGAGCCGACCGCGCCCGGGATGCCCATGTGGACCCCGGCCTTGGTCGTCCAGCGCGGCCCGTCGGGGCCGTCCTCGACAAACGGCATGCGATCCTTCATCTCGCGCGTTGCCTGCGAGGTGAAAAGATCAGGCGGCAACCACGGCAGATCGAGGTGGCAATCGGCGGAAATGCGGCGGTACTGCATAGCGCGGCCCTCCCGGTTCAATTTGTCGCGATCACTCTACGCTGATTATCCGGGCTGAGCACCCACACCGGCGCATGGGCGACGCCCGAGCTATGCGGCGCGCGCGTCCTCCAAAATCATCGCGGCGCATTTTTCGCCGATCATGATCGAGGGGGCGTTGGTGTTGCCGCCGGGGACTTGCGGCATGATCGAGGCGTCGGCGACGCGCAGGCGCTCGATGCCGTGGACCCGCAGCCGTGGATCGACGACCGAGTCGACCTCGTGCCCCATCCGGCAAGTGCCGACCGGGTGCAGGTTGGAGACGCCGCGCTCGCGGATTTCCTGGCGCAGCGCCTCGTCGCTGTCGCATTGCGGGCCGGGGATCACCTCCTCGACGATATAGGGCTTGAGCGCCGGCTGCGCGGCGATCTGGCGGCTGAGGCGCGTGCCGTAGATCAGCGCCTGGAAATCGTAATCGCTGGCGAGAAAGTTGAACTGGATCGCCGGCGCCGCCAGCGGGTCGGCGCTCTTGATCCGCACCGTACCGCGGCCGTCGGGGCGCAGATGCACCGGCGAGAAGGTGAAAGCCGAAAACGGGTGCGGTTTGATCCCAGTGCGCAACCGTTCATAGGCGCTCCAGCCGGACATGTTGATCTGGATATCGGGTTCTTCGAGGCGCGGGTCGCTCTTGACCAGGGCGCCGGCATAGATCCCGGCATTCGACAGCTGGCCGGAACGCGTGAAGACGTATTGCACCCCTTGGGTCAGCTTGCGCAGCGGGCTTGCCGCGAGGTCGTTGAGCGTCACCTTCTGCGAGCAGCGCCAGACCAGATAGGTGTTGAAATGGTCGTGCAGATGCTTGCCGACCCCCTCCATGTCGCGCACCAGCGGAATGCCGAACTCCTGCAGCAGATCGCCGGGCCCGACCCCCGAAAGTTGCAGCAATTGCGGCGAGCCGTAGACCCCGCCCGAGGCGACGATCTCGCCCTTGGCATAGGCGGTCTTGCGGCCGTTCGGGGTCTGGTATTCGACGCCGATCGCCTTCTGGCCGTCGAACAGGATGCGGGTGGCGTGCGACTCGGTCGAGACGACCAGGTTCTGACGGCCCTTGGCGGCGCCGCCAAGATAGGCGCGCGCCGAGCTCCAGCGGCGGCGGTGGGTGGTCGTCGTCTGGTAATACCCGACGCCTTCTTGCTTGGCGCCGTTGAAGTCGTTGTTGGCCGGGATGCCGGCCTCGATCGACGCCTGGACCATCGCGTCGCCGAGCGCGCAGCGCACCGGGTTCGACACGTGCAACGGTCCGCCGGTGCCGTGGAACTCGTCGGGACCGCGCTCCTGGTCCTCGGCCTTTTTGAAGAACGGCAGCACGTCGTCATAGGCCCAGCCCTCGCAGCCCCTCTGGCGCCAGCCGTCGTAATCGGTCGCCGTGCCGCGCATATAGACCATGCCGTTGATCGAGCTGGTGCCGCCCAGGACCTTCCCGCGCGGCTGATAGAGGACGCGGCCGTTCAGCTCCTTTTCCGGCTCGCTGTCGAACATCCAGTTCACCTTCGGGTCGGTAAAGGTCTTGGTGTAGCCGAGCGGGACATGGATCCACGGGTTGGTGTCCTTGACGCCGGCTTCGAGCAGCAGAACACGGTACTTGCCGCTTTCCGAGAGGCGCCCGGCGACCGCGCAGCCCGCCGAACCGGCGCCGGTGACGATGAAATCGTAAGTGTCCTTGGCTTCGGGCATGCTCTTCCCCTCTCCGGCTGGCGTTCGCAGACGATAGCCAATGCGCCGGAGGCCGGAAAGACCCGCGGCTGCGGGTCTGAAACGCTATTTCCGCCGGCTACGGCGCCACCGCGTTCCGCGCCGGCTGGCGGTGCGCCGCGTCATAGGCGCGTAGCGCCGGCCGCAGACCCGCCACGGCCGGTTTTTCGATCGCGAAATGAACCGCCGTCGCGACCGCCAATGCCATCGCCCAGAAGCTCGCGCTGATCAAAAAGGCGTGAGAATAAATGGCAAATTTGTGGTGCGGCGGATTGGCGTTTACGACAGCGAAGATCGTCTCTTGCAGCCGATAGAGGGGCGAACCTTCGCTTTCGAGCAGCACGATCAGGACGCCGTGCGACAGATAGAGCGGGTAGGTGAGATCGCCGAGGAAATTGCAGACTTTATTGTTTTTTGACGCCTCGAAAATCGCCGGTAGCACCGCGGCGAAGATCACGATGGCCACATAGAAATCGACATTGTCGAAATAGTAATACGCGTCCTGGATCAAGCAAACAAGAGCAGCCAGTCCCAAACCGACCCATCCCGCGGTCGAAGACAGCTGCGCTCTTTTGTAAACCTGTCGGGTCAGATGACCCAACATGAAGAAAAAACAGTCGATGGAAAGAAATAATAACACCAGTTACTCCACTCATTGAATTTCTGATCGGGCGGAAATTTGGTATTGAGCCACATCCGCAGCAGGACCGAGCCGGCGAAAATCACCAGCGGCCACACCCGGGAACGCAGGACGAATGGTGCGATCAGATAGAACGTCATCTCCGAAGCCAGGGTCCAGCCGAGCTCGAGCCCGTGCGGCATCGGATTGGTGTAGGAAGCCGGGTAGGCCTTGAAACTCAGCAGCCAATCCGACCCGTAAATGGAGAAACCGGTGAGCAGATCGTAGGAGTGGTGGGTTTTGACAAATTCCCACAACCCGCCTTCGGTGATGAACGGAACAATCAGATAGAGGCACCACCACAGCGGATAGATGCGCAGCGCCCGCGCGCAATAGAACGCCGCCGTGCCGCCCGGCCGTTCGTATTTGTCTTCCAAAACAAAACTGATCAGAAATCCGCTGATAATAAAGAAGAACGCGACCGCGTAGGCACCGTTAACGCCCAAGACCAGAGAGTTATTCACGTATAATTGCGCCGGTCGCAGAAAATGCCCGTAAATATGCGACTGCAAAACGGCTAGCGCGAGAAACAATCGAATCGCACCCATACGGATCAACCCCCCGCGCCGGCATTAAGTCAATCGGCGCGGAATCGCAAGCGACCAGCATCCGGCCCAGGCGGCGGCAACACAAATCTCGCCGCCCCTCGCCTCGGAAGGCTCGTGCCGTGTTTTAGCTATCCTGCCCTTGTTAAAGCACGTAGATATGGCCGCGGAGGGGACACCATTCGTACTATCGTTTCGATACAGGCGCTGCGTGCGCTCGCGGCCCTTGCGGTGACCGCGTGCCACTTCGACCAGGTGCGGCTCATGCTGAGCGGCCATTCCCTCGATCCGCAGCCGCTGGCCTGCCTCGCTGCCGGGGTCGATCTGTTTTTCGTCATCTCCGGTTTCATCATGGTCTACTCGTCGGAGCCCTTGTACGGCAAGCCTGGGGCGGCGCGGGAATTTTTCTCCCGAAGGCTCGCGAGAATCGTCCCGCTCTATTGGATTACGACGGGTCTCGCGATCTGGCTGATGTCGCGGCCCTACGATGTGCAAACTGTTTTGAAATCGTTGTTTTTTATACCTTATCGCGTCGGCGATGGAAATATTCAACCGCTGCATGGCGTCGGTTGGACCCTGAATTTTGAGATGTTCTTCTACGTTATGTTCGCGATGGCGATAGGGTGGTCGAGAAAGATCGCGGTCACTGCGCTGAGTATTGGGCTCGCGCTTATCGTTTTGACCGGTTTTTTGGTGCAGCCGAGTATCGCGCCGCTTCAGTTCTGGTCAGATCCCATTATCCTGGAGTTTGTCTCGGGGATGCTCATTGCCCTCGCCTACAACCACGGAATCCGGCTTCCCGGGCTCTTGCGCATCGTTTTGGTGCCCGCGTCAATCGGCGTAATTCTATGGGCGGGCGAGCAACATCTGCCTTCGGGTACGCGACTGTTCCTGTGGGGATTGCCGGCGGCGACGATCGTTGCGTGCACCGTCTTAGGCCTTCGTCGCGACCCTCCGCGATGGCTCGCCGCGCCAGTCAAACTACTGGGCGATTCCTCTTACGCGCTGTATTTGCTGCACCCCCTGGTAGGTGCGGTCGTCTTCTTACTGTGGCAGAATTGGTTGAACCGCTACCCGATGGTCACCGTTCTTCTGGTTGCCGCGGTCGCGGCGCAAGCTCTTTCTATCGGTACCTTCAGGTTCTTCGAACGGCCGTGTATGAAGGCGGTTCTGAACAGCCTCAGGCGAGTTCGCGGAAGCAGATTGGTGACGCGTCAGGCGTGACTGCAAATACGCAACCCCTGATGCCTTTGTCGTGACCGCGGTCACGTGTCGCTCATCCTGAGCGCGGCGATGAAGGCGGATTGCGGGATGTCGACCTGGCCGAACTGGCGCATCCGCTTTTTGCCTTCCTTCTGCTTTTCGAGCAGTTTCCGTTTCCGGGTCACATCGCCGCCATAGCATTTGGCGGTGACGTCCTTGCGCAATGCCTTGACCGTCTCGCGGGCGATGATGCGGCCGCCGATCGCCGCCTGGATCGCGATCTGGAACAGCTGGCGCGGGATCAAATCCTTCAGCCGCTCGCACAACGCCCGGCCGCGGCGGTCGGCCTGGCTGCGATGCACGATGAGGCTCAGCGCATCGACCGGCTCGCCGTTGACCAGGATGTTCAGGAGCACGAGGTCGCCCTCGGCATAGGCGTCGAGCTGGTAGTCGAAGCTGGCATAACCGCGGCTCACCGATTTCAGCCGATCGTAAAAGTCGAACACGACTTCGTTCAATGGCAGCCGATAGACCACCATCGCCCGGTTGCCAGCATAGGTCAGGTCGAGCTGGGTCCCGCGCCGCTCCTCGCACAGCGCCAGCACCTGGCCGAGATAGTCATCCGGCACCATCACCGTCGCCTTGATCCACGGCTCCTCGATGTGGTCGATGCGCACCGGATCGGGCATGTCGGCCGGGTTGTGTAGGGTCAGCACCCGGCCATTGGTCTGGTGCACGCGGTAGACGACCGAGGGCGCGGTGGTGATCAGGTCGAGGTCGAATTCGCGGGTCAACCGCTCCTGGATGATCTCGAGGTGCAGGAGCCCGAGGAAACCGCAGCGGAAGCCAAAGCCGAGCGCGGCGGAGGTCTCCGGCTCGTATTCGAAGCTGGCGTCGTTGAGGCGCAGTTTCGCGAGACTCTCGCGGAGTTTCTCGTAATCCGCCGAATCCACCGGGAACAGGCCGCAGAACACCACTGGCTGCAAGGGTTGAAACCCGGGCAGCGCCGTCGTCGCCGGTTTGCGGTCGTCGGTGATCGTGTCGCCGACCCGGCAATCGGCGACGGTCTTGATCCCGGCGGTGATGAAGCCGATCTCGCCGGGGCCGAGCGAGGGCATCGCGACGCCCTTTGGCGTGAACACGCCGACCCGCTCGATATTGTGCGCGGCGCCCGTCGCCATCAGCCTTATCTTCTGGCCCGGAATCAGCGAGCCATCCTTGACCCGCACCAGGATCACGACGCCGAGATAAAGGTCGTACCAGCTGTCGACGAGGAGCGCCTTCAGCGGCGCATTCGGGTCGCCCTGCGGCGGCGGCAGGCGGGTCACCAGCGCCTCCAGCACGCCCTCGATGTTGAGCCCGGTCTTGGCCGAGATCAGCACCGAATCCGCAGCGTCGAGGCCGATCACATCTTCTATCTGCTCCTTGACCCGGTCGGGTTCGGCGGCCGGCAGGTCGATCTTGTTGAGCACCGGCACGATCTCGTGGCCCGCCGCGACCGCCTGATAGACATTGGCGAGAGTCTGCGCCTCGACCCCTTGGCTGGCGTCGACCACCAGCAGCGAGCCTTCGCACGCCGCCAAGGAGCGGCTGACCTCGTAGGCAAAATCGACGTGGCCCGGCGTGTCCATCAGGTTGAGGACGTAATCCTCGCCATCCTTGGCCCGATAGTTGAGGCGGACCGCCTGCGCCTTGATGGTGATGCCGCGCTCGCGCTCCAATTCCATCGTGTCGAGCACCTGCTCGCGCATCTCGCGCGCCTCGAGCCCGCCGCAAGCCTGGATCAGCCGGTCGGCCAATGTCGACTTGCCGTGGTCTATATGCGCGATGATCGCGAAATTGCGGATGTGGCTGAGCGGGGTCATGGCTGGGCCGGAACATAGGGACCCGATGCCGGCGGATCAACGCGAACCGCCTCCCCAAACAGCCGCGGCGCGGCTACAGTTCGAATTGCAAGGGGAGCGCAGCCATCGATGACGAGGCTCGCCAACAGGGCCGCCGATCTTGAACGGGAGTGCGCCGAGCTGCGCCGCCAGCTCGCCGAATCGCTCGCTCGGCAGGCCGCGACCGCCGAAGTGTTGCAGGTCATCAGCGTCTCGACCTTCGACCTCAGCGCGGTGCTGCAAACGGTGGTGTCGACCGCGCACCGGCTGTGCCGCGCCGATCACGCGGTAATGTTCCGCAACGAGGGTGGGGAGTACCGCTGGGCGGCGGGCCACGCGATGACGGCCGCGTCCGAGGAGCGTGAACGCAGCGCTGTGATACGCCCCGGCACCGGTACGCTGATCGGTCGGGCCGTGCTCGAAGGCCGCCCGGTGCAAATCGAGGACGCGTGGTCCGACCCGCTTTACGAGGCCAAGGAAGACGCGCGGGCAGGCGGGGTCCGGTCGATGCTGGGCGTACCGTTGATGCGCGACGGCGAGCCGATCGGCGTGATGGGCCTAGCGCGTAACCGGGTCGAGCCGTTCAATGCGGGTCAAATCGAAATCGTCGCCACATTCGCGGCGCAGGCGGTGATCGCGATCGAGAACGCGCGCCTGATCACCGAGACGCGCGAGGCGCTCGACCAACAGACCGCGACCGCCGAGGTATTGCAGGTCATCAATTCCTCGCCCGGCGACCTCGCGCCGGTGTTCGACGCAATGCTCGAAAAGGCGATGCGGCTGTGCGAGGTCGCATTCGGTAGCCTGCAGACATATGACGGCGAGCAGTTCCACTCGGTCGCCGAGCGCGGTTTACCCGCGGCATTTGTCGATCGGCTCAGACAGGGCTATCGCCCTGGCCCCATGCATTTTGCGAGTCGGCTGATCAGCGGCGAGCGGTTTGTCCAGGTTCCCGACTTAGCGGTGTCCGATACGGCGCAGGGGGCATTCGAGATCGGCGGCATGCGCAGCCTGCTGAGCGTGCCGCTGCTGCGCGAGGAAAGAGTCATCGGGATCATCAATCTCGCGCGCGACCGGGTCGAACCGTTCTCCGACAAGCAGATCGCTCTGGTGCAGAATTTCGCCGCGCAGGCGGTGATCGCGATGGAAAACGCGCGGCTCATCTCCGAAACGCAGGAAGCGCTCGACCAGCAGACCGCGACCGCCGAAGTGCTCCAGGTCATCAATTCCTCGCCCGGCGATCTCGCACCGGTGTTCGACGCGATCGTCGAGAAGGCACATGCACTGTGCGACGCCGCTTCGGGCAGCCTGCAGCTTTGGGACGGGGCGAAATTTACCGGTGTCGCGATGCGCGGTTTTCCCGAAGGGATGATGGAGGCGCTGCGGCAGGGCTTCGATCCGAAGCCGATGCCCTGCCAGCGGTTGGTCGAAGGCGAGCGCGTGGTCCATTGCCCGGACCTCTCGGAGGTCAACAATCCAACAGCCCAAGCGGGCGTGGCGATGGGCGGTATCCGAACTATCCTCTACGTGGCCCTGCGCAAGGACGATGTCCTTCTCGGGCAGATCGTCGCCGCCAGGCGAGAAGTGCGGCCATTCTCGCAGAAGGAGATCGCGCTCGTCGAGAATTTCGCGGCGCAAGCGGTGATCGCGATGGAGAACGCGCGGCTCCTCGGCGAATTGCGTCAACGCACCGAGGAGGTCGGGGCGTTGAACCGCGATCTCGAAGCGCGGGTCGCCGAACAGGTCGACGAATTGGGCCGGGTCGGGCGGCTGAAGCGGTTTCTCGCGCCGCAATTGGCCGAGCTCATCGTCTCGCAGGGCGACGAAAACATCCTCGAAAGCCATCGCCGCGAGATCGTCGTCGTGTTCTGCGACCTGCGCGGCTACACCGCCTTCACCGAGACCGCCGAGCCCGAGGAGGTGCTCGATTTCCTGCGCGAATACCATGGCGCGCTGGGCCCGCTCGTCGCGCAGTTCGAAGGGACGCTCGACCAGTTCTCGGGCGATGGGATCATGGTGTTCTTCAACGACCCCGTGCCCTGCCCCGACCCGGCCGAACGCGCGGTCAAGATGGCGATGGCGATGCGCGAGACGGCCGGCAATCTGATCGCCGCCTGGCGCCGGCGCGGCCGCGACCTCGGCTTCGGCGCCGGCATCGCGCAGGGCTACGCGACCTTGGGGCAGATCGGCTTTGCCGAGCGCTCCGGCTACACCGCGATCGGCACGGTGTGCAATCTCGCGGCGCGGCTGTGTGGCGAGGCTAAGGACGGGCAGATATTGGTCGCCCAGCGTGTCGCCGCCGCGGTCGAAGCCGGCGTCGTGCTCGAGGAGCTGGGATCGCTGTCGTTGAAGGGTCTGACCCAGCCGGTCGTCGCGTTCAATGTCGCCCAGAGCGCCGAGACCGCCGCCAATCGCCTTCGGCTGGTCTGATTGCGCTCTTGACAACTCGACTGAAGTTCCTATTTTGTTCTAGAGATTGAGCGGCGGGTTCCGCATCCGTGTTTGGCTGCTCGCGAGGATTTCACCTTGTGCAATCTATGCGTGCGATTCGCCTGTAAATTTCCTGTATTATCAGGTAGACGGGTATCCGTGCGCTCAACCTTCGCGTGTCATCAACTGCCCGGCAGTCGGTAGATCTCCGGAAAAAACAGCTGCTGCCAGGTGTCGGGGCTGTGTTGCAGCCGGCCGATCTGATGCAGGAAGCCGGTGAGGTGGAGCACGCCCTCCGGCGCCGGCTTATACGCGAGGTCGGGGTCACCAAGCATGTCGCTCAGTATCTCGACCGGGATGTCCTGGCCCTTGACCGCCGCATCGTAGATCTCGGCGGCGGCGCCGCGATTGCCGGTGATGAAATCGTCGGCCTCGCCGATCGCGGCGGCGATCGCCGCGCACAGCCCCGGGTTCGCGTCGCGAAATTGCGACGTCGCGATCAGCGCCGCGATGCTGTGCGGGCCGGCGATGTCGAACGAATCCATGACGCGGTGGATCGCCTCGTTGGCGCGCTCGTCGTCGGCATAGGGCAGCCGCACGAAATGAGCGTCGATATCGCCCTTGCCGGATTGCAGCGCGTCGTCGCCGGCATCGTCGCGGCGCGCGACGGTCAGCGGGTCGAGCCGGTCGTAATGCGCGACGCCCCATTCGTCGGCCACCGCCATCTCGAGCATCACCGCCGGCTGCGAGGTCTTGACCGAAGCGACGGCGATGCGGTCCTTCGCGGTAAAATCGCGGATCGTCGTGATCGCCGGATTGCGGGCGAGGAGCAGGTAGGGCATCCGCGACAGCGCCGTCAGGGCGCGGATTTCCTGCGGCGTCCCGCTGCGCCCGTCCCAGGCGGCGACGAATTCGGCAAGATCGAGCGAGGCGACCAGATCGGCCTGTCCACTCAACAGCGCGTCCATCGGGGTGCCGCTCCCCGGCGCGAGCCATTGCACGCTGACGACGCCGAGGCCGCGGGCCTGAGCCTGCTTCTCGATCAGATGATCGTGCTCGGCGACGATCAGCGGCAGGGCGGCAAGGTCGGTCGAGCGCATGATCCGCACGCCGGCTGGATCGGCGACGGCGCCGCGCGCCAGCAGCGTCAATCCGACGAACAGCACGCCTAGAATCGCAACCGCCCGGCAACCCATGTCCACAACCTGTCTCATCCGCGAGGCGCGCAGTATATGCTGTGGTATCTGGATCGAAGGGAGGACATCATGACCGGGCTGCTCGACGGCAAATCGGCGCTGGTCACCGGCGGGGGCGGCGGGATCGGCCGCGCGACGGCGCTCGCCTTCGCCCGCGAGGGCGCGCGGGTCGCGGTCGCCGATTACGCGGCGGACACGGCGGCTGAAACCGTGGCGAGGATCAACGCCGCCGGCGGTCAGGCGATCACCCTGACCGGCGACGTCACCCGCGATAAGGACGTCAAGTCGATGCTCGACGACACGATCGTCGCCTTCGGCCGGCTCGATTGCGCGTTCAACAATGCCGGGATCGCGCCCTATCAGGTCGACGCCAGCGGCAAGAAGACCGCGGAATGGTCGGAGACGTCGTTCGATCGCATGATCGCGGTAAATCTGAAGAGCGTGTGGCTGTGCATGCGCGCCGAAATCCGCCAGATGCTGGCCCAGGGGGGCGGCGGCGCGATCGTCAATACCGGGTCGATCGCCGGGCTTATCGGCTTGAGAACGTCATCGGCCTATGTCGCCGCGAAACATGGGGTGCTCGGCCTCACCAAGACCGCGGCGCTCGAATACACCGGCGACAATATCCGGGTGAACGCGGTCTGCCCCGGCTTCATCCAGACCAAGATGACCGAGGACACGATGCGTCGCCGCGGCGACGAGCTCATGGCGCAGATCCCGGTCGGCCGCATGGGACAACCCGAGGAGATCGCGGAGATGGTGGTATGGCTCTGTTCCGAGCGCGCGAGCTACGTCACCGGCGCCTGCTACAACGTCGATGGCGGCTGGATGGCGGTCTAGAATCCCAGGGGCGGGTCCAAGAATTCAGAGAGATTTGGCGCAACCAATGCTTGCCGCTTTCCTACCTCAAATTTAAGCTGGCTCGCACTTGCTCAACGGGTGGTTCACGGGGGGACGCATGAAGTGCCTTGGCTTGCTGGCGATCGCGGCAGCCGTGACGCTCGCCGGTTGCGGTCTGCTGAGCGACCAGCTCGTGACCGATGCGCGCGACTACAACAACGCGATCGAGAGCACGGTCGATCAACTAATGGTCGTCAACATCCTGCGCGCCCGAGATCGGGCGCCGATGCACTTCGCCGACGTCCCCCTGATCCACGAGTCGCTGCAGTTGACGGGCGGCGTGTCGCCGATATTCCTGTTCGGCCCGCTCGAAAAAACCACGACACGCGAGTCGGCGGCGATTCAGGCCAGCGCGCAGATAACCCCGAGCTTCGACCTCGACAATCTCGACACCAAGGATTTCGCGACCGGCATGGCGTCGCCGGTTGACTCCAGATACATCCAGTACTGGCTCGACAGAGGTGTCGCCGAGCGGATCATCCTTCTTCTGTTCTTCCCCTCGTTTGAGTTGGTTTACACGCCAAAAGACAAACAGGGTGGGTCGCGGGCCGCAGGGCTGGCGGCGAAAGGCGCCAAAAACGCTCCTGAGCCCAGCAAGAAGATTGTCGTGATGAACGCGCCGCGTAATACAATCGACGTCAACATGGATAACTATAAGCGCGAACATCCAGATGTACCGACAGAGTGTCGTTTGGCTAATAATAGAGCGATTTATCCGGTAGACCAGTTTTCCAATTTTTTGACGATGTTGAACGCAATAAAGAATTTCCACACTAATTCGTACAGTGAGCGAAAGGTACTGGACGAAGGTTTTAAGGTTGATGTCGGAAAGAACTTGCGAGCCATCGGCACGCTCGACCCGACAAAGTTGCAGCTCATCGGAGTGAAGAGTGCGCATACGCATAGTTACAGCTACAATTTGTATGCCCCCTCTAGCGAGCAGAAGATCGCGCTCTGCTATACGCGGCAGAAAGTCAATACCCAAAACGGGGTACCCGAGAAGCCAACGATCGGGTTTCCGGCGACCGAGACGGTTGCGACGGCCAACGGCAAGAATCAGGACGACGATTGCACGAAGTCGGTAGTCGACAGTAAATCCGACGAGGAGGTGAAACCGCCACCGCATCCCACACTGGTTAGCGTTGACGACACACCGGAATATTGCACAATCTTCAAGAGGTTCCTTAATGGCGACCCCCAAGTCAAATGGCAGCGTGGGCCGTCGCGCTCGCCCGGGGAGATGTTCCAGTTCCTGGGAGATCTGGTCTATTACCAAGAAAGCCTAGCCGAGCAGCCGCTCGCCGATCACAACAACCCTCTAACTCTCGGCTATTGCGAGAAGAACCCCAATCCTGGTCCCGCGAAATGCGAGGTCGGCGGCGCCCTCTTCGATCTCCCGCCTGCGGCGCGAGGGGGCGGGCGCTTTGCGGTGAATTACCGGGGGAAGACTTACGAGGTTCCCGAAAACAGTGTCGACGATCACACGTTGCAGATCATCGCCATCCTCAATCAGATGGTGAATCTCAACAAGTCCGCGACCGACATTAAGGTGACGCCGTTCGTGCAGACACTTCCCTGATCGGTCCCGATTGCGCATCCTCCTGCGATAGGCCAGGTTGACATTTCGCGCGGGGAGGAAGCATGGGGAGATCTGACGGGCGGGTGGCACTGATCACCGGCGGCGCGCGCGGCATCGGCGCGGCGACCGCGCAGCGGCTGGCGGAAGATGGCGCCGCCGTCGCGCTGTGCGATCTCGACCTCGATGGCGCCGAGGCGACCGCCGCCGGTATCGCTTCGCGCTGCGGGGTCAAGGCGATCGGCATCAAGGCGAATGTCAGCGTTGCCGCCGAGGTCGAGCGGATGGTCGAGGAGGTCGCGCTGCGGCTGGGCTCGCTCGACATTCTTGTCAACAATGCCGGGATCACCCGCGACAATCTCATCCACAAGATGACCGACGACGATTGGGACGCGGTCGCCGGCGTCCATCTGCGCGGCGCGTTCCTGTGCTCGCGCGCGGCGCAGCGCGAGATGGTCAAGCGCAATTGGGGGCGGATCGTCAATCTGTCGTCGGTCTCGGCGCTCGGCAATCGCGGCCAGACCAATTACTCGACCGCCAAGGCCGGGCTGCAAGGAATGGCCAAGACCCTGGCGATCGAGCTCGGCCGCTATGGGATCACCGCAAACGCGGTAGCGCCCGGCTTTATCGACAGCGAGATGACGCGGGCGACCGCGATCCGCCTCGGCCGCGACCCGGAGGAATGGAAAGAGGAACGCGCCCGCGAGATCCCGGTGCGGCGCGCCGGGGTGCCGCGCGACGTCGCCAATTTGATCGCGTTCTTGTGCAGCGACGAGGCGTCGTTCATTTCCGGGCAGGTGATCTACATCGCCGGCGGTCCGAGGGCGTGATCGCGTGGCCGAGGCGCGTCTAAGCTCTCGTCACCCCCGCGTAAGCGGGGGGCCAGGGGCGAGCGACGCAACGGTTGCCCTGGGTTCCCGCCTATGCGGGAAAGACGAATAATGGGCGGCGGCACGATGCCCGAACCACTCACCTACGATTTCCTAACCCTCGGCGAGACGCTCGTCAGGCTCTCGCCGCCGGGGATGCAGCGGCTTGATCAGGCGCGGCAGTTCGAGGTCGGGATCGGCGGCAGCGAACTCAATGTCGCATGCCTGTTGGCCCGGCTCGGCCGGCGCGCGGCGTGGGTGTCGCGCCTGCCCGAGGGGCCGCTTGGGCGCATGGTAGACGGCGAAGCGCGGCGCCACGGCATCGACACGAACCATGTGCGGTGGATCGCCGAAGCCCGCCAGGGATTGATGTTCTTCGAGGCCGGCCCGCCGCCGCGCAACGCTCGGGTCATCTACGACCGGAAGAATTCGGCGGCGTCCGGCATGACAATCGAGGACGCCGATTGGCCGGCGTTGATCGAAGCGAGCGCCCGGGTGCATCTCTCCGGCATCACCCCGGTGTTGAGTGCCAATTGCAAGACACTGGTGCTCGAGGTCGCGGCGCTCGCCGGCCGCGCCGGGAAGCCGCTGTCCTACGACCTCAACTACCGCTCGACCCTGACGACGCCGACCGAAGCCGAGGCGGCGCTCGCGGCGGTGGCGCCGCATCTCGAGCTCATCGTGCTTGCCGAGCGCGATGCGCAGAACGTGCTCGGCTTTGCCGAGGCGGGCGAGCGGCTCGCCGAAGCGATCGCCGCGCGCTACGGCGCCCCGCTGGTCGCGTTGACCAGACCGCCCGACGCCGACACCGGCGACATTTTCCTCGCCCGCGGCACGATCCGCTACGCCCCACGCTATCCGGTCGAGATCGTCGACCGGATAGGCGCCGGCGACTCGTTTGTCGGCGGGCTGATCCATGGCCTGCTCGACAACGATCCCGACCGGGCGATCCGGCTCGCCGCCTATGCCGGCGCCGTGGCGCTCGCGACGCCGGGCGATATCAATTATTTCGGACCGGAGGACCTTGCCGCGTTCGAGGCGGATGCGACCGGCCGGCTGGTGCGCTGAG
>Ga0181521_10000084_pt1 | contig 103246 bp, 100 predicted proteins | sample PEATcosm2014_Bin_32_FD_119764 | JGI IMG/M metagenome (GOLD analysis project Ga0181521, IMG submission 119764) | Peatland microbial communities from MTU Mesocosm Facility, Houghton, MI, USA - PEATcosm2014_Bin02_60_metaG | ecosystem: Environmental > Terrestrial > Soil > Wetlands > Peat | place... | reverse complement strand
GTAGGTCGTATTCGCCGCAAGACCGGTGACAGTGTACGTGGTGCCCGTAACTCCGCTGGCAGCCACCGTCGTCGGAGGCGACGCTGTTCCGTCGTCAATGACGTACGAACTGACCGTGCAGTTGGCCGGAGGCGTCGGCGCCGTCCAGCTCAAGCTGATCGAGCTCGAAGTGGTGGATGTCACCGCAAGCGCCGTCGGTGCCGGGGTTACTGCTGCGCAGGTAGAGCTTGTTACGGTTAGTGTGACGGTGTTGCTGGTGACGGATCCGGCGCTATTGGTGACCACTACGTAGAAGGTCGCGCCGTTGTCTGTTGATACCGTTGCCGGCGTGGTGTAGGACGATGCTGTTGCGCCAGAGATTGCAGCACTGTTCTTGTACCACTGATAGGTTGGCGTGGGATTTCCCGTGGCTACCACGCTGAAGGTGGCCGTCTGGCCGACGGTCACGCTTTGCGCGACGGGCTGCGTCGTGATGACCGGAGCGCTGACCGGCGCGGTGCCAGAGTCGCATAGGGTCTCACCAGGATAGTTGACCGCCACTTGATAAGCGGATGTGCCGTCAAAATTGACGATCTCATCGCGCGTGGAATCGTTCGGATCCACGGTGGTTGTCCACGTGCTCCAGGCGCCGGGGAAGGCGCAGGTTGCGTCATTCGCGCCGCTGATGCCCAGCGCTTCGGAGGCGGTGGGAACGCGCATGCTGATGCTCGTGCAGTAGGCCGCGGCGCTGACTTCGGTGAACTGCGAGCCCGGTGTGGTATCGGTTTCGATGGTGCGGGTCCAGGTCAAACCGCTCACGTTGTCTTTCACCAGCGAGGAGTTGGAGGCGTTGATGGTGTAGCGTTCCGTCGAGCCGCCGCACTGCGGCACGTTATAGACCTGGAACTCCCAGATCGAGTAGCCATACTGCGTGGCGCGCAAGGTGCCGTACATACGGATGTAGCGCCCTTGAACGGTTGGGAAGTTTCGAATATCCGCGACACCGTTCCCTCCCTGTCCTGAGTTGCCGGTGACGGTCAAAGCCGTGTTCCATGTCGAATTGTCGGTTGAGTACTGAATCAGATAATCCACCGCGTACGCATTTTCCCAGTAGATGTACACGGTGTTGAAGGGCTGCACCGAACCGAGGTCCACTTCAAGCCACGAAGGATCGACTCCCGAGACTGGAGGTGTGGGCGGCGCGCCTGCGGTTGCCGAGCCCCAGCGAGTAGTGAGGCTGCCATCGACGGCATACTGTGGGCCCAAGCCTGCGTTCTGTTCACTGCTGGCGGTTGCTGTCTTGTTCAGCGCCAGATTCACGCCCGGAGGCGCAAGCGTAAGGGTGGCCGCGGCGCTGGTGACGGGAGCGTTGGCGGCATTGTTGACCGTCACCGTGTAGGAGCCAACATTGGCGGCGCTCATGGCCGGAATCGTGTAGGTAATGGTGTTGGAGGCTTGCGAGTTGCTGACAAGGATGGTGGCCGAGCCGCCTGTCGGAGTGAAATTCCACTGGTACGTGTAGGGCGAGGAACCGGCGACCACGGCCGTGAGTTGCACGGGCAGGTTTGCCGCAACGATCTGGCTAACAGGCTGGGTAGTGATGCTCACAGCCGTCGGAGCGTTGATGGTAAGCACCGCGGTGGACGATGTAACCGATCCCACGGGGTTGCTGACGATGACATAGAAGCTGTCTGTTCCGATGGCTGTCAGAATGGGCGTGGTATAGCTGGCCTGCGGACCCGACTGAACCAGCGTGCCATTCTCATACCATGCGTAATTGATCGCCGGCGAACCGGTGGCGACTACGGACATGGTTGCCATCTGGCCCACGACTACGGTCTGAGCTGCGGGCTGCGTAGTAATTACGACTGCGGCCGCTGCGACCACGGTCAGCGTGACGGCATTCGATGACACCGTGCCATAGCTGCTGCTAACCGACACCGTAACGGTTTCGCCGCTTTCCGCAAGGGTTGTCGCGGGCGTGGTATAGGTTGTGCTGGTGGCCCCGCTGACCGCGCTGCCGTTCACATACCACTGGTAGCTGAGCGTTCCGGATCCGCTGGCCGCAACGGTGAAGGTTGCCGAATAGCCAGCCGTGGTGGCGGTGTTCACCGGCGGCACGATGATGGCCGGCGGCTGCGTTTGCGGAGGAGCTGGAGGCGCAACCGAGGTCAGCGTAACGGTGCCGCTCGTCAGACCTGGCGCGGTGGCCGTCACCGTCACCGTTCCCGGAGTGAAGGTGCTGCGCAAAGCGATCTTCTGCAGGCCCCCTTCGAAGGCCAGCTCCGGATCGCCGGGCGCGTGAAAGAATGCGTAGGGCACGCCACTGATCACCGTGCTGTTGGCCTCGGAGAAGGCATCCTCGTAGTAGGCGGCCAATGCTGGAACAGGCGCAGTGGGACCGTACACATATTGTTGCGTACCACCCATATAGGTGGCCGGACCGGTCACTGTGAAGGTGACGTTGTCCGCCGCGGTGGGCACAATGTTGCCATTCGCGTCCTCTACCGCGGCCGCCACAAAGGCCGCGTCGGAGCCATTTGCGGTCCACTGGAAGCTGGTGCCATCCGGCCTGACCACTTCAGGAACGGCCGTGAGAATGATTTTGTTTTCGGCGCCGGCGGTCGTTTTCGTATCGCTTACCCCCGCAACCACATTGTCGTTGCTGTCGAGGCACTCGGCCGTCACCGTGCCCGAGGCCCAGTTCACCATCCAGTGAACCTGGGCAGGCATGACGGTGGTGCTCTGCGTCAAATTCGTGCTCGAGTCGATATTCCACGGATTAGGCGTCTGATCGGCAAGAACGGCTCCCGTCAACGGATCCTTGTTCACTCCGTTGATCAGCAGGCGAACTCCGGGGCAGTTGCTGAAGGCATTCACCTGGAGCGGCGTGCCCGAGGTGTATTCGTATGCGCGATTCCAGTGGTGCGCCAGATGAACCACAGGCTTGATCGAGTAAGGAACCCAGTTGGCCTGATAGATGTAATAGAGCATCTTCGGGAACCGGTTCTGGTCCACCGAGGAGTAGCCCAGGGAGCGAACCCAATTGCCAAGATTATCGGCCGCCGGGTAACTCTGAAATTCCGCGTAAAGACTGATCTCGCCTGGCGTATCGGCGAAGTACCACTGCGCAATGCCAAAGGCATTTGCCTCCCGACCCCGTTGCCAGTCGTTCAGGTATTGAGCGGCCATTAAAAGTTCGTAATCATAGGCCATGCCGCGCGCGGTTCCCGTATCATCCCAGTACTCGGCGCCAAAGGCCGGGTTATTGGGGTTGGTTCCCTTGATCCCCACCTCGCAGCCTGCCCCGTCGCATTCGCCCATGAAGGCATACGCGGGGCTGTATGTACGATCGGCCTGCACGCGCGGATTGATGTTATCCCAGGACGTTTCAATGGTCGCAAGCTCATCCGCAAGTGTGGTATTCATTCCGCCGTTATCCATTTCCCAGTCAAGAATAGATGGATGATTGCGGTCGCGGATTATCATGTCGCGATGCAACTCCTGTTTCAGCGTAAGATCATCCGCCGTTGGGTTAGACGTGGCGTTCCAGTAGCCTTCGCCGTCTCCGCTCGGCTGGTCGATCATGATGCCGTAGGCATCGGCCGCCTCCACCATTTCTTCGCTGCTCGTCGAGTGGCCGGGTCGCCAGACATTGCCGCCCTGGGCCGCGATCTGCGCCATGTCGCGCCACCACTGCTCATCCGGAACCGATGAGCCAAGGGCCGGATAATCGTAGCGCGACGCGCCGCCCCACAGATACATCGCATGGCCGTTGAAGTATGGGAAATTCTCATCCCAGGTGATGGTGCGTATGCCCAGCGGGCTTTGCGCCGAATCAACCACCACGCCATTCACGCTGACGATGTGGTAGACCTTGTACATATAAGGCGTTCCGTAGATTGAGTTATTCGGATACCACAGCGTCGGATTCGGCACCGTGATCAGTTGCTTGAACATCGGCGTCGGCGTGGAGGGGAAAGTGGCTGGCGTCATCGCCGGAACCGATTGCGTAACCGGAGGCGCGGTCACAATTACATTGCCGTTCTGATCCACGATCTGCGTCGTCAGAGTCACCTGCTGCGCCGTTGTCGTCTCGTTCAGAACGTTCGTCTGCACTTCAACAACCGCAGAGGCCGCCGTCGCTGTCCCCTCCGCCGCCGGCACCTCGGAGACCGTTCCTACATAAGTGCCCCAGGTCTTCTGGTTCGAGTAGCTGTTGACAGGAATATGAACCGGATTCGTAACGTATAGATAGACATTGCGGAACAATCCGGCCATCGCCTGGCCGAAACGGAAGGCTCCGGAGAAGGCGGGCTGCTCATACCACGTGGAGCCGCGCGACACATTAATCGCAATCACGTTGTCGGTCGCGCCATCGGTGTGCAGATACGGCGTCAGGTCAACAATCACCGGAATGAAACCAATCACGTGCGTCGCCTGCGCGTCGGCCGTGACCGCGCTGACGCCGGGCAGCAGCGTGCCGTTGATGAATACCTGAACAGCCGTGTGCGAGCCTTCGACGTTCAGCATGAACTTCTGCCCCGCATACTTCGGATCCACCTTGAAGTGCAGGCGATACCAGTTCTCCTGGCCATTCAAAGACCCCTGGCCCCCGCCCGAGGTCTGGTTGATAAAAGTGCGCGGAATGTTCGCGTCATAAGGCAGGCCAACCTGCTTCCATGTGGCGGCGGTATCCGTGCTCTCCACAAATCCGGGCGTCTCGTACGTCGTCGAGGTAGCCGTGTTCTGAAACCACCACTGGCTCTGCGGAGTATTCGATGTAGACGCCGCATTCGCGATGTACTCCGGCACTCCCGCCGCAAGATTGATCGTAAACCGCTGCGAGATCGGCAACGAGGTCTCCACCTGCTGCGCCCGCGCCCCGGACGCGCAGATCCCCGCTAACAGAAGGAAAAAAAGCGCCACAACCGGCCACAACCGGCCAACTCCATGCAAGTTGCCGCGCTTGCTTTTGCTTTCAAAGGGATGTGAGGCTGATGGTTGGCCGGCATTGAGCGACCGGAACAAATTGAGATTAGCTTGAAATTGGGGGAGGGTGATATGCATGATGCTCCTTTTGGCCAGCGTATGGATTGGCAACATTTGCACAGGCTGGAAAATGCAAAAGTGCGTATTCACGGATCAACCGCTTATCCGCTTATCGAGCCTGTGGGCTGTGAATCGCCTCTCGGTGAAAAAGAACGGCATCCATGATTCACGAAAATACGGCCAATCACCCGGCCCCCACGTAATTTGCAAGTCTATTTGTTTTTGAACGGAGTGCAAAGTTAATTAGGTTAACTGTAGGTGAGTCCTGCGGTGAGTCATGCGTTAAAGCAAGTGCATGCTGTATAGCGCGAGTGATATAAATGGCAGTCATGTAGCTTTACTTGTTCCGGCCTGAAAAGATTGCGATCATGAGGCATATCTGACGTCCGGATGAAGGAAATAACGTTCTACTCTGGCGGGTTGTTTCTGGATGCTGCTTTGATGCTGGAAACCGGGCTGCGCATTGGTGAGGCGCTGCATCTGGAATGGGTGGACATTACGCTTGCGCCGTTTAATGGCGCTCGACTCGGGTTCCTGCGGGTTCGTGAAGGCAAGAGCAAGAATGCCCGCCGGGTAATTCCGCTCACGGACCGTGCGGCTGCCATGCTCCAGGAGCGGGAACGATTCAAGGTGAGCGGGTTTGTCTTTGCCAGCCGGGAAGGTAAACTTTATCAGGGAACTTCGATCAATCATTTGCACCAGGAGGCCAACGCACCCAAGATTGAGGAAAAGCGCCGTCCACTCTTCTCAACCGATTTCGTGATGCACTCTCTACGTCATACAATGTTGACTAGGCTTGGGGAATCGGGAGTGGATGACTTCACCATCATGCGGATTGCCGGTCACAGCAGCATCGTGGTTTCGCAGCGGTACATCCATCCAACCCCGAAGGCAGTGGATCAGGCTTTCGAGCGGCTGCAACTGTCCGGCGACTTCGCCGTAATCGAGCCAAATCGACTGCCACCCGCTTCAGTATCCGCTACACTCACGCGGGCGGTTGCCGTAAGTCATTGAAGGGCCTGTAGCTCAACGGTTAGAGCAGGGGACTCATAATCCCTTGGTTCGGGGTTCAAATCCCTGCAGGCCCACCATTTTCAACAACTTACAGACGCGATGATTTCACATTACAGCCATGTGACGTGGATTGTGACGTAAAAGCGTTGACTCAGGGATTTCGTTCACTATGGCCCGCACCCTTTCCAGGCTCGGATGCTGATAAATCATCGCCGTCTGCGCGTTTGTATGCCCCAAGGCGCGCATCACAAGCGATAGATCACCCGTTGCCCCCATCACCTTCGTAGCGAACGTGTGGCGGGCGCTATAGAGGACGATTTCCTTTGATACCCCTGCCGACTCGCGCGCTTTCTCAAAAGCCTTTGCCACCGTGGTCAAGTGGCCGGGCTTGGAGTCGGATGGGAAGATCCAGCCTTCGGTCTGGCCATTCCGCCGAGCGTGCAGAGCCATGGTGACTCGGTCACTCATCGGAATGTACCGGCGTGAGCGGGGGGTCTTGCCGCGCGGGATAAAGATCATCCCGCGATCCCAGGCAATGTCTTCCCAACGCATCTGGAAGACCTCACCTGGACGCATTCCAGAATCAAGAATGATCGTCAAAATGTCCCGGAGCGGCTGTTTTGCCGCTGTGAGCAGTTTGATTTCTGTTTCGCTGTCGATGATTGCCGAGCGGCCCTCTTCCTTTACCAGCTTGATTCGGGGCGCTGCCGCAATCACTCCCCACTCCGCCGCCTTGCCCAGCATCCTCCGCAACGTGCGCAGTGCCCGGTTCGCATTCGCTGGCGAATGATTGAACCGGAGTGCTTCCGCCTCGTCCGTGGTGATGTGTGCAAGTCGCACGCCGGAGATGGGTGTCTGAGCGAGCATTCTCCATCCTGATTGGTAATAGTGCTTTGACTCCGCTTCCAAACGGGAACTCTCTACCCAATTCAGAAAGCGTTTCGAGAACTCGGCAAGCGTTAGCGTCCTGCGCTGGGCAGTCAGCTTTTGCTGCTTCGCCTCACTCATCAGTTTGGCTTCGATCAATCGAGCCTTTGAAGGGATGCTCTCCTTCGTGGTGCCGCGATATCGTCGCCCGTCCATTGCAAAGTCGTAATGCCAGACTTCGCCCCGCTTATAGAGAGCCATCGTGCTCCTCCATGAATGCCCGCACGGAAGGAATGCGACGGTTCTTTTCAACGTATCGGGATACGTCGTCAACATCATACCGGATCGACCCCTCCAGCTTGTACCAGACGGGACCAATTCCGACGTTGCGCCAATAGCGGAGCGTGCCTTCGGGGATGCTCAACATCTCGGCTACGTGCTTGCTCGACAATAGCTGAACTGTTTTCATCGCTCACATCCCCTGCCCTGCTCTATAATCAGCGTGCCTTGACGTTCCTTTAGCGGCGCAACACGTCTGGGAAGTCCCGCCAAATTGAATCGGAACTCCTCACATAAACATGGTGCTTGCACTACTGCTGAATCCTGCACGTCCCGCAGCTTTTGCGCACACGTACCTGCACGTACCTCTACTCTTTGCGGGCGCTCATCTGGCGTGTTGGGGACGTGCCAACACCCCACGTGATACACGTGCCGCACGTCGTCACGGAGACGTACAAGGCTCTCCGCCACACGGTTCCTCGAAGGTCTCAAATGCCCGCAAATAGCCATCAGCATCCGGTTCAATACGGGTCACTAGCACGCGGTGAACATCGAGGGCCAACAAAATCGGAATTCGCATCAGTCGCCACTCATAATCGGTTGGCTGTTTTTCCAGTAGCCGAATGCCCTTGGACGTGGTTACACGTCGTGCACGTTTGGGCGCGCACATCAACATGTTTTTGGTGAGGTACTTTGAGAGGTAATGAGACACGCGGTGCATATCGACACGCTTGATGTCCACGATTCTGCCTCCACCCAATACGGACCACGTCTCCGAGATCCACGCTTGGGGCAGGTAGCGGTTCAACAGCACGTGAAAGTGTGCGTTTCCGTTTTTTTGGTATTCCAATACCCGGATAAAGGGCGGGGCGTACCCTAACTTACGCCGGAGGTAGACCCGGAAATCGGCAAAAACCTCGTTGATGTATTTGGTTGACTCCTCCCCGTGCAGCTTGGACGGGTCCAGGGTCAGTGTGAGAAGTGTTCTAAGATTTAGCCTTTCCGCTGCCTGTCGAATACGAATGGTGTACTTTGCTGCCCGGCGTGGTCCACAGCCGGAGCATCCCCAGCACTTGCACCCGACTCTGCAATATCGGACCTTCCCGGGTTTGCTTTTTGAAGCGCCGCGCACTGTAAAGGAACCACAATTCCGTCTCCAGCCTGGCGGCCTGTCACGGTTAATCTGTACTTCGTCAAGTGAAGAAGGCACGGGCGCTTCGCGCCCGATGAGGGCTCCGCCCTCAAACTCCCGAGACGGCTTTTGATCCTTACCGGCAGGCAGGGAGTATGAATCCCCGCCCGCCGTTTCGCAGGATGCGACGTGCCGTTTAAGTCGCGGGGCGGAGCCGTCTAAGAACCGTTGCCCGCTCTGGTTTTCATCGCGTTCTACAAACGCTGTGTTCATTTCAATTCCCTCTCTTGTATGCGTATGGTCCGCTGCATACCGGGCACAAATCCTTCAGCGCATAGCCGCGCTTGAGGCGTTGCTCAAAGTAGCCATCCTTGCGCTGCCATGTCCGCACCACCCGCCAGGGGATGCCTCGCTTAGTGACGGCAGCCAGTAAAGGAGCGCCACGGCCCGCCCGATGCGCCTTCAACCTCTGCGGAATGTTGGTGCTGAAGCCCAGGTAGTGCTGCGCACCGCTATAACGCCGCGCAAAATGCACGAGGTAGACCGAGCCGATAACGTGTCCATGCCGTCGATGATTGAAGAAGCGCATCAGAATGGCACCCTTTCCGTCAGCACGATGTAGCGCCGCTTCCTCATGCCACGCGGTACGCGACTAATCAGAAAGCCGTCTCGCTTGCGCGCTTTGGCTTCTGCCTTGTCCTTTGCACTGTATGAACCGTGGAACATAAAGGCATAGCCCTCGCTTGCTGGTTTCTTCTTGCGCTTCATTGGCTTACCTCGCAGTTGCCCGAGCCAGAAGGGCTGGGTTCCGGCAGGCCGTATCCAATTGCTTCGATCAGTTTTGACATGGGCGTTCCTCCATACAGTGAGATTTGCCCATGTCCATGTATCCGTGGAAATACATTTCTTAACATTCTTTTGGTCGCGGTTTGGCCAAAAGAAAAACGCCGGATTTTATCCGGCGTTTTTCAGGTTCTCAGGAATATAAATGCTGAATTTTATTCTTCCGGCTCAATTCCCTTGGATCGCCGGAACTCTCCCCCGCGTTGAACCGCGTAGGTAAAAGACCAATCGAAGAGTTCCTTGCCAGCAACCGCGTCGGCGAGTCTGCGCGCCTTTGTCTCTTGAGTTTTTAGAAGCTGAAAATCTGGATCGCTCATCGTCAGGGCGATGTAGCCTTCGCGCTTTCGCAAAAGGTCCACTGCCTTGGGGTTTTCGGGTTGAAGAAAATCGATGATTTCCTTGTTGCTCTTCCTGGGGAATTGCTCCTGAAGACTGAGAAACTGGTCGCAAACATTGTTTAGTTCCGAAGACAGGGCGAGAAATCGATCTGGATCGGATGTGGGATTAAATTCAGACGGCCTACCCTGGCGAGCCTTTGGCATCACCTCTGCCATGACCTTTTTTATAAATCGGCGCACCGCTCCAGGACCGGATAACAGTTCTTCGATTTGTGTAATCGCCTTGGTTATGTCTTCTGGATTCTCCGTGCGCTCCTTGATGCGGATGTATAGAAACTCCTCCATGGCCTCCGGCTGGTAAATGTATTCTGCAATCTTCGTCACGAACTCCCGGTTTTTCTCCTTAAGCCAGTCGCGGCCAGTCGCGACATTGAGCGCGCCGAGCATGACTCCGCCGAAGCGAATTGCGTCGGCGATGGTCACGGGTTCGTCAAAGCCGCGGGTGCCAAGAACTTTGAGCGGAGACCGGAAGAGACGCACGAAAGCCTTAGCCAGCCGCCTGGCTTCTTCATCTGTCACAGGATGCTGCTGGGGAGAGTTCATTGTCGGATGCCTGAGCCTTCGAGATTGCTGTGGAGTGCGTTCCGTATGATGTACTCCAACTCTCGCTCAAGCAAATTAGGGTTCCGGCAAACATGTAGCCCCCACTTGCCCAGCTTGCCCCAGTTGTTGACAGCAGAGATCCAGCGCCGTGCGGCGTCGTGCTTCATCCTGTCCTGGTTATCTTCCTGGCCCTTAATCTCCACGAGCAGCGTGATTCCGTTGTTGAGCTTCACTAGAAAATCAGGCTCATAGTTGTGTGGAATGCCGTAATACTCGTATGGAATCGCAAGCCCGAGATGGTCGTTCTTTGCGTAACACCTTACAAGCCCACGGTGTGCTGCCGATTCAAGGTGGAATGCGGCATTCTGCTCCCATTGAAGGGTATCGGCCACTACCTGATTGATGTGGCTTGCTAGCGTCGGATAACACGGTTTCGTGGTCTTAAACCCAACATCCGCGGTCGTACCTTGAGGTTTATATCGATTCAGAATCGGCATGAGGGGAGGCTCGCCTTGGCTCTTGTCCGGTTCTATTCCCGCCAGCAGGCGCTCGATAATTCTCTTGGTGTAGCGCTCCAGCCCCAGCTCTGACGGGTTTGCTCCTTGAAAATCCACCTTGCGCTCCACGTATTCATTGACGATGCCAAGTACCTGCGGGAATAACAGGTGCTTTGATTGGAGCCGAAAAACCTGTGCCTTTTTGTCGTCACCCTCATGCGACGCTTGGGAAAGCCTGTCCACAATCTCTTGAGCAATCCGGAACTTGATCGTCTGGATGTGGTTCTCCCGGTAGTATGCTTCTCGGTCTTGCAGTTCGAGACTGATTAACGTGGTGGTTGCGGCGTTGCCTTCCCGGTAGCCTACTGTTGCCGAGAGGAAAGTTCCCGTTGGCTCCTGGCTCGGCTCCACGTGAAGCGGTTCCATCGCCTCCACGTCGCAACTTACCAGATTCTTGCGAAGCGCAAAGGCAAATCCCTCCACTACGGGAAAGCGAATTTCTAGCCCTGCCCGCTCTGGCAATGCGCGCACGTAATTAGTCGGCTTATCGTCGCCTGGCGTGCTGGTCGTCGGCTTGCCCTTGAAGGGAATCACGCTAAACGGAATCCCATACACGTCCACATACTCTTCTGTGAGCAGCTTGGTCACGGGGTCCGGTTTATAGTCCATTCGGCGAAGGCCACGGCCCACAACTTGCTCGCATAAGAGCTGGCTCCCGAAAGCACGAATCCCAAGGATATTGGTCACGTTGTTTGCGTCCCAGCCCTCCGTGAGCATTCCAACTGAGACAACACAGCGAATATGCTCCCCTGGCTGTCCAGCTTTTCCTACGGTAGACACTATGATCCGCAAATCCTCGTCAACTTCGTCCAGCCGCTTGGTATCAATGCGGATGGTGTGCTGGCGACTTGCGGTGTTGGTAAACTCCTCCAGCACTTCGCTGGGTCCGTAGGCCGTGCGCTTCTTTATCTTCTTTCGTGCATTGCGAGTCGGCACCTCCTCTTCTTCGTCGCTCTCCGCTTCCTCGGTTACTGCTTCCACATCTTGAAGCGTTACGTCGTCAACTTGCGTCTCGCCGCTGATCTTGCGATAGCAGACCTCGGCGATCTCAGTGTTATCGCAAACCACGATCATCACCGGGGGGATAAACTCCTGCCCTGGCTTTGCGTTCTGAATCTCCTCATACCGGGCCTTCCACTGGCCAGCCAATTGCACCAGCGCCGCTTGCACCTTTCCGTAGAGCGGCTCTGCCTTTGGCCTTCCGTCCTTGCCTGTGTGAAACTCCGAAGGGGAAAGCTCCGCCTTCGCCCGCTCCCATAGCTTGAAATACTTGGGGTCGGGCAGGCCCGTAGAGTCAATCACTGGCAAGCGGGGAATCTTCACGATCCCGCTTTCGATGGCGTCCACCAGCCCAAAGTCGCTCACCAGCCACGGGAACGGCCTTCCTTCCGGGTGTCCGCTGCCCGAAATGTAGAACGGTGTTGCCGACAGGTCAACACAGACAGCAATCCCCGGCTTCTTCGCATCGCGAGAATGAACGTTATTCAGCGTATCCAGTCCTTCGATCCAGATTGTCGCCTCTTTAATCTTCTCCTTTAGGTCCTTTGCATCTTCCCCTGTCGGTAACTCTTCAATCGCGTCTCCATTGATCGGCCTCCGCCAGCAGTGGTGGCCCTCGTCATTCAGCACCATCAGCGGCATCCGGTCATACAATTCCCCCAACACCCAGCGGGCAAAGGTCTCCGGCGTGTCCGGTCCTTTGTTCACAACCATGTAGGACTTCCCGCCCTCCTCGTGCTCTGAGCGGGGATTGAAAACGTGCCAGTTCGTCACCAGCACTTTGCCCTTCTGCAAGTATGGCCTGTACTTCACCGGCACAATGTCGAATTCGGTGTAGTAATTCGCCTCGATGTCTGGCCGGAGAACTTGCAGCCGTTCCTTTACCGTCAGATTCGGACACACTACCAGCACCGCGTTGGGGAACTCTGTGCTCTCCGGGTTCACACCGCGATTGCAGAACGCCCAGGAAATCAGCATCGACATGACCACTGTCTTGCCTGAGCCGGTTGCCATCTTGCAGCCCAGCCGTCGAAGCGGCACAAGCATAGAGTCGGGTGAAGGGTCCACCAGCCTGGGGAAGTAGTCTGTCGGCGTCTGATAGAAGCCGGGACGCTCGCCCCGTAGCATCTGCTCCAGGTCCGCATCTGACACTTGAAACTTCTGGAATCCTGTGCGCGACGATCTCCCCGGAATGCGAATCTCGCTCAGGTAGATCACCGTTTCCACGGCCTCCAGTTGGCAAAAGAAAAGCCTCCGCTCACGGTCAGTCCGCGCCCAATACTTGAGCAGTTCCTTCGTGACATTGGACGCGCCGCGATAGCCGGACTCCCTCCAGCGTTCCACATCCTCGCGCAGTGCGTTGATGAGCGGTAGATCGTCGCGTTCCTCTTCCGCAAAAAGGCGCTGTTGTGCGCTGCCGATTCTATCGGTCTTGTACCAGTAGCCTGCCTCGCGTCTTCCGGGGTTCTCGCTTGGCGCGCCGGTCTTCCTGTCATACAGCCAATGCGCCGTGGGCTTGGCATACGGGCTGCAAAGAATCGGCTTCCCGACTGGCTGCACCGGCAACGGCTCTTCCATGTCCACGCGATTACCGGCCACGGCTGACCTCCAGCTTGTTCACCGTCATCACTTCATTGCCGCGCGGGTCAATCACTTTTACGGCAACACATTTGTGCTTGCCTGCCGGGAAGGGCAAAGACCGCGTGCCGCTCAAGGCTTCAAAGCGTTCCGGGTCCACCACTCCCACCAGAGCCTTGCTCAACTTCTCCCATGCCGAGCGATCTGGAAAGAATGCTTGCGTGATGCAGAAGCATCGCCCATCGTAATCGCCGTCTAGGAACCACGCCGCAACCTTGTCAGCTTTGGTTGGGTGAACGGTGTTGTCCAGCGGGTTGTAAATGTCCACGCCTTCCATCTCCACCTCAAAATCACCGTCGGCGTTTGGCCCCTCCACACGCGTGCGCGGCAGGCCAAAGACACTGAATAACTGGCTCCCCGGCTGCTCCTTTAGCAGCCCTTCCATGCCCGGATTCACGTCGGGCCGGATGTGCGCCGCGTGAATCTTCAACTTGGGATGGGCGGCCTCGGCAATCACCGCCTGGGCTGTGCCGTCAAAGCTGAATCCGGCCAGCACCAGATGGTCATAGCCTCGCCGGCTGGCCTGCCGGACGGCATCCTCTACCTGAAAGGCAGTCACCGGCCCATACTGAGGACCAAAGACCACGCCCACGTTCGCCTTGCCCTCGGGGTCCTTGTCTGTCTCGCCATTGGACCAGCGGCCTTCGGCGTGGATCGTGCTGCCGTCCAACACCGGCTCCAACCGGCTAAAGTGCAACTGCTTGTTGTTCGGGAAGCGGACGCCGTCCATCCTCAGGTAGCGCATCATCTGCTCCAGGTACGCCTCCAGATTCTGCTCCTCCTGGTCCCTCCGGGTTTCTACCATGCGCACGCTCAAGGCGGGGAAGGTTTCTAAATCTTCTTCGGGCGCGCCGCCAAACTCGCCCTCGGTCTCCGTTCCGGCAGCGGTGATAATCTTCTCTTCGCCCAGCAACATCTCCGGCGGCTGCACAGCCTCCACGGTGAATGGTCCGCTTACACGCACCACGCCGCGTACAACCTCCGGCTGGTCCACTAGCTCTTCCTGCTCCGTATTGGCGGCAATGCAGGCGTTCACCTCGTCCATCTTGGCGCGCCATGCCTTGCGGTACTCGGTCACCGCGTCTTGCAGTTCCTTGGGCCAGTCGGGATCGGTGTCAAACGGAACCTGCCAGTCCTCCCAGCCATTTCCCGGCTCAGGCAACTCCCAGCGCCGCCGGTCTCCATCGGTGATGGCCTTGCGGCCCTCGTCCTTTTGCTTTCTAAGCAGTTTGGCGGCTAGAGCCGAACGAAGTGCGGAGGTTATCTTCCCCAGTGCAGTGTTGCAAAGCACCAGAGCGGAATTCAGGCGCGGCTGGTACTTATCAAAGATGGGGTCGAGGTTCTGGTTTTGTGCAACGGACTTGAGCGTAATGTGTGGAACCGTTCTGTACCTGAAGTTTCCAGCGATGCCTGCGGATTCATTCCGGAGCCGGAAGAAATCGTACTTCGCAGTCGTTAGTCGTTGGCGGGCAATTGCCACTGCGACTCGACTCGTATCTGTTGTAATCCAACGTCGCCCCCATTGCTCACAGATGTCCGCGGTCGTACCGCTTCCACATGTCGGATCAAGTACGAGGTCACCCGGATCGCTTGCCATTAGCACGCAACGTTCGATAATTCGTTCATTCGTCTGCACGACGTATAGCTTTGGCTGATAAACATTAAACCCTGAAGAGACATCCGACCACAGGCTGTTCACCGGAATGGCCGGAAAATCCTCGATATAGCGCACATAGTTGATTGTGTTTCCAACCTGGCGAGTTCGGATTCGGTGAGACCCAGCAAGCCTGTTCATTCCTTGAAGATTAGTTTTCCATCCTCCAGCGCCCGGTCCCAGGGTTTTCCCTTCCCATGTGTATTGAAAGATCGTAGTGTTACTTCGACTTTGGGAAGTCAAGTTGTCAAGCCGATATATTCTTCCGCCTTCCGGGGGTAAATACTCTCCGCGCTTTTCTGCCAACTCAAGAGTCCGACGCTCACCTGTCGGAAGTTCAATCGCGGTATACTCGTCAGCCCCGCTTTCGCCGAACGCCTTCATCTTAAACAAGCGACGGTACTTTGCTTGCCCTATGTCTTTCGCGTACCAGAGAATAAAATCTACGACTCCCGAAATCATTGACGCGCCGAGACCGCTTGTCTTTGTGACACATATCTCTGCTATGAAATTGGAAGGACCAAACACCTCATCAAGAATCATCCTGACCCGATGCACGTTCTCGTCACTAATCTGCACAAATATGCTTCCGGTATCCTTTAGCAGCTCCTTCGTAATGACGATCCGATCTCGAAGGTAGCTAAGGTAGGAGTGCACACCGAGATTCCAGGTGTCGCGATACGCTTTTACCATTTCAGGCTCACGCGTTAGGTCTTGTTCCCTATCTTTCACATCACGGTTCCCAACCTCAGGCTGAAAGTTACTGCCGAACTTGATGCCGTAGGGCGGGTCCATGTAGATCATCTGGACCTTGCCCGCGAGGTCTTCACGACGGGCCAGTGAGGTCATCACCTGCAAACTGTCGCCCAGGATGAGCCGGTTGGTCCACGGAACCTCGTGCCGGTAAAACTGCACTGCCTCGTGGTATGCCTGTTGCGGATCGCCGAAGAACGACGGCTCAATATCCTGCCGCGCCGCCACCCGCAGAATGGCCTGGGGGCTGACGCGCTCGTGGATGTGCAGCGCAACCGGGTCCACCTCAAAGTGCCGCTTCTCGCGCTTGCTGGCCCACTCCAGCCACGGCTCCTGATTGCGCAGCGCCTCGGCCAACTGCCGTGTCTCGTCCGCAGTGAGCGCACGGCTTTGTGCTTCCTTAAGCAGTTCCGGCAAAGCGTCCGGCGCGCCGGTAGGATCGAAGCGTAGCACCGGTGAAAGCCTGGGGCTGTATTCGTAGCGAATCTTCGGCAGGATCGGGACCGTTCCCTCAGCGGCAATCTTGGCCGGGGGATTGTTCTTGCGGGTAGCCTCATCATGCCGGTAATCCGCGATGTTCTCCATCCCCGCAGTCTTCCGTGGGGTAGCCTTGCCGGTGACCTTTGAGGGAGAGGTTTTCCTGGCGATTCCAGTGGGGGTGGTTTGCCTTGCGGCTTTGATGGGCTTCTTACTCTTGGGTGACATACGTTAGCGCACTCCTGCGTAAGTTTTCCCTATGAAGCGCCATTTTACGCCAAGAGGATTGGCAGGCGTTTGGAGTGTAGATTTTGAAGGGATCGTTGGGCGCGCCGTACACCGGATGCGGTTGCCTTACCCCGCACGCCGTCTTCGTATTCAGACGGCATCAAGAAGCGCCAATTCTTGCGCTTTTGTGCCGCGATTGTGACGTCAAGAGATGCGGTTTTTTTGTGACGTGAATTGTGACGTACAGGCTCAATCGGGTTCTGCTAAACCCAACAAATTCAACAGAGGCGCATTTACCTTCCGTGCGGGCGGCTTGTCTTGCTATGCTTGTGTTTTCAGTGAGCTATGCCGGTTTTGTCCCGAACCCAGGCGAAAACTCATAATCCCTTGGTTCGGGGTTCAAATCCCTGCAGGCCCACCATTTGGGACGCGCATGAAGACTGGCATCATCGGCCTGCCGCAGGTGGGCAAGACATCGCTGTTCAAGATTCTCACCAGGGCCAAACTAGAGGAGCGAGGCCACTCGAGAGAGGCCCATATCGGCGTGGCGCGCGTGCCCGACGAGCGGCTGGATAAGCTGTCCGCGCTTTACTCGCCGAAGAAGACGACCTACGCCTCGGTGGAGTTTGTGGATGTGGCGGCCATCGGGCAGGAGGCGCTGAAAGAGACCGCGTTCCTGGCCAGCCTGCGCCAAGTGGATGCGCTGATTCACGTGCTGCGTGCCTTCGAGGATGAGTCGATTCCCCACGTCGGCCCCATCGACCCCCTGCGCGACATCAAGAACGTTGAGTTCGACCTGATGATCAGCGACCTGGCCCAGGTTGAGAAGCGGCTGGAGCGCGTGGAGAAGGATCTCAAAAAGGGGCGGACCAACGATTTGGAGCACGAACATGCCTTGCTGCTGCGCTCCAAAGCGGCTCTGGAAAAGGAGTTGCCGCTGCGCGAGCTGGAGATGACTCCCGAGGAGAAGAAGCTCATCAAGGGATTCATGTTCCTCTCGCAAAAGCCGATTCTCTACGCGCTGAACATCGGCGAAAGCACCACGCTGGGCGACGACCTGGAGGCCGCGGTCAGCCGCTTCAAGCTGGACGAGGTTGCCCACCGGCCCAACGCCGGCGCCACGGCCATCTGCGGCAAGGTGGAGGCCGAGCTAGCAGAGATGGACGACGAGGAGGCGGCGGAGTTTCTGGCGAGCTACGGGCTGCGCGAGAGCGGACTGGTGCGGCTGATCCGCAAGAGCTATGAGCTGCTGGGGATGATCAGCTTCTTCACCGCCGGCGAGGACGAGTGCCGCGCCTGGACGGTGCCGGTGGGCTCCAAGGCGCCGCAAGCCGCCGGCGCCATTCACACGGATCTCGAACACCACTTCATTCGCGCCGAAACGATTCGCTGGGACAACCTGCTGGCCGCCGGCTCCGAGGCCGCGGCGCGCAGCAAGGGCACGCTGCGCGTGGAAGGCAAGGAGTACGTGGTGCAGGATGGGGATGTGCTGCACATCAGGCATAGCGGGTAAGAGCGATGCTGAAAATTTCCCTCATTCTCGGCGCAATTGCCGCGTTGGCCGACGTGGCCGGCGGCTTTGTGCTGGTGCGCGCCAAGGGCGTGGAGCGCTATCTGCGCTATTTTGTCGCCCTGGGCGCGGGCTTCCTGATGGCCACGGCCGTGCTGGAGATGATCCCCGAAGGCCTGCGGCAGAGTCCGCGGCTGGGACCGGTCCTCATCATGGCCGGCTATTGCGTGGTGCATCTGCTGGAGCACACCATCAACGCCCACTTCCACTTTGGCGAGGAGACGCACACCGGCGAGTTCGTCTCCCGGCATACCGGCAACTCGGTGCTGGCCGGCCTGAGCGTCCATGCGCTCTTTGACGGCGTTGCCATCGGATCGGGGTTTGCGCTCTCCAACTGGCTGGGCTGGCTGATCTTCCTAGCGATTTTGCTGCACAAAGCGCCGGAGGGCTTCACCATGGCCTCGGTGATGATGGCCAGCGGACGCAGCCGGGCGGCGGCCTTTTGGTCCGCAGTGGCATTGGCGGCAGCCACATTGGCCGGCGTGCTGGTGATTGGACTGGCTCCTGGCCTCGTGCTGTACGGACTGCCCATCTCCGCCGGCGTGGCTCTTTATGTTGCGGCTACGGACCTCGTTCCTGAGGTGAACCGCGAGCCGGGAATTCGCATGGCGCTGGTGTTTTTCGCCGGCGTGGGCGGGTTCCTGCTGCTGCGGATGCTACTGCCTGCGCTGTAAACGGCTCCAGCCTCAGCCTTGTCGCTACAGCCCGAATCTCTCCCAATAGAGCCGTCCCAGCAGCTTGGCATAATCCCAGCCCACATTGAAGTTAGCTTTGCTCGTCCCCCGATGGCGGCTGCCGAAGGCCAACGGAACCTCCGCGACCGAGCGGATGCGTCCGCACACCAGAATCTCCAACAATAATTTGAAGCCGGAGTGCTGGAAAGCAATTCCGTCGATGCACGCGCGGCGCACGAAGAAGAACCCGGTCATCGGATCTCTGGCGCGGATGCCCGCGCGTTGAATGGGCCATGTGGCCCAGACGGCTACGTTGGAGAGCAGCTTCCTGACAGGATTCCACGCCCCCAGCTCTCCGCCCGACGTGTAGCGGCTGCCGATTGCCAGGTCGTTTCCGGCAAAAATAGCTGCAATCAATTCGGGCAGCAGCTCCGGAGGGTGCTGCAGGTCGGCGTCCATCACGCCCAGAATCGCCGCCTCCGTCTGCCGCCAGCCGTAAAGAACGGCCCCGGACAAGCCGCGCTCTCCCTTGCGGACCAGCAGGCGCACGCGCGGGTCTTTTTGGGCGATGGCGGAGACAATCTCCTCGGTTCCGTCGCGGCTGTCGTCATCGACCACCAGAATCTCGTAGTCGATTCCCACAGGATCAAGCACGGTGCGGACGCGATTGAGCAGGCCGCCGATATTATCCGCCTCGCGCAGGGTCGGAATAACGAGCGCCAGCCGCTCCTCGGCGCGCACCGAGGTTTTTGCCGCTGGCTGGGTCCGCGTTGCCGCGCCGTCCGCCAGCTTGTAGGATGATGCTATCTCTGTTGGCGACATATCGTGATTGAGTATACGGGGTTTATCCGTTTGAGGCGCTACGTTCCGGTCAATTTTTTGCTGACCATCTTTTTTTCGACGCTCGGTCTGGCCGTGATGGGCTACCATCCCGGCTTTGAAGACGACGGCATCTATCTGACCGCGGTAAAAAGCAACCTGAATCCAGCGCTGTACCCCCACGACCCCCGCTTTTTCCGCTTTCAAATGCAGGCCAGCATCTTCGACAAGCTGGTTGCCGGGTTCGTGCGCTGGACCGGAATTCCCGTGGCCGCCACAGAGCTTCTCTGGCAATTTGCATCCATCGCATTGATCATCTTCGCGTGCTGGTCGATTGCGCGTCAATTGTTTCCCGAGGCGCGCGCGCAATGGGCCGGAGTCGCCCTGGTTACCGCCATGTTCACGCTACCGACGGCTGGAACCGCGCTCTACCTGGTCGATCAGCACCTGCACCCGCGCAATCTGGCCACGGGCCTGATTCTGCTGGCGGTTTCACGGATACTGGCAGGCCATAAGTGGCAGGCCATCCCCTTCCTGTTGCTGGCGTTTTTGCTGCATCCCCTCATGGCCGCGCTGGGCATCTCCTTCTGCTTCTTCCTGACCATGGTCCTGCTGGAGCCGGTGCGTGACTGGCTGCGTTCGTGGCGCGGCTTTACGGCCGCATTTATCCCGCTGGGGTGGGTCTTCGAGCCGCCCAACCCCGCCTGGCGGCAGTCTATCGAGATGCGCAAATTTTTGTTTCTCTACCGCTGGGAATGGTATGAGTGGCTGGGCGCGCTGGCGCCCCTGGTTCTTTTCTGGCTGCTCTGGCGCATCGCCCGAAAGCGCGGCGAGACGCTGTTGGCGCGCTTTGCCCTGGCCATCTTCCTCTATGGCGTCTTTCATCAGGCCGTGGCCATGACCTTGCAGGGAATCCCGTCCCTGATCCGGCTCATTCCCCTGCAACCGATGCGCTTCCTTCACCTGATCTATTTCTTTCTGATGCTGGTTGGCGGCTGCCTGCTGGGCAAATTCCTGCTCCAGTCCAGCCTCTGGCGTTGGGCAGTGTTTTTGCTGGTCATTAATGCGGGGATGTTCGCCTCACAGCGATTGCAGTTCAGCGGCAGCGAGCATCTGGAACTGCCCGGACGCACTTCGGCCAACCCATGGTTGCAGGCCTTCGCCTGGATTCGCCAGAACACGCCCACTGACGCCTATTTTGCCCTCAACCCTGAGTACCTGGCCGCGCCCGGCGAGGACTATCACAGCTTCCGCGCGCTGGCTGAGCGCAGCCAGTTGGCCGATAAGATCAAGGACGGATCGGTGGTGACGCAGGTTCCAGAATTGGGTGAGGTCTGGGAGCGGCAGCTTCGGGCCCAGAAAGGCTGGACCCGCTTCCAGCTCGCCGACTTCGAGCGCCTGAAGGCGGAGTTTGGCGTCAACTGGGTGCTGGTTGCTTATCCTCAGCCGGCTGGGCTCGCCTGCCAGTGGCACAATGATCTCCTGTCGGTCTGCCGGATTCCGTAATCAGCTTCTAGCTTCTAGCCACTAGCCTCCAGCTGCCAGTACGATGAGATGGCCATCTGTGCAACTGATTTTATGAGAGACATCGAGGCTAGCAGTTAGAAGCTAACAGCTAGAAGCTTGGATTGCAACGCCTGCTCTTTGCGCAATGGGGGCTGTTTCCGCGAAAATGAGTAAATCATTCTTTTCCGGCCTGGAGACCGGACCATGCTCAACCTCACCCAGCGACTGATTCTCGGCTGCGCGCTCGTTGTCGGCCTCATTGCCGGGCTGGTAGTGACCACGCACAGCGCCCTGGCGTCAGCGGGGCAGCTCCAGCTCGCGTGCCTGTTTGTGGCGGTCGCGGCGGTGGTCGCCGGGGTGACCGTCTTCTTTGTGCTGCGGCCCATTCGCCTGCTGGCCCGCGACGCCCGCAGAATCGCCCAGGGCAACCTGAAGCACCGCGTGGAGTGGAGAAGCCGCGACAGCTTCGGCGTGATCGCCGCTGAGTTGAACCGCATCGCCGTCCGGCTGGACGAGCTGCGCGAATCCGAGGCCGGCCGCCGTCAGATGGAGTTTCAACTCTCCGACGCCGTGCTGCAATCCATCTTCGAGCCCATCATCGTGACCGACGGCAAGGGGCACCTGCTCAAGGTGAATCAGGCCGCGGCCGAGCTGATGGGCGAGGCCGCCACCGACCGCATGGCGCTGGCCAAAGCGCCCGGCGGGGACAAGATTCTGAGCGCCATCCGCGATGCTGTCTCCATGCAGAAAGCGGTGACCACCGAGGACGAGGCATCCCTGTTGCCCATGCGCATTGGCAACCAGGAGCGCAGCTACCGCCTGCGCACCACGCCCATGCGCGATGCCGACGGGCGGCTGCTGGGCACCGTGACCACTCTGGAAGACGTGACCAGCCTACAGGACACCGACCGCTTCAAGACGCAGTTCATCAGCGTGGCCAGCCGCAAGCTGCGCGATCCGCTGCTCCAGTTGCGCCGCGGCCTCTACGCCCTGGGCCAGGGATTTGCCGGAGAGTTGCTCCCCTTGCAGGCGGAACTGGTGGCCGCGGCCGGCAAAGAGAGCGAGAAGCTGGACGATCTGATGGGCGACCTGATCGAGGTTGCCGAACTGGACGCGGGCCGCCGCCAGTTCACGCTCGAACGCCTGCGCCCCTTGCAGGCGCTCAACGAGGCCCGCGACCGCTTCTGCGACGACGCCGCTCAGAAGCGCATCCGCATCGAGGTCACGGCTTACGCCGACCTTTCATTCGTCCAGGCCGACCGGCGCGCGCTGCGCTCCATCCTGGACAACCTGCTCTCCAACGCCATTCGCTACACGCCGCCCGAGGGCGAGATTCTGCTGGCCGCAGAAGAGGTCCAGGACTTTGTCCAATTCACGGTGCGCGATACCGGACGTGGCATCGAGGCCGACCGGCTGGGAACCATCTTCGACCGCTTTAGTACATTCTCTGAGAAGAGCTCCGGCCTCGGCCTGGCGCTGGTCCGCCGCCTGGTCGAACAGTTGGGCGGCCAGATTGCCGTCGAGAGCCGCCTGGGACACGGAACCACCTTCCGCTTCACTCTTCCCGTGGCGGCTGTCAACGAAGTCCGTTATCCCGTCGAGGAGGGCTGAGCCGTGGCAGAGATCAAACTGGAACGCCAGCAGGAACCCGGCCGGCTCCGCGTCTACATCGGCGCCGCGCCGGGTGTAGGCAAGACCTACGACATGCTCAACGACGCCTACAACATGAAGCATCAACAGGACATCGATGTGGTCATCGGCCTGGTGGAATCCCACGGGCGCAAGGATACCGAGGCTCGCATCCGCGACCTGGAGATTGTGCCCCAGCGCGTGATTCCCTACCGCGGAGTCAACCTGAAAGAGATGGACGTGGACGCCATCCTGGCCCGCCATCCGCAAACCGTCATCGTGGACGAACTGGCCCACACCAATGTTCCCGGCAGCAAGAACCGCAAGCGCTACGAGGATGTGCTGGAGCTGCTCGACGCCGGCATCAACGTCATGACCGCGGTCAACATCCAGCACCTGGAAACGCTCAACGACACCGTCAACCGCTCCGCCAACACCATCATTCGCGAGACAGTTCCGGACAGCTTCCTCAAGCGCGCCAACGAAGTGGTGAATGTGGACGTGACCGTGGACGAGCTGCGTAACCGCCTGCGCCAAGGGAAGATTTACGCATCGGAAAAAGTGGAGCAGTCACTGGCCAACTTCTTCCGCAAGGGCAACCTGAATATGCTCCGCGAACTGGCCCTGCGCACCACCGCCGAGCAGGTAGGCAACCAGGAATCTCAGTACCGCCGCACCCAGGGACTGGAACAGGCGTCCACCCCGGAGAAGGTAATGGTCTGCATCAGCGCCCGGCCCGGCGCCGAACGCCTCTTGCGCGTGGGCGCTCGCATCGCCGGCCGTTTGGCCAGCAACTGGTACGCCGTCTACGTCACTCGTCCCGAGGACGACAAAGGCCATGGAGATCCCGAAGCCTTCCATCGCCTCGAAGAGTACCAGCGCATGGCCCGTGATCTGGGCGCGCAGGTGGTCTCGCTCACCGGCAAGAACGTTGCCGACGCCCTCATCCGCTTTGCCCAGGAGGAGGGTATCTCCCACGTGGTCTTTGGCCAGTCGGCCCGCTCGCGCTGGGACGTTCTGCTGCGCGGCTCGGTGCTCAACCGCTTCCTCTCCGAGGTCCGCGACGTCACCGTCCAGGTCGTCCCCATGCAAATGCAAAAACCAGTGCGCCGGCTTTGAGCCGCGCCGCTCGCACACGATGGAGCCGGCCAAAACGGCAAACCCGTCTCTGTGATAATTTGAATGTAGCGGCCCTGTGCGAGCTCGTAGCTCAGTTGGTAGAGCAACGCCCTTTTAAGGCGTGGGTCCTGGGTTCAAGTCCCAGCGAGCTCACCACCCCTCCCAGCCGCGATTTTTCTCGCGATTCGTTGTTCCGTCTAAATCCCAGCGGCTGGAGTCTACCGCGCTTCGGGCGCCTGGGGTTGCGTAAACAGCGGCAGCGTGAAATGGAATGTGGCGCCCTGTCCGAGTTCGCTTTCGGCCCAGATGCGTCCCCCGTGGGCCAGGACGATGTGCTTGACAATGGCCAGGCCCAGGCCCGTGCCACCCGACTCGCGGGAGCGCGCCTTGTCGACGCGATAAAAGCGCTCGAAGATGCGAGTGAGGTGTTCGCTGGCGATGCCGGGGCCGAAATCCTGCACGCTGAACTCGACCTCGGATTCCAATAGCCGCGCGCCGACCAGGATGCGCTTGCCGTCCTGGCCGTACCGGAGGGCGTTTTCGACCAAATTGCCGAAGACCTGGTTCATGGCGTCGGATTCGGCCAAAACCAGCGCGTCCGGCGCTCCAGCCGATTCCAGCGCGACGCCGGAATCCACCACCATGCCGCCCAGCGATTTGACGGCGTCCTGGACCAGCGCGCTGGCCCGCGTGGGCTGAAGCGCCAGCTTGTAATCCGGGCTCTCGACGCTCGCCAGGGCGATCAGATCCTCCGTAAGGCGGTTCATGCGAGTAGCGTTCTTGAGAATGATGCCGAGAAACTCACGGATGGTTTCCTTGCGGATATGGGGATCCTCGATCAGCGTCTCGACGTAACCCTGAATGGAGGTGAGCGGGGTGCGCAGCTCGTGGCTGACGTTGGCGACAAACTCGCGACGGGATTTTTCCGCGGCATCGATGCGGGTGATGTCGTGAAGCACGGCAAGCGCGCCGCCGGAAGACATGGGAACGGTATGGATCTCGAAGATGCGGCCCGGCGCTAGAATGCTGGCTCGCCCGAAGAACACCTCGCGCCGCTCCAGCGCCGCTTTCACACAGGCCAGCAGTTCAGGATCTTGTACCGAGTGAACCAGCGGAAGGCCAACGCGAATCTGCGTGCCGGCGATGCGCTCCATGGCCGCATTGGACCAGCGGACCAGCCCTTCGGGGGTAATGGTGACTACGGCTTCCTGCATGGAATCGAGCAGGCCGGCAAGCTCCTGGCGGTGGCTTTCGATTTCGGCAATGCTCTCAGCGAGCCGCTGGACGGCCTGGTTCAGCGCTGCCTCGATGGTGGAGAGTGGATCTTCGACGTCGTAATCTAGGCGGGCGCTCAGCTCGCCCGCGGCAATGCGGCGCGCGAAGGCGATGACCCGATCAAGCCGCGCGGTGATGCGGCCGGCAACCCATACGGCTAGAGTCAGCGCCACAGCCAGCGCGATCAAACCGGACCAGAGAATCTCATTGCCGAGAAGCAGGTTGGTCTTGCCGGAAGGACCCCCCTGTACTATACGCACGATAAACGGAATGACGACAAACTCCATCGCCGCTGCCTGGAAGGTCAGCAGCAGGAGAAAGAGGCCGAGCAGCTTCATGAAAATCTTTAATTTCAAGGCGTCCTACTCGCTCTTGGGAAGCTCGAAGCGATAGCCGGCGCCGCGCACCGTCTTCATGTAGCGCGGGTTTTCCGGATCGGCTTCGATCTTCTCCCGGATGCGGCTTACATAGACGTCGACCGATCGGGGCGTAACGAAGCGCGCATCGCCCCAGACTGCGTCCAGCAAATGATCGCGGCTGAAGACCCTGCCGGGATGGCGCGCCAGGTAGTCCAGCAGGCGGAACTCGGTGGCCGTGGTGGGCATCACTTCGCCGCGCACCGTCAACTGCATGGCGTTGGCGTCGATGATGACCTCTTCAAAACGGATGACCGAGGGCGTGTCGGGCCGCTCGAAGCGGCGCAGCACGGCCCTCACGCGCGCCACCAGCTCGCGCGTGGCGAAGGGCTTGGTGATGTAGTCGTCAGCCCCCATTTCAAGGCCCAGAACGCGGTCGTTTTCGCCGGCGCGCGCGGTCAGAAAAATAATGGGCACGGCACAAAGCCCGGGGTGCTTGCGCAACCGCCGGCACACGTCCAGGCCGTCGCCGCCAGGCACCATGATGTCCAGCAAAAATAGCGCCGGCGCCTGGCGCTCAGCGTCCGGTATCAGGTGGGTGGGGGTGCTGAACAGGCGCGCTGTATACCCGGCGGCCTCCAGGTGATGCTGCACCAGACGCGCGATGTCGGTGTCGTCTTCCAGTACAAAAATAGTCTGGCTCAACCGGTCTGCCCTCGCCCGGCGGCCGTTGAGCTTCAAATGCGGAGGCCGCGCGGAACTATGAACAGATTACTGCAACCAGGCAAAGAAATTGCAAACGTTATGTGAATTTGAGCGGGAAACGGGGCAGCTAACCGGGCGCATGGCCTGGATGAAATCTAGAATGTACAAGAAAAATGCCGGCCGGAGATCGTTTCCCGGCCGGCGGTGATTGGCGCATGGTTGGTTGCCCTGCCCAGGCGGCGGGATCGCCCCCGGCGGCTTCCAGCTCGGCGATGTACTCCACCACCGTCTCGCTCCAGCCGTCAATGTGCGTCCACGCGCCGTAGTCCACGTCGTTGCGGTTGCTGGCCACGTTGATCACGTAGCCCTTGCCGCCCGATGGTTTACGCTGGATGCGCGGGTCCGGCCTTCAATCTGCGCCGCGCCCTCAAGGAGTCTTGCGTGACCTGGATGATTCTGTTGATCGGGTTGTTGGTTGGAATGGTTTCGGGCGTGGTGGGCATCGGCGGCGGCGTTTTGTTTATTCCCGCGCTGGTGTGGCTGGCGGGCATGGATCAGCACAAGGCGCAGGGCACCTCGCTGGGCGCTTTGCTGTTGCCGGTGGGCGCGTTCGCCTTCTGGGAGTACTATCGCAAGGGCAACGCCGACCTGCGCGTGGGGCTGCTGTTGGCCGCCGGGTTTCTGGTGGGTGGATATTTTGGCGCCGTGGGCGCGCAGCACATCTCGGAACTCTGGCTGCGGCGCATCTTTGCGCTGACGCTGATCGCCGTGGGCGGACGGATGTTCTTCAGCCGCTGATCCCACGCTGATTTTATTTGTCGGACCAGAGGTCCACTTTCCTGGGCAGGTACTGAATCTGAGAGAAGACCGTCGTGCAGCCATCGCCGACGGGCGACTGCGAGGAGAAGCCGACGCTCAGATCAGGGGTCGCGCCCAGAGTGAAGGCGCGAATGATCTTCCAATTCTGCCCGTCCTCCGACTCATAGAAAAAAATTCCCATGCCGGCTTTGGCAATCTTCAGATAGGCCGAATATCCGTTGATTGCGATGGAATTGTTGTCGTCGGAGATCGCTCTGGTCACAACGGAAACAATCGTGGGCTGGTTGTTGCTTGTCGCCTCAATACCGAACTTTGCCCATACGGAGTCATTCGCATAGAGAACCAGATCTCCCGCGTCCCATTTGGAATGAATGTCCACTGTTACTTTTGCGCTCAGCACAAAATCGTCCGCCGGCTTGAAGAGCAGCCGGGGTGAACTATCCCATTTACCGTCGCCCGCAGGAGACACATACCAGTTGGTCGCCTTGTCCGCAGCAATTGTCAAATCCCTGTTGTTGTCGATCTTCCACTGCGTGGGCGGATGCTGCCAGGTCAACGGTCCAGGCACTCCGGCAATGACCGGCACAGTGTCTTTGGCGGGCAAGGCCGGGGTCTGAGCACCCGCAGGAAGTGTGATGAAAGCCAGTACGGCCAGGATCACGGCAAGAACCGAAGAACAGCGCATGAATTATCTCCTCGAAACTCAAGAGTTGTGAATCGAAACCGGTTCAAATTTCAAAATTGTATCAAATCGACTGCACCGGAACCAGCGTCAGATCGTCCACCAGGCCCACTTCCCTCTGCACAAATGGCTCTCCGTAGCGCACGCCGGCCAGCAACCCGTAGTGGCGGGCCTCGGCAAAGGTGCGCTCGCGAATCTCTTCTTCGGGAACAAAGAGCCCGCCGCCGGCCGCCTGGTTGGCGTATTGTGAGCGGTAGACCATCAACGCGGCGTGGCGCTGCTCGATGAAAGTGGTAATATCCACGACAAAGCTGGGGCGCACGTCCGCGTAGAGGCTGGCATAGACGATCTTGAAGGGGCGATGCGGAGGCAAGCTATTCTCCACCTTAGCCAGGCCGGAGAGGAAGCACGCCTCGTAGCCGACGGTAGCCGTAGTCGAGTGGTCCGGGTGCCGTGCCTGCCAATAAGGCAAAATGACCACGCGGGGACGAACGAGGCGCAGGATACGGACTATTTTTAGCCGGTTTTCCAGGGTGTTTTCGACCGCGCCGTCGGGCAGGTCGAGCGCCTGCCTCCAGCCGACGCCCAGCAGACGTGCGGCCTCGGCTGCTTCGCGCGCGCGCTCTTCTGCGCTGCCGCGGGTTCCGGCCTCGCCCTGTGTCAGGTCCAGAATGGCGGTGCGCAGGCCACGCGCTGCCATGCGCAGCAGAGTTCCCCCGCAGGTCTGTTCCACATCGTCGCGATGAGCGGCGATAGCCAGCACATCGGCCAGGGAAGAATCAGGCTCGGAACCGGCGGTCGGGGTAAGCATCGTTGTTGGCTCTCGAAAAACAAACGGAGAAGTTCGTGGATTCCCACCCTTTCGCCGGAAAAAGATGAAAGGATGGGGCACGAATCACAGTGCTGAGGGGCCGGATCGAAGCTCCCTGATCACTGTCCACTGTTCACTGAACTTAATAGACGGTGTTGTCGGCGTCGGAGAGCGCGTCCATGTAGGCCACGTCATAGGCCGTGCCGGTTACCGTCACGTACTGGTTGTCAATCGCCGAACCGTTCACCGTCGAGTAGATGTAAATCTGCCCGCCCTCCGCCGTATAGATCTTGTGCAGGCCGGTCACGGCGGCAATGCCGGTGGCGTCACCGTTATAGGGCTCCAGCAGGGTCACCGTGTTGCTGGAGGTGTTGAACATGGTCAGGCAGCCGTAAGGCAAGCTGTTGTTGGCGCGCTCGCCGTTGGTGCACCGGGTCATGCCGATCCACAGCGTATTGTCGTCCGCCTCAATCATGCGGCTCATGGCGCCCGGTGCGCCGTCGCTGATGGAAACCGGGTTGGGGGCTGCACCTGTGGAGGGCACTACCGAGTTGGTCAGCAGATTCACTCTCGTCAGGTAGCCGCCCCAAAAGCCGTCGGGCATCAACTTCTGGCCCACAACGTACAGAGTGGAGCTGTCGACCAGCGCATTGCTGGCGCCGCCGGGGATGGGTATCGTGCTGCTGGCCAAAGCGCTGTGGGTGGGAAGCGACCCGGACTGCTGGCCAATGAGATAGATCAATGGGGCTACCGGCAGCGGAGAAACCGAGGATGCGGTGCCGCCGCACTCCGGCCCGCAGTTCAGCACGTACGCTGTGCCGCCATCGGCGGAGAAGACTGCCTTCACCGGCCGGTCAAAGACCAGAGGATGGTTATCGTCCGGGCTGAGCGCCTGAAACAGGCACCAACCCGGCACGGTAAAGGGTTCGCAATCCACCGCGCCCGTGGGCCAGTTGCCGGGTCCGCCGGTGTAGGCGATGCTCTGTGCTGCGGTCAGCTTGCGCGGATAGTAGACGTAGTTCGAGTTCTGTACAAAGGCCAGCGCCGCGGAGCCCCCGGGGTTCACGCTCACCCGGTACACGCCGGGAAGGCTCAACGCATAGATTCCGGTGCTGGTCGACGACTTGTCCACTACGGTCAGCACGTGCGCCGACTGGCTGGCGGCGAAGACGTAGGACTGGTTCCGCGTGGTGAAGATGCTGGAAGAGGTGCCGTTGAGGCCGCTCACCGCGCCGCTGATCTTCTCCTGGGCATAGTTGACTATGGTGAAGCTGCCGTCGCCGGAGCCATAGACCGCGCCCGACAGCTCCTCGGGCATGTTCTGGATGGTGATGGGCAGATTTCCCGAAAACCCCGTAATATTAAACGCCGCACTCGTATTGGCGCTGTTGTACTTGAAGCGGATGTCGTAATAGGCATCCACGAACTGCAGGGCGCCGGTGGATAAGGAGCTGGGATTCTGGATCGCGATTAGAACTCGATTGGCCAGCCCGCTGGGGGGCAGCGCCCGGCCCGCGAAATAGGTGGAGTTGCCACAACCTGCCAGCGCGGCTGCAACCATCAGGGCAGCGGCGGAACTCATCCATAGACTTCTCTTGTTCAAAATCCCTTACCTCGACGGAAGGCGCTATAAGTGCGCGCAGCTTGCCCGCGGCCAGGGCCGCGGCGTGAACTATTTGACGGCGGTTGCAGGTCCGGCAGGCGGATGGAAAAATCCGGCCTTGCACCGGCGCAGCCCCAGATGATGACTACCGAAGTATAACAAAGCAGCCCTGTCTGCCGGCACATTGAATTCCTCTGTTGCCCTGGTTGCGGCGCGCAGGGGGGAGGCTCCCGTATGCAGCGGTATTGAAAATGCTCTGGCGCGGCAGGCCGGCGTAGCATAACATGGCACAAGAATGACGCAATTTGCCGACATCTTCGCCAGCCGCCCCATCCTCGCCGATGGCGCCATGGGCACCGTTCTCTACGCCCGCGGCGTTTTCATCAACCGCTGCTACGACGAGCTGAACCTCTCCGACCCCGGCCTGATCCTCTCGATTCACGAGGAGTACTTGCAGGCCGGCGCCGAGATTATCGAGACCAACACCTTTGGCGCCAATCGTTTCCGGCTGGCCCGCCACGGTTTGGCCAGCAATGTGGCCCAGATCAATGCCGCTGGCGTGCGGCTGGCCCGCCAGGCCGTCGATCACCTTAAGGAAAAGCAGGCCGGGGAGGCCTGGGTCGCAGGCTCTGTGGGCCCACTGGGGGTGCGCCTGGAGCCGCTGGGAAAGACCGGCCTGGACGAAGCCCGCGCGGCCTTTGCCGAACAGATTACCGCCCTGGCTGAAGCTGGCGCGGACCTCATTGTGATCGAGACCATGCCCGCCCTGAACGAGGCCCACGAGGCGCTGGCGGCCTCGCGCGAGGTCGCCCCCGATCTGCCCGTGCTGGTGATGGTGACCGTGGACGATGAAAGCAACTGCCTGGATGGCTCCTCGCCCGCGCAGGCCGCGACGCTCTTTACCGAGTGGGGCGCCGGAGCCGTCGGCGTCAACTGCTCCACCGGCCCTGCAACGGCGCTCACCGCCATCGAGGCCATGCGCGCCGCTACCGCGCTGCCCCTGGCCGCCATGCCCAACGCCGGCCTGCCGCGCGCCGTCGAGGGGCGCAACATCTACCTCTGTTCGCCCGAGTACATGGCCGAATTTGCCCGCAGCGCCATCGCCGCCGGGGCGCAGATCGTCGGCGGCTGCTGCGGCACCACGCCCAACCACATTCGCGCCATGCGCTCGGCCATGCGAGCCATCGATGCGCAGACCCGCGTCCAGGTCACGGGCGCGGCGCCGTCCTTGACCACCGAAACCCCGCCCGCTCCCCTGGCCGCTCGCTCCCATATCGGCTCTCTGATTGCCGACGGCAGCTTCGTCACCCTGGTCGAAATCGTCCCCCCTCGCGGCATTTCCTGCACCAAGGAGATCGAGGGTGCGCGGAAGCTCGCGCAACTGGGCGTCCATGCCATCAATGTGCCCGACTCCCCGCGCGCCTCGGCGCGCATGAGCGCCCAGAGCCTGTGCATCCAGATTCAGCAGCGCGCCGGCATTGAGACGATTCTCCATTACACCTGCCGCGACCGCAATCTTCTCTCCATCCAGTCCGACCTGCTGGGCGCCTCGTCCATCGGCCTGCACAACATCCTCTGCCTCACCGGCGACCCGCCCAAGCTGGGCAACTATCCCGACGCCACCGCTGTCTTTGACGTGGACTCCATTGGCCTGGTCAACATCGTGCATCGCCTGAATCATGGCCTGGACATCGGCTCCAACGCCATCGGCGCCAGCACCAACTTCACCATCGGCGTGGCCGCCAACCCCGGCGTGCCCGACATCGAGCAGGAACTGCGCCGCTTTCTCTACAAGGTCGAGGCCGGCGCCGAGTACGCCATCACCCAGCCTGTCTTCGACCTGCGGCTTTTGGAAAGCTTCCTCAAGCGCATCGAAGGCCATCGCATTCCCGTCATCGCCGGCATCTGGCCCCTCACCAGTTTGCGCAACGCTGAGTTCATGAAGAACGACCTGCGCATCTCCATGCCCGTTGAGATCATGTCGCGCATGGCCCAGACCGGCTCGCCCGACGCCGCCCGACGCGAAGGCATCCTCATCGCCCAGGAGATGCTGGTAGCCGTGCGCCCCCTGGTCCAGGGCGTGCAGGTCAGCGCGCCCTTCGGCCGCTATGCCGACGCCGCCGAGGTCATTGCCAGCGTCCTGCCCAAACCCGAATAGAAATCGCTGATTTTACAGTCGCCTGGCTCAGGCCTTGCGGCAAGCGCGTCTCAGCGATAAATATTCCTCCGTAAACCAACCCAGAGACAACAGCGTAATCAGCGCGATCACCACCTGCGAGATCACGCAATAGATGCACCACGCGCACAAGGCGAATTCTTCAATGGAAGTAAGGCGAAGCGCAAAGCCCAGGCCCAGCAGCGCGGCCAGCAACACCAGAAACCGCTGCCGCGCCAGCGCCAATCCCGCCAGCGCCAGGTAGCCCGCTATGCCGATCGCGGCCACCGGAATGTGCGCGATCTCGGAATACGGGCTGTGGTTCACTACCCCGCAGTCCCATTTCTCATTGATGGAGCAGGGCTGGGTTTCGGTCGAGTAGTGCACGCGCAACGCCAGCACGGAAACCACCACGCCGGCCAGGGCCAGCAGAGCGATCAAATAGCGCATCATCTTCACTGAAATCTCCTTTTCAATCCATGCATACTATCCCATCTTACCGGGAATGTCCCTCGTTTCCATAGCGGGCATCTCCAGCGATGAGGTCAAAGGATCGCCTGCAAATCGCGCGGATAATTTAGACTGATCTTCTAGGCTTGCCACAGCGAAACGGAGTTGCCGCCATGCCCTCGTTTGAAGACGCGCTCAAGAAGCTGGAATCCATCGTCGATCAACTGGAAAAGGGCGATCTGGCCCTGGAGGAGTCGCTTAAGCTCTTCGAGGAGGGCGTGGGACTCTCCGCCTCCTGCAAGGCCGAGCTCGACGCCGCCGAAGGCAAGGTTCAGATGCTGGTCAAGCAGCACGACGGCTCGCTCAAGCCGGAGCCGTTCCTGACCGAAAAGCCCTAGCGAGACGGTTTGCCTATGTGCATCCGGCCCCTGACAAAAATTCCGCGCTTTCGATTCACTGGCGGATTGAGCTGGAAGCTAGCAGCTAGAAGCTCTACCCTATTCCCTTAGGGACCAACAACGCCAAAGATAATGATGGCAGCCAGGGCGATTCCGACTCCACTGAGAATTAGCCACAGCCGAGAACCACGCACAGCTGCGACGATGCCTAAGATCAGCACGATCAATGTCCCGGCTAATAGAACATAAACTAGCTCAGGAGAAATCATTTCCATGCACACGATCAGTAGAATGATCGTGATTGCCACCGCAGTTCCGATAACTCCAAACACATTCTTATTCACTATTCCCTATTCCCTAACCCCTTCTTCTTCGCCAGCCTTGCCACCACGGCAATCTCCCGCAGTACCTGGGTGAGCGGCCGCGCCGGCGTGCCCCATAGCACGGTTCCTGGCTTCACGCCCATGCCTTCGTTGGTGATGGTCTTGCCGCTCAGAACGCCTGCCTGGCCTCCCAGAATCACGCCGGGGCCGATGTGCGCGTGGTCGCCGATGCCCACCTGCCCGGCGATCACCGCGCCGTTGCCCACCGTGCAGGAGCCGCTGATACCCACCCCGGCCACCAGGATCACGTCCTCGCCGATCTCGCAGTTGTGCCCCACGTGCACCAGGTTGTCGAACTTCGTTCCCCGTCCAATCTTGGTCTGCTTGAGCGCGCCGCGATCGATGGTAGTGTTGGCGCCGATCTCCACGTCGTCTTCGATGAGCAGCGTCCCCTGCTGAGGGAATTGCGTGTAAGCGCCGCTCTTCTCGTCGCGCACATAGCCAAAGCCATCCGCACCGAGGACGGCTCCGGCATGAACCACGACCCAATTGCCCAGCGTGGTTCCGGGATAGAGCACGGCGCTCGGATAGATGCGGCAGTTCTCTCCGATGCTCACGCCCTCGCCAATCACTGCTCCGGCCTCGATGCGCGTTCCCGCGCCGATGCGCGCATTTTCTCCCACCACCGCGCACGGCCCGATGCTCACGCCTTCGCCGAGTTTCACATTCGCACCGACGACCGCGGTAGGATGCACTCCAGTTACCGGCAGCGCAGGCGCAAGTAGTTTGGCCGCCCGAGCAAACCACAACCGCGGCTGCTCAGCCTCCACGACGCACTTCCCTTGCGGATAATCTGCGGCGCATCCGGCCTTCAGCACAACCACACCAGCCTTGCTGGCCAGCGCCTTCGCAACCGAAGCCGCATCCTCGGCAAAGATCAGCTCCGCTTCTCCGGCCAGCTCGACAGAGTTCACGCCGTTGACCTGCCGCTCCCGGTCTCCCGCAACCAGTTTGCCTCCTAATGCTTCAATCAATGCACCTAACTTCATGCAATTTCCTCCGAACTCCGTCTTTCAATCCATCGAGAAGCCTACTATTAGGACTATTCATTATGCATGAAGAATGTAAGTTCCTTTTTTCTGGTCCATCGGGTAATCCTCACTTTTACATAGGTTGTATGGCATCCGTAAAACGAGAGTCGCAAGTAATGTATGTTCTCACTGGCCTGGTTTGGAATTGAGAAGTGGCCTTTCTCGTCGGTATTTGTGGAAGTTACCACGGTCTTCCAATTGGGCGTCATTTCCTCGACCAAAACACCCTTGATGAGGCTGCCATCGACGGAGCCAACGCGGATACTTCCCGATAGTGATTGTGATTTGAAGACCCCGTTAACTAGCACAGTACTATGTTCAGAGAATGCGGGTGTGGAAATACAAGTCAGCAAAAATGCCGTCGTCAAAAAAAAGATAATGTGCTTCATAATCCTCAGCCTCTCAATCTGAAAAACCTCAGTAAATCCCCGCCTCGCCCGCCGGCCTTGTCTTCCAGCGGCGGTGAATCCACAGCCACTGGTCAGGATAGCGCCGAATCCACGTCTCGATGATACTGGTGCACAGTTGTGTCGCGGCCACGATGTCGGCCTCCTCGTCTGCCGTCCGCTCAAAGGTCAGTTGCGGACCGAAGTGCAGCACGTAGCGCCCCTCGGCCTCCTCCCACACCATGAACCCCGGCAGCACCGCCGCCCCGGTCTTCAGCGCCACGCGAGCCACTCCCGAGGCGGCGCAAGCCTGTTTCCCGAAGAAATTCACGAAGACCCCCTGTGGCGGGGTCATATTCGTGTCCATCAGGATGCCCACGGTTTCGCCCTGGCGCATGGAGGTGAGCAGCCCGCGCGCAAAGTCGTCCTTGTGCAGCACGCGGTTGCCGTGCAGGCAGCGGATGCCGTTCACATACGCGTCCAGCCACCGGTTGTCGAGCCGCCGGATGACCATGCCCATCGGATGGCCCATCAGCGAGTGATAAAAACTCGACAGCTCCCATGCGCCCAGGTGGCCGGTGACAATCAGCACGCCCTTCCCGCGCGCCTTCGCCGCCAGGTAGTGGTCCAGGCCATCGGTGCGAATCCAGCCGCGAGTATTTTCGGGGGTGTAGCGCGTCATGCGGCAGAATTCGACCAGTTGCCGTCCCAGTGAGCGGTAGACGCCGCGGAGAATGGCCTTGCGCTCACCAGCGGTATGTTCGGGCAGGGCCAATTCCAGGTTGCGCAGCCCCACGCGGCGCAGGCGCCCGTGCAACACGTACACGCTCCAGGCAATCACGCCGGCCACGCGGCGCGCCAACCTGCGCGGCTGCCACCCCAGGGGGCGCGCCACGGCCAGAACCAGCCAAAACTCGAGCTTCTCTCGCATAAAGGTAAAGTTTAGCTCCCCGGCGCGGATTCCACGGCACAAAGAAAGAAGGGGCAGCCCGTTTCCCGGACTGCCCCGCTCCTGTTTATCGCTTTGCCGTTACTGGTGGTGATTCGCCGCGACAAAATAATGCGCCACGGTCTTGACAAACTCCACTGCGCCCTCGGGAACGTCCACATTGCCTTTGAGCACGGACTCAAAGCTGTGCGCCTGGCCGAAGAAGACCTCGGTGTCCTCGCGATTCTGGCTCACGCTGGTGCCGTCCAGGTCGATGCCCGCAAAGATCCCCTTGTTGCGCGAGTAGCTGAGCAACTCGGCGCTCATCTTCCAGTCGGTGGAGGCCTGTCCGGCGCGGCCCACCGGGCCGGCCGCTGCGGAGGCGTCTCCGCCGATCTTGAACTTGCTCTTCAGCAGATCCTGCAAGCCGCGATCATTGACCGCCACCAGCACCAGGTCGGTGGACTGGCCGCCGATCTGAAATCCAAAGGATCCGCCCGCCATGCGAATGAACACCGGCGCGCTCCAGCCGTGTCCCGTGCGGCAGGTCACCACACCCTGCCCATACTGCCCGCCGAAGACAAAAGCCCCCTTGACCATTCCCGGAACCACGGCAACGCAGGTGGCGTGATGAAGAATATCCAGCGGAATGCTCCTGTCCTTGGCCGCCATGATCTCGTCCAGAACAGCCTTGGCCGCGTCGAGGCGCGCCTGCAGGTTCTCCCGCGTGGAGGCTGCAAAGGCTGCCGATGAAAGCATGAAACTGAGACAGATCAACGCAAGTGTCTTTTTCATATCCTGTTCCTTTCCACTCCGCGGCTGTACGCGGCGCGGGTTGTCGAGTCGTAGAAGTTGAGCCGTCAACTAGCCGAGCTGCGCGTCTAGGCGCCACGGCTCTTAAGCCTGCCAAACCCGGAATATCCTGGCGTTCCGCTGCATGAACCCGCCAGGGTATCTCCAGACAGCCTACAACATGCCAGCCGGAATGCGCATCCCGGACCCCGGGAAACTATCCGTCCGCCGCGACGGGAAGCTCAAGCTGATTCCATGGCACGAGACGGAAATCAACGCCGGAATGGCGGATTTTGATTGTATTTTGCTGGTTTGACGCCGGATTGGGCTGACTTGAAGAACAAAGGGGAAGAGGCTGGCGGCAAGTCCGGTAAAAAAAAGGAGTTCCCAGGTTTCATGGAAATCATGCACCCTGGGAACTCCTATTCCCCAGATCTGCGTTGTTTCTATTAATATGTTTGTGGAAAACCGTTCTCGGCGTATGGTCAATAATGCTCGGAAATGAAATATATCTTATCCCTAAATATTTCAATAAAATAGGGCGTAAACCAACAGCCTGTTCCCTTCTTCTCTTTACAGAAATCGGGGTGCCAGGCGGCTTTTCCCTCGAAAAAGGCCCCCTTCGTGCTGTTCCATGGACTGCATCTGAAGTGAAAAGGCTCTGGGGGTGGTTCCCAAAATCCCTTGCCCTGCCGAAGAGGTGGCATGCTCCTAAAGCCTGGGAAGCACAATCCCCTGTTGTTTCTGATATTTGCCCTTGCGGCCGGCATAGCTGACTTGGCAAGGCTCATCGGAGCGGAAGAACAAAATCTGGCACAGCCCCAGCGCAAATCGGCGTCCAGCGGCAACAAAAAAGGCTTCCAGACGCCTTTCAGCGGGCTTTTCTTGCGTAAATAAGGCGCTAAAAGTGAATTGTTGCCGTCCCCGCTATTCCACAATCGCTCTAAATCCTGTAGCATCACTAGCGTAGGTCGTAGTACAGTTTATTCAGTTGCGCTAGCGAGGTACCCCTTTGATTAAGCAGGACATCGTCCATCATGTGATTGAGCGCACGGGCCTGCCCCGCACCAAGGCGGAGGCTGCCGTGGATACGGTCTTCGAGGGCCTCAAGCAGGCTCTGACCGCCGGCGAGCGCATTGAATTGCGCGGCTTTGGCGTCTTCAGCGTCCGCGCCCGCAAAACCGGCATCGGCCGCAATCCCCGCACCGGCACCGAGGTCAGCATCGCCCCCGGCAAAGCGGTGCGCTTCAAGCCCGGCAAGGAGCTGCACGTGCTGGAGACCGGCACGCCCGCCAAGTAACCTTGGGTGCTCCACCCTCGCGACGTTTTTGTTTTTGTCGCTAGGGTGGGAGACCAACTCCGTTCGCTCTCCGCGCCGCAGGCAGTTGGCCCCACCGCAGGTGCATGGGTGCATAGTCATAGAAGCCATTGCGAGCGAATAGCGAGCGTCTGCCGCACCGTAGGTGCCCCCACCGCAGCTGCATATAGGGTGGGAGATCAAAATCGAATGGCGCGTAAGCGCCGCCCGCCTGGACGGCCAGTCCTCACATCAGCCGTAACGCATCCACGTCCACAATCAAATTCCTGCGCGGAATCTGGGCGGCGTCCGCCTGCGCCAGCATCCCGCGCAACGCCGCGTTAAGCGCCTTGCGCGAGCCCGCCTTCAGAATCAGGTGAAAGCGGTAGACATTCTTGATGCGCGCGATGGGCGCGGTGCAGGGGCCCAGCACCCGCACCCCATCCGGCGCCGCGGCCTGGAACCATTTGCCCAACACCGCCGACCACCCCGCCGCCTCTTCCAGTTTTGCCGACTGCACCAGCACGTTGGCCAGCACCCCAAAGGGTGGGTAGTGCATCCAGCGCCGGTATTTCAGCTCCCGCTCGACGAAAGCCGCGTAGTCGTGCTTGCTCGCCGCCAGAATCGCGTAGTGGTCCGGGTAGTAAGTCTGCACCACCACGCGCCCCGGCAGCTCCCCGCGCCCTGCACGCCCCGAAACCTGCGTCATCAACTGAAAAACCCGCTCAGCGGCGCGGAAGTCCGGCATCGACAGCGAGTAGTCGCAGCCCACCACGCCCACCAGCGTGACGCCGTGAACGTCGTGGCCCTTGGCGATCATCTGCGTACCCACCAGTAGGTTGATCTCGCCCGAATGCAGCCGCGCCAGCAGCCGTTCCAAATCGCTCCGCCCGCGCACCGTGTCCCGGTCCATGCGCCCAATCCGCGCCGTGGGAAAGATCTCGCTCAGCCGCTCCTCTCCTTGCTCCGAACCCGCGCCCAGGTAGTAAAGGTGTTCGCTGTCGCACTTGGGGCAGCGCGCCGGCACCGTCCGCCGAAAGCCGCAATAGTGGCATTCCAGCCGCTGCCCTTCCCGTGCCATTCCGGCGTCCTCAGCCGGCGGCTTATGGTGGGTCAGCGAGATGGCGCAATTCTGGCACTCCAGCTTTTCGCCGCAGGCGCGGCAGATCACCACAAACGAATAACCCCGCCGGTTCAGCAGTATCAGCGCCTGCTCGCCGCGATCCAGCGCCGCTTGCGTCTCGGCCACCAGCGCGCGGGAAAAAAGCTGCTCCTGCCCCGTCTCCTGGAACTCCCGCCGCATATCGATTACTTCCACCGCGGGCAGCGGGCGATTCATCACCCGGTCGTTCAACTCGATGCGCTGGTACTTGCCCGTAGCCGAGTTCTGCCAGCTCTCCAGTGACGGCGTCGCCGAGCCCATTACCACCACGGCCCCTTCAATCTTGGCCCGCATCACGGCCACGTCGCGGGCGTTGTAGCGCGGCGTCTCCTCCTGCTTGTAGCTCTGGTCGTGCTCCTCGTCCACCAGAATCAGCCCCAGCCGCGGCGCGGGCGCAAAGATCGCCGAGCGCGTGCCCACCACTATCGGCGCCTCGCCCCGCCGGATGCGCCGCCACTGCTCGCTGCGCTCCTCAGGAGTCAGCGCCGAGTGCAGCAGCGCCACCTTCTGCCCAAAGGCCTCATCCAGCAGGCCCACCATCTGCGGCGTCAACCCAATCTCCGGAACCAGCAGAATCGACGCCAGCCCCCGCTCCAGCGCCCGCTGCATCGCCGCCAGATACACCGCCGTCTTCCCCGATCCCGTCACTCCATGCAGCAAAAATGGCTGGAATCCCCCCAGAGCCGTCGCCAGGTTCGCCAGCGCCTCCATCTGCGGTTCGTTGAGCCGCACCGGCCCCGGCTGGCTTTGCACTCCGCCCAGGCGGAAGACGGCCGGCCGCTCCTCGATCCGCACCAGCCCGCGCCGCACCAGCGTTTGCAGCGTGGACGAAGACATGGCTTTGACGCGATCTGGGCGCCGCAGCTCGGCCAGAGGCAGCTCGCCTTCGCACGCCGCCAGCTCCGCCAAAATCGCCTGCTGCTTCGTGGTCAGCGCGGGCAGCCGCGCCTCGGGAATCAGCACCGCAAACCGCTCCATCCGCCGCGCATCGCGCTCGGCAGCCGCCGTCTCGCGGGCAATCCACTTCTTGCGCGTCAGCCCCGCCAGCACCGGCAGCGTAGCCGCCGTGGCCGTGCGCAGCGTCGATACCTTCACCGGCTCCCCCGACGCCAGCCGCGAAAGCACCCGCCGCTCCAAATCCTGCTCCTCAGCAGAAAGTTTCCCCTTCCGCTTCGAGCCGCCCTTGTACCCGAAACCAAGTTTGGGTGCCCCAGGTCTCGATTTTGAGACTTGGGAATCTTCGAACTCCCTCTCCACTCTGGGTGCCCCAGGTCCGGATTTTTGGACCTGGGAATCAACAAGCTCCCCCTCCACACTCTCCGCCAGCACATCCCGCCCCAAATCGGTAATACGGTAATAAACCGTTCGCCGCACCTCGGCCATCAGCGGCAACATCCCCCGCAGCACCTCGCCCAGCGGCGCCAGATAATACTGCGCCATCCACTCGCCCAGCGCCAACAGGCTGTCGCTCAGCAGCGGCTCCTCGTCCAGCACCGCCTCCACGTACCGCATCTCAAACTCTGCCGGAGCCGTGACGTTGAGCCCGGTCACCACCCCAATCAGTTTTTCCTTGCGAAAGGGGACGATCACCCGCGCTCCCCGCTGCGGCAGTTGCCCCTCCCGCACCGCGTAGGTAAACAAGCGGTCCAGCGGCACGGGCAACGCGACTTCGCAATAAGCGGGCATGGCAGGCAAGAATTAGTGTAGGGGATGGAGCCGATTCCGTTCTTGAATTCAGCCTTGACAACTGACGAAATATGGTATAACTGTTATACTAAATGAGATTCCACTTCGATCCGCGCAAGAGCAGCCAACTGCGGAAGAATCCGAAGCGGGGAATCGGCTTCGAAGAAGCTCAGGAAATATTTACCCGGCCCTACTATCTCGATCAACGTTCGGATATTCCCGAGCAGTTTCGGGCAATCGGATGGGTCGGCCACGCGCTTTACTCCCTGATCTTTGAGGTTCGCGAGAACAAAGAGGGCGAATACTACCACCTGGTAACGCTGTGGAAAGCCACACGCGAGGAGCAGAGACTCTATGAAGAGCACGCATAGCCGCACCAAGACCATCGCCGCCGAACAGATTGCGCAGCTTGCCGACAACGGCGAAAACGTATCCCGTTTTTTTACCGGATCGGGCCGCAGGATGCCGCCCCTCCAGCCTCCAGTTCAAAGGGTAAACGTCGATTTTGCCGCTCCCATGCTGAGCGAACTCGACGATGCTGCCAAAGATCTCAATATCAGCCGTCAGGCATTGATCAAAACCCTCGTCCGGCAGGCTTTGGACCAGCATTACGTCGCGCACCGCGCCAGTATGGCCTCCAGGCGGGGATAGCCTGCCGCGTGACCCGAACCGCCCGCGTTCGACCCGGCTTTTCATTCCGCGCTTGCATTCCCGCCCGCAAGCCGTACAATTCCTGCAAATGACTCCGCAAACCTCCACCCCCGCCGCCTCCGCTTCCGCCGCCTCCCCGCTCCTCTCGCCCAACCCCACCCACCCCCTCACGCTGGCCATTGACATTGGCGGCTCGGGGCTGAAGGCCATGCTCCTGGATGCGGCCGGCAAGCCCGTAAGCGAGCGGCGGCGCGTCGCCACCCCAGACGTTCCTACGCCCCAGGCGGTGCTCGCCGGACTTGACGAACTACGCAAGCTCATGCCGGATTTCGACCGCGTCTCGATTGGCTTTCCCGGCGTCGTCAAGCGCGGCGTAACCATCCTGGCCGTCAACCTGCATCCCGATTGGGCAAACTTCCCCCTCCAGGACAAGCTCGCCGAGCGCTGGAGCAAGCCCGTCCGCGTGGGCAACGACGCTGATGTCGCCGGCTACGGCGCCATCCAGGGCAAGGGCGTCGAGCTGGTGCTCACCCTCGGAACCGGCCTGGGCGCGGCGCTCTTTACCAACGGCCACCTCGTCCCCGGCCTGGAACTGGGTCACCACCCCTGGCGCAAGAAGGGCATGACCTACGAGGACTACCTCGGCCGCCGCGGCCTCGACAAGTACGGCAAGGCCCGCTGGAACGACTTCCTCGAAGCCGCCATCCATCAGACCGAAATGCTCTTCAACTGGGACCACCTCTACCTCGGCGGCGGCAACACTAAAAAAATCCTCTTCAAGCCGGCCAAAAACGTAAGCGTCGTCTCCAACGAGAGCGGCCTCCTCGGCGGCGTCTTCCTGTGGCAAGATCAGGGGTGAGGAGCGGATGCAATAAACACGGCCTGGCTAAGGAAGCTGAAGGTATACTGATCCGTAGCCGAAAGACGAAATGATCATTCCGGCACAGGAAGGGAAACAAGAATATGAACTTGAATTTAATCGCATTTCTGATCTTGCTGGTACTCGCGGCAGCCATCCCGACGATCCTCTTTCTTCTGTTGCGCGCCAGTCTCTCCGAATTGCTGCGCCGCACCCTCAAGCTGCAAGCCGGAATCACCTTCTATCTGCGTTCTTTTCTTCTCGTTCTTTATCTTGCGGCTCTGTCGGGTGCGATTGGAATCTCCTTTGATCTGAAGCCGGACGCTCATTTCATGGAATACGTTTGGAAGGGAGCTGCGGGCCTATCTTCATCCCTTCAGAATCTGGTCATGTTTATTTCCGTCTACCTGGTTCTTATCACCATTCTGGTTGCCACACTGAAGGTCAAAGTTGACAAATGATCGCTATCTGATCGTTTCCTACTTCGTTTGTGCTGCCCTCTCAGTCGCGGCGGGGATCCTGGTGTATCTCTATCTGCGGCGGCCCTTCGCCGGCGTGGCCGATGCTGCCTCGGGCAAGCATCTTCCCACCATCCTCAAACGGCTCCTTCCTTGTGGATTGGTCTTCCCTGCCCTGCTGGGGTTTCTTTCTGTCTCGTATCGGGGTTGCAACCGGACAACCTACACGGAGATTGTTGAAAGCCGGAGCTATCTCGTCGCCAAGAATCAGGAACAGATTTCTGCAATCTTGTTCTACGTTCTGGTCGCAGTCCTCTTCTGGAATCTCATCGCCCTCCTCATCCTGAGGTCCACGCAACACGGCAAAAACGGGTCATCCTAGATTCAAGCAGAATTCATGAAAGTGGACGGTCCATTCTAACTGCGCAAATCCTCCCGTCAGGGAGGATATGAAAATAGCCCAGGGTGTAGCGGAGCGAAACCCTGGGTCAGAATCCCCCACAAACCCTCCGTCCCGTAGGGCCGGAGCGAGATTTCCGCATAGCCCATTACGCGGGTGAGGCTGGGATGGCACGTAATCGCCCGGTTTTGACTTCCCAAATGCGCCATTGACGCTGTTATCGTGAATGCGCTAATCTATGCACCGGATTTTCCTCATACCAAATCGAAGGAGATTGCACCATGAAATTCGTAGCGTCCGTTGTCGTCCTGTTCTTTGCATCGGTGTTGGCCTACGCCCAGGGGCCAAAGTCCTGTGAGGAGTTGAAGGCTGAGATCGCCAAAAAGGTGGAAGCAAACGGTGCCAAGGCATACACGCTGGAAATCGTGGCCAAGGACAAAGAAGCGGAAGGTAAGGAGGTCGGCCATTGCGGGGGCGGGACGATGAAAATCATGTACCTCAGGACCTCACCTCCACCGGCAGCCGCCCCCGCGCCCAAACCCGCCACCCCGGCAAAAACTGCTGCTCCGGCAAAAACCGCAACTACACCAGCAAAGCCGGCCCCTGCAACACCGAAGCCCTGAACTTCATACGGTCGGCAACCTAGAGGGAGGCGGGGGTTTGACGGGGTCCCCAGCGATAGGTCTTCGTCGCTGGGGTGGAATTTCAATCCCCGCATAAAGCCGACATAATCAACGCGGGCTTTAGCCCCTGAGGGATCACTCTCCCTCCATCATCTCTGACTGTTCCGCTAGCTTCCGCTTCGCCGCGATCCACAGCTCTTCGAGCTCGGCGGCGGAAAGCTCTTCGAGCGGACGCTGGGAGCCCAGCTCCATGGCGCGAAAGCGCTGACGGAAACGCAGGTTGCATCCGCGCAGCGCCATCTCCGCATCCACGCCCAGATGACGGCCCAGGTTGACCACGGTAAACAACAGGTCGCCCAGTTCCGCCTCGACTGCGGGCTTGCGCGCCGGATCGCCGGAAGCGGCCTCGGCCTCCAGCTCTGCCGTTTCCTCGGCCAGCTTGGGCAGCAGATCGCGCCAATTCGGCCAGTCGAAGCCAGCCTTCCGCGCCTTCGCGCCCAGCTTGGCAGCTTCCGCCAAGGCCGGCATTGCCCGCTGCACTGAATCCAGCCGCGACTCTGGGAGCTTCTGCGCCGAAGGCGCGTCTGCTGCATGCAATGCCTTTTCCGCTGCTTTGATCTCTTCCCAGTTGTGCAGCACTGCGGACGAAGAGCCTTCCACATCGGCATCGACATCGGCGCGGTTGCCCGCCTCCCGCGAAGCCTCCTCGCCAAAAACGTGAGGATGGCGGCGAATCAACTTTCGATTCAGGTGGTCCAGCACATCGGCAATGTTGAAATGGCCGTCATTGGCCGCCATCTCGGTATAAAACAGCACCTGAAGCAGAAGATCGCCCAACTCCTCGGCCAGATGCTGCCAGTCGCGCCGCTCAATGGCGTCGAAGACCTCGTAGGTCTCCTCCAGCGTGTACTTGCGAATAGAATCGAAGGATTGTTCGCGGTCCCAGGGGCAGCCGCCCGGAGCCCGCAGCCGCGCCATGATGGCCACCGACTGCTCAAATAATGCCGCCGCTCGCTCCGGATCGGTTGCCTCTGCCGGGTCCGATGCAGGCCGCGGCGCGGAAGCCTGTTTGTTCGAGCGTTCAGGCGGAAGGTCCATGCACATTCAGTCTACCTTGCGCCAGATGCCCCACAAATGCTCTGTGCCCCATCCATGCGCCTTACCGGGGTCCCCGGCGACATGTTTTTGTCGCTGGGGAGGTCAGGCGCATGGGTGGGAGACCACAAATCTCAACCTGGACGTTAATTCCAAGCCGTATACTCAACTCGACTATGATTCGCATTCTGGGAACCATCTTTGCGGGGCTGTTTGGACTGGCCTTCGGCAGCTTTCTGAACGTCTGTCTGAGCCGCTGGCCCGCGGGCGAGAGCATTGTCCGGCCGCGCTCTCATTGCCGCCAGTGCAACCGCACGCTCGCCTGGTGGGAGAACGTGCCGCTCATCAGTTGGCTCGCTCTGCGCGGCCGCTGCCGCACCTGCCGCGCATGGATCGGCTGGCGATCTCCGCTGGTGGAGCTGGCTGTGGGGTCGCTCTGGGCATACACCGCATCACGAGTCCTGCCCACAGAAATGTCTCCCTATTTCAAATTTGAATATTATCCGCATTATGTAATTTTATATGGCCTACATTCATCGATTGCCATTGCTCTTGAGTCGTTGCTTCTTTATTGGCTTTTGGTCGGCTTGGCGGTACTTGATGCGGAACATCTATGGCTTCCAGATTGGATTACTCTGCCAGCGATAGTAGTTGGTAGTTTGTTTGTTCTAATGCCGGATGCATGGTATTTTTTTGACACTTTGCATATTGATGAAACAAGAACTGCTACGAAAATTGCCGAATTTGCTGCTGTATATATATTGTGCATTCTTGCCGCAGCCGCTCTTATCCTGTTCATCCGCTGGGTCTATTGGCTGATTTGCCGCCGCGAAGGCATCGGCCTCGGCGACGCCAAACTGATGGCGCTACTGGCCGCTTGGCTCGGCCTGCCTGGCGCGCTCCTTTCGTTTGTTTTGGGAGTTGTGCTTGGAGCTTTGGTTGCAATTGTGATGCTTGCGGTTCCGTCGGCGCGACGAGGCTCCGAAAGCTGGGCGCTCGGCAAGCTGCCGCTGGGCACATTTCTCTGCATCGGCGGAATCATAAGCAGCCTGTGGGGACAGCAAATCCTCGTAGCGTATCTCACCTGGGCCGGATTCTGAGGGTCTATTCGTAAAAACGGAAGCCGGGGCAGCACGCTCCGGCTTCCGTTCTACCTGTCAGTGCAAGAGTAGCAAGGATCGATGGAAGCCTGAATCAGGGGCGTATCGGCGAGCCGCGCGCCCTGAACCATCCAGCGAATGGCCGGCATCACGGCAAAAGTCGGCGTGCGCACATGGACGCGGGCCGGATTCCGCGAACCCTCTTTCCATGAGACCGAGTACATGACCTCTCCGCGCGGCGCCTCGACGCGCGCCGTGGAGGTTCCGGTGATGAAGTTGAACTTTTCTCCCTCGGTGTGAATCTCGCCCGGAGGCAGCTTGGCCAGTGCCTGGCGCAGAATCTTGCAGCTTTCCATGATTTCCAACGCGCGAACCAGCAACCGCGCGCGCACGTCGCCGTCGGGCACGACCGGCACGTCGAACTCCATCTCCGCGTAGGCCGCATAGGGCGCGTCTTTCCGCAGGTCCTGGGGCACACCCGAGGCGCGCGCCACAGGGCCGACAATGCCCATCGCTACGGCCTTCTCGTTGGTCAGTACGCCGATGCCCGCGCAGCGCGAACGCGCCGTCCTGCTGGTGGTGAAGATGGGAATGACGGTGCGTGTCATCTCCAGCTCCAGCGCCTCGACCATCTTGAGAATCACCTGTGGGTCGGTGATGTCTCTATTGACTCCGCCGATGCGGTTCATCGAGTAGTTGACGCGGTTGCCGCTGATGGCGGCGAGAATGTCCATCACCTTCTCGCGAATCTCGAAGCAGGTCATGAACATGGTTTTGAATCCCATGAGCTTGGCCGCGATGCCGGCCCAGAGCACGTGCGAGTGCAGCCGCTCCAGCTCCGCCATGATGACGCGAATATATTGCGCGCGCGGCGGCGGCGTCTGGCCGGTCAGCCCTTCCATCGCCCGGCAAAACGTGAGCGTGTGAATAAACGAGCAGATGCCGCAGACCCGCTCCATCAGCGCGATGGCCTGAATGTGGTTGCGCGTCTCGGCCAGGTGCTCGATGCCGCGAAAGTTGAACCCGATATGCAGCTTGGCGTCGAGCACGGTCTCGCCTTCGCAGATCATATCCAGCTTGTAAGGTTCTTCCAGAGCCGGGTGATAAGGCCCCATGGGAATCTTGTAACTCATATTTTCTCCTTACTCGCGGCCACAGCGTCACTCACGGCCACGGCGTCGCGCAGGTTCACGCCCATTGTCTCTCCCTGGCGCAGAAGCAGTGGTTCGTATTCGCGTCCCGTGAAGTCGATGCCATATTCTTCGTGAATCTCGCGCTCAATCCAGTCCGCGGCCTCAGTGAGATCAAAGATGCTTTCGATGGATTTGCCGGCGAGCTGAAAGGAAAAGCCCAGCAACTGGCCGTTGAGGTCCCAGTGATACTCCAGGCGAAATCCTTCGTCCTTGGGAAGCTGATATGCGGTGATGGTGATGAAGCGCGCATGAATTTCGTTCATCGCCCTGGCCAACTCGCGCACTTTCATTGCATCCAGGGTGAGCCAATGCACACCGCCCTTATCAACCCATGGTTCCGTGCTCCCCAGTTTTTCCGGAATGCTTTCAAGCGGACTCATTGTGCGCCTCCTGGGACGGGATTTGCCGCCTGCTCCGCGGCAACCACCACCGGAACCACGGCCGGCTTGACGGTCTGCTTGCGGGCAACGGTGTAGGATTTTTTCAACTCGCCGGGGAGCAGGTAAATCGGCGGGCACTCCGAGTCCTGGCTCAGCGCGTGTTCCTTGCAGCCCTCCACGCAGCGCCCGCAGAAGGTGCAATGTCCGGGATCGTAGCTCCAATAGAATTCTCCCTTGCCGGCCCTGAACTCGATGGCGCGCGCGGTGCAGCGCATTCTGCAGATCGCGCAACCGGAGCAAAGCGCGGGATCGAAGCGTACCAGGCCCCGGTAATGCTCGCTCACTTGGGGGCGCTCAGGAAAGAGCAGCGTCCGCGAACCGCCCCACAGGTTCTTCCACAGCATGGTCAGAATGTTCATGCTTTATACCTCATAAAAAGCGCGGACGCAACGGCCAGTACCGCGAAGATGATGGTGCATTGCCAGTAAAAGCGCACCGTTGTGTCGATTTGCAGGCGCGCCGTTGCCGCCGCAGTCGCCGACAAGAGCAGCACGATGGCAAACGAGAGTGCGACGAAAACAAGAGCGGCAATCCACCAGAGTGTGAAGGCCGGAGCGATCAGCGTCGCCACCAGGCCAGTCGCCGCAACCCATTCCAACCCATGCGAAAGCTCCCACATGGCCAGCTCGGGGCCTGCGTACTCGACCATGGGGCCGGAGTAGATCTCCTGCTCCGCGTTGGGCAGCGAGAAGGGATTGAGATGGAGCTTCGCGGGCAGGCAAACCAGGATCGCCGCGATTCCCAGCCAGCGCAGCGGCGAAGCAGGAAGTTGCGCCAGCGCCGAGAGGCTGAAGGTATGTTGCGATGCGGCGATGGAAATGATGGCCAGCAGGAAGACCACGTTATAGCTGACGCTGAGAACGGCCTCGCGCGCCGAGCCGATCTCGCCGAAGATGGAGCGCGAACTGAAGCCCGCAGCGATGATGCACATGGAAGGTAGTTCGAGCAGCGCCAACAGCAGGATCAGGTCGCCCTGGAATCCGCCCGATGCGGGCAGCACGGGCAACAGGCCCACCGCGCCCGCAGCCGCCGAGACCGCAATCAGTGGCCAGGCCTTCATCAGCAGGCCGCCCACGCCCGTGCGCTGAGGCGTGTCTTTGCCCAGCAGCTTGATGAAGTCGAAAAACGGTTGCATAAAGGGAGGGCCGATGCGGCCTTGCATTCTTGCGACGGCCTTGCGTTCCACCCAGAGGAAGAACCACGCGGCGGGAACGGCGAAGAGCAGGCCGGGAAAAATGAGCAAGCGGGCTAATGCAGTTGTCAGACTGCTCCAAATCTCCAGTGTCATCATGCCTGCACCTCCGTGGAACTACATGCGCAGCTTACGCAATTTTCTCCGGGGTCGCCCACGATCTCGGGCTCGGCAGCCGCAACAGGCGGCTTGGAACCTCGCGCGGCCAGAATCCCCGCGGCCTTGGCTATTCCCAACACAATGGCGTCGGGACGCGGCGGACAGCCGGGGACGAAGACATCCACCGGGATGTGCAGGTTGAGCGGCCCAGCCAGCGTGCGGCTGTCGATGAAGACGTTGGTCGTTGCCGGGCAGGAGCCGATGGCCACCACAGCCTTGGGCCCGTAGACCTGCCCGTAAACGGTCTTGATGGCCTCGACGGCGTTGTGCGTGACCGGGCCGGTGACGCAGAGAATGTCGGCGTGGCGCGGCGAGCCTTCCAGGCGCACGCCCAACTGCTCGGCGTCGTAACGCGGCGTGAGGCTGGCCACAATCTCAATGTCGCAGCCGTTGCAACTGCCCGAGTTCATGTGAAAGAGCCATGGGCTGTGGCTGCGGCAATAGCACATCAATTTACTCCAGAGGTTCATGGTCTCCCTCCAAGCAGCATTTGCAGCGCGTCTGGCCAAATTCCGCCAGCCAGGACCATCACCACGAGCGCAACGATCACGGCTTGCAACAGGAACGGCTCCCTGATTCGCGAGTCAGGTGGTGGATGTGGCGGCGATGGGTGCGGATGCGGCACATGCTCAGGACCCCACCAGACGCGGGTCAGCGCCAATGTGTACGCAATCAACGCGAAGATCGACGAGAGAATGAAGACCGCGGCCAGCGGCCAGCCGATCTGCACCGCCGTCTCGTAGAGTCTCCAGCGTCCGATGTAACCCAGCGTGGGCGGAATGCCCAGCATGGCCAACATTCCGAAGAGGAAGCCAAAGGCCGCGACCGGATAGCGGTTGATGAGGCCGGTGTGTTCGCCCTCCAGCGCGCCGTCGGCCTCGGGACCGCTGAGGCAGATGAAGAGCAGAGCCTTGGCCAGAGCATGGGTCGAAGCGGCAAATACGACGCCCTTGATTCCGAGGGCGTTCATGGAAGCGACTCCAAGCAGCAGGAAGCCGATGTCTTCGACCGTCGATAGCACCAGCAGCCGTTTAAGGCTGCGCTGCGTGAGCATCAACAAAGCGGCGAGGAAGGACGTAGCAGCCGCCGCGCCCAGCAGGAATCCCTGGGGAGTAAGCAAACCCGGAGAAGCCTGAGCGGCCACATACAGTTCGCCGAAGGCGGCCATGTCAACGACCGCGATAATCAGTCCGAGAACCACTGCGGGCAATTCGTCAGCCAGACTCAGCAGCCAGAAGAAGAGCGGAACCGCTGCCAGCTTAGCGCAAACGCTGGTCAACAATAACGCACGCGCCCAATCTGGCTGTCCGCGCTCCATCAACAGGTCGCTCGAAACCAGCGACACGGCCGAAATGAGGACAACCCCGAGGTAGGTCAGCTTTGCGGCTTGCGTGCGCGCGCTTTGCCAGACCAGCGCCACGGTCAAGAACGCGCCCAGCTCCAGCAAGCCAAGACGAAGCCATGGATCGGTAGCCAACAGGCCCGCAACGGCGGCTGTGCCGGCCAGAATCATCAACGGCGCAAGGCGGAGCCATTTCGCGTCGGTGAGAGCAGCCAGAATCAATGCAACCCCGGCCACGGCGCAAGCCAAAACCAGCAGCGATGGCATCGGAGGCGATGGAAGAATCTGGACGCCCGCAATCGTTGGGGCAAACCAGCGCACGCCCGCCAACACCGCCGCCGCCAGCACAACAACTAGGGCCAACGCGTGCCGTTCCATCCAGGAGACGATAACGCCCAACCAGCGCGAAACAGCCTGCAAGCCGCTCCAGACGCCCAGATAAACAGCGTCCACATTGGACCAGCGGAAGAACTCATGCCAGTTTTGCAGGAAAATGCTGGAGAAGTCTCCGGCCGTGAGCCTTCCCTGCTCCGACAACGGCTCGCCGCCGGTGAAGATTCCTCCGCCAGCCAGCGCCGCGCCGCCGTCCGCCTTGGCAGGACGCGCCACGTAAGCAATGGCGTAGATCAGTCCGCCGAGAATCAGCGAAACGATTGCCAGCACCAGGCCGCCCATGGTCGAGAAGCTGCCCGCACCCACCGACAAGCCAAACCACGTCACCTGCACCGGGCTGAGTTGCAGCGCGAGCAGAATCGGATTGAGCAAATAGTTGACCGCCAACTGCGGCGCAACGCCCAGAATGACGCTGCCCGCGGCCAGGAATCCCATGCCCCAGATCATGGTCGGCGGGGATTCGTGCGCGTCTTTGGTCGCCTTGGTCAGCGGGCCGAGGAAGACGGCGCTGGTGGCCTTGGCGCCGAAAAAGACCGTGCCCAGGCTGGCCGCCCAGGCGACCATGGCGGGAACCGCCCATCCGGCCTGCAACGCCGCCGCGTAGAGCATCCACTTGCTGGCGAAGCCGCTCATCAGCGGAATGCCCATCATGCTGCCCACGCCGATCAGCCACGACAATGTTGTCTTGGGCATCTTCTGCGCCAAGCCGCCGAGCTGGTTCATGTCGCGCGTGCCCGTGGCGTGCTGCACCGAGCCGGCGGTCAAAAACAGCCCGGCCTTAAAGAATCCGTGATTCAAACAATGTAAAAGTCCGGCAGCAATGGCCAGCGGCGTGCCGATGCCGATGCCCATCATCATGTAGCCAATCTGGCTCACTGTGGAGTAGGCCAGCATACGTTTCAGGTCGGTCTGCACCATGGCGTACATCACGCCCACGGCCATGGTGACAGTGCCGACCCACATCAGGGATTCACTTCCCCAGGCGAAGCCCGCGGCTTGCGGCCAGGCGCCAAAGCTGTGCATGCGGGCAGCCAGATAGACGCCGGCCTTCACGTAACAGGCCGCATGGAGCAATGCGCTCACTGGGGTGGGCGCGGCCATGGCCTCGGGAATCCAGGTATGCAAAGGCACTTGAACAGATTTCGCCACCAGCGCCACTAGCATCAGTACGAAGATGCCGCCGGTAAATGCCTGCGCCACCTTCGGGTCGGTCCACAGCGCGCTGCCGGTGCGGTGATAGACCACCAGAATCGCCGCCAGCAGGCCGTAGCCCGCGATGTGCGTCATCAGCAGCACTTTGCGCGCGCCGGCGACGGCCTCGCGGTTGGTGTACCAGAAGCCCACCAGGCTGAAGGAGCACAAGCCGACCAGCTCCCAGCAAAGATAGAAAATAAAGAGGTTGGCGCTGAAGACCAGTCCAACAAAGCCGCCGATGAAGACCAGCATGGAGGCATAGAAACGGGTGACGGCCTTGTCGTGGGCCATGTAGCCGATGGAGTAGAGCAGCACGAAGGCGCCCAGGCCTGTCCCCATCAATGCAAAAAGGACGCTGAGGGCGTCCACGTGGAAGACGAGGTTCAGCAGCCCATCCCAGTGGAGCACGGTCAGATCGACAGCTTGGCCGGCCTTGACCGATCCCACCAGCCCGGCGACGGAAACGACAGCCGGCAGGCAGGTGAGAAAGGCCAGAATCCCCTTTGCCCGGGCATTCAAAAGCCGCGCAACGAGGATCTGCAGCGCGGCGCCCAGCAAAAGCGAGCACGGCGCAATCAGAATAAGGGTCTCTGCGTTCATGGTTGCAATGCTAGTTTGCAGGCAGGTTACAGGCTGTGACAGGACTCACTGTCAGGGCTTAGGTATCACAATGCGGGACGGGAAATGGTGGTCTCCCGCAGGAGTGGGAATCGAGAATAGCTGTGAAGTTTCAACAGGTTGTCTATTCGGCCTGAACGAGAGAAGCTGGTTGTGATATGCAAGCCGGGAGTCGCCATCCGGGTGACTTTCTGGCGCCTGCCATGGGCTTTTTCATCTGCGTCTTCATCTGGGCCAATTCCAGCGGAAAGGCGCTGGTTCTGGGCGCCGTATGGATGGTTGCCGGCATCACGTGCGGGGCATTTCGCACCCGTTGCTTCCGTGCCGATCTGGTCACCTTTGAGGTTCCTTCGGACGTGGGGTAACCGGCAAATAGCCTGATTTGGGCGATTTTTTATCAGGAGTTGACCGGTTTCCAGATACAATTAAAAAATGGGAACTGATGCGATGCTAATCGGCTCGACGACGCAGGTTACGGCCGCCGCCCATAAAGTAGATAGGCAGAAAGATCCGGCCACCCAGCTTCAGGAACTGACCACCGAGAGCCAGAACGAGGCCTCGCAAGGCTTTGACACTAAATCAGCGCTGGATATCGCCCGCATTATCAATCACGAAGACGCCAAGGTAGCTGCTGCGGTCAAAAAGGCGATTCCGGAGATTGCGCTGGTCATCGACCAGGTGGCCCGCAGCCTGCGCGAGGGCGGCCGGCTGATTTACGTCGGCGCAGGCTCCAGCGGACGGATTGCGGCGCTGGACTCCGCAGAGTGCCCCCCCACCTATTCCACGGCCCCCGGTCAGGTGCAGTACATCATGGCCGGCGGACCCAAGGCGCTGGCCTCGGCCGTCGAGGTCAACGAAGATTCTGAAGAACTGGGCCAGCGGGACATCGCCCGCCGCCGCCCCACCCGCAAAGACGTTGTGGTGGGCATCTCCGCTTCGGGCCGCACTCCCTACGTGGTGGCCGCCGTGGCCTACGCCCGCGCCCGCGGAGCACATACCGCCGCCGTCACCTGCAACCATGGAACTCCCCTGGCCGCCAGCGCGGAGATCGTCGTTGTCACCGACGTTGGCCCTGAAGTCATCTGTGGCGCCACGCGCATGAAGGCCGGCACCGCCCAGAAGATGATCCTCAACATGATCACCACCGGCGCCATGACCCGGCTCGGCTACGTCTACGAAAACCTGATGGTCAACGTCCACATGCAGAACTCCAAGCTGGTGGAGCGCGGCATCCGCATCCTCATGTGCGCCTGCAAGATCGACCGCGCCACCGCCGTGGAGACCATCAAGAGCGCCGGCCGCAGCGTCCCCGTGGCCCTGGTCATGCTCAAGGCCAAGGTCGACAAGCCGGAGGCCGTCCGCCGCCTGGCTAAATCCGACGGCAACGTCCGCCTGGCCATCGAGGACAATGTGCTGGAGCTGTAACTGAGGGCAAAACGATGCCGATGCTATCCTCGCAAATCGTTCTTGGAGCGAGTATTCTCGAAGTACAGTAGGACGGTGGTTTGGGGAAGGAGCGGCGCATGGAACAACTGAATCGCATCACCCGGAATCCCGCCGTGATGGGCGGTAAAGCCTGTGTGCGCGGAATGCGCGTCACCGTCGGCATGATCGTTGGTCAAATCGGCGCGGGGCACAGTGTCGATGAGATTCTCGCCGGCTACCCATACCTGGAACGCGAGGACATTATGCAGGCGCTCCGTTACGCGGCCTGGCTAGCCGAAGAGCGCGAGGTCGTGCTGGCCACGGCATGAAGCTGCTTGTCGATATGAATCTGTCTCCCCAGTGGATAAGTCTACTGGCAGATGCGGGAATTCCAGCGGAACATTGGTCAGTCATCGGATCGGCCATGGCGCCCGACACGGAGATCATGGCCTATGCAAGCGCAAACGGCTATGTAGTGCTCACTCATGATCTGGACTTCAGTGCAATCCTGGCCATCACCCACGGCAACAAGCCCAGCGTCGTGCAAATCCGTGCCGACGATGTCAGCTTGGAGGCGATAGGAAAACAGGTCATTGATGCCCTTCTGCAAATGACTTCCGAGTTGAAAGAGGGCGCGTTGCTCACCGTCGATCCGAACCGTACGCGTTTGCGCTTGCTGCCTTTGCCGCCGAAGCGCTGATAGACCGTTCCGGTTCGAGCCAGCCCTCCGATTTACACTAGAGCACCAGGAGCACCTCAACATTCATGGATAAATTTGTCATTCGCGGCGGCAACCCGTTGGTAGGCACGATTCGCATCTCGGGGGCCAAAAACTCGGCGCTGCCCTGCATGGCGGCGGCGATTCTGACCGAGGACGAAATTACTCTCGATAACATTCCCCAGGTGTGGGACATCGCGACCCTGCGGCGGCTGCTCACGTCGATGGGCGCCGAGGTCCGTCCGGGCGATGCGTTGAACAGCACCACCATCAGTTGCCGCACGCTCTCCCACCCCGTGGCCAAATACGAAATCGTGAAGACCATGCGCGCCAGCTCCCTGGTGCTCGGTCCGCTCATCGCCCGCTCCGGAATGGCGCGCGTGGCCATGCCCGGCGGATGCGCCATCGGCGGCCGGCCCATCGACCAGCACATCAAGGGCCTGGAGAAGATGGGCGTCCACATCACCCAGGAGCACGGGTATCTGGATGCGCGAGCAGAGCGATTGCACGGCGCTCACCTGCTCTTTGACAAGATCACCGTCACCGGGACCGAAGACCTGTTGATGGCCGCGGTGCTGGCCGAAGGCGAAACGTTGATGGAGAATTGCGCGCGCGAGCCCGAGGTCGCCGATCTGGCCGCGCTGCTAATCGCCATGGGCGCGAAGATCGAAGGCGCGGGCACATCCACCATTCGCGTGCAAGGCGTCAGCAGGCTGCATGGCGCACGTTACCGCATCAACCCCGACCGCATTGAGGCGGGAACATTTCTGATCGCCGGCGCCATCACCGGCGGCGACCTGACGGTGGCGGATTGCAATCCCGCTCACCTGAGCGCGGTGATGAACAAGCTGCAGGAAGCCGGTGCTCGCGTGGATATTCTCGGCGCCGATTCAGTGCTCGTACACTCAGATGGCAAGCTGCGCGCCGCCGACATTTCCACGGAAGAATATCCCGGCTTTCCCACCGACATGCAGGCGCAATACATGGCGTTGGCCACCCAGGCCGAGGGCGTCAGCATGGTCCAGGAGAACATCTTCGAGAACCGCTTCATGCATGTGCAGGAGCTGGCGCGGATGGGCGCCAACATCAAGGTGGAAGGCCGGACGGCCACCGTGCGGGGGCCGGCGAAGCTCTCTGCCGCCGCCGTCATGTGCTCGGACCTGCGCGCTTCCGCCTCGCTGGTGCTGGCGGCGCTGGTAGCCGACGGCGAGTCCATCCTGGACCGCGTGTATCACATCGATCGCGGCTATGAGCGCATCGAGGAGAAGCTCGCCCGAGTGGGCGCCGAGATTCACCGTATGGGCAACGTCTTCCCGGCCAAAGTAGACGAAACAAACGCGGATTGATCGTCATGATCTCCCAGGTCTGAAAATCCGGACCTGTGGCACGCGGCATCATCCAAATACAAGTTTGTAAGTTGCTTCATTGACTGTATAGGACTGTATATATTTCGAGTCCGCCCCGTCTACACTATCAATGATACTCTGAATCTCATCGTCAGAGAGCGATAACAGTTCTTTGAGCTTTGCCCTTAAACCATGCTCTGTATGGATTTGGTACACACTGTTTATTGTGCGTTCCATTGTGTCAGCAAGGTGTAAGGTATCAAATACTTCAGAGGAAGTACGCCGTCGCAAGATTGTAACCGAGATGCTGCGCATGAACTGGATCATATCATTGTGAGACAGGTCAGGTTTTGTGGTCCTGAGTCCTGGTACACCCGCCTTGCCAAGGATCTCTTCCACCACACAGATAATAGACCACCCATAAGCTCAACTTCTCTACACCTAATTCACTTTTCGCCGGGCCGCCTTCCGGAAGACCTCGTTGGCCACCTGCAGGACCGGGTCGTTTTCCGGGTCCAGGCCGAAAAACTTCACCGGCCCCATTTCTTTCGCCAGCTTCGTTCCCAGCTGGTCCATAAACTCCTCGTGCTGTTTGTCCCGTGCCGACTTCATCGCGTCAACCATGATGTTAGCCTTATCCCCTCCGTACTTCGTTAATTAGATCATTGATGAGATCATTGAGCCTAAATAGATCATTGATCAGACCATTGAGCCTTGGATCAGTCCTTGGCAGATTCGCCAATATTCTCGGACCTTTTTCGTCCATAGCTTCCATCAGAAACGTACTGACCAGAGCCTCGCGCTGTTCGTCCGTCACATCAAACTCAGTGTCTCCAGACATGGCCTTGGCCATCAGATCCATCGCCAGCCCCTTCGGCGTCACATTGTGGTATCCCATCTCACGAAGTTTATGGGCAATCTCTACAAATTCCGACTGATCAGCCACGGTCGCCAATGCATGCGAGCGATCCAGACCATGCTCCCGCAGCCAGCTATGTATGGTCCCCTCCCGCATCGTGTCTGCTCTGTAGTCCCCGCGTAAGATCGTCGCGCCTCCCTGCGCGTCGCGTGCATCTTCCAGCGCTTTTGCTCCCCGGTTGTAGCCGGCCGCCGCTCCTTCGTCGGCAGCAGTGCCAGCCAGCGCATTCTCGGCGCCGCCTTTCAGATAGGCGATCGCTAGGTTTACCTGTTCTGGTTCGAGTGAAATCCCTTTCCAATTCTCATCGGCTCCGAGCGGGTAACGACCACCCTGATCTTTGGTCTTACTGAGTAAAGGGAGCCAAACCATCTCGCCGGGCGCATCCAGCAACAATACTTTATGGCCAGCTACAGATTCCGAGTGATCTTGCGTCGCGCCTTGACCGTTCTCGTAAAGCTGGCCGAGGCGCTGTTGTGCTTCAGAATGTCCCTGCTCAGCCGCCTTGCGATACCAGAGGACAGCCTGCGTTCTATCCTGTGTCACTACATTAATGGGTATTCGATCGGGATTGGCAAGCCAAGCTCGGTAATCAAGGCCGCTTCCAAATTCGTAAAGCAATCCGAGGTTGAATTGTGCACCCGAATGCCCCTGCTCCGCCGCCTTGAGATACCAGGCAACAGTCTGTGCGTCGTCTTGTGGAACTCCTTCGCAGTATTCATACATGATGCCTAGCATGAACTGTAACTCAGAGTGGTATGGGTTCAACTCGATCCCACGCATGAAACACGCTATTGCTTCTTCATACCTCTCTTGATCGCGGAGTTCACAGCCTTTCTTCAGCCACTCTTCGGCCTCTTCGTTGATTCGCAGGTCGGCGTGGCCTCTGGCGACAAGGGACTTTGCTCCGGCTTTTATCAGCGCAGTGTGCTGGACGGGAACCAATGCACTTTGTTTATCCGATTCGCTCATCTACCTGCTCCACCTGTCGATTTCTTCTCAAACTCGTGCTGCACCACGATGACGCGGCCCTGAACACTGGCAGCCATTTCTGCAAGCAGGTTTCGTCCCTTCATTGCCGCTTGATCTGCCTTTGCCTTCAGCTTCGCAAGATCGGTTTCAGATAGGCTTGTAACCTCCACCTCTATTGCGGCGATGCGGTTCCGTACTTGCTTCAACTGGCGCAATACTCTTATCAGGTCAGCACCAACACCCGAACCCTGTACCGCATCGGGGCTGGCGTCGAGATCGGCGAGGATGCGTTGGAGCGCGTCTTCATCTCCTGCCACGTATGCGGCATTGACTTCCTTCATCAAGCGCTCACGCCGCGCGCGGTCTTTTTCATCAATTGCGGTATCCGGGTGAACCCGTTTGGCAGCCTCACGATAGAGTCTCTTCAATTCGGGTGACGGCGTAAAGGGCTGAACCTCTGCTGCCTCACCGTGGGCCGTAGAATATGCTTCCGTTGCCTGTGTGCGCGCCTCTGCTGCCTCGGCTTTTGCTTCGGGTGTGGCAGCTTGCTCGGCGCGGAGTTCGGCGAGCCGTGCATTCCATTCGTCGAGTTCGGCGTAAAGCACTCCGACTCGGCGAAGGTACAGACCTTCAAAAGCCGCCAGTTCCGCTTTCAGGCTGGCCAACAAAAGCTCTTGATCTGCAAGCTCCGATTCAAGCCGCGCCAGTTCTTCCCGCTTGGCTGCAAGCTCTTCTTCTTCCGGCGTGAGTCGGCGCACCAGTTCTGATTTCATAGTTTTCAGGAAACTTCGGTTGATTGCGATTTTACAGCCATTCAGTGCTGATGTCGTTCACATTCTGTTAACCATCGGAAACTGATTTTAATATTGCACACAGGAAAAAGGCCCGGATGCGCTCCGGGCCTTTTCATTACAGCTTCGCAACAGAAGCTAAAGCTAGTAGCTGCCTTTACTAACCGCGTCCTCCACCACCGGGGCGGCGGCGGCGGCGGCGGGATTTGTTGTCAGGCTTTGGCCTGCCCCCGCCGGCCGCGCCTGCCGGCTGGCTGGCCGGAGCAGGAGCGCCATCAACGCGGTTGAAGTTAGGCTCGCTCTCTTCGTCGAACTCCCCGCCACTCTCTTCGTCGAAATCGTCTCCGCCTTCGATCAGGATGGTGCTCTGGTTTGACTTGGGCTGACGCTCGTCGAACTCATTGCGGGGCTTGGCCGGTGCGATGGGCGCAGCGGGCGCGGCATGAGATTCGGAGGCGGAAAGCTCCACCTCTTCCACTGCAACCGGAGCCGGAGCCGTCAGGCCCAGCTTGGCCTTCTGTTCCTTGATGAGAGCCTTGCGGCTGAGCTTGATGCGGTTGCCTTCGATGGCCAGAACCTTGACCATCACCTGATCGCCCTCGCGCAGCTCGTCTTTCACTTCCTTCACGCGATGCTCGGCGATCTCGGAGATGTGCAGCAATCCGTCGGTGCCGGGGAAGAGCTCGACAAACGCGCCGAACTCCGCCAGCCGCACCACCTTGCCCAAATAAACCTTGCCGATCTCCGGCACGGCGGTGAGGTTGCCGATCATCTCCAGCGCCTTCTTCAAACCGTCGGCGTCGCACGAAGCAACGCTGACCCGGCCGGTGTCGTCCACATCGATTTTTGCGCCGGTCTGCTCGATGATACTGCGGATGGTTGCGCCGCCCTTTCCGATCAGATCGCGAATCTTGTCGGTGGGAATCATGACGGTTTCGATGCGGGGCGCATACTGCGAGCGCTCCGTGCGCGGCCCGTCCAGCGCGGCGTCCATCTTGTCCAGCAGGAAGAGCCGTCCCCTGCGCGCCTGTTCCATTGCCTGGGAGAGAATGGCGTGTGTCAGGCCGCCGATCTTGATGTCCATCTGCAGCGCGGTGATGCCCTTGCGCGTGCCGGCCACCTTGAAGTCCATATCGCCGTAGTGGTCTTCCGCGCCGGCGATGTCGGTGAGGATGGCGTAGTCGTCGCCCTCTTTGACCAGGCCCATGGCCACTCCGGCCACCGCGCCCTTGAGCGCAATCCCGGAATCAAACAGCGCCAGGCTTGCGCCGCAAACCGTGGCCATCGAAGAAGAGCCGTTGGACTCCAAAATATCCGAGACTATGCGGATGGTGTAAGGCGACTCTTCGGGGCTGGGCAGAACCGCGGTGATGGCGCGCTCCGCCAGCGCTCCGTGGCCAATCTCGCGCCGGCCCGTGCCCGTCATGCGGCCCGTCTCGCCCACGCAGAAGGGCGGAAAGTTGTAGTGCAGCATGAAGGGCTTCTTCCTCTCGCCTTCATAGCTCTCCAGCCGCTGGCCGTCGTCGGTGGTGCCCAGCGTAGCCGTAACCAAAGCCTGCGTCTCGCCGCGCGTGAACAGCGCCGAGCCATGCACGCGGGGCAGCACGCTGGTCTCGATAGTAATTTGCCGAATCTCGTCAAAGAGCCGCCGGTCGGGCCGGATGCGCTCCTTGGTCACCTGCTCGCGGAAGATTTGCTCGCGCAGTTTTTCGTAGTAGTGCGCCAGCTTCTTCTTGGCGACGGGATCGTCGGCGGGCAACTCGGCTGCCAGCTCGTCCTTGATCTGCTTGATCAGCGTCTGGCTTTCCAGCTTGGCGTGCGTCTGAGTGTCCAGCGCGTCCTTGAGCCGGTCTTCGATCTTAGCCTTGAGTTCCGCATAGTAGGCCTCGTCAAACTCCGGCGCGGTAAAGGCCCGCTTGGGCTTGCCGGCCAGGGCCACCAGTTCCTCGATTGCCGCGATAATCTTCTTGATCTCCGCATGGCCAAACTCGATGGCCGCCAGGATGGTCTCTTCCGACTCTTCCTTGGCGCCCGACTCGATCATCACGATGCCGTCCTTGTGGCCGACGACCATGATGTTGACGGTAGTGGCGGCGCGCTCGGCGTAGGTGGGGTTGATGACGAACTGGCCTTCCACGCGGCCCACGCGCACCGCGCCCACCGTGGCGCTGAAGGGAATGTCAGAGAGCGCCAGCGCGCAGGCGGCGGCGTTGATGCCCACCACGTCGGGATCGTTCTCCTTGTCGGCGGAGAAGACCAGCGCAATCAGCTGCGTCTCGTTGCGGAAGCCCTCGGGAAAGAGCGGGCGCAAGGGGCGGTCGATCTGGCGGCAGGTCAGCACTTCTTTTTCGCTGGGCCGGCCTTCGCGCTTGATGAAGCCGCCGGGGATGCGTCCACCGGCGTAGGTGTACTCGCGGTAATCCACCGTGAGGGGGAAAAAGTCGATGCCTTCCCGGGCTTCGGGAGAGGCTACGGCGGTGGCCAGAACGACGGTTTCGCCCGTGCTCACCAGTGCGGCGCCGGAGGCCTGCTTGGCCATGCGCCCCGTCTCAAAAACCAGCCGCTTGCCACCGGCAAGCTCGACGGCTACTTCATGCTTAGACATACTTCGAGTCCTCGTTTCATTGTGTTCGCTTGGGAAACTTGTGTTGGGAATGCGCCTAGAGCATTTTCATGGATAGCGAAAGGATATGGGTGCCCCACCCTCGCCGCGTTTTTGTTTTTGCGGCTAGGGTGGGATACCACGATGCCTATATTCCTGCAACGCTGAAAATGACTTAGCCCATGGCTCGGCACCGTCCCTGGCAGCAGGTTGAGTTCGCCAGGTACACCATGGCCCCAGGTCCTGTCTAGAACGGGAGCCTTGACCAATCTTCGGTCTGGGCGCTTCCGGGTCAATGTAGGCTTTCTGGGCCGGCTTTCTGGCTACTTGCGGATACCGAGTTTGCCGATAACGTCGCGGTAGCGATCGGTATCGTGCGTCTTCAGGTAGTCCAGAAGGCGGCGGCGCTTGCTGACCAACTGCAAAAGACCACGCCGGGAAGCGTGGTCCTTGATGTGCGTCTTGAAGTGTTCGGTCAGTTCGCTGATGCGCGCACTCAGAATCGCGATCTGGACCTCCGGCGAGCCGGTGTCCGTATCGTGGGTGCGGAAGCTTTCAATCAGGGTTGTTTTCTTGGCGGTCGCCAGCACGGCGTTTGTTACTCCTCTTGTCGTCTCAGGTCCACTCTTCAGTGTCTAGTGTGAGATTACCATAAATCCCCGCCCCCGCGCTATTTGCAACCCAACCGGAACCAGAAAGTGAACCCGGCCCGCTCAGCGAACGCCAAATCGGAACAGCCGATTGTCGAACCGCTCCTTGATTACCTCAGCAACTTGCACCAGTTTGGCATCGGGATGCTCGGGGTTCAGCAGGTAATTCCAGGTCTGCGGCGCAATCGCAGAAGGAACCCGCGCCAGAGGCGTCTCCAATGATGCCAGCCACGCATCACCAATCGCGCGCGAATACTCAAGATGTTCCTTCCAATCGGTTGGAGCAAGCATGTTCAGCGGCTCAATTGCCAATTCATCGGGAACAGCAACCTTGAGCAACTGGTAGAACTGCGGAAGAAAAGCCTCGTCGTACATATCCGTCATGTGAACAATCCGCTCCAGCAGTGCGCCAGCCAGGCAATCCGCCAGATAAACAACGAGCCGCCCTTCCGTATGCCAGCGCCCGGAGGCGCCAAGACCGCCTTCACCGCTCAGATCGATGAAGTTGCTGATGCGCCAAAGAGTTGTCATGAAGGGTCATGCTCGCGGCTGCTCATTTAGATGAACATCCCCTCATCAAGCTGGATCAGGGCCTCCGCCACTGCATGTTCTCCAATCTCTGTATCCAACATAGCCAGCGCAGTCCTCCCGTCGAATCGCCGCTTCTTGCCACACAGCCACTTCCTGCCGTCGTCGCGGTCACCGTAGACCTTCACCGCCAGCTCATACATCCGTGCCACGCGAGCCAGACGGTCCGCTTCGATTACGCTGAGCGGCTCCTTCTTCTGCCGCCGATGCTTCAGCGTCCGTGCCGGAATCACCACCTCCAGCAAATCCTTGACGGCAATGCCGGAGTAGGCGGAGAACTCCTCCAGCGTCGAGAGCGGCAACCCGCGCTCAATCTCTCTCCAATCAAAGGTGAAAGGCGGCGGAGAAGGTACGGCAACAGCGGCAGTTTGACCCATAAGGACATTATGCCACACTTTTCGCGGCATTTTGTCCGGTTTTAAAATTGTACCAATAACTTTGGGTGCCCCAGGTCTGGGTTCTCATATCTGGGAATCCTCGGAATCTGGAGTATCCGAGAACAGAATCGGTCGTGGTTCATCGTCTCCCACATCTCAAAATCGAGATGTGGGCCACCCATTTTTAATTGTCAGATGCGAACCACCCGCCTCATCGGGGATGGCTTTTTTAAGTTCTGAGTTGAGGTATTATGGGGATTTGGAAACAAAAAGGAGACACCATGAAGAAGTTCACGTTCCTTGCCATCGTTATCAGCATTGTGGGTCTCTCGAACGTGGGTGCTCAGTCCAACAAACAACAGCAGCCGCAACAAGTCACCCCCAATGTGGCGCCGGCACCAGCAGCGCCCGCACCAGACACTAAGGAAAACAGCCAGCAGGCGACAATAGTTGAGCCGGAGTGGCCCGATGTTGCATACCTTTTCGTGGAAGGAAAATTGGTTCCACTGGAAGCAGTGGAGCTACGTCCTGAAATGAAAAGCAAGGCTTTAAGTGGAGAAACTTCCTTCGGTTACTTTGTAAGCGGGGCGACCTCCCCAATAAAGGTTCCCTCGCAATCTAAGTTTGTGGTAAAGCTGAGTCGGGACGGCAATCCTGCCAAGCTGGTCAACGTTGACCGACTTACTCCGGACATCAAAGCGGGTATTCGGAGAGTAGCCGTTGCCAAGGTTACCGGTGGTTTCTCTTCGAAATATATCCAGGCAAATACTTCTGTTGAACTCCTATTCAGCCGATACGGGAGTTCTCTATGGTTTTCTCCGGCATCTCCCCTTTCTCCTGGTGAATACTTGGTCACCACGGTAGGCGGGGGGGCGTACTGTTTCAAGGTGGAGTAATCAGGGTAAGGCAGTCAGGGCGGGTTGCCGGGTATCCAGGGTCCCTCGCCTTTGGGGACCCGGGAGTCCACGAACCCCATGCGCGAAGCGCGCCCGCCCGGGCGGCAAGCCCTTGCAGATTATTTCCCCACTTCGTGCACAATGATCTCAGAAGTCTTCCTTCAAACATCGTCCCGGCACCTCTTCTTCGCGCAGCTTTTCAGCCGGAAGAGGCTGGCAGAGGCCAAAACGTCGCGTAACTCCTTATCCTGGAATATTTTGCAGGGAACTTCTTTGTTGTCAATATTTTGCAGCGCACCCCTGTCTGTAACCTCAAGAAAACAAGGATTTTGCGTCCAAAGTATGGGTGGGGGTACCCCTCGCGGTAGCACGGAAAAGCTGAAAGCTGACGGCTGATAGCTGAAAGCTGCTTTTACTGCTCCGCTTCCCTCCAATAATTCGCCCGCGCCACCACATGTGCACCGTAATTCTCCGCCAGGCGCACACGGATGGTATGCAACCCCGGCGTCGGATCGGTGGGACTGAAAGTAATCAGATATCTGTTGCGGGCGCGTTTGGCCGACTCCACCACCCGCTTCTCAAAGCCCTTGTCGCCGGTGAAGGTGTTGTACTCGCCCCCGCTCATGTGCGCCACCTCTTTGGTCACGTTTTTCTTGAAGGCCGGCACCAGCATGGCCAGGGTCGAAAACAGGTTCATCACACGGTCCTCGCCCGAGTCCTTCACGTCGTGGCTCAACTCGGCGCGCGCCGGCGAGAACGACACGCTCAGCACCAGCACGTCGGACTGGCCGATCTTCTCGATCAACTGCTCCGTCTTGGTGTGCTTGCTGCCGTGATCGCGCTCCTCTGAAATCAGCAGCAGCACGCGGCGATACTCTTTGGGCTGGGATTCCAGCAAATCGACGGCGTAGCTGGCCGTATCGAGAATCGCGTCGCCGCCGTCGCCCGGTCTAAGCTGCTTGAGGGCCTGGTTCACCACGTCGCTGGAGTGCGTGAAGTCGCGGATGAGATGAGGTTTCGAGTCGAAGCCCACCAGCGCCGCCTGGCCCTTGCCGTCGGAAAGAAACAGATCGAGCAGCGGGCCCAGCTTGGCCAGCTTGCCGAATTCGAGCACGCTCACGCCGCCCAACTCGACCGCCACCACCAGCGCCACCGGCGCCGTATCCATCTCCTCCTGCACGCGAATCTTCTGCGGCACGCCGTTGTCTTCCAGCACAAAATCCCGCGGCTTGAGGCCGTAGACAACGCCCCCGCCCGATTTTTCCACCAGCGTGGGCACCAGCACCTCGTTGGCTGTCACGCGCAGGGTGGGCGCCACGGCGTGAGTGCTGGGCAATGGAAGAGGAGGTTCAGCCGGAGGCATTTGCTGCGCGCCGGAGGCCGCGGCGGTCAACAGCAATGCGGTACTCGCAAAAATGGAATATCGTAATTTGAAGAATCCCATATAGCGTACAGTTTACGCGAAGAGCGATCAGCTTCCAGTTGCCGACTGTTAGCTTTTAGCTGAAAGCTGTTAGCTGCTCTTCCGCACTTCGCGGTTCATGCGGCCAATCCAGACCAGATAGCTCAGAAGCTCCCAGCGCAAAGTCCAGAGAAAACCCAGCATGTCCCTGGTCGTCAGCGTTTCCGCCCACTTGCCGCTGTAGGTTTCCACCCGCCAGCGCAAATACTCGCTCCGCCACGGAGTCAGCCGGTGGCCGCGCGTTGCATTCCAGAGAAAACGGAGCCGAGCGAGCATGGAAAGCCCTTCGCATTGAGTATAGACGGCTTGGGCTCCGGGGCGGCTGCGCCAGATCACGATCTATCAGATCGCGGTTTAGAGCCTGACAAGACAGCGCCAACTCCTCCAGCCGGTCCGCATCCAGCCGCGCCAACGCCCGCGAAGCCTCAACAACCAGCTCCTTCAGCAACGGCCGCTCACAACGCTCTCCAATCTCCTGCAACGTAATCGCTCCTTTCGCCCCTGCCGGGACGCTTCCCATGCCGGATGCCCCAAAATGCTGGGTGGCTGAATTCAAATCCGCACCGCGCCTAACCGCCCAACATCGAATCCACAACCTTGGAGGCCACGGCCCCGGCGGATACGTTGTAAGTTCCCGCCGCCAGCGCCGCCTGAATGCTGGCCACCTTGTCCATGCGCGCTTCCGTGTCGCCGGCCGTCTGAGAGACTTCGCTCCCCGCGCCACTGAATGTCGCCAGGTCACTGCCCAGCGCGCTTCCGCCCGCCGTCGCGCCGCTCTTCGGCTGTGGCGTTGTGGACGGCGCGAGTGCGGGCGTTCCCAACAGCGACTTCAATCCTCCGAGAATGCTGCGAATGTCGATATCTCATGGCTCCTTGCCGGATTCATCGACATCTCTCCTAATCACTTTAGTCATTCATGGGTTTTCATGAGGGTATTACCGTGCAATTCCCCCGTTACTTGATCGGTTACCTGCATGTTACTTGCAGGCGTAAGCTGCCGCACGCTTCAACGGCGCGCACGTTCCGCCGCCTTGGGGGATCGCGGCCGCTCAAAAACCCCGCGCGCCGCCAGATCCCTGAGCGCGCCCCGCAGATGCACCACCGCCGAGGCATGAACCTGGGAGACCCGCGACTCGACCACTCCCAGCGCCAGGCCGATCTCGTGCATGGTCATCTCTTCGTAGTAGTAGAGGCTCATCACCAGCCGCTCCCGGTCGGGCAGATTTTGAATGGCCCCGGCCAGCCGATCTTCCAGCTCGCCTCTCAGACAGCAAAACAGCGGGTCCTCATCGGGACGGCCCGGAATATAAGCCAGCTCCTCTTCGCCTGAGTCCTCGTTGCGCTCCATGTGCAGAGTGCCGATCTCCAGGCCCTTCAGATCGCCCAGCAACTGCTGGTACTCCTCCAGCTTCAGCGCCATTTCGATGGCCACTTCGGCCTCGTCCGGCGCGTGCCCCATCCGGGCCGTCAACACCCGTATGGCCTCTTCCACCGCGCGGCCCTTCCTGCGCAACTCGCGCGGACTCCAGTCCAGCGTCCGCAGGCTGTCCAGAATCGCTCCCCGTATTCGGAACTGCGCATACGAGCGGAACTGGACTTTTTTACCCGGGTCGAACTTGGAGAAGGCGTCCATCAACCCCACCACCCCGGCCGAGACCAGATCCTCGATGTCCACATGCTGGGGCAGCCGCTCGTGAATGCGGCGGGCCAGAAAGCGCACGATCGGCAGGTGCTCGAGCAACACCCGCTCCTGCTCGCCGGTCAGCACCGGGTATCGGGCGCCGCCGGGCGGATAGCCGCCCCTGGGAGCGCTCTGCCGCGGCGTCCTCTGGCTCACAACCGGATTCGCCGCTTCGGTCACCATCTCCGCCCCTTTTTTTTGAAACCTCTAACCTTGCTCTGTCGGCTGACTTTTTCTGGCTCTGTCTGCCGACTCTTTCCCCGCCCCAGGACCCTCAGCGCACCGTTCCCACCGGACGCAGGCGAATCTCCGGAGGAATCTCTCCGGCAGCCACCACCGCCAAACGAGGAAAAACCGGCTCCTGCCAGCGCTTGACGTGATAACGGGCAGGACTAAGGAATAAAAGCACGGGAAGCGCCGCAGCGAAGGCGGCGGGAATAAGCCGCCTCAAAGAATCGGCCAGGCGGCGGACCGCCGGCGTTCCCGGCGTCGCGCCCTCGGCCACCGCATCATCGCCCCCCGCGGCGCGCACAATCTCCGCCGCGCTGGCCGGTGGCGGCAGTAGGTGAACGGTTGCCATTCGCTGAGAAATCAGGCAGAAAGGTGATTAGAAGCGGAACAGTAGGATTGGGAAGAGCTAAGGAATGGCTGAATCGGCAAGCGCCGTGAGGAATTCAGGCTTTCGTCACTGTGGGATCGGTTCTTGGTTCAACCGAGGATGCTCCGTGCCCCATCCATTCGCCTTATTTCTGGCGAATGGGTGGGAAACCACAGACCTCATGGCGCGCAAGCGCCGCCCGCCTGGACGGCCAGTCCCCCGCCAGCAACATCGCTGCTACACTGGTAAGTGAACCCATCGAGCGGATTGTGTGCCTCAATCGAGCCCGGAATCCGCCCCCAGCGAGGCCATCTCCATGCCGGAATCGAAGGAAATTAAGCGTGTCGCCGCTGCCAACCTGCGCCTCAAGGTGGGCCTGGCCGAGATGCTCAAAGGCGGCGTCATCATGGACGTGATGAGCGTCGAGCAGGCGCGCATCGCCGAAGAGGCCGGCGCAACCTCCGTCATGGCTCTCGAGCGCGTCCCGGCAATGATTCGCGCCGAAGGCGGCGTCGCCCGCATGGCGCGGCCCGCGCTCATCAAGCAGATCATCGCCGCCGTGTCGATTCCTGTGATGGCCAAGGCCCGCATCGGCCACACCGCCGAGGCGCAGATTCTCCAGGAGCTCGGCGTCGACTTCATCGACGAGAGCGAGGTCCTCACCCCCGCCGACGAGGCCCATCACATCGACAAGCACGCCTTCACCACGCCCTTTGTCTGCGGTGCGCGAAACCTCGGCGAGGCCCTGCGCCGCATCGCCGAGGGCGCGGCCATGATCCGCACCAAGGGCGAAGCCGGCACCGGCGACGTGGTCCACGCCGTCCAGCACATGCGCCAGATCATCCGCGAGATGCGCTCGCTCACCGTCCTCAGCGAACAGGAACTCTACGCCGCCGCCAAAGAGCATCAAGCTCCGTATGAATTAATTCGCATGGTCGCTCAATCCGGCAAGCTGCCCGTGCCCAACTTCTCCGCCGGCGGCATCGCCACTCCCGCCGACGCCGCTCTCATGATGCAGCTCGGCGCCGAGGCCATCTTCGTCGGCTCGGGAATCTTCATGAAGGAGCGCGCCACCCCCCTCGATGTCGAGAACGATCCCAAAGAGCGCGCCGAAGCTGTCAGCCGAGCCAAGGCCATCGTCATCGCCACCACCCACTACAACGACCCCAAGATTCTCGCCGAGGTCGCCGCGCAGGTCACCGGAACCATGAAAGGCCTCGCCGCCGCCGCCATCGAAGAGAAGGACCAACTACAAACCCGCGGCTGGTGAGCTTGCCGCTCGGGCGGACGCTCGCTATTCGCTCGCAAAGGCTTCGTTGGTTTCCCTCCTTGCGCTAGAAAAAAGTGTAAGGTTGGTGCAACGGACAGGCCATTCCAGACGACAATCTAACCACCCCTGAAAATGGTTTAGGACATAGATGATGCTTCTTTCGCTCCCGTTTCCGGATTGGCTGACAAACGAAAGATCTCTTCCACTTGCTACCTGGGGACTTGTCGCAGTCACCTTTTTGCTGGTCATTGCCACCGTCTTTATGTTTTTCGATAGCTTTTTTAAAGGCAAAGAGCAAAGAAGGCGATGGAGGCAGGAGGATGAGTCTAGAGCTAAAGAGCAGCAAGCAAGGTGGGAGCGAGAGGATCGGCTCAGGGAAGAGGACGCAAAGCCGAAGGTTGCGGTAGAAATAGGCAAAAGGGAGAATACCCCCGACATCGTGTTCATGTGTTTCAATTTAGGGAACACTATCTTCTTCATCGATCAGATGATTATCACCGCTACAAACCCAAAACGCTCCGTCCGAACAAGCGACCTCGAAGGGCCGCCTGTACTTCTTCCTGGGACATTCATCACCACAACTTATGACTGCAAAGATTTACTTACGGATGGATTACAGGAAGCGAATGCAGTATTAGTTCTTCGGGGACCGCATGGGCTGGAACATACGCAGCCGGTTTGGTTCTATGTCTCTCCTGATCCAACGCAGGGATACGCTTGGACAATAGGGCGTCTCGCTGACCGCTTGCCGGGAGCGATTGTGCCACAACCAAGGTCGATTCCCAAAGGACAGTAGACGTTTGTGGATGAGGAAAGAAAAGTTATCGACGCGCGGCTTCAGGCACACAACAACGCATTGAAAAGGCATTTACGCTCATTTCTGCGGTGATTGATAAGCGGGAATATCAGGCACTACGTTCATTTTCGTCATACCTTGCTTATCTGCCCAAGCGGCAAGTGGAGGCGGGAGGTTTTCCATTGTCGCGCCGTAAAGTCGAAATGTCTCCTCATTAGAGGCGATTGCCCGAGGATCCTTGCCATAGACTAATGCCTCAGCGTATTGCGCAAGGCGCTCGTCACGGCTTATTGCCGGGTTGGCGATTACAATCACCGCTGTGCCCTTGCCTGTCATTTTGTCTATGGCCCATGCCGCTTCATTAATCCCGCATTCGTGGGGCGCGCAGCCGCTTCCAAAATAGTAACGCTCGTCGGAGTCAATAAGGTCGATAACCTTAAGTCGCACACTGAAATCGGCTTTGACCGCCTGCAACGACGCGGGCATCAAATCAAATATAGCCGGATTCAAAATGTAATCTGAATATTTACCCACCAGGATGGCGAGGTCATGTTGCAGTGCCAACTCAAATCGCGCGGCTAGCTCCTGATCATCTGCTGTTACGAGCGTGGTCTTGCCATCGGAAGTAACGATCAGCGGGACCGTAAATATTGAGTTGTAGGCCGCAATTGTTGCCTCACCCTCATATTTGGGCGCGGTTGTTTGCACGACGCTGACTTTCTGCACCGTCGCGTGCTTGTCAGCGTAGTCCTGGTTCAACTGGCGCTGAAATTGAGCTTTCGTATCAGCGGCAACCTTGTCGATATTTGGAGAGAGGTGGCACCCGACAAGGAGGGTTACAAATGCTGCGACGACTATAATCCTCATAATTCTCATTATGGCACCCCGCTTCCGCCAGTTGCCACTAAATGCCAGGAGAGATGGGAGTCCACTGACCAATGGGTCGGTTCCTCATCTTTCGCTTTTTTCCAGCGACGAGTGGGAAGCCGTCACCGTTCGTTCCCCGCGCCGAAGGCCGCTGGCCCCACCGCAGGTGGCGCAGGTGGTCAGAGCAAGTCGAGAATGTCCTGGATTGGAACGGACTGAGCTTGGGCCACTTCAACAAGAATTCCGTGAAATGTGCCTATCTTGAGCGGGTCGTGCAATGGAACCGAGATCGAATGGGTAGGCGCAGCTTCATGAAAAAGCCGGATGTGGCTTCCCTTCTGGCGAATCACGGCATAGCCGAGCCGTTCCAAGGCGCGAATCAGCCGCTCGGCCGATACTCCGCGCGGCAGCTTCATGCCGCCTGCACCGCAATCAGTTCATCTTTTACAAAATGCAATTGGATGAGCTTAGGACTTTCTGCCGCATCGTCAAAGTGGAGGCTCGTCACTTCCAGCACGTTATCGCGCAGCTCCTGCCAGGTATCAGCTTCGGTAAAGATCGACTGCCCCAGCGCCCGAGCCACATAGCCGCCCTCTTCCGCCTCGCGTACCTCGAAGATAAGTTCCATGCCAATAGCATAACGGAAAAATCGCTCCCCATGGCGCTCCATCCTTCACTTTTTTTCTGGCGAAGGGCAGGAAACCGTCCCCGTTCGTCCCCCGAGCCGAAGGCGTCTGCCCCACCGCAGGTGGTCACTTGACATGTACGGTGATACCGTACATGATGGAGGTAACATTGACCTGATTGACTACCACTGAGGAGGCCGAATGCCCATGAAGAACCCGCCCCATCCAGGCAGCCTGATTCAGACCGAAGTCATCGAAGCGCTCGGCCTCAGCGTGACCAAGGCCGCGGAGATTCTGCAGGTGCGCCGCGCCACGCTCTCCGATCTTCTCCACGGCAACTCCGCCCTGACGCCCGACATGGCGCTGCGCATCGAAAAAGCCTTCGGCCCGGAGATGGACCACCTCCTGCGCATGCAGCTCGCCTATGACGTGTCCAGGACCAGGGAGCACGCAAAGAACCTCTCCATCGAGCGGTACGTGCCGGCTTGAATACTGCCGCCAGTGATGGTTGTTCCAGGAGGACGTTATGCAGAAAAAGAGCGCACTGCCACCCGTTCATCCGGGTGAGATTCTCAAGGAAGACATTCTGCCCTCTGTTGGCCTGTCTGTAATGGCCGCAGCCAAGGCTCTCGGCGTCTCCCGCCAAATGCTTCACGACATCCTGGCGCAGCGCCGTCCCCTTTCAGCCGCCATGTGCCTGAAGATCTCTCGCCTTCTGGGCGGCTCGCCGGAAGTGTGGATGCGATTGCAGGCAGCTTACGATCTGAAAATGGCCGAACAAGACAAGAAGGTCATGGAACGCGTCGCGCGGATCATGCCTCTTGAGCGAGTCGAGGAACTTCGTGCCTGATGCGGGTGGCGCAGGTCTGCCCTTTCCAAAATGTCTGGGTGCCCCAAAGTCTGCCCTGAGCCTGCCGAAGTCCGGATTTTCGAGCCTAAAAACCCGCCCTCCATCTTGTACCCGAATTATGCAGAAATAGGTGTATGTAGAAGCACACTTTTCATGCACTTTGAATGTCGCAAAATGCCATAAAAGTGTACCTCGAAGGCCTCTTTCAGTCTTCGAGCATGGGGCGGAGCGCCCGTGTTTCCCCGAGCCGGAGGCTTCAGCCTGGACGGCAAGTCGTCCGCATCGCAGGTGCTTGACCTGGTCATATGACTAGTGATATGACTATATGAGTGGAGGTTCTCATGGCTTGGCAGGTCTACGACGCAAAGGCGCGCTTCAGCGAATTTCTCGACGCCACTCTCAAGCAAGGCCCGCAGATCATCACCAAGCGGGGAGTGGAAGCCGCAGTGCTGATTTCCATTGATGAGTGGAAGCGGCTCAAGGGCTCGGCGCGACCGAATATCAAGGAGATTCTGCTCGATCCAAATGGCCCGCACGACCTCTATATTCCACCACGCCGGAGACTTCGCTTTTCAACGCCGGATGAGCAGGTATAGCCCATGTACTTGCTCGACACAAATGTGATCTCGGAGTTACGCAGGGCCAAGCCTCATGGTGCGGTTCTGGCTTGGTTTCATGCTGTGCGCCCCGATGAGATCGCGATCCCGGCTGTCGTTATCGGAGAGATTCAGGACGGCGCGGAGATAACGCGAAAACAGGATCAACTAAAGGCCGAGGAGATCGAGGCTTGGTTGGATTACATCCTGGCAAACTTCACGGTATTGCCCATGGACGGCGTGATCTTTCGAGAATGGGCGCGACTGATGGCAGGCAAGCCGGACGAACTGAGTGGAGACGCCATGATCGCTGCCACAGCCCGCATTCACCACATGGTTGTCGTCACCCGCAATGTCAAGGACTTCAAACCGTTCAACGTAGAGGTCTTCAATCCCTTCGGTTATGCGCGAGAGGAAGGAAATTGACTCAGGGAACAATGCCCACCATCGGCGTCCTGGCCATCCAGGGCAACTACGCCAGCCACGCGCAAGCACTGACCGAGGCCGGCGCGGCGCCGGTCGAGGTGCGCAAGCCTGAGGAATTGGCCGGCCTGGATGGCCTTGTTTTGCCCGGCGGCGAGTCCACCACCATGTTGAAATTCCTGGAAAAACACAGCTTTTTTGAGGTTTTGCGGGAGTTTTGCCGCACCAAGCCCGTCTTCGGCACATGCGCGGGAGTGATTCTGCTGGCGCGGGAAGTCGTAAACCCCGCGCAGCGCAGCATGGGCGTGCTTGACGCAGTCGTCGAGCGCAACGCCTACGGCCGCCAGATCGACTCGGTCATCGTGACCGCCGAGACCGCCCTCGCCGGAGGGCCGCTGGAGATGGTCTTCATCCGCTCTCCGCGCATCAGCCAGACCGGCCCGGGCGTCGAGGTGTTGGCGCGACGCGATGGTTTTCCGGTGCTGGTTCGACAGGGCCGCATCCTGGCCGCTACTTTTCACCCCGAGCTGGGGCACGACCGGCGGGTGCATCGGCTCTTCGTCGAATCCGTCGCGGCAGCCGGGAAATAACCGGCGAGTGGGGCGTTCGACTGCGCTATTTCCTTGAGAAATGAGGAGATATACGTCTCTGGTTTGCGCTGAGTGTGAAGCTATAGGTTACCGGTTTATCGAAAACCAGAGATATAGAAAGCTCCGGTTTTGGAGACACTAGAGAGGTATAACTTATCGGAATTTGCCCCATCGGCTGAAAATTCGTCACTACGCAAATGCTACCCCAATGCAAAGAGGGCTGAAAGGATATGACCATGCACTTGCTCAACACAAGGGATGAACGGCCGCATCGTCACGACAAAATTGATTGACAATCGCAAACAGGTGTAGTAGTTCTTACTATAGCAATAGGAAATCAGAATGTCCGAGCCGAGATTATCAAGACTTGAATTTCAGATTATGGAGGCGCTTTGGGCAAAAAGCGGCTCCTCGATCCGCGAAATTCGGGAGTCGTTCCCGAAAAAGCGAAAGCCCGCCTACACGACTATCCAGACTACCGTGTACAGGATGGAAGCGAAGGGCGTCGTGCAGCGCGTTAAGAAGGTCGGCAACTTCCACATTTTCGCCGCAACGATCTCTCGCGATTCGGCCCAGCGAAGGCTCATCGACGATCTGCTGGCCATCTTGGGAGGACGCTCACAGCCTGTCATGGCGCACCTGATCGAGCTGGGCAAGCTGTCTCTTGAAGATGTGGCGAACGCGGAAAGGGCATTACGTAATCTATCCCGTAAGGAGAAGCAGCCATGATGCTTCCGGCGTTCTGGAATGAAGCCTGGACCGCGGCCCTGGCCAACCATTTGTGGCAGTCGACCGCCGTGACCGGAATTGTCTGGCTGCTCGCGCTCAGCCTGCGCCACAATCACGCTCGGACGCGCTACTGGGTGTGGATGATTGCCTCGGTCAAATACCTGATCCCATTCTCGCTTTTCATCGCTGCCGGTGAATCGCTTCGCGCGTTGTTTGCCACTCCGATTCAAAGACCGGCGCTGGCGGCTGTGATAGAGCAGATCACTCTGCCCTTCCCGCAAGTTGCCGCGTCCGCCGCCGTTGCCAATGCGCCCATGGCGCCGTCAGCAGCCTCGCTACCGGCCAATCTCCTGCCCGCAATTCTGATTGCGGTTTGGCTGTGCGGCTTTCTTGTTATTGTGTTCTCGTGGGTGCGCGGGTGGTTGAGGATTCGTGCATCCGTCCGCGCATCCTCACGCATGACGCTGCTGGCCGAGGTGCCGGTTCTCTCCTCGCCTCTCTTAATCGAGCCGGGCATCTTCGGCATCATTCGTCCTGTGCTTCTGCTGCCGGAGGGCATCATCGACCGCCTCAGCCCGGCGCAACTCGGCACCATCATCGCCCACGAGATCTGCCACGTCCGCCGGCGCGACAATCTCACGGCCGCCATCCACATGGTTGTGGAGGCGCTCTTCTGGTTCTTTCCCACAGTGTGGTGGATCAAGACCCGACTTCTGGAGGAACGCGAACAAGCCTGCGACGAGGTCGTGCTGCAGTCCGGAAACGTGGCGGACGTCTACGCCGAGAGCATTCTGAACGTTTGCAAGTTCTGCATCGAGTCGCCGCTGGCCTGCGTCGCGGGCGTTGCCGGATCGGACCTCAAACGGCGAATCGTCCGCATCATGACCGAGAAGGTGGCGCGCAATCTCGATCTCGGCCGAAAGCTGCTGCTAATGCTGACGGCAACCGTAGCAATCGCCGTGCCCGTAGTCTACGGCCTGGTGCACATCAAGCAAGCCGATGCTCTAACCCCGGCCGGGAGTCCGGAGCGGGAGATTGCAGGCGCCTGGCAGGGCACGCTTCACACTGGCCTGGATCTGCGCGGGGTGTTCCAAATATCCAAGGCGGTGGGCGGTGGGTACAACGGAGTCTTCTACAGCATCGACCAGACCGAAACCCCTCTTCCAGTTACCAGGATCACGCTGGATGGCGCGACTGTGGAGATAGCTATCGCTGACATTGGCGCCGTCTTCGAGGGCAAGCTGAGTTCGGATGGAATGTCGATTTCCGGAACCTTGAACCAGCTTTCTTTCACGCACCCCTTAACTCTGAACCGCGCCACGCCGGAGACGGCCTGGGAGATTCCCAAACCGCAGCCGATGGCCGCCGACGCCGATCCCAGCTTTACGACTGTCACTATCAAGCCGAGCAAGCCGGACGAGCCGAGCAGAGGAGTAGGCGCCCACTTGGGTCGTCTGAGGGTCGCGAACATTACGCTGAGCGACCTCATCTCAATAGCCTACGATATCCATCCCAAGCAACTCATCGGCGCGCCTTCCTGGGTTACAACGGATAAATTCGACATCATCGCAGAGCACAACGGCGCAGGTGAGCCCAGCGCCAAACAATGGCGGAGCATGATAGGAAAGTTCCTTGCCGAGCGTTTCAAGCTCAGCCTCCATCGTGACAAGAAAGAACTTTTGGTCTATGAGCTGAGTACAGCCAGAACGGGCCCGAAACTTACCAGGAACGTGGCAAACTCAAACCAATCGCCAGTTATGTACTTTCAGGATCTGGGTAAGTTGAAGGTCAGCAATGGATCCATGCAAGACTTCGTCGATGTCATGCAACATTACGTACTCGATCGCCCAGTCCTCGATCGGACCGGGATCGCGGGGAAATATGATTTCACGCTCAACTGGACCCCCGACGACTCCCAATTTCTCGGTTTGGGCGTGACGATTCCGCATCCAACCGGCAGCACGAACGCACCGCCGCCGCTGTCGGCCGCAATCCAGGAGCAGTTAGGACTCAAATTCGACTCCACGATGGCTTCTGTTGAGATTCTAGTTATCGACCATGTTGAGAAACCAATAGATAGCGATTAATTCGAGGCTAGGATTCAAGAGATGGTCAGCCTTCTCTATTCATATCGCTCCGATTCCAATCACAAACAGGGAGAATCCGTGTTCAAAACGAGCGGGTGTAATGTGCATAATAAAGTATCTGAGCACCAGATAATCATCGTAAGGCTGCTGGCTTTGTTTGCCTTTGTAGCAGCGGTTCCGTGGGCCTGCGGCCAAACGCCAACACAACCCGTGAGTCAAGGGGCGGATTTGTACGTGACTGCCGATGAGGTTTCACTCGATCTCGTGGTTCATGACAAGAAGAACAGGCCAGTTCTCGATCTGAAGCAAGGAGAGATTGCGGTCACTGATGACGGTTCTCCGGTCGAGCTCAACAGTTTTCGTCTTGTCAGCAACGAACAGAAAAGCGAGCATCTGATCACGCTGATCTTTGATCGACCAAGCCCGGCCGCCGGCAAGACTCAGGAAACGGACCCGTCCATGATGAAGACCGCCCGCGATGCGGCGACGAAGATTCTCATGATGGCCCCCGCGAGCGGCTTTTCTTTTTCCGTGCTGACTGTCGAAGGCCGGCTCCGGCTTCAGGTTGGATTCACCTCGGATCGCAAAGCGATTGCGCAGGCCATAGACGCGGCCACCAAGCCGGTCAAAACCCGGAACGGCAGCACCGTCAGCGAGCTTGAAAAGCAACTCATTGCAGCGGCGCTGACCGGGGCCGATCCATCAGGGAAGCCTGTAGGCGCGAAAGTTCGCGCCCTGGATCTGGCGATGCTTTCGGCGCTCAATGACTCCGGCAGGATTGCGCAGGATCAACACCTTCGGCCTTTCCTTGCGGGTTTATTGGCTTTGGCGCAATCCCAGCAGCAGATCAAGGAGAGAAAGGCGCTGATCTTTTTCACTTCCTTCCAGGGAGGGCAGATCGACTTACGCGCCAGGGATGCCATCAAATCCATCATCGGATCGGCGAATCAAGCCGGAGAGAGCATCTATATTGTCGATTTGAATTCCAATGATCTCAACGCATCCAATATAGCACACCATATAGGTGTGCAGAGCCAGACAAGCGTATCGCAAGACTATTTCGATGATCCCGGCCATCTTCTTACGATGGAAAGCCCGGCAAAAATGGCGCTCAGGTATGAGGAATCAAATAATGATGACATGAAACATTTGGCCGAGGGAACGGGCGGCAGTTACATCACTCGAAATCGTTTGCAGAAGTCGCTGGAACAGATGATACAGGACATGACGACGTATTACGTGGCATCCTATGTTCCCTCGATCAAAGAATACGACGGAAAATTTCGTTCAGTTGGCGTCAAAACCCTCCGCACAGGGCTCAAGATACGCTCTAAGACGGGCTATCTTGCGCTGCCGCCGCGCACCAGCGCTGACTCCGCTCCACGGCCTTTCGAGTTGCCGTTGCTGAAGGTTCTCAGCCAATCGCGGTTACCCGCCGATCTCACCTTCCGTACCGCCATCCTGCGGATGGGCGATCTGCCCGAGGGATATGTCAATACGCTGGCCATCGAAGCGCCGTTTTCAAACCTGGAGATTCGCGAGGACTCCAGCACGAACTTCTTTTCAGCAAGCCTGTCGATCGTGGCTGTGATCAAAGACAAGTCGGGCGTGATCGTCGAGCGCTTCAGCGAGGACATCCCTCGCCGCAGAATACAGATGAACACGGGAATGAGTAGGTTCGGAGCCATCACCTTCCTGCGCCATTTTATCGCTCCCGCCGGTCAATACGTACTGGAAGCGGCCATTCTGGACCACAACAGCGGCAAGGCCGGCGCACAACGCGTGGCCTTCGAAATTCCCAACGCCTCCGGCATCCCCTCGTTGAGCGACATGCTTCTTGTCAGACAGAAGGAGCCCTTTAGCGACGAAGACGACCCAGCGGAGCCACTTCGCCATGGTAACGATCGAGTGACGCCGAATCTCTCCGGCCAGTTGCTGCCCGGCGCTAAAGACGTTTCGGTCTTCTTTACCGCTCACGCAGACCCCCACGCACCGGAAGCCGCCACGCTCACTCTCCAGGTATTCAGGAATGGCAAAGCGCTGGGCGGCCAGCCAATGATCTCTCATCAAGACAGAGGATCGGAATTCTCCTCCTACCTGACCAGCTTTTCGATCAGCCCGCCCGTGGACGGTCTTTATGAGGTGAAGGCAATCCTGCGCCAGGGCGGAAAAAAAGCGGAAACCAGCGCCTCTTTCACGCTGGCGGGAGTCCAGCCAGGCAGTCAGAGTGCGGAGGAGGAGGTCGATTCACCCCTTCCCTCGAGCCCTGCCGGTCCGCTCGTCATCACCATCCCCGCAAACCCCACGCAGCGTCCGGCGCCGGATGTACTCAAGTCCATCCTTGCGGATGCGACTCAGTACGCAATGAACTACAAGGCATCACTGCCCAACTTCATGTGCGAACAGGTGACCAACCGGTCGGTCAATTCGGTCAATATGGATGGCACGAGTCAGTGGAAGCACCGGGATAAGTTCACTGAACTCCTAACGTATTTTAATCATGAGGAAAACCGGATCCCGCTGGAACTGGAGTTCAACGGCTCCACACACCACGACTACAGGGAAGACTCGAAAGGTGTGATGTCGGCCGGAGAGTTCGGCGTTACTTTCTCAGGATTGTTTAGCCCCTCCTCGAAGGCTGACTTCCAATGGAAGGAGACCGGCGTGCTTGGAGATGGGACGGTCCAGGTCTTCGACTATCGCGTGTCCCGCGAAAACTCCACTTTCAATCTCCGGGGAGGCTCGAATGATGTAGTCACTGTCGGCTACCATGGACAGGTCTTCATCGATAGCGCCACTCGGACGGTTCGCCGCATCACCCAGATAGTGGACGATGTGCCGAAAAAGTTTCCATTCCATGCGGTTTCAGTGAGCGTGGACTACGACTATGTCGTGATCAACAATCACGACTACATGCTGCCAATCAGCGCACAAGTCATCACCAGAAAGGGCCATGGGGAGACGGATCTGAACGAAATCGAATATCGCAACTTCCGTCGCTTCGGTTCCACGGTGAGAATCCTCGATTTTTCTCCAGCCGAAAAACCCTGAGCAATGCCATTTGTCACCGCTCTCGCATCGAGTCCCGGGAGAGCAAGAACGGCTGTTTTCTATTCCTTGTTCCCTGCTCTTCACGGCTCCAGAAGAATCTTCCCGGTCGTCTTGCGCGCTTCGAGATCGGTCTGGGCCTGCGCGGCTTCGGAGAGCGGATAGACAAACTCGGTGCGCAGTTTGAGTTCGCCCCTGGCGGCACAGCCCAGCACATCGCCGGCTCTCCATTCCAATTCCGCGCGCGTAGCCACGTAGTGCCACAGCGTGGGGCGTGTAATAAAGAGCGATCCCTTGCCGCTGAGCTGAATCAGATCGAAGGGCGGCACCGGCCCGCTGGATGCGCCAAACAAGGCCAGCAGCCCGCGTGGCCTGAGGCAGTTCAGGCTGCCTTCAAACGAGGTCTTGCCCACCGAGTCGTAGACCACGTCGACTCCTTTGCTGTTTGTGAGCCGCTTGACCTCCTCCACGAAGTCCTTCTCCATGTAAAGAATCACATCCGCGGCGCCAGCCTCTCGCGAGAGCTTCGCCTTGGCCGCGGTGGATACGGTGGTAATCACCCGCGCTCCCAGCCGCGAGGCCATCTGCGTCAACAGCAAGCCCACGCCGCCGGCTCCGGCGTGAATCAGCGCCGTGTCGCCAGCCTTCAGCGGAAACGTCGAATGGGAGAGGTAGTGCGCCGTCATGCCTTGCAGCAGTGCGGCCGCGGCCTGCTGCATGCTCAGCCCCGCAGGAACCTTGACCAGCGCCGCTGCCGGAACCAGCGCGTACTCGGCGTAGCTGCCCAGCACGCTGACCGAGGCCACCGCGTCCCCGGAGGCAAAACCCGTCACGCCCGGACCCAGCTCCTCTACCGTGCCCGCCGCCTCGCTGCCCGGAATGAACGGCAGAGCCGCCTTGTACACGCCTTTGCGAAAGTAGATTTCGATGAAATTGACCCCCACAGCTTCCACGCGGATCAACACCTGCCCCGGCCCCGGTTGCGGGATGGGCAACTCGGCCAGCGTCAGTACCTCCGGCCCGCCTGTCTCGTGAATCTGTATGGCTTTCATGACAGATTCAGGATGAACCCTGGGGGCGTGCGGGTGCAAGGGGTGGGCTACAACAGCGGCGAACGATATACATTGCACTTGACTCCAGAAACATCAAGCCTCGCCCAGACAATGTTCAGGAAGGGCTTTTCTAATCACTATTCCCTATTCCCGAATCTCTGTTCCCTGCGAAAGCACGTGCGACTCTTGCGGCACGCGCAGGCGCATCATGCTCTCGATGGAATACGGCGTGCGCTGCCGGCCGGCGTAGAAGAGGCGCACCTGCAACTCGCCCAGCAGGCCAATGGCCAGCAACTGGATGCCGGCGACAATCAGCACCGAACCAATGACAAACATCGGTCCATGGTGGCGCATCACGTCTAGTTGAGGGTCAAGAATCTTCATTCCCAGCAGCATGGCCGCCATGCAACTGCCCGCCAGGATGCCCAACACGCCGAAGCCGCCAAAAAAGCGCAGCGGCCTATTCATATGCCTGAGCAGGAAGCGGATGGTCAGCAAGTCAAAGAAGACGCCGAAGGTGCGTCCGATGCCATAGTGGCTCTTGCCCCGCTCGCGAGGCGCGTTCCTGATGGGAATCTCGCAGATCGACGCGCCATACCAACTGGCCAGCGCGGGGATGAAGCGGTGCATCTCGCCGTAGAGCGGAATATTCTGGATGACCTCGCGGCGATAAGCCTTGAAGGTGGTGCCAAAGTCGTGGATGTCCACGCCGGAAAGTTGAGCCATCAGCCAGTTGGCGCAGCGCGAGGGAAAGCGGCGCATAACAAAATTGTCAATCCGCTCCTTGCGCCAGCCGCTGACCACGTCGTAGCCCTCTTCGAGTTTTTCCAGGAACTGGGGAATCTCGCCGGGGTCGTGCTGCAGATCGCCGTCCATGGCCAGGATGAACTCGCCCGTTGCGTGGTCGAAGCCCGCGGCCAGCGCCGAGGTCTGCCCGAAGTTGCGGCGCAGCTTGATGACCAGCACCCGGCTATCGACGGCGGCAATCTCCCCCATCAGCTTGCAAGTGCGGTCGTTGGAGCCGTCGTCCACCAGCACCAGCTCAAAACTTTCGCCCACCTGCTCCATCACCTGCTTCAGGCGCGCGTACAAGACGGTCACGTTCTCCCCTTCGTTGTGAAAAGGGACGACAATGGAGTATTTGGCCATATCGTTAGAGTAGACTACGCCGTGTTGCATAAAGATTACATCTTTTTTCGGAATGGCTTATGGGTGCACAACCGGAACACAGAGACGCCTGTTCCGGGTGGAAAGCTACCGTTCCAGCTCCTCCAGCATGGCCTGCATCTCACTGACGGCATGGAGGTTGCCGCCGCGCGCGGCGCTTTCGATGCCGGCCTTCAGCCGGGCGATGGCTTCTTGAGCGCGGCCCGCCGCGGAGAGGGTCTGCGCGGCCATGAAGTAGCCCGCCGTGTAGCCCGGATCGTTGGCCAGCAGCGCGTCGAACTCGGCCAGCGCCGCGGCTGTCTCGCCCCGGCCAGCCAGCTCCATGGCCAGCCCATAGCGGGCAAAGCTATTCTTTGGGTCCAGCTCCAGAATCTCTTTCAGCCCAGCAATCTTGTCCATTTTGCTCGAAAATGCGGCCATCCGGCGCCGCGTGGATTTGCGTAATTGGCGACGATTGCCGAAACTGGAAACAGGCGCCTTTTCAGGCCGGCCGTCGCCAGCTTCATTCTATCCGGCGGCACAGTATCTGAACGGTACACCAGGGAACGGAGCAGACCTCCTATGAATTCCATCGAAACCAACCCCACGGCCCGCACCGTCGCCAGCACTCAGTCGGAGATGACGGAGATCATTCTGCCCAACGACACCAACACGCTGGGCAATCTGCTGGGCGGGCGGCTGATGCACTTCATCGATCTGACCGGCGCAATGGCCGCCTATCGGCACGCGCGCACCTATATCGTCACTGCCGCCATGGACCACATCGACTTCATCCGGCCGGTGCGCCTGGGCGACCTGGTTACTCTCAAGTCCAGCGTCAACCGCGCCTTCACCACCTCCATGGAGGTGGGCGTGAAGGTGTGGGCGGAGGACACGCAGACCGGTGTGCAGTCGCATGTGGCCAGCGCCTACCTGGTCTTTGTGGCCATGGACAAGCAGGGCCGCCGGCAAAAGGTTCCTCAACTGCTGCCGGAGACGCCCAACGAGATGCGCCGCTATGCCGATGCGCTGCTGCGCCGCGAGCACCGCGAGGCCGAGGCCGCGCGCCGCAAGCAGGAGAAGCTGGCACACACAACTCCGAAAAGCGCGCAAGCATGAGAACCGCATTCGGCCTGATCCGCATCTAAAGAACAATAGGGATAAAAGGAGCAATCAGACACTATGGCGCATTCGCCAGTCCTGCCTTCGCCCGTCGCTTTGCCAGGCATCTCGAAGATCATCGCTATCGGTTCCGGCAAGGGCGGCGTGGGCAAGACCACCATCGCCGTCAACCTGTCTGTCGCGCTCAGCAAGCTCGGCCAGCGCGTGGGCCTCATCGACGCCGACGTCTACGGGCCCAATGTGCCGCTGATGATGGGCTCAAGCCAACCGCCGGCCGTGGGCGAGGACAATCGCATCCTCCCCAACCTGACTCACGGCATCAAGACCATCTCCATCGGCTACATCTCCCCCGGAGACAAGCCGATGGTGATGCGCGGGCCCATGCTGCACCAGATCATTCGCCAGTTTTTGCAGCAGGTGGATTGGGGCGAACTGGACTACCTCATCGTCGATCTGCCTCCCGGCACCGGCGATGTGGTCATCTCGCTGGTGCAGACCGTACCGCTGACCGGCGCCGTGGTCGTCTCCACGCCCAGCGACGTGGCCCTGCAGGACGCGCGCAAAGCTCTGGAGATGTTCGCCCAGGTCAACGTCGAGGTGCTGGGCATTGTGGAGAACATGAGCCACTTCACCTGCCCGCATTGCCACCAAGAGATCGATATTTTCTCCCGCGGCGGCGCCGAGCGCACCGCGCGCCAATTCAATGTTCCCTTCCTCGGTTCCATCGAGCTGGTTCCTGCTATTCGCGAAGGCGGCGACCGCGGCCTGCCCGTCGCGCTGGCCGGCCCCAAAAGCCCCCAGGCAGCCGGGTTCTACGCCGTGGCAGAAAAGCTGATGGCGCGCGCAGAAGCCGCCGCCGCTACGACTGACGTGATCGAGATCAGCTAAAGAACTTCTAGTAGGCAAGGACTTAATGATTCATGGAGAATCGCGTGACCGGACAATCGGGAATGTGCTATGATTCCCGACCATGAAAGCCAAATCAGTTCTGCGTCTTCTCAAAGCCACAAAGCGGATTGCCCTCTGGTCAGCGGCCATGACCGGACTGGCAGTGACGGGATTGGCACAAACGACGCCTGCACCAGAGCAGCCAGCGCCAGCGGCGGCACAAACGGAACAGACAACGGCTGCGCCGGTCCAGGAGACCGTTTCGCCAGCCGCCCAGTTCACGGCTGCTGCGCTGGCGGGGTATAGGGTCGAGGGGATCCGTCTAGGGCCATGGGATGAGTTAATGGAGGACTTCGCCTTTAGCAGCGACGGCCACCATTTCGCCTACATCAGCTCTCATGTCTGTCAGAAGTCGAAGATTATTTGTGTTGTTGTGGACGGCAAGGAGGTGGAGGAGACCCAGGATATCCGCAAAGGAACCCTGGCCTTGAGCCCCGATGGCAAGCATGTGGCGTTTGCGTCCAAGAATGATAGACGATGGACGATGGTCATAGACGGCCAGCCGGGCGCGGAATACGACGAAATCGAAATTGGGAGCCCGGTATTCAGCCCCGACAGCAAGCGCGTCGCATTCGTGGCCAAGGTGGGCGGCCGTTATTCAATGGTGGTGGATGGCCAGACAGGCGCGGAGTACGATGAAATTTTAAATCCAGCACGTGCCGCCAGACTCGCTGTGGATCAGGGCGAGATGCCCGGAGGGATGGTGGCGGGTGGCATAGTGGGGTCAGTTATGATGGGGGTTTTGGCCAAACCATGGTATATGGCTGTGAAACCGGTTTCCTACGAGCTCTCTAAAGATGTTAGCTGGGCCGCCCCTATCTTCAGCCCTGACAGCAGCCTACTGGCTTATGTGGCTAGAAATGGCTCGCAGCAGTTTGTAGTGGTAGATGGTCAGGCGGGTCCCGAGTCTGACGTCAAATGGAACCAACAGGGCATTCCTAATCGCAGATTGTTCACGCTCTTCAGCCCGGATTCAAAACGATTCGCCTATGCAGTCAAGCAGGGAGGACTGTGGTCGGCGGTGTTGGACGGCCAAAAAGTCGGATTGGGCTATGAAGAGTCTTTTAGCCCATTTTTCAGTCCCGACGGGAAACACATAGCTTATGCCGCACGCCGGGGCAAGCAGTGGTCGATCGTTGTAGATGGCAATGCGGGCGCAGTGTACGACAACATTTTTAGTCCAAGATTCAGCCCCAATAATAAGCGCTTCGCGTATGCTGCACAACGGGATAAGAAGTGGTCGGTATTGCTAGACGGCCAGCCGGGCGCGGAATACGAAATAGTCTCTGGTCTTACCTTCAGCCCCGATAGTAAGCACTTGGCGTATTTCGCTGATAAGCCCAAGAAGAAGTGGGTGTTGGTAGTGGACGGTCAGGAGGGCCCCGAGCAAACCGGATGGCTCCCGGTGATGACTTACCCGATTTTCAGCCCTGACAGCAAACATGTGGCCTATGTAGCCGAAGTGGAACCAAAGGTTGGCAGCAAGAAATCGGTGTGGTTGGACGGCCGAGTCGTCGCCACAAATTACACCATCAGTACTCCTATCTTCAGCCCAGATAGTCAACACCTTGCATACCTGTCCGCGGGCGCGTTCAGTGTGTTGTCGGTGGAGATTGACGGCAAAGTTGTCGAGGGGCACGAGTACATTCTTAACGGCTCCCCCTATTTCGATCCAGATGGCACACTCGAATTCCTTGAGAAAGGTAAGGAGACGCATCTCGGTTCCGGCCTTTATCGCGTCAGATTGATCCCCACGCGGTAAACCGGGCGGTCTTCAGCAGTTTTCTATGCCGGAGGGTGCCGCAGATCTCGATTCTAAGATTTGGGAATCCATACATTCTCTCCTCACCCTATTTTGGGCAAACGCACGCCAGAAAAAAAGCGGGGCTCGCGCCCCGCTTTTCTGTTGGTTGAAACCGCAATCTACCGCCAGTGTCCTTCCTGCATCTCATAATGATCACCATGGCGGACCCACCTGTGAGCAACCCAACGCTGGTGTTCACGGGGTGGACGCTCCCAGCGGCCGGGGGTCCAGACGTAACGGTCACCCTCCCAGCGGTGGTAGCCGGCGATCCACACGTAACCCCGTTCCGGTGGTCGGCCGCGCTCTTCGTGCATGGGCGGCGGGGGACCAATGCGAACCACAACCTGCGCAAACGATGCCGCAGGGAACAGTGTGAGAGCAAGCAATAATGCCAGTGCAATCTTTTTCCCGATGAATTAACTCCTCCTGGGTTTGTGGTTTAAGTTTCCGGAATCATGCTGCCCTTCCGGCCTGTTGTTGACTTCAACGTTATGCGAAGAAAAAAGTTGCGGTCCATTGCAAACCGCACCCGCACTACTTCTACTCCCTCTGATTTCCGCATGGATGTACCAAATTGCTCAGAGTTATGATAGACGAATGAAGCTGGGAGGCACCAGGTATCGATTCTGAGACCTGGAAAACTACAAATATCAACTACATGCGAATCGGGAAGAAGATCATGAGCAGTATTTTCATTGCCGCCGAAGACCGGGTTTTTGTTCTGACCGGTGCGGGCATCAGCGCGGAGAGCGGGTTGCCTACCTTTCGCGCCGCGGACGGGTTGTGAGCGGGGAATCGGATCGAGGATGTATGCACGCCGGAGGCCTGGGAGCGCAATCCATGGAAGGTGTGGGAGTTCTACTCCGGACGCCGGAAGGCGGGCACTGAGGCCAAACCGAACCCGGCGCACGTTGCGTTGGCTGAGTTGGAGCAGCGGCTCGGCGACCGCTACTTTCTCTGCACGCAGAATGTGGACGACCTGCACGAGCGCGCCGGCTCCCGGCGGCTGCTGCATATGCACGGCGAGCTGACCAAGGCGCACTGCGAGCGGAATTGCGGCCGGCCGCCGGTCGAGGATCACGCCCTCTATCACAGTCTCGCCGAAGTGGGCCGCTGCGCGTGCGGCGGACGGCTGCGCCCGCACATCGTCTTCTTCGGCGAGATTCCGCTGGAGATGGAGCGCATTCAGCAGGAAATCGAAAAAGCAACGCTGATGGTGGTGGTCGGCACGTCGGGGTCGGTCTATCCGGCGGCCAACTTTGTTCATTGGGCGCGGCAGCATGGGGCGCGCACAGTCTACGTGGGGCCGGAGCCGCCGCTGAACGCCTCGGCCTTTACTCACGTCGTCGAAGGCAAGGCGGGGGATGTGTTGCCGGGGCTGTTTGTGGTCGAGCGGAGTTAGCGCAGGGAGCGGGGGTTGCATGGTCTCCCACCCTGGCCGCAAAAGCGAGGATGTGGCCAAGGTGGGGGCCCCCAGTGGGATCAATCTATTTCTCGGCAGGAACTGAAGTCGGCTCGGGAAATGCGACCGGCTCATTGGATTTCAGTTGTTCTGCTTCACGGTCGAGCCGGGCGCGCTTGGGAACTTCGATCAAGTCCTGGTCGTGCGCTGCGCGGTGGACTTCGGCTTGCGCGGGGCGCCATGGGTTGGGGATGGTTTGCATTCGGTTTTCTCCGTTTCTTTTTTTGCGGCCCGAGGGGCCGGTTCTGTTGCTTCATTCGGTTTTCTGGGGCTGTTGCCGGCGGATTTGATGTACTCCACGCGCCGGAAGCGCAGCGCGCTCCAGTCCTCGTCGATGGCGACAGCGCGCACGGTGTCAAAGCCCACGGCCCTCAAGGCGTCCCATCCGGTGTCGCGGTTGAAGTCGCACTCGAATCTTTTCGACGTGCCCTTGGGATAGGCAAACCACACGATCGCATCGCCAACGGCGCGCGCGGCCACCGCTCCGGCCAGCGCGTCCACTTCGCTCTTCCGCGTCACAAACGCAAGCAAGAAGCTGATCTCCGGGACCGATTCTATGTGGTGGTAAATGGTAAGAATGGGAAGGCGCGCAAGCTCCGGCTGAAAGCTCTCGGGCGCATGCAGAACGAGGATCTCCTGCTGATCCGTGAGGTTGAGTTTTTCAAATATTTCGCTCATGGAATCTCATGATATTCCCATCGCGGAAATAATCTGCAAACCCCTGGCCGGAATCCATTCATGTAATATCGGGTTATCCCAGCTTCAACCGCTCTCAAGGAGGAGATGCCCGTGTCCAAGTCAAATCAATCTGCATTGCCGCACCAGCTTTCTGCGCAGGATTCCCACATTCGGCGCCCGCTGCGCATCGCTCTTTTTGGCTTTGGGACGGTGGGCAGTTCGGTGGCGCGGATTCTGGTCGAGTCCCGGCCTGAGGGCCTCGAATTAACCCACATCTACGTCCGCAGCGTGGCGCGCAGGCGCGTGGACTGGGTTCCCGCAAGCGTGGTATGGAGCGAGAACGCCGGCGCGGTGCTGGCCTCGGACGTAGATGTAATTGTGGAGCTGGCCGGCGGCCTCGATCCGGCCGGAGGCTGGGTGCGCAAGGCGCTCCGCGCCGGCAAGAGTGTGGTCACCGCCAACAAGAAGCTGATCTCCTGTCACGGCGCGGAACTGGAGCGGCTGGCCGCGGCTGCCAGCGGCCAGTTGAAGTACGGCGCCGCTGTGGCCGGCGGAATTCCCGTGATTCCGGGGCTTGAACAAGGGCTGGCCGGCGATCAGATCGTGCGCATCGAAGGCATTCTGAACGGCACCTGCAACTTCATCCTGAGCAGAATGCAGGAGGGCGCCGAGTACGCCACGGTGCTGGTGGCGGCGCAGGCCAAGGGCTATGCCGAGGCCGATCCCACCGAGGATGTGGGCGGCTTTGACGCGCGCGCCAAGCTCTCCATCCTGATGCGGCTGGCGCTCGGCGTGGAGGTGGACCTGGAGGAGATTGCGCCCCAGCCCATTACCGCGATTGCCTCCGTGGACTTCAGCTATGCGCGCGAGCTGGGTTGCACCATCCGCCAGATTGCGCGCGCCGACCGCGCCGGCGGGAAGATTGCGGCAACGGTGGGGCCGATGCTGGTGGACCTGCATTCGCCGCTGGCCTGGTCGCGCGACACGGAGAACATGGTGATCTTCTCCGGCCGCTACGGCGGCGATGTGGTCTTCAGCGGCCACGGAGCCGGCGGCCATCCCACCGCGGTGGCCGTGGTCAGCGATTTGCTCGCCCTGGCCCACGGCTCGCGGCGCGTGGAGATTCCCTCGGCTCCGGCGCGGCTGAGCGCCGAGTTCGAGGTTCCCCATTACATTCGCTTCATGGTCAACGACAAGCCGGGAATCATCGCCGACATTACCGTGGCGCTGGCCAGCGAGAGCATCAACATTCGCGCTATCGTGCAGAAGCCCGGCTTTCCGCCGCACGCGCTGCCCTTTGTGATGACCGTCGAGCCGTGCAAGCCCTCGGCCCTCAAACGCGCCCTGGGAGCAATTCGCGACAGAAACTACCTGCTCCAGGAACCGCTGGATTTGCAGATACTGGAGTAACAGGGATTCGTGGTTTGCATGCCTTTTCGCAAAGAACGCGAATAGGATGGGGCGCCCATTCGTTTATAGCTGGTCTAGGAGTGGGCCACCCGTCTACAATCGGGGTCTCGGGCGGCAGCAGGGGTCAAGGAGCCCTCATGAAGGGCGCGAGTTCCAACGTGGACCAGCGATTGAATCGCCGGCAGCGGCGTATCTGGGAGATTGTGTCCCACTCTCCTCTTGAGTCGCTTTGGAACCTGCAAGGTGTTCCCCTCCGCGTGGTGGCCTCGCGCACTTGGAAAGCTGTGAACGCCGATCGTCTCTTCGGACATGCCGCAGAACTGGGCTTTTACTTCCTGTTCGCTCTGTTTCCCACGCTGTTTTGCGCCAGTTCGATTCTCGGCCTGTCCGCTCGATCGGCGCCCCAGGTATTCGACAGGCTGCTGAATTATCTCGCGCTCGTAATTCCCACTTCAGCCCTCGGCGCCGTCCTCGACACCTTTAACGAGACGACGGCTGCCGCCTCTTCGGGCAAGGTGACGCTTGGACTCGTTGCCGCCATTTGGTCCGCATCCGTCGGCATTTCGGCTATCCAGGACACTCTCAATATCGTTTACAAGATCGAGGACTCGCGCTCTTATTTCATAGCACGGCTTCACGCCATTGGCCTTACTATCGTTCTAACCATCACCGTTGGCTTAGGCCTTGCCTGTCTTTTGGGCGGAGACTTTATTGCCGCACTGGCTCAGTTCGAGCTTCATAATCGTCTTCTGGCCATGGCCGCAACTGTCGCGGCGAGAGTTACGGGCTGGATCATGGCAGCCGCTCTCCTCGCCTTCTCCTTCGCTGTCATCTACTATTGGGCTCCGGATTCGAAGAAACGCCGCTGGCACTGGCTCACGCCCGGTGGCGCCCTGGGCCTGCTCGGATGGCTCCTGGCCTCCCTCAGCCTCCGTGTTTACCTTCATTACTTTAATTACTATTCTGTGACCTACGGCTCTCTTGGCGCGGTGATTATTCTGCTGACCTGGTTCTATATCACCGGCCTGATGCTTCTTCTGGGCGCTGAGATCAACAGTGAAATCGAAGCCGCCTCTGCTGAAATGCGCCTGGCCATCCATGCCCCGCCGGTTCCGGGTCCGGAAACGGGAATAACGGGGCTGTGAGGCGGCCTACCGCTCCCGGCTTGACAACGTTTCCGTATCCCAGGTCCCAGAAGCGGGACCTGGGCTGCGTAGAAACGGCAGAAAAGAGCAAAGTAAAGGGGTTAGGAGCCCGGGAAATGTTCCACGTGGAACATATTCATTCTGTTGAGTTTAACTCGATGTTTACTACATAATTAACAGCAAGATTTTGAAAATATATTTGTTGGTCGATCCCTGGGGACCCCGGTGCACCCCGGCCTACCGCTCCCGACTTGCCAACGTTCAATATCCCAGGTCTCAAGAGCGAGACCTGGGATATTGGGCGGGGGTCCGTAGTCTCCCACCCTTGCAGCGATTTTTTCCTCAAAGGGCGCGTCAAGGATGGGGCACCTTGGGGTATCCAATTTGTCATGGTGCAAGATGTGGGCCATCCGCCCCTTGACAGTGGTATCCTCATGCCGTATAGCCTTGAAGTGAGCCACAAATGACAAACATGCGAATTCAACTGCTTGAGATTCCCAGCGAGGAGCAAGGTATGCTTGCAAGCCTCGTCCGGCTATCCGACCAATCCCTGGGAGAATTGGAATCGGCGCTGAAGGAAGTTAAGCTAACCCTTGACAAGGAAATCCTGATCTCGCAATTGCGGAAGAGCCCGGCCCTAGCAAACGTTTCGGATTTAGACGGAATCGTAGCTTCGCTCGTCAATATCGCAGGCACCGCGTATTCGGCGGGTGTCGATACAGGTGACGTCATCGAAGCCGCAATTCAGACAATTAAGGACGACGACGTTCTTGAGCTCTCCGACGAAGATGCAGAGACACTTAAGGTGCGACTGTCGAGTCTTGAAAAGTTGGAAGCCATTGAGTTGATCGCGAAGGCAAGTGAGCTCCTAAAATCGAATGAGCGAACCTTTCATTCTGTCCGGATCGTAAGCGATTTGCGCCCCATTTGCTTAGGGAAGGATGCAAAGATTGGGGGGACGGTTATTGTTCATCAGCTGGCTATTCGTGCTTCGCGCAATGGCCGGCGTGAGGCCACATATATTGCACTGGACTCAACGGATCTTACGGAGTTCAACGAGGTTATCGTCCGAGCCATGAAAAAGGACAAGGCCTTAAGAGAGCTAGCAGTATGTTCGAATGCACCTGTTTTGAGCCCACCATTGGAATGAGGGGGTGCCTCGTGGCACAGAGTCGCATTGAAAAACTTCTTGAAAACAGTTCCCGCGAGCGTCTCTTTTCAGGATCACCGTACAAAATGAGGGATCGCGCGTCCGGATTCCGAACACGTGTACCGGATAGAACTCGCACGGAATATGTTCAAATTGGTTCGGTGCCCAAGCAGCCGTCGCCGTCTGAACAGGAATGGAGCGCGATGGAGGCTGAGATCAAGGCCGCGGAATTCATCTTGAGCATTCAAAATGATGACGATCTGGAAGATTTTGTGCCCTATTCACGCGAGACGCTGTCACGCGCAACTAACTTCCTTCAGAGGCTCATGATTCATGCGCATAGCGCAAACCTAGTGAATACAGGGGTGCCAAGAATAGGGCCGGCTGAGCGCGGGAGCGTTGATCTCTACTGGGAAATCGGTGATCGGACCCTCTTGATCAATTTCCCCGCGCATGAGAGAGTCGCGAATTACTACGGGAAGAAGCCCAAGAACGAAACTTCCGGAAGGATTGACCCCTCGGGACCGATAGCAGATCTCGTCGTTTGGTTGGCGGACTAACAATGAACGATTGGCCAGTGGAGGAGATTCCGAACCCCGACTCGCTGTTTTATAGGGTTTCGGTAGGATGGCTGAGGCCCGGAGACCTAAAGGTTGCCCCGGGGGTATTTAGAGAAAACAAGGGCGCCATTTCCTCTGATTGGGAGAAATATAGCACTGCTATACAGACCCGTTCACGGCAGGGGCGCCCTGAACGCTTCGCAGTAATCAGAATGGTTGCTGGGTCAGTTCGGGAGATTGATGGGCTGACGGTTTTGCATTCACCAATTCAGGGCGCCGAGGGGCAAATCGACAACAGGGCACACACCTCCATCCTTGGGCTTGAATCTCCGGCATCGACAAAGCCGGGCCTTGGGCGCAAGGAAAAAATCCGGACTGAACTTCAAAAGAGATTTGGCACCTGGGAAATAGAACCTAATGCACCGACGGGGTGATTTTGTGAGGTCCGTGCTTGCTCTACATCGCTCACCTTCCTTTGATCAGTTGTGCTTGCCTTTCCACTCGGCGTAGGGGCCCTGGAAGCCTTCGATGCCGTCATCGTGGAAGACCCAGAGGCGGGTGTATCCTTCGTCGATCAGGTCGTGGTCGTGAGTTACTAACAGGACTGTGCCTTCATAGCGCTGGAGGGCGATGTTGAGGGCGTTGATGGCTTCCAGGTCCAAATCTACGGGGCTACACGCTGCGACTGGCGGGCGTGATTCGCCACCAGGAGGAGAGCAAGACCAGGGCCGGCATCGAGTTTACCGATGTAAGCCCCCGCAAGGCAGAGCAGATTCAGAAACTGCTGGATCAACTTCTCGCGGAGTTGGGGTAGGCGCCTGCGCTACCCTTTTGGCCGAGGCGCGTCTATAGGGATGGAACGGTTCCCTGGACGGTTTTCGGCTTAGGGCGCCCAGGAGCATCCGCAGGCCAGGAACGAATCGGGCCGCAGCCGGAGCTGCCGGCGCCGAGGCGCGCGGGAACGCCAGCCAGACGGGTTTGCCCGCCACTGGCTATACTGGAAGGTTGTGCATGGGACAACTTAATCAAGCAGTACCAGCTGAACAATCAAACAACCCAGCCGCGAGGCTGGTCATCCGACGAGGTCAACGAAGCCATGAAATCGCTCTTTGAACGGCTGCGCACGCGCCGTCTCGCATCCGTATTTATCTTGCTTGCCACGCTGTCTGCCGCCATAGTGGCCGGCTCCTTTGCCGCCCACGGAGTCCGCGGACAAGAGAAGCAGAATAGCAGCGCCGACGCCACGCCACTGAAAGTGGTCAATTCCACGGTGGCTCCCAACAAGTTTGTGGAGATTGCCCAGAAGGTTGGGCCGGCGGTGGTGAACATCAACACCAAGACCCTGCCCAAGCAGTCCATTAACAAGGGCCGCCGCTATTTTCACGGCCGCATCCAGCCGCTGCCCCAGCAACCGGGCGACGACGATCAGGACCAGGATCAGCAGCAGCAGGGCCAGGGTCCGGGTCAGGGTCCAGGCAACTTTCAGGATTTCTTCAACCGCTTCTTCGGCGGGCAGATGCCTGACATCGAGGGCGGGGAGAGCAGCCAGGTTCGCGAGTCTTTGGGCTCGGGCTTCATCGTCGATCCCAAGGGCTACATCATCACCAATTATCACGTTGTGGAGAGGGCCGACAAGATTTACGTCAAGCTGTCGACCGACCCGGACAACCAGGATGATGGCCGTCCGGCGCGGGTGATTGGCACAGACAAGGCCACGGACCTGGCGGTCATCAAGATCGACACCAGCACGCCGCTGCCGACCGTCAAGCTGGGCAACTCCGACACGACGCAGGTGGGCGACTGGGTGGAGGCCATCGGCAGCCCCTTTGCGCTCTCGCAGACCGTAACTGCGGGCATCATCTCGGCCAAGAACCGGACCATCCAGCCCGGCGCCAACGGCCAGTTCCAGCACTTTATTCAGACAGACGCCGCGATCAATCCCGGCAACTCCGGCGGGCCATTGTTGAATATGAACGGCGAGGTGATCGGTGTGAACACGGCCATCTTCACGCAATCTGGCGGCTATCAGGGCCTCGGCTTTGCCATGCCCTCCAATACCGTCGTCGATGTTTACAACGACCTGATCGGCGCCAGCCACAAGGTGACGCGCGGCTCCATCGGGATCATCTTCAATCAAGGACTCTCGGGTTCCGTCAACCGCGTCTATGGCTTCAAGAACGGCGTGGTGGTGCGGACAATCCAGCCGGGCGGACCGGCTGAAAAGGCCGGCCTCAAGGCAGGCGACATCCTCCTGACCATCGATGGACACTCGATCAAGGACGGCGACGACCTGGTCAACGAGATCGCCAGCCGCAGACCGGGCTCGAGCATCCGCTTGGGCTACCTGCGGGACGACAAGCAGGCCGATATCACGGTTGTCATCGGCGACCGCGAGAAGGTCTTTGCCGAGTCGGGCAACCAGCAAGCTGAAGCCAATTCGAACGATATAGGCGATGCGGGCGAAACCAAGCTGGGCATCGTGGTCCGCGAGATTACGCCTGCCCTCGCCGACAAGTTGCACAACCACGGCGTGGAGATCAGGTCGGTGCGCACCGGCTCGTACGCCGACCTGCAAGGGCTGGAGCCCGGCCTGGTCATCGTCCGCGTCAACAAGCAGCCCACGAGCACCAAGGAACAGTTCGATGCCGTGGCGAGCAAACTCAAGACGGGCGACGACGTGGTCTTTGAAATAGTGGACCCACACCATCCCAACGACGGCATCAACCTGGTGGGCGGAACGCTGCAGTAGCGTTTGGAGGAGCGCCGGAGGCGGATTCCCGCTTCCGGCGCCCTTTTCCGCAACCCTTGGGATTCCAGGGCCAAATCGACTTTCTTCTTGCTGTAAGACGGAAAATTCGCTAAGCTTTCGATGCAAGGTCTGGCGAGAAACTGTCGTCTCAGAGGTGAACCCGCGTGCTGACTTTTCGAGCAAGCCTAGCGTTGGTAGTGTTCGCGGCCCTGGCCGCGCCGCCAATATTCGGAACCACCGCGCAAACTGCTTCCAACAGCAAACCCGTGACGCACACAGCCCAGACACACGCCGCCCAGACACACGCTGCGCAGACGCATGGAGCCCAGACGCATGCCACCCCGACTCACGCCGCGCAGACGCATGGAACCCAGACGCATGGGGCTCCGACGCACGCCGCGCAGACGCATGGAACCCACAAAGGAAAATCCAGATCGCGCCGCCCGCGCGGCCAGCAGGTCATCGCGCCAGACAGGGTAACGGAGATTCAGCAGGCCCTCATCCGCGCGCATTATCTTTCCGGCGAGGCCAACGGCCTGTGGGATGAGAGAACCAGGGCGGCCATGCAGAAGTATCAGGCCGACCAGGGCTGGCAAACGAAGCTGACGCCTGACGCGCGGGCCCTCAAGAAGCTCGGCCTCGGCCCTGACTACTCCAACGCGATCAACGCCAAAAACTCTTCCTTCGCCGAACCGCCGCCGGTCAGCACCATTCCCCCGGCGGTGTCGGCCGGTTTTGCGGCGGCCGCGGGGGTGAAGTAGGGCTTTACCGGGTTAGCAAGTTAGCGGAATCTGTGACTTGCGGTCTCTTCCGGGCCAGCGTTCATTTCTGCCGTAACTTTGTAGCGCAATTCAAAGACTCAGAAATGAAACTCCGGCATTCCCTTCAGCAGGAACTCATAGCGCGGGCGGAGCGTGTCCGGACCGGAGGTAATCGTGCTATCCAGATGAATGAGCGAGTCGGCGCTGTCGTATTTCGGCCACGGGGGAAGGCCTGGGCCGTTAGGGTTGCCGGTGCGAGCAAAGTTGGTCCAGTAGCTCATCATCTGCTCGCTCAGCTTGCGGTCTTCTGGACGCCAGACGGCGCCGGGCCGTGTGTCGAGTGTGCCGAAGACGTACTCGATCTCGTCGGAGTGGAAAGCGAAGGAGCCGGGGTGAAACTTGCTGGGCGGTGCAGCCAGTTCGAAGTGGTAGCGGTAGACGGGCGAGTCTCCCATCTTCCGCTGCGCCTCGATCCACTTCCACGTGCCAAAGGCGATGAAGGCGTCACTGCCGTAGTCGATGGCCGAGCGAAGCGCCTGCGCATCGGTGTCGCCGGGATAGAGCTTGAGAAACTCGTCGGCACGTTCCTTGTAGAGGCCGCCAATCATGTCCTTGAACTGCTCCGCGGTCACCGGGCGCATGGCGTAGAAGCTACCTTCATCGCGATTCCAGCCGGCCAGTAGCGGCACGTGTGCCTGTTTGCCAGCGGCGTAGGTGTCTGGTACCGGCTCGGTGAGGAACTTGCCGTCGACAACGGGCCAAAAGCCGCCCTTCTTGTTTTTAGCCGCATCCAAGACCTTGTCCGCCGGCAGCACACGCAGTTCCGCCAGCGTATTCACCCCCAGCGAAGCCACCCACGCGCCGTCCGACTTTTCGCGAGCTTCCAGGGTGTCGGCCGAGAGTGTGCCGCTGAAGGCCGCACCGCTTTCGCCGATGGCTTTGTGAAAGAGGCCGCGAGCCGCCGGAGAGGCCATCAGCGTGCTGACGGCCAAGGAGCCGGCGCTCTCTCCAAAAATGGTCACGTTCTCCGGATCGCCGCCGAAGTTCCTGATGTTGGCCTTGACCCACTGGAGCGCGGCCACCATGTCCAGCAGGCCGTAGTTGCCTGCCGCGCCGTTGGCCTCCTTGGCAAGTTCTGCCGTGGCGAGAAAGCCGAAGACGCCCAGGCGGTAGTTGATGGTGACCAGCACTACGCCCTTGAGGGGCAGAAAGTCGCCGTTGTGGCGCGGCTCCGAGCCGGCGCCGACTGCATAGCCGCCGCCGTGAATCCAGAACAGGACAGGAAGCCTGCTGTTGGCTGTGGCGTTGGCGGGCGTGTAGATGTTCAGGAAGAGGCAGTCCTCGCTTGCCCCATCGTCTTGAAAAACTATGTCGTCGAAAAGATGACCCTGGGCGCAGTGCGCGCCGAAGCTGGTCGCGTCACGCTCGCCCTTCCATATGGCCGGCGGCTGGGGCGCCTTCCAGCGCAGATCGCCAACCGGAGGCGCGGCATAGGGCAGGCCGAGAAAGGCCTTGATCTTGCCGTCGTTAATAGTCTTGCCGTGAGCCTTACCTTGTTCGGTCTTGACCGTCAGGGAGCCGGCATAGGTTGCCGTGGACAATCCCGCAGCCAGAGCCGCGATGGCCAACATGCATGCTGCTTTCATTCCCGTTCGCATTGAAAAAGCCTCCGCACCACTTAATCAGGAAGACAAGTGCTATTACTTACCGATGACATCGATGGCCGCGGTAATCGTTTTGGGGGGCATGCAGGCATTGCTGTCGCAGGCCTGGTAGCGGAGCGTGGCCTCGACCAGGTGGTCGCCGGGGGTAGCCACAATGCGCGCCTGGAGGATGAACTCGCCGGAGTAGACGCTGAGCTTCGTACTGGGGTCGAGAGGGAGCGTGAAATCCGTGCCGGGCGGGTAGACGGCCCCTTCGAGACGCACGCCGGAACCCGCGGGAATCGAGAAGGTAGCGGGGATCAGTTCGCGTTCGTTGGGCGTGTGGGAGTTGATGTGCAATCCGGGCGCGACGCGAAAGTGCAGGTCGATTTTGGTTGGCTTGCCGGCGGGGACGGTGACCTGCTCGGGATAGAGAAATACGACGGCGGGCTTTGCAGCAGATCGCGGCGCCTCATCGAATAGCGGTCTCTGGCCTATCGCCAGCGCAGAGGCCAAGGCCAGAGCCGCGGCGATGGCAATACGCTTTTTTGTTTTACCTGCAATCATCATTCTTTCCTCATGCACGCGACTCACCCCGCTACTTTACAATCCCCAGCGCCTTCTTGATATTTCTTTCGAGCTCATCCTTCGTGGTCATTCCGAGTTGCGCGGCAACCACGGTGCCGTTGCGGTCCACAAAAAAAGTGGTGGGCAGCGCGTCCAGGCCGCCGTAGGGATCGCTGATGGAGTCGCCGTCGATCAGCACCGGATAGGGCATCTGCATCCGCTGGACAAAGCGCGCGATCTCCTGTTTTTCGTCGCTGAACTTTCGGGGGTCTTTGCGGTCGATGTCGTCGGCGGAGATGGCCAGCACCTCGAAGCCTTGCGCCCCGTACCGGCTGCGCAGATCGATGAGCCAGGGGGTCTCTACCTTACAGGGAGCGCACCAGGTAGCCCAGAAGTTGATGGCGAGCGCACGACCCTTGAAGTCAGCCAGAGAGACCTTTTTGCCGCTGAGGTCTTCGAGGGTGAACGGGGGCGCAGGATTGCCTTGCAACGGGGATACGTATTGCGGCACGTCGCCCGCGTCAAGAACCAGTTCGCCCTGCGCAGCAGAGGCCCGCAGCCGCTCGGCGGCCTGCATGCGGTACTCCCAGTTGGCCCATCCGGCCCAGGCAAAGGCGGCCAGAATCAACAAAACGGCGGTAACAACAAGGGTGTTGCGCTTCACGGGGATTGGCCTCTGTTCTATTGTACGTATTCCGTGCCATTTCTCCGGCACGGCCACCTGCGGTGGGGCCAAATGCCGCTTGCGCGGCAAAAAACGGCAGGCAGGGCCAACTCTTTCGGCCACAATGTGGGTGCCGGAACTGTTACCATCAATAACCGATGAGCGAAGAAGGGAAACAGCCCCGTTCCAAGAACCGCGAAGCAGGCGGGACGCCCGCGCCTGCGGCTTTGGTGCGCACCGAGGCGGCGGCCCTGGAGGCACTGGCCACGCGCCTGGAAGGGCCGATGGCCGCGGCCTTCGACCGGGCCGTGGAGCTGATTTTGCGATGCGGCGAGGAACGCGGCCGCGTGGTGGTTACGGGCATGGGCAAGAGCGGAATCATCGCGCAGAAGATTGCCGCCACGCTCAGCTCCACCGGCTCGCCGGCCTTGTTTCTGCATCCGGCCGAGGCGCTGCATGGCGACCTGGGTGTGCTGATGGCGGGCGATGTGGTGGTGGCGCTCTCGGTCAGCGGCGAGACGGAGGAGATTCTGCGCCTGCTGGCTACGCTCAAGCGCAAAGGCGACGCGCTGGTGAGCTTCTGCTGCAATTTGAACTCGACGCTGGCGCAAGCCAGCGACGTGGCTCTGGATTGCGGCGTGGAGCGCGAGGCCTGCGGGCTGAATCTGGCGCCGACGGCCTCGACCACTTCCATGCTGGCGCTGGGCGATGCGCTGGCTATTGCGGTGAGCCTGCGCAAGGGATTCCGCGCGGAGGATTTTGCGGAACTGCACCCCGGCGGCAAGCTGGGCAAACGGCTGGCCAAGGTCCGCGAGCTGATGCACGCGGGCGATGCCGTGCCCGTCGTCGCTCCCTCGACGGCGATGACGGATGTGATCTACGAGATGTCGTCGAAGAAGCTGGGGATTACGACGGTGCAGGAGCGGGGACGGCTGCGCGGCGTGATCAGCGACGGCGACCTGCGGAGATTGCTGGAGCGCGAGGGCGGCGCGGCGCTGAGCAAGACGGCGGGCGAGGCGATGAACGACCATCCGCGGACGATTGCGGCGGGTGAACTGGCCGCCACGGCGCTGGCGATTCTGGAAGAGCGCAAGATTACTTCGCTGGTTGTGGTGGATGCCGCAGGGACCGTAGAAGGCGTGCTGCACCTGCACGATCTGTGGGGCGTGGAGCTGATTTAAGTACAGGGAATAGGGAATCCGGCTCAGCGGTTAGGATACTGCCATGCGATCTTTTGCCCTTCGAGCCATTTGGTGCGGACTGCTGGTTCTCGGCATGGGAGCCGCGTTTTCGCTTTATGCCCAGACGACACAGCAAGCGCCGAGCCAAACGGCCACGCCTGCGGTCGCGCCCGTAGCCGCACCTGATGCAGCGCAGAAGCCTCCCGCAAAGCCGAACGACGCAGTCCTTCCCACACCCCCGCCCGCGCCCACGCGCGCGGAGATGTTGCGCGGAGCCTACGGGCCCTATCGCGCCAACAACAAGCTGCTCTACTACCACCTGGACATTCGCGTCGATCCGGAAAAGCAGCTGATCAGCGGCAAGAATACTATTCGTTTTAGGATGCTCACCGACGGCACGCGCATTCAGCTCGATTTGTTCGAGACGCTCACCATCGACAAGATTCTCTGGGGCACGACGCAGCTCAAGTACGAGCGCGATTCGGGAGCGGTCTTTATCGACTTTCCACAGACGCTGCGCGCCGACAAAATTTATTCAATTGACTTTTATTATTCAGGCCATCCCGTGGAGACGGGGCGCTTCGGAGGCATGACCTTCAAGAAGGACCCGGCAGGGCGCGTGTGGATCAATACCGCCTGCGAAGAGACCGGCGCGAGCATGTGGTGGCCCAATAAGGATCAGTGGCGCGATGAGGTCCAGAGCATGGACATCAGCGTCGCCATTCCCAACGGCCTGGTGGACGTGTCGAACGGCAAGTTCATGGGCAAGACCGACCTGGGCGACGGTTACACGCGCTGGGACTGGAAGGTGCATTATCCCATCAATAACTACGATGTTTCGCTGAATATTGGGAGTTATGTTCACTTCGGCGACCAACTAGGCGACCTATCGCTGGATTACTATGTGCTGCCCGAAGATTTGGAGAAGGCCAAGGTGCAGTTCGCGCAGGCCAAGGGGATGTTAGAGGCTTACCAGCATTACTTTGGCGAGTATCCTTTCGCGAAAGACGGATACAAGCTGATCGAGGCGCCCTATCTGGGGATGGAACATCAAAGCGCGGTGACCTACGGCAACCTATTCAAGAATGGCTACCTGGGCCGCGACTGGACGGGCGTAGGCATCAGCCTGCGCTTCGACTTCATCATCATTCACGAGAGCGGACACGAGTGGTTCGGCAACAGCATCACGGCCGCAGACCCTTCCGATATGTGGATTCACGAGGGCTGGACGACTTATCTGGAAAGTCTCTATGTGGAGTATCGCTGGGGTAAAGACGACGCCATCAAATATCTGAATGGCGACAAGGCCAGGGTGAAGAATCAGCGGCCCATCATCGCCGAGCGCGGCGTGAATGAGGAGCCGGATCAGGATCAGTACTTCAAGGGCGCGTTGATGCTGAACACATTGCGCAGCGTGGTTAACGACGACGCCAAATGGTGGGCGCTGCTGCACGGCTTCTATCAGCACTTCAAGTATCAGAACATCCTGACGGAAGATGTGGTGGCTTACTTCAACCAGCAGACAGGGATGAACCTGACGCCGATTTTTGATCAGTATTTAAAGCACGCGCAGATTCCGCGGTTGGAGGTACTGTTCGGCGAGGAGCCGGACGTGGTGATGTATAAGTGGCGGGCCGATGAGGATAAGTTCGCCATGCCGGTGCGCGTGGGGACGCCGGGACACTGGCAGATTATCCATCCGACGACCAAGTGGCAGTGGATGAAGACGCCGCTCAGTAAGGATGAGTTTCAGGTGGCAACGGAGCTGTATTACGTGGATGTGAACAAGCAGTAGGCGAGTTCTCCTATCTTTTAGAAAAACAGAAGACGAACTATCGGGGTTCGTGGTCTCCCAGCTTCCATCCCCGGTCCTCAACTGCGAGGGACCGGGGGCACCCTCGACGGGGGTTGACATCATCATCGGGACCGGGGCAACCCGCCAGCACCGCGCGGCCCACGACCGGAACCTCAAGATAAGTTCCGCGCAACCAAGGCTCGACGTATGGTGTGGACAAAGAGGAGTTCATACTACTCACTCGATTTCACGGACATAATATTCTGTTCACGCTAAGATGAGCCATCTGCAAAATGGCGAAGGTGCGCTACAGTGTAGAGCTTATCCCCTCGAAGTTCTGGTCTTGAATATCCATCAGCAGGCTTGTAGCCAATCAAGAAGCATGCAATGTTTTCACCATGCTCAATTCGCTCGAAACACTTTGCGCATCGGTAAGGCATTTTCTGTGGATTCAATGGAAACTCTTTAAAGCACTCGAAATGCCATTCGCCAAAGATTGTCGGATATGCCGGGGTAATATGACCCAAGTAGCAATTCCCGCGCACCATCTGGACGATTCTGTCGCCGTATCTAAGTGGGCGTGTGCAGCCTTCGGACATGCAGATCTCAAGCATTCTTTGTTGTGTATTCACCCAAATCGCCATTCATTAGCTCACGCTCTTCACCCGGACCACGGTGATCTTGGCGAAGCCCTCTTCGAAGACCGGGGGCTTGAGCCTGTCGGCCATCTTGCGCATGACGTCCTCGCTGACCGAGCGGTCGCGCTGGCGATTGCGCTCCAGGCAGACTTCCAACGGCACGTCGAAGAAGACCGCTTGCACCTCGTAGCCGAAGCTTTTGGCCATCTTGATCCACTGGCGGCGCTCATGGATGGAGAGGTTGGTGGCGTCCACGTAGTTCAAGGGCATGCGGGCGATGAGCCGTGCGCGCAGGAGCGAGCGCAGGGTGGAAAAGACCAATCCCTGGTAACGCTGCTCCTCGACATCGTCGAAGAGGATGTTGCGCAGCAGGTCGCTGGAGAGCGGGGTGACGCCGCGGCGGCGGAACCATGTGGTTTTGCCGGAGCCGGGCAGGCCGATGGCCAGCACCACGTAGCCTTTGGGGGCCTGGGGCGAGCGCCCGGCTGCCTCCGGCTCAGGCGGCGCCAGGGAGGGCATCTCCGGCTGGGTTTCGAGCTCGAAGCGCCCGGAACCTGCCGGCTCATTCCACTCCTGGCGGGCGGGCCGCTGCTGTTTTGGGTTTCGATCCGGCCTGGACTGGCGCGGCTCGGCCTGGGGCCGCGGCTGCGGGGTGGCCGCCGGGAGCTCGTCCGGATAGTGCGGCACCAGCGGCCGCAGTTGATTCGAGGGAAGTTCCTGGCCGATTTTGCCGGTGGATTCGGAGGTATTGGGGTTGCGTCTGGAACGTTTTCTCATGCCGCCTTCAACACATACTGATACGTGGATACCACACTTGCCAAGGGCGCTGCAAATGTGTGTGCACTCCGTCACATCCAATCCTGTATTGGGAACGGCATACTATGGGAGCGAGGAGTTCCGCGCAAACGGGGGAGAAAGCGTTTTGATTTCGTCTCCGTTGACCTGCAATGTTACCATCATGAGTTTGGTGGAAATGCGTGCCGGGCGGACGTGAACCGCCCAATCAGGGCAAGCTCGAACCAGATCAAACCACAGCCTCACCGACAACGAAGGAGAAGACAGACATGGCAGTAAAGGTTGGAATCAACGGCTTCGGCCGCATTGGCCGCAACGTATTACGCGCATCGCTCGGCAACCCGGAGATCGATTTTGTGGCAGTCAACGACTTGACCAGCCCGGCAACGCTGGCCCACCTGCTCAAGTACGACTCAATTCTGGGCAACCTGAAGAACACCATCACGGCGGGCGAGGATTTCATCTCCGTCGACGGCAAGAAGATCAAGGTCTTCGCGGAAAAGGATCCGGCCAAGCTGCCCTGGGCTGAAGTGGGCGCGCAGATTGTGCTCGAGTCCACGGGGCGCTTTACGGAAGCCGCGGACGCCGGCAAGCATTTGGGAACGACGGTGAAGAAGGTCATCATCTCCGCCCCCGCCAAGAACGAGGACATGACCATCGTGCTGGGCGTCAATCAGAACAAATACGACCCGGCCAAGCACCACAT
>Ga0181521_10000082_pt1 | contig 104617 bp, 78 predicted proteins | sample PEATcosm2014_Bin_32_FD_119764 | JGI IMG/M metagenome (GOLD analysis project Ga0181521, IMG submission 119764) | Peatland microbial communities from MTU Mesocosm Facility, Houghton, MI, USA - PEATcosm2014_Bin02_60_metaG | ecosystem: Environmental > Terrestrial > Soil > Wetlands > Peat | place... | reverse complement strand
CGTCCATGGGGCATTCTTGTGATAGTCCATTCGCTCTCCAGAGTTACTGCTTGCTCGTCACAAACAGCTTCTCCGGTTCAGATCGAATGGACAACCTCTTGAAAGATCACAGGTGCCCCCGGTTCCTCGCTTTCGGGGACCGGGAAGGGAAACTGTTCCGGTAGGATCGACGCCTATTCGCAGACCACGGCAGGCAGTCCCCGGCAACCGGCCCGTATCGCCCCCCTGCCCCATCGTTTCGGAAGTCAAGAGCCCATACCTCAAGCCAACTGAATCCAAAGAACTTAATTGAGTCTTTTCACTACAGACTAATTCCGCAAATTCTCTAAGCTTGTCTTAGGCTCCAGGGGAGAGCTCGGGAACGGGCCGGCAACCCCGCAGCCTTGCAGTCCCGTAGCCCCTGGGATACATCCGACCCCTAACTCCTTTGCTCTCTAATATCTGCGGGCAAAGATATGCATTCTCAGATATTTACGCGGCATGCCATCGCATAAAGCGCTGAAAGCAGAGTATTTGTGTACAGAAATTATGAGGGGGAGGGGGTAGGGGTGGGAGCAGAGGATGAAACCTAATTGTCGGCACATCAGGCCGTCCGGTACGCAACGCGGAAGTTTCGCGCCAGTCGCAGCATCTATCATCAGAGAGGAGTCTGCTCTTCATGCAGGCCCATTTTCGCCGGATCGAAAGCCATGTCAAACTTTCCTCACGCCCCCTTCCCTCATGCCATGTTGCGCGAAATCTACGAGCAGCCCCAGGCGCTCGAGCGCACTCTGCATCTTTATCTTTCCGGCGAAGCCTTGAAGCCGGAGATGGCCGCGCGCCTCGCGAACTGGCCTAACGCCGCGGGCGAAGTCCTCATCGCAGCCAGTGGCTCCAGCCGCCACAGCGGCCTCTACGGCGAAATTCTCCTCGAAGATCTTTGCGGCCTCGCCGTCGACGTCGAATACGCGAGCGAATACAGTTGCCGCGGGGTTATTGACCTGCGCCATCCCAGCCTGCTCGTCCTCTCGCAATCCGGCGAAACCAGCGACACCCTCGCCGCGCTTGAAGAAGCGCACCGCCAGGGCCACAAAACTCTCGCCATTACCAATCACGCCGAGTCCACCATGGCCGTCGAGGCCGATGTCTCCATGCCGCTGGCCGCGGGCGTCGAAAAAGCCATTCCCGCCACCAAGAGCTTCACCTGCCAGTTGGCCGTGCTCTATCTGCTGGCGCTCTACGAAGGCGTGCGCCTGGGCCGCATGGATTCCGCCGCCGTCTCCGCGCACATCGCCGAACTCACCGCACTGCCCGGCGTGCTCGCCGCGGAACTCGACGCGTGGCGCGAGCAGGCGGCCGCGCTAGCCGCGAAGTACGCAACGGCCGTTACGTTTCTCTACCTCGGCCGCGGCATCCACTACGCCATCGCCCGCGAGGGTGCCCTCAAGTTGAAGGAATCCTCCTACGTGCACGCCGAGGGCTACCCCGTAGGCGAGCTCAAGCACGGCCCCAACGCCCTGGTCAGCGATCGCGTGCCGCTAGTCGTCCTCGCCACGGTCGATCGCACTCTCGAAGCATCGTTGTTGCGCTATGAAAAAACGCTGCAGCTCCTCGCCGACATGAAAACGCAGGGTGCGCGCGTCATCGCGCTCGCCAACGCCGGCGACACCCAGGTTCCCGCGCTCGCGACTGATTGCATTTTTGTTCCGCCAGCCAGCGAATACCTGCTGCCCATCCTTGAAGTCGTGCCGCTGCAACTCTTCGCCTACTTCATGGCGCTCGAACACGGCGTCGACGTCGACCGCCCGCGCAATCTGTCAAAGGCTGTCGTGGAGAAATAAAGGCCGAACTGAAAACTGAAATACGGCGCGAATTGCGAATTGAGTCAAACGCATTCGCGCAATAATGCTGCTCGTGATCTGGCTCGGCGACAAACGGGGTAATTTAAGCGACTGGACCACGCAGGTATGGGTGCGGGCAACGGGCCGCCGCGTCCCTCTGACCGACAATCCATGGCTGGATGGGCCAATTGGCGAGACCCGGCAGATTGGCAAAGATTTTTTCGCGCGCTATGCCGAAATGAAGAACCTCGCCCTTGTCGAAGACGGCATTCGCGGTCTGATTCCCGATTTCACGGTTCTGCAAGAAGGCAACCTGGACCTCGATGAAATTGCATTACCTGTCAAAGAATTCTACGAGCAAACGTCGGACTTCGATCTCGACGTGTGGTCGGAATGGCACCCTTGCTTCAAGCTGTTCGGCAAGGCTCTGAGTGTAATTTTCAGCCAGAGGCTGCAGCAATTGAATGTGCCCTTGTCGTCCCTCGACAGCTCACGGGGAATGACCAGCAGGGTGATTCAAATGCTCGATCCCACATCCGGCAAGATTGTCCAGACAGCCTGGGTGCGCGACCTGAACGCAACACAGAATGTCCTCTATGCGGGCTGTTACTCAGTGTGCCGCATTCCGGGTCATCCCGGGCCCTGCGTAAAGGTCGTCTTCCCGCTTCCGAACGGCAACGCCATAGTGTTCATGAAACCGGTGCGCCAGGCGGATGGCTCGCTCTCTATCCGGTCGATCGGAAAGGGGTTCGGCGATCCGGGATTCTACTTCGTGGTGCATGATGGGACAGGGATGGTTTGGGCGCGCTATGTGGCGAGTATGAAGGAAGAGATTCATGTCTATGTTGCTGAGCCAGGAACCGTCCGCACGGATCACACGCTGCTGATCTGGGGAATCAAGTTCCTGCGTCTTCATTACAAAATGCGCAAAACGCGAACACCAGCAATCAGCAGCCGTTAGCTAAGAGCTATCAACTTGTGGCTGTCTTTCCCTCAAAGTGCGCCTCAATCTCTTCCAGCGTCTTGCCCTTTGTCTCCGGCAGAAAGAACGCCGCTGTAACGAGATAAACCACCGTGCAACTCGCAAAGAGGAAGAACATCGACGAGTAGCCGTGCTTGCTTACGAAGGGCAAAAAGATGGCGGCGATTGTGGTCGATACCATCTGATTGAGAACCAGCGCAATGCTCATGCCGTTGGAGCGGATGCGCGTGGGCATAAGCTCGCTCAACGCCAGCCACACCACCACGCCCGGACCCAGCGCGTAAAACGCGATGAACAGGTAAAGCCCCATCGCCACCAGCCAGCCGTGCCCGGCTTCAGGCACGCTTCCCACCAGCGCCTTCTCGATCTTCAGCGGCGCGGACCGCGCGGCCGTGAGGTTGGCAAAGGGATTCTTGAAGATCGCCTCAATCCTGTTCGCCGGCACGCAACTGGCGCGCGTAATCTCGATGGGCGCGGCCGCCGCATCGTCAGAGCGCACAAAGCTTGTGGCGGCGGTAAAGTCGCCGTAGGAGTAGATAATCGCCAGCGAAGCGCGATGGCTGTCGATCACTTGGCCCGCATCGCCCGATGCGTTCAGCAATTTGCCCGCTTCTGCCGGGTCGAAGCGCAAAGTCAGTTCCTGATTGGGTCCGGCGAGCGCCTGCACGGCACTGCGGCAATCCACGCCAATCTTTTCCGTGGTTCTGAAAAGCAGCCCCACGCCCGCCGTGGCCACGATCACGCCGCATGTGCCCATAATGATCAGGAATCGTCTGCCCTTGCGGTCCACCAGCACCATGCCAATCGTAGTCGCCAGAAAATTCACCACCGTAAAAATCACATAGCCCCAGTGCGACGCAAGATCGCTCAACCCGCTCTGCAGCAGAATGCCCGCGTTGTACCCGATGATGGAGTTAATTCCCGTGGCCTGGTTGAAGGCGAGAATGACGCAGGCCAGCACAAAGGGAATCAGGTATTTGCGCCGCAGCAGCGAATCGCGAACCCGCTCGCCGGTCGAACTTGCCGCCGCGTGCGCCGTTGCCGCCATCTCCTCGAGTTCCAGCGCCGCCTGCTCCGGGCTGCGTGATTTCAGCAGCGCCGCGTGGGCGCGTTCCTTGCGGTTGTGTCGGAACAGCCAGCGCGGCGACTCGGTCACAAAGAATCCACCGAGCACAAACAGCAGTCCCGGCGGCAGCGAAACCCAGAAGATGCTGCGCCATGCGTGATCTTCAAAATGGGACAGCGCCGTGGCATCGTGGAGCCTCGTCACGGCCGCCACGCGATAGCTGAAGTACATGCCGATCAGCGCTGCGGCCACAATGCCCAGTGTCAACAACCATTGAAAAATGGCTGTGCCCTTTCCGCGATTCGATGCGGAGAGGCATTCGGCAAGATACAAAGGAACCACCACGCCGATGAGTCCGCCGCTCATGCCCTGCAGCAGGCGGCCAAAGAACAGCGGCGCGTAGCCCTGCGAGAGCGCAATGACCGGAATGCTCAGCGCAAACGTGCACCCGCTCAGGATCATCAGCGGCTTGCGGCCCATCCAGTCGGCGAGCAGCCCGGCAAACAGCGTCGACAGCACGCTGCCCAGCAGCACTGCCGCCACAATCACCGAGAGCTGCGACGCCGTCAGCCCCGACGTCGCCGCCAGATAGGGATACGCTCCGCCAATGATACCGACATCGATGCCGTAAAGCAGGCCGCCCAAGCCGGCCACCAACAGCAAAAATGCGTTGTAGAGGCGTATCGCTGCAGCTGCGGACGGCGCGAATGCGTGGGGAGAGCTGGTGGCGCTCATCTTCGTCTACCCCTTTCACTTATCGGTGCGCGGTCCCGGCAGCGCCGCTTGCCGAAGATCAAAACCTGACAATCCCTCAGTTTACAATGGTCATATCGGGTCTTCCTGCTCAAAACCCCTGAACTCAAGGCGGTCGCAATTGGCAAGTCTGAAACGCTCCATCGTCACTCCTCTTCGCGTCGTCGCAACGCTTCTCTCCCTGATCACCGCATCTGCACTTTGCGCCGCGCAAACGCAAGTGAAGCTTCTGCCCGCGCCGCGCGAAGCCAACTTTGGCCAGACCACCGATCTCCCGGCCAGAATTGTGGTCGCCGTTCCCGGCCACGATGCAGAAGACGAGTTCGCCGCGCGCGATCTGGAGGACGCGATCAAGCGCATCGCCCCCTCCGCCGACGAAACCCACGTCACCGCGCAGCCGGCTTATCGCGTCACGCTCCTGCGCACGGACTCCGCGGAAGCAAAGGCCATCCTGGCGCGCCATAATCTGGCCTTCGATGCGGTGATGGAATCGGAGGGCTACGTCCTCATCGTCGAGCAGCACGACGCCACGATTGTCGGCGCCACCGGCGCGGGTGTCTTTTACGGTGTACAGACCTTCAAGCAATTGTTGCCATTGCCCGGCGCGGCGCGCGTGCTGCCGACGGGCACGGCGCGCGATTGGCCGGCAATGAAGTATAGAGGCATTGACGACGATCTCTCGCGCGGCCCGTTTCCCACGCTCGAATTCCAGAAGCACCAAGTTCGCGTCTTCGCCGCATTCAAGATCAACATCTACTCGCCGTACTTCGAGCACACGCTGCTTTATCCCAACCAGCCGCTGGCCGCACCACCCGGCAGCTCGCTTACGCCCGCCGCGGCCGCGGAGCTGGTGGCCTACGCCCGCCAATATCACGTCACAGTTGTGCCCGAGCAGGAAGCCTTCGGCCATCTGCATCACGTGCTCAAATACGAGCTTTACCAGGATTTGGCGGAAACTCCGCACGGCCATGTGCTCGCCCCCGGCCAGGACGGCACGCTCCCGCTCATCAAGGATTGGTTCGCGCAAATCGCGCAGGAATTTCCCTCGCCCTTCATCCACATCGGCGCCGATGAAACCTTCGATCTCGGTGCAGGCCGCACCCGCGAAGCGGTCGAGCAGAAGGGCTATGGGCCGGTGTATGTCGACTTCCTCAAGCAAATTCACGACGCGCTCGCGCCGCTCAACCGCCGCCTGCTTTTCTGGGGCGACATCGGCGACGCCAATCCCGACGCCGTCTCCGCATTGCCCAAAGACATGATCGCCGTGCCGTGGAATTACTGGAGCACGAGCGGTTTCGACAAGATGATCGAGCCCTTCGCCAAAAATGGCATCGAAACCTGGGTTGCGCCCGGCGACGCAAATTGGAACGAGGTCTATCCCGTAGCCAAAACCGCCCTCTGGAACATTCAGGGATTCATTCGCGACGGGCAAAGGCTGGGATCGACTGGCGCGCTCACCACCGTGTGGAACGACGACGGCGAAGGCCTCTTCAATATGGATTGGTACGGCGTGCTCTTCGGTGCTGTGGCGGCGTGGCAGCCCGGCGAAAGCTCCATTGCGAATTATCAGGACGCCTACGGCGACCTTTTCCATCTCGACCCCACCGGAAAAATTAACGAAGCTGAAAAGGAATTGATGGCCGCAATGGAGGCGATTGGCAGTGCCCAGGCGCATATGAGCAGCGACGAGCTTTTCTGGCTCGATCCCTGGAGCGCGCAGGGGCAAGAAGTTTCTGCGAAGCTGCTGCCGCAGGCGCACGATCTGCGCATTCATGCCGAACGCGCCATCGTCTTGCTGGCCGAGGTGCGCGCCGGCAATCCCAAACTCGCCGAGCCCGAGGCGCTCACTGCCATGGACCTCGGCGCGCGCCGTCTCGATTTTATCGGCATCAAGTTTCAGCTCGCCCAGGAGATCGCTGCGGCCTACGCACAAGCCGTCACACAGCAGCACGATAAGACGCAGCGCACGGCGACGAACCGCATGCTCGAGGAGATCAGCAGCGACAACGGCCGCTGCCAGGATCTCCGCGACGGCTACTCGGCGCTCAAGGCCGAGTACAGCCAGGTTTGGCTCGGTGAAAATCGCCCCTACTGGCTCAACAACGTCACCGTCCGTTACGACCTGGAAATCGAGCGGTGGCAGCGCCGCGGCAACCAGTTTGAGACGGCGGTTCGCGCCTGGCACGGCGGCCAGGATCTGCCTGCGGCCTCGTCGCTCGGCTTGCCCGCTGCGGCTGATGCCGCGCACAATTGATTCGGCAATAGAATGCTGCATCCGTGCCCGATCCTTTCCACGCCTTTTGCGGGATGAGGGTGGAATAGTATGCACGCGTATCAGAACCAACTGGATTACCACGGCCAAGATTTTTCACCGCACTGCCGCGCGCACGATGCACACTAGATGTATGTTCGAGCGCACCTCTCAAGACGCGCTCCCCCTGGTCCTGCTCATCGACGATGACTTGGTTAGCCGTGAGGTCACAGCCACGGTTCTTACCATGAACGGCTACACCGTTCACACCGCGGAGGATGGCCCCGCTGCCCTTGTGTTGCTCACTGCCGCGGAGGACCGGCCGCAGGCGCTTCGGCCCGATGTCATCCTGATGGATTCGCAGATGCCCGGTCTGAGCGGAACGCAATTGATCGCCGAGCTCCGCGCTCGCAGCTCGGCGCGCATCTATGTCGTCAGCGGCAGTAGCCCGCCGCCTGAGTTGACGGCAGCCGCCGACGGCTTTCTGCTCAAGCCCTTCAGCGCCGATGCCTTCCGCAAGCTCCTCGAAGGCGGCAAGTCGGAGCGCGGGGCCTCGCCCGTCAATAAGGACGATTTCGCGTTGAATCAACCCGTAATCAGCCCGGAGATTCTCGCCCAGTTCCGCAAGCTCATGTCCGAGACCGCAGTGCGCCATGTGTATCAGGCCGTTGTCACCGATCTCGGCCGGCGCACGGAGGCGCTCGAGGCCGCCATAGCCAGGGGAGACGGCGCCGAGATCCGGCGCATCGGGCACGCCATCAAAGGCGGCTGCGGCATGGCAGGCGCCCTCCAGGCCGCCCGGCTGGGCGCGCTGCTCGAATCTGGACAGTCCGGGGATAACCAGTTGGATAACAGCGCAGCGTTACTCAGCGATTTGCGCGCCGCCGCCCGCCGGTTACAGAATATGCTGGATGCTGAGATGCCTGCCTAACCCGTCGCGTCTCATCATGCGCGGGCTAGCTTGCGCGGAGGCACGTAGCCAAGATGGATCGACCTATTCGAATTGTTCTGGCGGATGACCACCCTGTCGTGCGCATTGGCGTGCGCAACATGCTCACGGAATCCGATGGCTTCGAAGTCGTTGGCGACGCCACCGATGGTGACGAGGCCATCACCGAAACCCTCGAAAAGCAGCCCGACATTCTTCTTCTCGATGTTTCCATGCCGCGGCTGCCGGGTCTTGAGGCGATGCGCGCCATCATGAATGGTCCTTCCACGGCCAAAATCCTGCTGCTCACCTCCACCATCACCACGCAGCAGATCATTGAGGCGCTGCACATCGGTGCGCGCGGTATCGTACTCAAAGACGCGCTCGCCAGCCATTTGCAAACCGCCATCCGCACCGTCCACGCCGGCGATTACTGGATCGGCGGCAAGCGCGTGGTCAATCTCGTATCCGCCTTGCACGATCTCATGCAGCAGGCCGCTATCCCGCAGCGCAAAACCTACGGCCTAACCCCGCGTGAGCTGGAGGTTGTGGGTTGCATCGTCGAGGGCTGCTCCAACCGCGACATCGCCAAGCAGTTCACTCTGAGCGAAGAAACCGTCAAGCGCCATCTCTCGAATATTTTCGACAAGACCGGCGTCTCCACGCGGCTCGAGCTGGCTTTGTTTGCCATTGCGCATCATCTGGTCAATCCGCAGTGATGGGCCCCGCGTTAGCCCAGGCTACCTGTTCTTCAATCGCCGGCTTAAACACGTACGTCAATTTGTGCGACTGAACCGGCCCTCGTGTGCTGAGAAGGATCCGGCGAATTGCATCTCCCCAACTTTCGCGCAGGCCCGCGTCCGTAAGCTGGATTGTCTCGACCTTGGCTTCGAGTTGCGCGGGATCGAATGTGAAAGCACAGACCCTCCCGCTGCTGCCTTGTGGCGGAGGCAGCACTGCACTGCCGCTCGAAGCGCCCAACACAACCCTCGGCGTCATGACTGTGAAGCTCACCGGAACCGGTCGCGCCAGCTCAAAATCCTCCTCAATCACGACGCGATGCCCCACGCGATCCAGCGTCACGGTGCGCACCCACTTCTTAATGCCCGCTTCCTTCGGATACGCCTTGGCGATGTCGAACGAAACCGTGGCGTGCCGATCATTGGTTTCGTACTTCCGATCCGTCGCCTCGAATTCCACGCCGTTCTGCTGCATCACGCCGCCCACCGTGGGCAAATTGTGATACGCCGACTGCATCGTCCAGATCGAATATCGGTCGCGCCCGAAGGTCTTCGCCGTGTACTGCTCCACGCCCACGTCAATCGCCACCGGCTGCCCATCGAGATAAATCACGAAATTCCCGGTGTCGTTGTGGCTGTGGCTACGCCCGTTGTTCGAGGCCAGCACCGCCACGTACATGCCGTCGGTCGAGCCCGCCTTCTCTCGCGCCGTCATCAGCCCGAACTGCGGATACCACGCATCGCGCACCAGCACGTCCTGCCTTTTCGCTGCGCGAACCTCGTCGGCCTCGAGCACCGCGGGCAGCGAGCGCGACAGGCTCGTCAGGCTCTCTTGCAACGCGCTCTCCAGGCCCGCTCCCTGCGCATTCCATCCGCTCTTCTCCGCATAAAATGCGCCGAAAGCCTCCAGTTCTTCGTCGTGCACCGCCTTGCCCAAGCGATAGAGCACGTCGCCCGAGGGCGCGGCATGGCGATGCGCGTCGCCGTACGCCACATAATCGTCGCCGGCAATGTGCGCGCTGAGAATAAACCTTCCCATCGCGTCGAGAAACGGATTGTCAAAAATCTTCGTCGCGTTGCCGGTGGCCGATTCCAGCGTCCAGATCACGTCAAACAAACTCAGCACCGAGCGGCTGTAGTAGCCCGGGCCCTCCTCTTCGGCCGCGTCCGGCCAGTAGTCGTTCCAGTACGCATTCACGCTGCGCGCAATGCGCACCGTCTCGGAAATGCGCAGTTTGGGATCGTCTTCGAGGAGCAGGTTCGTCACCAGCAGGTTCGAGTTGATCCACGGATTCCAGTTGTTCAGCCGGTGCTCCTGCTTCGGCCCTCCCAGGCCCATCCATGTAAAGTTATCGCGCTCGCGCGCCAGCTTCAGCATTTTGTGCTCGACCTCGATCTTGACCCGCTGGTTCACCAGCGGCGACGCCTGGTCAAGTTGCGGGCCGAGCAGATAGTTCGTCCACGCCAGCAGTTGCGCCGTCTCCGCTGAAAACAATTCGATAATCGGATCGCTCACGTCCGGAAGTCCCACGCCCGCCTTTTGCGCGCCCAGGTGCGCCGGCGCGCCCCAGTACGTCTCCTCGCAAATCAGCCACACACCGTTCGCGATGTCGTCGGCAAAACGCCCTTTGCCCTCCAGGCACTCGGCCAGGATCAGGTGCTGCAGCATGGCGCGGCGCGCAAAGCTCGAGTCCTCAAACCGGCTGCGGTTGCCGTTGCGCTTGTAGTCGAGAAAAGTCGACGCCAGCAGCGCCTTCCAGCCCGCCTTCTGATCGGCTTCTGCGCGCGCCACAACGGCCGCGCGAATGTCGGCCGGAACCGCCTCCCACGCCGCGCGCTCGTTCCATTTTGCATACGGGTGCCATGCGCCCGGCGCCGCCAGGTGGCTTTCGAGAAACGCTTCCGTGTAGGTCGCGCTCAGCAAATCGTGCGGAGCTTCCAATTGCGTGCTCTCTTGCGCGGACAGCGCCAGATTGGTCAGAGATTGCCAAAGCGCTTGCGGGGAATGCAAAAACTTCTGCTGCCCGGCAAGAACAAGGCTCCCGGCCATAAAATGACGACGATTCATCAGTCCTCCCGATTCCGCGAGCCAGTATACAGGCACGAGCGCGCCGCGCTCTCCAAAGTCTGGCGAGGAGCCTCCACGCAAAACGAAAGTCTCCCGCGGTCCGTGGCGCGATTCACGCCATCGCGCTATTCTGTTGCTTCGCTTCAGGATATTTTTCAGGCAGGTGCGCGCATGGGTAAATTAAGCAGAATCGGCATTGCCCTCGATTCCGATCTCCTCAAGCGGTTCGACCGCTCCATTGAGAAGAGCGGATACACGAACCGTTCCGAAGCCTTTCGCGACCTGATCCGCGACCGGTTGGTGCGAGAGCAGACCGCAGCGCCCGGCGCGACCGTGGTCGGCACCGTCACGCTCATCTTCGACCACCACGCCCATGGCATTACCGAGAAGCTCACGGAGGCGCAGCACGAGCACCACGACCTGGTTGTCTCTACGAGTCACGCGCATCTTGACCTCGATTCCTGCCTTGAAGTCCTGATCGTCCACGGCAATGCCGCCCGCGTGCAGCACTTCGCCGACATTCTCATCGGCCTCAAAGGCGTGCAGCACGGCCGCCTGGTCATGACCGTCCCCTCGCTCGACGCCGAGCACGAGCGGCCACACTCACACTCCCACGACCATCCGCACAAGCACGGTGATTAGCCGATCGCATTCGTCAAGAACCTGGCGGCAACGTGGTTGCTTTAACGACCGAAGCTGTAACGTAAAGTGAATCGCGCCTGAACCGGTTCGACGGGGTGCATCACTCTTGTAAATGCCGCACTAGCATCCACGGCAGCTGCAACCTGCTCCTGCTCTGCCAATGTTGTTGGCGGAGTTGCGGGCAGTCCCAGCCCGGCTGCCGGCGTAATTTGCGATACGTAAGCGTAGTCGACGTCGTGATCCCGGCGGTTGAACACATTCAAGACTTCCCCCACCAAGCTCCAGTTCCTGTTGAGTTTATACGCGGCGCCCAGGTTCACCAATGACGTCGAGGGTGATTTATAAATCGCGTCCGAGGTCAATGGACGCGGCCCAAAATAGCGCAGGCGCACACTCCCCGAAAGGCCTTTCAAATCCTGCAGTGTGACGCCGGATGAAACCACCCAGCGAACGGCCTCGGGCACTTCCTTGCCGTAGGGATTCTGCAGGTAGCCGCCGTCGCCGAAGCCGACGGTCGAAGAGTTCACCGTGCCCGACGCCGTGGACCCGGTCGGAATCACTCCATAGCAGTTCGAGTTTCTTGCGCAAAGCTGCTGCGTGCCCGATGCGTTCGTATAAAACGTGGAATCGTATGGGTCGTCCTGGGCAAAAATGGCGCGGGAGTCCGCAAAGTCCGTATCGAAAACCCAATGTTCCACTGGCATATAGTAGTTGCCAACTTCGAGGCCGTAACGGTTGCTCGACTGCATCGAGGGCGTCGTGCCTCCGGTATCGCCATCCTGCAGCAGTTCGGAGTTGCTGTGGAGATACCAGATCTCGACAGTGCTTTGCAGATGGGTGACGGCCGCGGTGCGCACGCCGACTTCCGCACCCTTGGTCTGCGCCAGGAAGGGAACTGGAACGGGCGTCGGCGAATTGTAGTAAGGATAGTCCGGCGAAACCGGTTCATACAGCTGCGTTGAGCCACGCACGTCGTTGGTGTGGTAGCTGAATCCACCCTGCAGATATATCTCCGCGTGGGCCCATGGTCCGAAGATCAGACTTGCCTTGGGACTGGGCAGGAACTTGGCGATCGACTGGTGGGTATTGGGATTGACGTTGGCAGGGTAGGGATCAAAGGGATAGCTGGGGTTGGTAGGGTTGGTAAAGCTCGTGATGATGCCTTTGCCGTAGTCGCCGCGCACGGCAAGGATAGAGCGGAATTTGCTGGCCCACTGGATCTTGGTTGACACCCAGGGACTCGCTATCGTCTCCGTGAATTTATTCAGATCCGTGGCCGCGGGCAAGACCGCAACCTGATCGAGGGCGGAGCAAGCACCGCTGGCGTCGCAGTCACCTTGATAGTTGGCTGTATAGCACGTTTTGCTCGTAGGCACGCGATCCTCCGTGCGGTAAAGGCCGTTGTGGATCCAGTCGTTGCGCAGTTGCATGCCGAATGTGGTTTCCACTTTGCGGCCCAGGAACTGACCGAAGATCGTGTGGCGTGCATCGAACCCAGCCACCCAGCGCCTGTCCTGCTGCTCGAACTGGTCGCCCTTATAGGGGTCGACCAGGTAGTAAGTGAAATCGGAAAAGAGATTGAGATCGTAATAGAACCCGTAGGCCATGAACTCTGTTGCGGAATGCGCGCCCTTGTGATGCCATTCACCCTGCAAACTGTAACGATGGGAGTGGCCGCCGTCTTCTGGATTCAGCGCGCCGAAGAAACCGACGACGGGTATGGCCGTATAGGGGATTTGATCGGTCGAGTTCCAGCGCGTACCGGCGTAGCCGCGCGCCGTAATGCTGAAGCCGTTTTCGTCTCCGCCCTGGCTGTAGGTCATCAGGCCGTTGAACTTGTAGTAGTTGTCCGGATGCACCCACGGGCCGCCATCGTGGTACGCTTCACCTCCGTACAGCAGGTTGCCTCGCCAGAATTTTCGCGAGATGCCGAAAACGAACCGCGCAAACTGATACATGCCGCCGTCGACTTGGACGAAGTCCCGGGGCAGCGTCTTGTAAATCATCACGTGGGCGTTTCCCGCCGAGCCGTAGTCGCCGACTTCGGCATAGTAAGGACCTTTTTCGGCATCCACCCGCTCCACAAACTCGGGGATGACGGTATTCATGTCTGAGTAGCCCTCGCCATGCGCATGCGACGGCAGGTTCAGAGGCATGCCGTCGATGAAGATGGCGAAGTCCGTGCCGTGGTCGAGATTGAAGCCGCGCATGAAGTACTGGTTGGCCTTGCCGCCGCCGGCGTGTTGCGTGATGATGAGGCCGGGCAGCGCCTCCAGAATCTCTCCCGAGCGAAGAACCGGACGATTCTTGAGTTCCTCTGCGCCCACCGTTACCTGGCCGGCGGACGAGGCGATTCCGATCAGGTCGTCAGCACGGCCCCGCACGTTGACGGTGGTGCTCACGGAGCCCACAGCCAATGAGATGCGCAGCGGGGCCGGCGCCTCATTGGTCCCCATGGTGAGCGGGATTTCTTTCGTTTCAAAACCGGGATTCGATACCACGAGTCGATAATCGCCCGCCGGGAGGCCAGAAAGAATGTAGGAGCCGTTCGTGTCTGAGTGTGTCGTGCTTCGCACGGTACCGTTGGTGTTGAGAACCCGCACCGTAGCTCCTGCAATCGCCGCGCCAGACGCGTCAACGACAGATCCCGAAACCACTACGCCGCTGGCCGCATGCGCTAACAGCCCGGCAAAGAGCGCCAATACGCATAGTGCTACGATTCTCAAATTGTTGCTACGCACAAGGACACCATAAACGCGGGTTTAAACCGTGCCTGTGATATACATCACACGATTTTTAGATTTGTGCTACTGAATGAAACGATGATAGTACGAATTATGGGTTCGTGTTACAGGCGTGCTCAGTCCCGGTGCCGCATCGGGCGGGGAGAATAGATGCAGCACGCTTGCTCATCGCCGCCGCATTTCCATGGCCGCAAATGCAGGAGGCCTACCTCGCGCTAGTTGCCGGCCGCGCCGCACCTTTAGCCGCAACTTTGCTCTGCGCCGGCAACGTACCTCGCGGGAAGTCCGTCGAGCGCCGGACGACCAGCCGCGTAGCGATCGGCCACTCCCGTTGCGCGCGCTTGGAGTGGTCCGATTCGATGCCGGCGCGCAGCGCCTCTACGGCCGCTGCGGCCAGATCTCTGCACGACATCTGCACCGTCGTCAGCGGCGGCAGCATGAACTGCGCCAGGTGAATGTCGTCGAATCCCACTACAGAAATATCCCTGGGAACCTGGTGCGTGGTTTCGTCCAGCGCATGTAGCACGCCGATGGCGGTCATGTCGTTCGAGCAGAGGACCGCCGTGGGCAGTTCCGCCGTCCGCAGCAATTGTTCCATCGCCGCCTTGCCGCTCTCCATGGTGTGCTTGCCTTCAACCATCGACACGGCCGGAACGGTCATTCCCAGTTCGGTCATCGCTTTGCGGAAGGCGTCGCGTCGTATGGCCGCCGTCCGCATGTGCAACGGGCCCGAGATGAATGCGATCTGCCGGTGGCCCAGCGCCGCCAGGTGCTGCACCGCCTCGCGAATCCCCTCGCCGTAGTTCACCTTCAGCACATGAACGTTTGGCAGCTCCGGCCCCGCGTCCACAAACACCAGGGGAAACCCCTGCTCCACCAGCTTCTGCACCAATTCTTCTTCAATGCCGAAGGTCATCACGGCCACGCCATCCACGTTACGCTGCAGCATGCGCCGGATCAGCGACTCCGTCCGCACCGCATCGTAGTTCGTCGAACCGATCATCACCTCGTAGCCCTGCGCTACGGCCAGGTTCTCGAACTCCTGCACCAGCTCGGGAAAAAATGGATTGGTGATCTCGGAAACGATGAGGCCCAGGATGCGGCTGCGTCCCGACACCAGCGTCCGCGCCTGGGTATTGGGCACGTAGCCCACGTCGGCCACGACCTTCCACACGCGCTTGGCCAGCTCGGGATCGACTGTGGGAATGCGATTCACCACGCGCGAAACGGTAGCAATCGAAACCCGGGCGCGCCTGGCCACGTCGTGAATGTTCACGTTTGCGCGGCGTCGCTGGGAGGATTTCTTTGATCGGTCCATGAGAAAAGAATTGTACGCTTTTCCGAGCGTTTCCCGCATCGTCATCCGAAGGCCAGACGGGAACAATCGCTCAAATACTGAGAGTCATGCGGAATACTCGCATTTCGAAAAGCGCGTCGTTCCCGCGAAGAACCGCGAATTTGGTAAGCGTTTCCCGAATCGTGGGGTCCCATCGGTGGCCGGGATGCAACCGAGCTGAATCGATGCATTGATTGATGCATCGAGCGCCGGCTCCCTTACCCTTTGCTTTGCTCTCTTGTTCCCTTTGTTCCTTTGCACCCTGCATTTACGGATGGTTATGCCCGCCTGCCACAACCTCAAGCCCGTGCCGCAGCAGCGGCAGAATTGCTTCCAGGCTCTCTTCAGCGCCACGCTTGCTTCCCGGCAGATTCACGATGAGCGTCGCGCCGCGCAGTCCCGCTACGCCGCGCGAGAGCCACGCGAAAGAATTGCGCTCCGCGCTCTTTGCGCGCATGGCCTCCGCAAGTCCTGGCGCCTCGCGGTCGATCACGCGCCGCGTCGCCTCGGGCGTGCGGTCGCGTGGGCCCAGCCCTGTGCCGCCCACGGTCAGCACCAGCGCCGCGCCCTTGCGCCCGAGTTCTTCGAGCGCCGCGGCAATCGCATCCTCATCATCGGGTAGCAGCGCCGTTTCCACTTCGGCCTGCGGCCACGCGTCACGCAGCAATGCGACCACCGCCGGACCCGCGGTGTCTGTCATCTTTCCGGCTGAGCAACGGTCCGAGATGGTGAGCACAGCAACCAGCATGACCTGATTCTATTTCTTCATTGCGCTGGCAGCACCTTGATCGTGTGCAACCACGTCTCCACCAGCTTGGGCCAACTCATGATGGGGAGATCCCTCGGCCGCAGTCCGAATCCGTGGCCGCCTTCCGCGAAGATGTGTAGTTCCGCCGGCACCTTCACGTTTTTCAGCTGCATGAAATACACCACCGAGCTCTCCACATGCGCCGTGTAATCGTCCTCGGCTTGCAGCAGGAACGTAGGTGGCGTACCCGCCGTGGGTTGAATATCGGGATTGGGCGCAAAGTTCTGGCTTGCCGTCGCCAGGTAGCCGGGATAGATTACGACGGCAAAGTCCGGCCGGCAGCTCAAAGCGTCTGCCGCGTCAATAGGATCGTAAATCCGCTTGTCGTAATGGTTGCTGACGGCCACCGACAGATGCGCACCGGCCGAAAATCCCATCACGCCCACACGATGCGGATCGATGCCCCACTCTTCCGCGTGCAGTCGTACCAGGCCCACGGCGCGCTGCGCATCCTGCAATGCCGCCGCCGACTTGGGATACGGCCCGCTATCCGGCACGCGATATTTGAGCAGGAAGCAATTGACACCGATCTGGTTCAGCCAGTCGCAAACCTCCGTGCCTTCCAGATCCATCGACAGAATCTGATAGCCGCCGCCGGGAAACACCACGACCGCCGCACCTGTGTTCTTGCCCTTTGCCGGAAACACCGTGATGGTCGGCGTCGACACATTGCCCAGGCGAATGTACGGCCTGTCCCGCCATCATCTTCGTTCCCGCCGCATTCACATTCACTTCGGGCGCCATGCCGGCCTTCGCGCCCGGCGGCGTGCCCGGCCAGATCGGCGTGGTCACCAGCCCTTCTGGCGGCGTCCATCCCGGAGAGGGAGTTGAGGAGGTAGCCGGGGCTTGGGCCCACATGCCCGCGACACTCAGTGCAGCCGCGGCAACAAGCAGTTTCTTGTTCATGTTCGGGACCTCCAGCGCGAATCTGCGTCGCGCTCAGTAACGTGTGTGCCCGCTATTCTTGTACTGGTCCAGCAGCTTGGTTAGCCGCGCCACAATGTCAGGCCGCTGCGCCCACAGGTTATAGAGCTCATGGGGATCGTCGGCCAGGTTGTAGAGCTGACCCTCGACGCCATCCGCAGCCGGTTCCACTTCCACCGGCGGCGTAAATCCTCCGCTGCCCAGTCCCAGCTCCAGCTTCCAGTTGCCCTCGCGAATCGAGAACATGCCCGTGGTTGACAGCTCAATGATGTCTTTGCGAATCGGCGCATGCGGCTGGCGCTCGAGCGCGGGCAGCAGATTGAAGCTGTCCTCGCCCGCATCCGGCGGCAGCGGCCGGTGCAGAATTGCCGCCAGCGTTCCCATTAGATCCGTCAGAGACGCCGTCTCATCGCATACCGTACCAGCGGGAATGTGTCCCGCCCAGCGCGCGATAAATGGAATGCGGTGTCCGGCCTCCCAGATGTCGGCCTTCTCGCCGCGCCAGCCCGCATTGGCGCGATGCGGATACGTCGCAATGTCCTGGTCGTTCCACCATGCGCCGTTGTCGCTGGTCACGATCACGATGGTGTTCTGGTCCATGCCCAACGTGTGCACCGCGTCCAACACGCGGCCGATCATCGCGTCCACTTCAACCACGTAATCCCCATACAACCCCGCGCCCGATTTGCCCTTGTACTCCGGCAGCGGAACCCACGGCGTGTGCGGCGAGGGCATGGCGAAATAGAGGAAGAACGGCTGCTCCTTGTGCTGAGCGCGCTGATGCAGAATCTCGACCGCCTTATCAGTCAGCGTTGGCAACACCTGCGGGATGTCAAAGTGCGGCGCGCGCAGGCCCGGCCGATAGTAATAGCCATGCGGTGTATTTGCGCCGGCGTCCTGGATCGTGGGCAGCTCCACCGCGTGGTCGTTTTCGAAGTAGAGATACGGCGCCATATCGAGCGATGCGGGAATGCCGAAGTAATAGTCGAAGCCGTGCTGGTTCGGTCCCGGCTGCAGCGGCTTTGTGAAGTCGGTCTTCTCGGCGTTGCCAAGGCCCAGATGCCATTTGCCCACGCCGGCGGTGTAGTAGCCCCGATCCTTCAGCATGGACGGCACCGTCATGCGACCCGGTTCGATCAGGTCGGGCGACTCCACGTTGAGGACGCCCTTCTTCAGCCGTCCGCGCCAGCTGTAGCGCCCCGTTAAAATGCTGTAGCGGCTCGGCGTGCAGACCGCGCTTGATGCATGCATGTCGGTAAACCGCATGCCCTGGCGCGCAAAGGTGTTGCAGTGCGGCGTGGGGATTGCGGAGTGCGCGTTGTATTCGTCGATATCGCCCCACCCCAGGTCGTCGGCCAGAATGTAAACCACGTTCGGCTTGGCTGCACGACCGGCCGCGGCGCGCGCCAATTTGGGCGCGATGGCCGGCGCGCCCAACATGCACGCGGCCGCTCCCAATCGCGCGCAGAACGCGCGCCGGTCTACTGCTCCTGTGTTCATTCCGAGGATCTCCGATGGATCGCGAAGAGATTTTCGAACTTCGAGGCAATCAATTTATATCTGGGCCAGCTTGCTCTTGTAAATAAAACCCTGGCGCGCCGCAGACGCGCGCCTTCAACTCTCGGCCTTCTCTTCTCGCACCCGGACCAGCAGCCCGCCCGCTTCGTGACGAAACGCCACCGTGAGCGTGTTTTCCCCATGCAGCACCGAGCAGAGCATCTCCGTTGCAATCACCGACTCGGGAACCGCCATGGAGCAAGGCTGCGGTAGCGATGATTTCAGCAGGCCCGCGATCATATTCACAATCTCCCGTGTCGCGTCCAGCGTATCCGCTTCAAGCACCGCCTCTACCGGCTGCATCAGCATCGCCGCCGTGGCCGCATTGGCCAAATCCCTCGCCATCCGCACTTCAATGCGCCCCTTCCACATCCCCGAGAGATCCACGCTCACAAAAACATGACCAATGCCGACGCAAAAGTTCTCGGTAAAGGGAACCGTATCCATCTGCATGCCCAGCATCTGCTCCCAGAATTGCGCATTGGCGCGCACCAGCGACTGCTCGTCGAGGTGAGACCGCATAAAAGAATCCTCATGTTCTCAGCAGGCCTGTTCTTAGGCCTCTCTGATCCCTATCGGGTCGTTTTCAGCCAGCATTCAGTGTGCCCGCCGCACCATGGTCATTCAAGAAAATGCCCCGTGCCGGACACACCCCAACAATGTGATTCAAATCACGTTTCGCGGTGCGCTCTGGCACATCCCGGCCCTTTCGCCGGTGACACGCTTGCGATGATGAGGTGTATGCCATGCGGGATTCTGACGGCCGCCGCTGGACGCATCCGGAAACCATTCTTGTCGCCACCGACCTGAGCGATCTGGACCACCTCATGCCATTTGCCCTCGAAGAGGCGGGCGATACCGGAGCCCACCTCATTCTCCTGCACGTGCTCTCCACCACTTCGGCCTTTACCGCCGACGCCGCAGGCATGCCCTATTTCGACACCACGGGCGCCCTGGAGATCGCGGAGCAGATGATGCATCCCTGGTGTGCAGTGGCTGGCCGTCTTGGCATTCGCTGCGATTCCCTGGCCCGCGAAGGCCATCCCACACAACAAATTGCAGCCACCGTTCGCCAGTTTCATGTGGACCGCGTGCTGCTCGGGACTCGGAGCCGGGGCAAGCTCGGCAGGTTGCTCATCGGCTCTGTGGCAGAACAAGTGCTGCGCTCGGTCTACCTCCCGGTCATTACCGTGGGACCCGAGGCTCATCTCCCGGTGGATCGGGGCGGAGAACGTGTCGTCCTGCATGCCACCACACTTCGAGAGACCTCTCGCCCGAGCGCGGCGCTTGCCTGCCAGGTGGCAGCTGCCCAAAAGGCAAAACTCATTCTGCTGCACGTTCTGCCGTCCATCTCAGAGATGGAGCGCAAAGGCCTGCCCGCAGGGATGCACTCCTCGGCCATGCTCGAGTTGCGCGTCCTGGCTGCGCAAACGCGCGCCGATTGCTGCTCCGCCATCGAGCCGGTCGTCGCCCACGGCAATCCATCGATCGAAATTCTCGCCCTGGCCGCCGAACGCCATGCCAGTCTCGTCGTGCTCGGCGCCACCCACCGGCCGGCCCTCGAAATCCTCACCCGCGATCACACCGTCCACCGGGTGCTGGCCCACGCGCGCTGTCCCGTGCTCACGTTGCGTGAACAGCAGGCCGTGCCGGAAGTGACGCACGCCGTCGCCGCCAGTGCCGATCGTTAACGAAAGCATTGCAACATCTTGCGCAATGAAACTGTGCAGCTCTTACGCCGCGTCGCTGCCCGAGGATTCGTTTCCGCGCCGAGGCGCGATGTTGCCAGCGGATTTACGCGAGGAGGGACCTGTAAAAGGCTGCAGCCGTTTCAGGCACCGCTCGTGCAGGTAACGCAGTTGGCGCAGAAGTCCCAGTGCATCCTGCTTCCGGCCACTGGCATGCGCGTTGTAAATCTCCGCGGCCAGAGCGTGCAGTTGCTGATGAAGGGTTGCGATGGCTTGGAGAGAAGCCGACAAGCCCCCCGCGGAGAGCCTTTGCGATTGCAGCCACGTAGTCAGACTGCAGGGTTCCGTATCGAGGGGCGGCGGCGTTGCCCGTGTGCCCTGCAAATACGCTAGAAAATGCCCGTACCAGGCGCGGTGTTCGACCATGGCGAACAGCACCGCCCGATTGTTCGCGTCGACTTGAGGTGCTTCCATCCACCGGGGATCGGGGCGCCACGCGGCCGCCCAGGCTTGCAGTTCCTGTGCCGGCATGGGACTTGCAATTCCGTATCCCTGTGCAAAATCGCATCCCAGATGCAGCAGCATCAGGCCGTGGTCTACCGTTTCCACTCCCTCCGCAATCACCTTCCGGCGGAATGCCTCGGCCAATCCGAAGACGCCTTTCAGAATGGACAGGTTCTCCAGCTCGTCGAGCATATCCCGCACAAAACTCTGGTCGATCTTCAAAATATCGGTGGGCAAGCGCTTCAAATAGACAAGGGAGGAGTAGCCGGTGCCAAAGTCGTCCACGCTGATCAGGACACCGGCCGCACGGCAGGCCGCAAGCACCTGGGAGCTGAGGGCCACGTTCTGCAAGGCGCTGGTCTCCAGCACCTCCAGCTCCAGATGCGATGGCTTGACGCGCGGATGCGCCGCCAGCTGCGCGCACAAGCGGTTGACGAAATCCGGCTGCTGCAATTCGAAAGCACTCACATTCACACTGACAGGAATGTCGAACCCGCTCTCCTGCCAGGCTTCCATTTGCACGAGCGCGCTCTCAATCACCCACTCGTCCACTTCCGCCGCCAAAGGATGGTCTTCTATCACGGGAAGAAACATGCCCGGAGGCAACAGGCCGCGCTCGGGGTGTTGCCAGCGCAGCAGGGATTCCGCACCGATCACCTCGCCCGTGCGCATGTTCACCTTGGGCTGGTAATAATTGACAAGCTCGCCCGCCGCCAGCGCGTGGCCGATGCGCTCGATATTTTCATTGCGGCTGCGCACGGTCAGGTCATGACGTGGATCGAAGATGGAGTAGCGATTCTTTCCCGCCAGCTTGGCCTCGTAAAGCGCCTGGAAGGCCTGGCGCAACAGCAAGTCTGCGTCCATTTCTTCCGCCTGCGGATAAAAGGTCAGGCCTGCGCTGGCCGTCACGCGCAGCGGTACGTCTCCAATCTGTACTTCACTGGTGGCGGCCTCGAGCATGCGTGTCAATATGGGCAGACAGGCATCACGGTCGGGCAAATCGAGAATCACGGCGGCGAACTCATCTCCGCCCAATCGCGCCAGCGTGTCTCCCTCGCGCAGTGCGCGCTTCATCCTGAAGGCCAGAGCGGTCAGCAGCGCATCACCGCTGGAGTGGCCGTAGCCGTCGTTGATGGCCCTGAATGCGTCGAGATCGAAACATGCCACGCCGACCAGTTGATGGCGGCGGTCTGCCTGCTCAATGGCCTGGCGCAAACGGTCGGCAAACAGCGCCCGGTTCGGAAGCCCCGTCAGCGCATCGTAATGCGCGACAAGCTCCAGTTGCTGTTGATGCTCCTTTACCTCCGTAATGTCGGTGAAGAGCCCCACATATTGCTTCACGCGTCCATTGGCATCGAGGATGGCATCGATGGTGAGCATCTCCGCGTAGATGTCCCCATACTTGTTTCGATTCCAGATCTCCCCCGACCAGTGGCCATCCCTTGCGAGGTTGCTCCACATGTTCTCGTAGAACTCTTTGCTCTGCAGGCCCGATTGCAGCATGCGCGGATTCGTTCCCAGTACCTCATCCCGCGTGAAGCCGGTGATGCGCGTAAAGGCATCGTTCACTTCCAGAATCGTCCCCGACGGATCGGTGATGACAATGCCTTCGCGAGTACCGGTGAAGACCGTGGCGGCCAGCCGCAGCCGCTCCTCGGCCTGCTTCCGCTCCGTGATGTCCTCGGAGAAGATCACAATTCCGCCTACCGAGCCGTCACCCGCACGCCAAGGAAGAATTTCGCGCCGGATCCATTGCATGCTTCCATCCGCCCTGGTCAACTCGCGCTCGCTCATCTCCATCGTCTCGCCCGCCAGGCAGCGCCGATGTTCCTCCCGCCAGCTCTCCGGTGTTGCGGAGAAGATCTCGTAATGCGAACGCCCGATGACGTCGATTTCGCCAAGCGAGTGTATCTCCAGCCATCGCCGGCTCACGGCGATGTACCGCATCTCGCGATCCAGCATAGCCAGCGCCGCCGGCGCGCGATCGATGAAGAGTTGCAGCACATTTTTGCTCTCGCGCAGCGCGGCTTCAGCCAGTTTGCGCTCGGTGATGTCCTCATAAAACATCACGATGCCGCCCACCGAGCCATCGGCAGCCCGCCACGGAATGATTTGCCAGCGGATCCATTGCATCCGGCCGTCGGCGCGGTCGTAGCTGTCTTCCTCCGACCGTTGCGTCTCGCCCGCCAGTCCACGCCGATGCGTCTCCTTCCAGCGCTCCGGCACCTCTGGATTGACTTCGTAGTGCGATCGCCCGACGATTTCCCGCCAGTCGATGCTGTGATCCTCGGCCCAACGCCGGCTCACGGCCAGGTAACGCATCTCGCGATCGAACATCGCCAGGGCAACCGGTGCGTGCTCCACGAAAAGCTGCAGCAATTCCCGGCTCCTGACAAGTTCCGTCTGCGCCCGCTTCCATTTCGTAATGTCTTCGGTGAAGAGGATGATGCCGCCCACCGCGCCCATCGCGGTTCGCCAGGGAATCACCTCCCACCGGAGCCACATCGTGGTACCGTCCCTTCGCTCGAAACTGTCCTCGTCGCTGCGCAACGACTCTCCCATCAATCCGCGACGGTGCATCTCTTTCCAGCGCTCGGGAATGTTGGGGACAACTTCGTAATGACAGCGACCGATGATCTCCTGTTCGGCTACGCCGTTCTCTTTGATCCAACGCCGGCTCGCGGCCAGGTACCGCATCTCGCGGTCGAACATCGCCAGGGCCACGGGCGCATGTCCGATGAACAGCTGCAGCAATTCCTTGCTCTCGCGCAGCGCGGCTTCCGCCTGCTTTACTTCCGTAATGTCCTGAATGGTGCCACGCATCGTGACCGGCCGCCCATCGCTGCCACAGGTCAGTTTGCCTAGACCGTGCACCCAGCGTTCCACCCCGTCGCAGCGTCGGGTAATGCGGTAAACCTTGTCAAAAGTCTTGCCCTGGCCCACAACTTCGTCTTCGAAATAAGTGCCCATGGCCGAGCGGTCGTCAGGATGGATCAGATCTAGCCATGCGCCGACTGTGCGCTCGTACGCGCGGTCGATTCCGAAGATTTCATCCAGGATGTCCGAGCTCGTCCATCGTCCTGAAAGAAAGTCGAGAGTGTAGCTGCCTAATCCCGCAATCTTCTGCGCCTGGCGCTGCGATTCCTCGCTTTCGCGCTGTCTCTCTTGCGCTTCCACGTGCTCGGTGATGTCCGGTGCGATTCCAAGGACGCCGATGATTTCGCCTCCGGGGCCGTTGATCGGGTATTTGCGATTGTCGATCCAGCGTTTCGTCCCGTCTTTCGCCGGCACTTGCTGGATCTGGTTCACTCGCCTGCCCTCGGCGAATGCCTTCTCCTCGAGCCGGTAATAAATGTCGGCAGTCTGTTCCGGATGATTGTCGTAGTCGGTGGTGCCCACCAGCTCGGTCCGGCCGCCATTCGACTCAATCAGGTTTGGCATTGTCTGGCTCGCGGCCAGAATCACGTGGTTGCGACTTTTGATGTAGATGTAGTCGTTGGAGTGCTCGATCAGGGTCTTGAAGCTGGCGATCAATATCGCATCGCTGGGCTCGCTCACCTTCCGCACGTCTTCCATCCACAGATCGAGCTTGAACCCGTCGTCCCGCGTGTGCGTTTTCGCGTATCGCGCCTTCAGGCAACGAATCTTTCCATCGGCGTGACGGATGCGCAGGTTTACCGAGCCTGACGTGTCGGTATGATTTTGGGAAAACAGGGCTTCAGCGAGGCCGGCATCCTCTGGGTGGATGCGATCCCGCAGCTGGACTCTTGCGGAGTGAAATTCCTCCTGGGAATAGCCGAGCAAGAAGTCAACATCTTCGCCGGCGGAAACGAGTCGCGGCGGGGAACTCAAAGCGAAACAGAAAGTTGCATTTTCCATGGGCCCTGCGCCTTCTGCGTCGGCTTGCGTTCGCGAGAGGCAGCTTAGCATGGCGAATCCTCAAAAGGCTATTTGAATCGTAGGGCATAGCCACTTGCGATCCATCGCCCGCGCGGCAAGGCTTCCTACAACTTTCCGGTATTGTGCTCTTCTATAGTGGCAGACCACAGCATGTGGGCCGTTTCTCAGTTCGCTCTGGCCGCCCCACGGTTTTGCGCAAACCACGCTTTCCATCGCGCAAAGTAACTCCTTGTTGCCTAGGCAATACGGTGCGCTTCGGCACCATGGCCGCCAACTTTAGTTGCATTTCTGTTAAAGCGCCGCGCCTGGAACCGATTTGAACCAAATCGTGCACTCTTTATCCACGGGTTTTTGTTGCATCTAAGGGTTCCGCCCCGTTTATCCACGCGCCAATCCGGCTCAGACTTGGCATAATCGCTGCAAGAGCGCTTCCTGCGTGACTGTTCTAAAACGTCGTGGCGGGATCGGGAGCGTAATCGCATTCCGCGCTGCTTGGCGGAGTTGAAAGCGCAATCCCCGGAACTGCCTCGCACTACCAGTGGGAGCACACGAGTGACCACCTATCGGCGTCAGGACGTTTTGCGCATCTTCGAGATGAGTTCCCGTCAATTGCAAGCCTGGGAACGAGCAGGATTGATTCCCCAACGGGAAGTTTATAGCTTTCAGGATCTGGGACAATTGCGCATCCTTTGTGCGCTGCGCGCTGAAGACGTGCCCGCGGCCTCCATCCGCGAGTCGATTCAGGCCATGAAAGCCGTCTCCGGCATGGCCAACCCGCTCCTCGAGACGCGCGTTGTGCGCACTGGTACGCGCCTGGCCTTCCGCCATCACGGTGCCATGGTCGACCCCATCCGTCGCCAGTTCCTCTTCGACTTCGAGCGCGGCGGCCAGCAAGCGATCGCTGCCAGTGCCGCGGAACCGTCGCCGCTGCGCAGGACCGCGCCCGCAGGTCCGCGTGACCTTCAGGAACGCTTTCTGGCCGCAGTGCGCGCCGAAGAGTGCGCCGAAAAGCAACGTGCCATTGCCCTCTATGAGGAGATTCTTACCCTCGATCCCGACTACGCGGCGGCTTGCATCAACCTCGGAACTATCTTCTTCCACCTGCGCCAGTACGGCCGGGCCGAAGAATTGTATCGTCGCGCCACCGTGGCCGACCCGGACTACGTGCTGGCCTATTTCGATCTGGGCAACGTGCTGGATGAGCTCGAACGTCTCAACGAGTCCATCGCCGCCTATCTGAAGGCCGTCACCCTCTCGCCGCGCTACGCCGACGCCCACTACAACCTGGCGCTGGCCTATGAGCGCAGCGGCCAGCAACGCCCAGCGCTGCGACACTGGCGCGCCTACGTCAAGCTCGACAACCACGGACCCTGGGCCGATCACGCCCGCGGCCAGATGCGCAAGCTGCTCAGCCGCGAAAAACTGGCCATCGTTTCCCGCGCCCGCCGCTTCATCGCTCCGCGCAAAGGCAGGGCTGCGCTGCGCCTCGCCTAGGGATGGAAAGCAGGCCTGCATTACGGGGTTGCACCCCAGTTTTTTGTCAACCACCCCGGATTCTCCCAACCCCGTAGCCCGCTGATTTCACGCGAGATCAATCTGCGCCGAGGTTTGCAGAGTATTTCTGGTCATGGGCGCAAAATCAATAGAACAACTGAGAACTTGGGACTCGGCTCCCGGATTCCGGCCAGCCAGCTAAACTCTTTGAATGGAAGATCTTACGACATAAGCCTCCTGGAATCAACAGCTTAGCGCAAATGATCCCACATGAAGTCGCTGAGAATAAATGCTTTAACCCCAAAAGGGGTATGGGGGGAGGGGGTGTACCGAACAGTAAACACCCCTCTCCGCCGGAAAGAATAGCAATATCCATCTTCTTTCCGTTGCGCTGGCGATTCAGGCCGGTACGAAGACAAAATCCGCACCTTCTATGGGGTCATTTTGTGCTGCCGCATGCCTGGCCGGGGCGGCGATCAGGCGGGGTCTTTCGGGCGGGTGGCCTTTACGGCAGACAGAAGCCCAATACCGACCATCACGACCGCGCCGACAAGAATCCAGTGCGAGGGCATATGCATCAGGTGCGCGCCGTACACCAGCCCGGCGATTACGATTGCGAAGCCAGCGGCATAAAGTCCAAACGACATGTGATCTCCTTGGCCAGATGCGCGTAGTGAAGCGGAATCTCGCACACTATTCCAGTCTCGCACCACGAGCGGACCTGGTCTGAGCAGTTCAGACCAGCCTACGCGTTTCTGATGCAAGGATTTCGCGCCCGGTGGCCCAGCCCGGCAATTGCCACACTGACCGGCTTTGGTATGCGCGTTTTTAGCGGGGATTCACTGACCACGAACAAGCTAGAGGCTAGAAGCTAGCAGCTAGAAGCTGCCTTTACACTTTCTGCGTCCGCTGCACCTGGCGTACGCCGTTCACGCGCTTCAGGCCCAGCACCATGCGGTTCAGGTGGCGCACATCCTCGGCCTCGACGATAAACTCGATAATCGCTTCGCCTTCGTCGTCGCGCTTCAAATCCACGCCGCGAATATCGGCGTTCTCGTCGGAGATCACCGCGGTCAGTTCCTTCAGCATGCCGGTGCGGTCGTCGCAGTAGATGGTGATCTTGACCGGGTAGCGCTGCGGTTTGCCCGCGGCATCGGGCGTGCGCGACCACTCCACGTTGATGCGCCGGTCGCTTTCGTAAAGCAGGTTCTGCACGTTGGGGCAGCTGCGCGCATGCACGGCCACGCCCTTGCCCCGCGTCACGTAGCCCACAATCTCCTCGCCGCGAATCGGGTTGCAACATCGCGCGCGGTAGACAAGCAGATCGTTCTGGCCCTCCACTTCGAGCGATTCGGAACTGGTCAGTTGCAGCCTGCGCACCGCGTCGGTTGTGCCCGCTTCGCCCGGCTTGGTTTCTGTGCCCAGCGCGGACTCCGGCAGACTGGCGAATCCCGGCGCTACCTTGCTCAGCACCTGGTGTGCGGTGTGCTTGCCCTGGCCCAGTGTCGCCAGCAGATCCGATGCCGTGGCCACGCCGAACTCCTGCGCTACGCGGCCCAGATCCTGGTCGTCGATCTGCGTCATCGGCACCTTGAACTTGCGTGCTTCGCGCTCCAGCAGCTTTCTGCCGATCTCTACGGCCCGCTCCCGCTGGTCTTCGTTCAGCCAGTGCTTGATCTTGTTGCGCGCGCGCGGGCTCTTCACAAACATGAGCCAGTCGCGGCTCGGCTTGTGATCCTTCTGCGTCACGATTTCCACGATGTCGCCGGTGCGTAGTTTGGTGCGCAGCGGCGCCATGCGCCCGTTGATCTTGGCCCCTACGCAGGTGTGGCCCACCTCGGTGTGAATCGTGTACGCAAAATCCACGGGCGTGGCGCCCGCCGGAACCACTACCACCTTCCCCTTTGGCGTGAAGGTGTAGACCTCGTCGGGAAAGAGGTCCATCTTCAGGCTGGAAAGGAATTCGTTGGGATCCGTCATCTCCTTCTGCCACTCCACCAGCTGGCGGATCCAGTTCAATCGCTCTTCGTCGCGGGCAGTCACCACGTCGCCGCCCGACTTGTACTTCCAGTGCGCCGCAATGCCTTCCTCGGCGATGCGGTGCATTTCTTCGGTGCGGATCTGCACTTCAAACTGGTGTCCGCTCGCGCCCATCACCGTGGTGTGCAGCGATTGATAGCGGTTGGCTCGCGGAATGGCGATGAAATCCTTGATGCGTCCCGGCACCGGCCTCCACAGCGTGTGGATCAACCCGAAGACCGCGTAGCACGATGCCACGTCCTCGGTAATTACGCGCACCGCCAGCAGATCGTAGACCTGGTCGAACGAAACCTTGGTGCGCTCAATTTTTTGAAAGATCGAATAGAGGCGCTTGATGCGCCACTCCACGCGCGCCTGGACGCCGTTCTCGCGCAGTTGCTCCACCAGCGTGTCTCCCACGCCGCGCAGGAACTGTTCGCCCTCAATGCGCCGCGCCTCCACGGCCGCTGACACCTGCTCGTATGCCACGGGATCGGTATAGCGGAAGGCCAGGTCTTCGAGCTCGCCGCGCACTTTGCCCATGCCCAGCCGGTGCGCAAGTGGCGCGTAGATATCCAGCGTCTCGCGCGCAATCGCCTCCTGCCGATCCGGTTTCAGGTGCTCCAGGGTGCGCATGTTATGCAGCCGGTCGGCCAGCTTGATGAGCACCACGCGCACATCGCTTACCATGGCCAGCAGCATCTTGCGCACGTTCTCCGCCTGTCGGTCCTCTCTATTGGCGAATTGGATCTTGTCGATCTTGGTTACGCCCTCGACAATGTGCGCCACCTGGTCGCCGAATCGCTGGCCAATCTCCTCACTCGTCGCCGGCGTATCTTCCACGGCATCGTGCAACAGGGCGGCGGCGATGGCTGTCCCGTCCAGTTTCATCTCCGCCAGCACTTCGGCCACTTCGAGCGGGTGCACAATGTAGGGCTCGCCAGAGGCGCGTGTTTGCCCTTCGTGGTGGCTGACGCAGAACTCCCAAGCCTTTCGAATCAATGAGATATCTTCATGGGGTCGGTTGGCCTGGACCTGTCGGAGAAGGGCCTCAAAACGCTCCCCAATCGGCCGCGGATCCTGGCGGCGAGCCGCTATGCCGGGGCTCACGGCCAGCGCCGCTCCCGTTTCGCTTTCGGGGGCGCTCTGAGCCTCGTTGGGTGCAGTGTGGCCGACAGTCGCCATGCTTCATTATAGGCCGCTTGTGTTCTGGAGGCATGATTACGTCCGCTTGAAGACTGTTCTGCATGGATTCCGAATCCGGCCCAAGGATTTCCGAAGTAACCAAAATCCCCACTCAATGTGCTGCTAGTCACATATCTTCCTGTGGAAAAAGGCGCTTAATATCTCTCCCCGGAGGTGCAACGGAGGAAATCATGCTGAAAAACCTCTTTTTGGCCGGGTTGGCCGCGGTAGTCGTTGCGGGCGTTGCATACGCCAATCAGTCGACAGCAAAGACGGTCATCATCCCGGTAAGCAAGGCGCCGTTGAACAACGGCAAGCAGATGTACGTGAATTATTGCGCCCCCTGCCACGGCGTGGAAGGCAAGGGGAACGGCCCGGCTGCCGCTGCCTTGAAGAAGCAGCCCACCGACTTGGCCGTATTGAGCAGAAACCACGGAGGGAAGTTTCCCTCGACTCATATCGCTTCGGTGCTTCAGTTCGGCGCGGCCAATCCATCGCACGGCACGGCAGAAATGCCGGTGTGGGGACCCATGCTTGGGTCCGTGGATTCACCCCCGAGCGAAGCCAACGTGAGAGCCCTCAGAATCAGCAACCTGAGCCGTTATTTGCAGACGTTGCAGGAGAAATAGCAGCCCGGTCCTTTGGCTCCCCACCCCGGCAGTTTACCTTTGGAGGGGAGCCAATGGCAAAGCCACACAAGCCGGAGACGGCCGCACCGCCGCGCAAGCGTCGCGCGAAGACATCGGTGCCAGTTGCCGCGCAGGGCGGTCCAGCTGCCGCATTCCCCCGAAGTGTGTCTCGTAGTGTGCCTGCGCGCCGCGAATCGGCACCCTCCGCTCGCGCCGAATCCCGTCCATCTCTTGTTCCAACGCGCGCAGCGCCCGTCGGCGTCGTCATCAGCCGCCGCGCCGCCGACCATTTGCGCAGCGGCCATCTCTGGGTCTACGCATCCGACGTGATCGCCGTAACTCTTCCCAGCCCGGAAGAAACGCTCCTGCCAGTCGCCGATCAACGCGGAATCTTTCTTGGCACGGCACTCTACAGTCCTGCATCCCAAATCGCGTTGCGGCTGGTTTCGCGCGAAGCGCTCGATCATGCCGCGTGGCTCAAGCTGCTCGCAGCGCGCCTGCACACAGCCATCGCGCGCCGCAAACCGATGCTCGACGCTGCCAACGACGCCTGCCGCCTGTGCTTTAGCGAGGCCGACGAACTGCCCGGCCTCATCGTCGACAAATATGGCGAGTTCGTGGTGGTGCAGCGCCTCGCCAAAGGTTTGCTGCACGCAGGCGTTGCGGAAGCGTGCGTGCGCGTCCTGCGCGAGGAGCTCGCGCCCGCGTCCATTTTCGAGCGCCCCGATCCACGCATTCGCGAGCTTGAGGGCCTGCCCGCGCCCAGCCCGGATCCTTTATGGGTTGCCGCCGCAGCACGTCCCGTTGCAGCCGCAGAGTTTCATTTGAACGGCCTCGTCTTTCAGTACGACGCCAACGCCGGCCAGAAAACCGGAGCTTTTCTTGATCAGCGCACCAACTACGCTGCGGCGCAGGAGTGGGCGCGGCGCCTTGGGGCATCGAATTCGAGTTTTGGCGGCCGTGCGCTCGACGTCTGCTGCTACCAGGGCGGTTTCGCTCTGCATCTCGCCCAGGTCTGCCGCCAAGTCACCGGCATCGACACCTCACGCGCCTCGCTGGAAGTGGCCGAGCGCAATTTCCAGGCCAACCGCGCCCGCATTTCCGGGGATGTCGACTGGATTGAGGCCGATGCCTTCGAAATCCTGCGCGACTGGTCGCATGCCGGCGAACAATTCGACACCATCGTTCTCGATCCGCCGGCCTTCGCTAAAACCAAACGCGCCGTCGAGGGTGCGCTGCGCGGTTACAAGGAGTTGAACCTTCGCGCGCTCAAAATGCTCTGTCCCGGCGGTTTGCTCGTCACCTGCTCCTGTTCGCATCACGTGAGCTGGGCCGATCTCGAAGCCTCAGTGGCCGCGGCCGCCGCTGATGTATCGCGCCGCGTGCGCCTCCTGGAGCGTCGTGGCGCCGCTCTCGACCATCCGGTCATCTTCAACCTGCCGGAAACCGAATACCTCAAGTGCCTGGTACTCGAAGTGGAGTAGACCAGGGACCAAGGGAGCAAGGGAGCAAGGGAGCGAGGGAGCGAGGGAGCGAGGAAGCGAGGAAGCGAGGGAACGAGGGAACGAGCAGAAAGAAGCTCCCTCATCACCCGATTCGTGAAAGGGCACGACTTCAGTCGTGCCGAGAATCGTAAATGATAACGCGGACTTTAGCCCCCTGAGGGCCGCCCTTCAAAATGCTCCGACGATTTGTGCAACTAACTCGTCACCCCAGCAGACGCAAGCGGGAACGGCGAAGGGGGTTGGCCAATGTACCGTGTGGCGGCAGGTTCCGCGAGACGCGCCCTTATGTTTGTTACAGGTTTTCTATATGTTTCCCTTAGGGCTCATGGGCGACGCTTAGGTTAGAGCGCGGAGGCGCACGCATCCATGATGGCTCTGACCGTTCTTCGATACACGCTGCTACTGCTGGTGATTCCGACTTACTTCATCGCCCTGTCACGCCGCTGGTGGACGACGATTCCGTTGTGGGTGGTTTCCACCTCTGTCATGCTGACGCAATTCCTGATGGCCGCGCAGCAAAGCGCCGCATCCGGAAGTGGGGCAGTGGATGGTTCGTTCATCTTCGTGGGAGAGATGACCAAGATCATGCTCATTCCCATGGTTGTGCAATTCGCGATCGTACTGCGCGGCATGGGAATTGCAGCCGGTAGTCGAATAAGCCAAGGCTCGCGAAAGCTGGTTGAAGCTTTCGATGCCGGAGAGCGTTGAGCAGCTGAACTTAATCGCGGGCAGAGATTAGTGTCCGCGCCCTGTGAGCCACCGAATCCAGCCAAAAAACGTTCGCCGCGCAGCTTTCTTGTTCTCTCGGTCATTTGGCCCCCCGGTCCCTGCCTTCAATTGCGCCAGCGCCTGCTTCACCTGTTCGCGTAGCGCGTCGGCCTCGACCGCGCAGGATCGCAGATACGCCGACATCGTCAGTCCTGCTTCTGCGGCGCGTTGATGCAGCCGCGTGCACTCCGCCCGGCTCAGGCGAATCGTCACGCTCGCCGAACGCAGATCGCTTTCCCGCGCAGTGCCCGCCTGCAACTCTGGCGCGGCGTCCGCTCGAATGGCAGTGCCCGCGGCATAAATAGCGCCTGCGGCATCAGTAGCGCCTGCGGCGACAGTTTTGATCGACGCATCCGCCCGCGCGCCGTTCCCCGGGTCGTCTGCCTGCGTTGGTGATTTATCCGCCTAATCCGAATCGCGGGCCAAATCGCGATCCAGTGGCCGGTAACGTGCATCCGCGCGCAGGGCGCGTTCGTAGCTGAGCGTGGCCACGTCTTCGCCGAAGTCGCTCGAGTTCCACAGCGGCGCGTCGTCGGCGGCGTCCGACGGGGGCGAGGGCGACGGTGACGCAAGCGCGGCCAGCAGTCCCGCAAAACTGCAAAGAGAGGAGGAGGACTGCGATGGAGCGAGCTGCTGCATGGCTTGGAGCATACTGCCGCTCCCATCTGCGTGCGTGAGAATTCTCCAACGAAACGCGCGGTGTCATCCCAAATCGGACACAACTACGCGCATTCCCCAATCGGCTCGCTCCTGTCGCGACGCGCGCCCGCCTTCAGTTTGCCGCGGCTTGAGGCGCTGCGGGATCCGGCAGAATCCGTCCCGGCAGTTGCAGCATCGCGCTCACTGTCTCCGCTGGCACGGGACGCGAAAACAAATATCCCTGCCCGAAGCGGCAGCCCAGTTGGCGCAGCAGCACGAACTGCTCTTGCGTCTCAATCCCCTCAGCCACCACGTCCATGCCCATCACCCGCGCCAGCTCCACAATCGTGCGCACAATCTGCAGCGGCTGCTCGCCCTCGGTCATGCGCGTCACAAACGAGCGGTCGATCTTCAGCACATCGAAGGGCAGAGAATGCAGATGGTTCAATGAGCTGTATCCCGTGCCGAAATCGTCCAACAGCAGCGAGACTCCCAGACGCCGCAGGCTGCCCAGCACCTCCATCGCCGTGCTGGGGTCGGGAATCAGGCTGGACTCGGTCATCTCCAGGCCGAGCTCCCGGCTAGAGACGCCCGTGCGGCGCAACAGCGCCTCCACATGATCGGCAAGCCCCTGGCGCGAGAACTGCCGCGCCGAAAGATTTACGCACACCCGCGGCCCGGCCTGCTCGGGATCCTCGGAGCGCCACTGCCGCATCTGTTGGCAGGCCTCCGACAGTCCCCAGTCACCAATCGGCAAAATCAGCCCAGTCTCCTCGGCAATGGGAATGAAATCCATCGGCGGAATGAGTCCGCGATCCGGATGCTGCCAGCGAATCAGAGCCTCAAGGCCAATGATGCGCCGCGTGGCCAATTCGACCTCCGGCTGGTAATACAGCACAAACTGCTTCTTCTCCAGCGCCTGCCGCAGGTCCGACTTCCGCGGCCAGATCCCGGTCACTGCCTCGACCGTGCGCTCATGCTGCACGCGGTTTCCGTTGAGCGCCTTGCGCAATCTGCGCAATTCCAGTTGGCCGGCTGCGATATCGGCCAGACTCTCCAGCATGCGCAACTCGGTCACCGCCATGGGGCGGCGCGCCTGGCATGAAAAAATCGTCAACACGCCCAGAATTTTGCCATCTGCAGTGCGTACCGGAACACTCGCAAACGAAAGTGGATCGAGTCGGCGCAACGGCAGCCGTCGCTCCCGGTACTCAGGATCATCGTTGATGTTCCCGACTACCACCGGGCCGTCCTCGGCCAGCACGCGCTCAAAGATCGATTGCTTCCGCGGCAGCTCCCGCACCGGCTCGCCCCAGTACGACTTGATCCAGAAACGGCTCTCGTCGGCAAACCCCAGCAAAACCGTGTCGGCTTTGAAATACTCGGCGGCCAGGCGCGTGATGGCGTCAAAGTTCGCCTCCGGCGCGGTGTCCAGAATCGCCGTCGCGGCCAGAGCTTTGAGCCTCGTATGCTCTTCGTGACCATCCGACCTGCCAATCGCGAGTTCCGCCTGTGGCATCACATTCTCCAGGGCCCGCGAAATTCCAAACGGCTCTGCAATGGAATAAGAATGCAGCCCGCTTGTTTTTGCCGGGATGCGGTATGCACGCCGTGTACGGTCCGCGCCGTTCACAAGCAACAACGCCGCGGGAAAACCGGGCAGGCCGCCCGATTCCGGGCATTGCCGTGGATTTCGTATCTCTTTTATCGGAAAAGATTCTTATACCATCAGGTTACGCATGGACATCCGCCCTTGGGTACGCGTCGCCCGCTCGCGAGGCCAGCGACGATTACTTTTGTTTGGTCACTTGTCCTGTTTCGGTCCAAAGAAACGTAAGCTGGTCGGTCCCGTCCTGGATCTCCTGCTCAACGCTCACTCCGGACGAATGTCCGCCAGCGACACTGTAATGCAGCAGAATCGGACGCCCGCTCGACGAATCCGCTTGCAGCAGCGCCGTCATCTTGCGCGCGTGCAGCGGATCCACGCGTGTGTCACTGGCTCCGGTAAAGAAGAAGATCGCCGGATAAGCCGTATCTTTTTTCACGTTTTGATAGGGCGAATATTTAAGTAGATACGCAAACTGCTTCTCGTTGTCCACTGATCCGTATTCCGTCGTCCACAGCCGGCCTTCTTCGAACTTCTGGTAGCGCAGCATGTCGAGCAGCGGATAGCCGCACTCCACCGCCGCAAACAAGTCCGGCCGCTGCGTGATTGACGCGCCCATCAACAGCCCGCCATTCGATCGCCCCATGATGGCGAAATGCGCAGTCGAGGTGTACTGGTTCGCGATCAGGTACTCGGCCGCGGCGAACCAGTCGTCGAAGACATTCTGCTTCTTTTCAAACATGGCCTGCTCGTGCCAGCTCTCGCCGTACTCGTTCCCTCCACGCAGGTTGGGCAGTGCAAACCAGCCGCCCAGTTCCATCCATTCTGCGTACACCGGTTTCCATTCCGGCAACTCACTGACTTCGAAGCCGCCGTAGCCGGTCATTAGCAGCCGCTCCGTTCCATCCTGCTTCAATCCTTTCTTGCCCGCAATGAACATCGGCACGCGCGTGCCATCCTTCGACGTGTAGAAGACTTGCTTCAGCTCATATTGACTGGTGTCGAAGGGAACCTTGGGCTGGGCAAAGACCTCGCGCTTGCCGGTCAGCGTGTCTAATCTATAAATCGTGGGCGGTGCAATGAACGACTCGAAGCTGTAGAAGCCGTAACGGTCTATGGTGCGGCCAGAGACGATCGATGCAGACCCGATGCCGTCGTACTCGACCGTGCCCGCCGCTTTGCCCTGCAGCGTGTAGACCATCGTCTCCGTCTTCACATCGTGCAGCCGCTTGACGTAGATCTTGTCGCCCACAATGTTGAAGTCGTCGATCGCGTCCTTCCCTTCCGGCACAATCGTGGTCCATACATCGGGCAGGATGCCGGGGTCGGCCTTCAGAATCCTCCCATTGGGCGCTTTGTAGTCGGTCTTCACATACCACGCGCCCTTGGCATAGATGGCGGAGAACCGCGACTCCATGCCCCACACCAGCACATCGAAGAACGAATTCGCCTTGGTCAGATCGCGATAAACAATGTCCACGCGCCTCGCCGGCACGCCCCGGTCGACTTCGACAACCAAATAATGCGCATCGTCGGTCACATAAGCCGCAATCAAGTCGCTCGCGCCCAGCTCTTCGCCGCGAAACTCATTGCCAAAGAGCATCGTGTCGTGGGAAATGCGCTCGCCCCACTTGTGTTCGTACAAAAGCGAGCGCTTTGCGTCCATGCGCGAGTAATAGAGCCCGCGCCCGTCCGGAGTAAAGCACACCGAAAGGTAGTTGGCGCTCGGCAGCTCATCCTCCATCGCCTTTCCCGTCTTCACGTTGAAAACGTGCACCGTGGTTTCGTCCGAGCCGCCCTCGCGCACCCCGTACGCCACCAGCGTTCCGTCACGCGACACATCCTCCAGCGCGATCGACGTGTTGGGATCGCGGCTGAACTGCGCCGGATCAACGAGCCGCTTGTCTTTCTCCGCCCATCCGTGGCGCACGTAGATCGAGGCCTGATCCTCGCCGGCCAGCAGCTTCTCGAAAAACAGATCGTCGCCGCGCGCGATGGGCACGGTCCAGCTCGTCACGTGCTCCAGTTGGTCAAGATCATCGGCAATCTGCGGGCGGATGCGCGCCTGCTGCATGTAGGCTGCCGTGTAAGCATTTTCGGCCTCAATAAAGTCCTTGGTCTGCTGGCTCTGCGCATCCTCAAGCCACCGGTAGTTGTCCACTACCTTGGTGCCGAAATAGTCGTCCGTTACAGGGGTTACTTGCGCGTCTGGCGGGGCTGGCAGCGTGATCCCGCCGCGCCCGTGAATCGTCTGGCCCGCGGCCATCGCTCCCAGCCACAGAGCTAATCCAAAACCAGGAAAAAACCTCATGGCAACAGCATACGCGTGGCCGGTGATTGATTCCCCTGCCCCGCAGCGGCCCTTATAGAATCGTCTGCAGTGGCAAGCTCGCCCCCATCCCAGCCCCCCACCCCGGGCCCCCAGCGACGGGTCTTTGTCGATGGGGTGGACACCCCGTCATTGCCCAGCGCACGCTCGCGTTGGGCGCGCTTTCTGGGCGCCTTTCATCCCTCCCACGCGCACAGCGTCTTCTCGGCCACTGTGGTGCTCATGGTATCCACGTTTCTCTCGCGCATCATCGGGCTGGTGCGGGTAAAGTACATCGTCTGGCTCTTCGGCCGCGGCATGCAAGCCGACGCGCTGACCGCTGCGTTCTATCTCCCCGACATCATTTCGTACTTTCTCGTCGGAGGCATGGCCTCAACCGTTTTTGTCACGATGCTTACGCGTTATCGCGAGGAAGGGCGTGAGGCCGAAGCCCAGCGCTCGCTCTCCGTAATCATCACCACCGTGTACCTGGTGCTGGGTGCCGCGATTCTCCTTGTCGAAATCTTCGCCCCTTGGTGCGTTCACTTATTGGTTCACGGTTTCGACGCGCAGAAAACCGCGTTGTGCGTAAAACTCACCCGCATTCTGCTGCCTGCGCAGTTGTGCTTCTTCGCCGGCGGCGTCTTCGGCGCAGTGCTGATGGTGCGCAAGCAGTTCAGCGTCCAGGCCGTGTCGCCCCTCATCTACGGTCTCGGCACCATCGTCGGCGGCCTGCTGCTCGTCAAACGCATCGGCGTCTCGTCGCTCGCCCTGGGCACCGTCGGCGGGGCCATCCTCGGGCCGTTTCTCCTCAACTGGTTCTTCGCCCGTCGCGCCGGCACTCGTTACCGCTTCATTCTCGACTGGCGCGATCCAGGCCTGCGCGAATGGGTGCGTCTTTCGCTGCCTCTCATGGCCGGCGTCTCGCTCGTCACCGCCGACAACTGGATCATCGGCTACTTTGCCTCCGCGACCAGTGGTGCGGTTGCGCTGCTGGGCTACGCCAAGCAAATCTTTTCAGCGCCCATGTCCATGCTGGCCCAGGCCGCCGGCGCCGCTTCCATGCCGTTTTTCGCCAGCCTATGGTCGCGCGACCGGCACTACGAATTCGCAACCGGTGTTGCAGACTCCGTCTCGCGCGTGTCCTCGCTCGGTGTGCTATGTGCTTCGGGAATGGTGGCGCTGGGGTGGCCCGCCATCGATCTCGTCTTTACCGGCGGGCGCTTTTCCGCCGCCGACGCGCGCGAGTGCAGCCTCTACTTCGCCATCTTCTCCGTCTCCATGTTTCTCTGGTCGGCGCAGGCCATCTACGCGCGCGCCTTCTACGCCGCCGGAAACACCTTCGCGCCCATGGTTGCCAGCACCATCGTCACAGTGATCTCGCTGCCCATTTACAACGCACTCTTCCACTGGCGCGGCGCCACGGGCCTGGCTCTCGCCTCTGACGCGGGCATTGCAATGCAGACCCTCACTATTGCATTGCTTTTGCATCAGCGGCGCATGGTCTCCCTAGCCAGTCTGGATTATGCCGAGATGGGCCGCTGCCTGCTGGCCGCTTTAACGGCCGGCGCTGGTACAGGTCTGCTCGCATGGGGACTCAGCGATCTCTCCCTGCATCTGCCGGCCCTGTCCGCGCTCCGCCATGCCCGCTATTGGACCGACGCCGTCATCCTCCTCGCCGGCGTCGCCGTCTGGACCCTCATCGTCAAGTGGACTCTTGAAAAATCCGGCTCCGCTTTGCCGCGCGTCGCCCTGCGCCGCCTAGGTCTAGGCTGAAGAGCACTCCATCCCCTTCATCCCATTCACTGCTTGAAAAAACACAGGAGCGCCCTTGACCTGCAAAGGCGCTCTTGCCAGACCAATGAATTGCGTTTTAGGACTGGGCCACTTTCGACGTCTCGGGCGCGGCCGCGACAGCACTTTGGCTCGCAGCCGGCGCGCCAGGCGTCCCCGGCTTGGCATCGGCTTTGCGGATATCGATTCCGCCCTTGAAGAACGCGCCATCCTCGATGCTGATGCGCGCCGCGGAAACATCGCCGCTCAACGCGCCTTCGGCACGGATGTCCACCCGATCCGAGGCTGACACGTTGCCGCGCACTTTGCCCATCACCACCACTTCGCGCGCGGTCACGTTGGCGCCCACCGTGCCGTTGCGGCCAATGGTCACACGGTTGCCGGGTAGATTGATCGCCCCTTCCACCTTGCCGTCGATATAAAGCGATTCCGTACCCGAGATTTCTCCCTTCACGAACAGGCCCTTGCTGATCACGGCCTGGTCGCCTGCGGGTGCTGTATTGCGGCTTGCGGTCTCAACGCTCGCCACGGAAGGGGCAGGACGCTGCGTTTCCAGATTGGAGACGGGAATTGAAGGTTCAGACTGACTCGGTTTCCACATTGCGCTCAAAGTAGGTTCCTTTTCTGTCCATTCAGGACTGGGAATTGCCAAGGCAAGGCCGATGGCTCGAACCCCAAAAAATTAAAAAACTATGCCAGGCGCAGGAATTGTCGCGCGCCGTAATGTTTGTGCGGCCGAAATCCAGACGGGCTGCTTTCGCATCTCGCCAGGATCGGCCGTCTCCCACATTCTACGGCAAAGGGCGGGTTCCTGCGCCTCCCCCAGGCGCCCGCGTGTTACCTTCGGCGTCGCCTGGAGCCCACCATTCACTTTGGCGCGCGCGAAGTGAAGGACAGGCTCTAATCTTGGCGTATGACCGATCGCGAACTCGTAGCGCGCATCGCTGCCTCGGCCGGGCGCAAGGCTGCCTACAAGCAGTTGGTACGCGAACTGGGCCTGGGCGGCGGGCGCGAGCGCCGGCTTCTCCTCGAGCAACTGGCCCGGCTCACCCTCCGCGGCCAACTCGTCCAGCTTGATCGCGAGCATTGGAGCCTTCCCAGTGCTCCGTCTCGCGCAGGTTCAGGCCTGGGTTCAGATTCGAACAGCAATCTGCTCTCCGGTCGCCTCGATCTGCACCGCGACGGCTACGGCTTCGTGCAGCCCAATCGAAAATCCGGCGCGCCGGGAACGGCGGAAATTGAAGATATTTTCATCCCGCCCAATGAGATCGCCGGCGCCATGCAGGGTGATCAGGTCCTGGTGAACGTCGATCCGCCCAAGGCCGACGGCCGTATGCAGGGCCGCATCCTTCGCATTCTGGAACGCCGCAATCCCACCGTCGTCGGCACGTTTCACTATGCGGATCCCGCCCGCGGCTACCGGCAAAACGTTGTGATTCCCTTCGATGAGCGCATGGCCCAGCCCATCGTCATACCTCCTGGCGCAGAAATCCCTAGCGCCGCCGCGTCCGCCACGCCGCATCGCGTTCTCGGCCGTGAGGCACTCGCTCCTGCAAAACACGAAAGCGCGGAGCGACCATCGAGTATCGGCGGTCTCGTGGTTGACGTCGAGATCACCAGTTGGCCCACGCCCACGCGTCCCCCCATCGGCCGCGTCATTGAAATCCTCGGGGCTCACGATGATTTTGGTGTCGACGTGGAGATGATGATCCGCAAGCACCAGTTGCCGCGCATCTTTCCGGACCATGTCCTCGCCGAAGCTCGAGCAGTCGCCCATCTCGACCAAGAGGCTGTTGCCCGCAGGGCTGCCGACTTTCGCGGCCTGCCCATCGTCACCATCGACGGCGAGACCGCGCGCGACTTCGATGACGCCGTTCTCGTCACCGATCGCGCCGATGGCGGCTACGAGCTGCAAGTCCACATCGCCGACGTGGCCGAATACGTCCAACCGCATTCCGCCCTCGATCTCGAAGCCCGTCTGCGCGGCACCAGCGTCTACTTTCCCGATCGCGCCATCCCCATGCTGCCGCAGGAGCTCTCCACCGACATCTGCAGCCTTCGCCCTCACGAGGACCGCCTGGTCCTCAGCTGCATCATGCAACTCGATGCGATCGGCCGCATTGAAAGCTTCGAAATCGTCGATGGCGCAATCCGCTCCGCCGCGCGCATGACCTACACCGAGGTTCACGCGATCCTCGAGGGTGACGCCGAAACGCGCGCGCGGTATTCCTCACTGGTCCCCGAATTTGAGCGCATGAAACGCCTCGCCGTCCTCATGAACCAGCGCCGCGAAGAACGCGGATCCATTGATTTTGATTTGCCCGAGCCCGTCATCGAATTCGATGAGCACGGCCAGATGCGGGGCGTTACCCGTTCCGAACGCACCTGGGCCAACCGCCTCATCGAAGAATTCATGCTCGCCGCCAACGAGTGTGTTGCTGTCTGGATTGAAGATCTCGGCGTCCCCTCCCTCTATCGCATCCACGAGAAGCCCGAACCGCGCCGCGTCGTCCAGTTCGAAGAACTCGCAGCCAGCTTCGGCTATTCTCTTGGCCTCGGACCACTGCCTGTAAAACGCGTGCAACTCCGCGCCGAGCGCCGCGAATCTCACGGCCGCGGCCGCAACCCGCGCCAGCACGAAGTCCCCGAAGACATCGCCGTCACGCCGCGCATGTATCAAAAGCTCTCGGCGCGCATCGAAGGCAAGCCGGAAGAGCGCATCCTAAGCTACTTGATGCTGCGTTCGCTCTCGCAGGCGCGCTACTCCGAGGTTAACGAGGGTCACTTCGCGCTGGCCGCGCCCACCTACACCCACTTCACCTCGCCTATCCGCCGCTATCCCGACCTCATCGTGCACCGCATCACGAAAGCTCTGCTCCGCGCCGGTGTCTCCGGCCGCAGAACCGTCACCCAGGCGCGTCTAGCTTCGCCCTGGTCGCATCCCAACGAAGGCCACGCACGATTCGGGGCATCTCACCCTCAAAACAAATCCGGGGTGCCCCCGGTCCCTCGTACTTGCGGACCGGGGAAGGGAAGCACGCCCCTCACCACAGCTCCCATCCCCGAGCCCGAGCTCGCCCAAATCGCCGATGAATCCAGTACGGCCGAACGCCGCGCCGCCGAAGCCGAACGCGAGCTTGTCGAGTGGAAGAAGGTGCGCTTCATGCAGGACCGTGTCGGCGACGAGTTTGCTGCCCTCGTGCTCAACCCCGCCAAATACGGCCTCTTCGTCGAGCTCACCGATCTCTTCGTCGAGGGCCTCGTGCCTATCGACACCCTTCGCGGCGACCGCTTCACATGGCGCGAAAACACTCACGAGATCGTGGGCGAGCGCACCGGCCGCCGTTTTCGCGCCGGCGACCGCGTCCAGGTCATTCTCGACCGCATCCTCGCGGCTGAGCGCAAGCTGCAGTTCGCGCTGGTTGAGGAAGAGCTTCCCCTCACCGACCGCAAGCCCTCGCCGTCACCGTCAAAATCGAAGAAGAGCAAGCACAAAAACACATCGCCGTCGCACCCGGGCGGGAGCAAGCGGCGAACCAGAAAGGGCCGCAACCGCTGAACCTCAGCGCCTGCCAGCCCGTGCACCTCTCCAGCGAACGCTTAGGCGCCCGCCTGTTTCTCGGCCAGCGGACCAATGACGGGAATGACAAACTTCCCGCCCTGAAATGCCTTGATGATAGCGATGAGCCAGACGATGAAGAGCGCCAGCACCACCAACAAATGAAACGGCCACAGAATCCAGCCAATGAACGGCACAAAGGCCAATACCATGAGAATCATCCAGGCCACAAACCAGGTTGCCGCCAGAAAGATTGACTGCCAGGCATGGAATTTCACTTTGGGATTCGTGTTGAAAGGCGCAACCACCAGAAAGATGATTGCCGGGATGAAGGTCAGATAGGCGAGGCCGCTCGCGGCATCGTCGGAGAGCCCTGTGTTCGCTCCTGTTGCGTTTGGATCAGCCATGGCAACTCCTTATTGGTGAAATTTTCCTGAGGGAAAGAACGCCACGCCCCGTCTGCGAACAGAGACATACCGTCTTCGCAGTCCCCGGGTCAGGCGCTGAACTGAGGGCACCAGAACACAGCAACTCGCCCACGCTTGTCAAGTGAAATCACGCGCCTACTTGTTCGCCTGTTGTTCCGCAAGCTCCCCGATCACGGGCAACTTGAACCGCTTGCCCATGGCCGCGTTAACCACGCACGCGATCCACACCGCGACCCAGAACAGTACGATCGCCCACCACGCCACAAGGTGCAGCCGGGGCGCGAACAGCAGCGCGAACACCAGCACGAAGGCCAGCACAATGTTCACCGCAAAGGCTCCCAGCGAGAGAAGAATCGATTGCCAGGAGTGGTAGCGAACATAGGAGTTCCGGTTGTACGGCTCCACAACCAGGAAAAGAATCGCCGGGATGAACGTGAGATAAGCGATGGCGCCGGCAGTGTGGTCCGAGAGCACGAAAGCGCCTTCGAAAGCATCCGGTTTCGCCACGGTATCTCCTTTTGGACAAGCAGTTCGGCGGCGCGGGCGCGGGGGAGCATGAAGCCGGGCTGCAAGTAGAACAACTGCCAGCCGGACGCCTTGTCAAGAGAATTTCTGCGCGGCCACGCGGAGTCAAGACCGGCGAAAGAAGGTCGGCCGGCACACACAAGAACGGCCTCCATGCGGAGGCCGTTCCTGCACTCGGCACTGCGGGGGAGGGCGGTTACCGGTTAGCCTGCTTCTCTGCCAGTCCGCCGACGATGGGCAGCATAAATCGCTTGCCGTTGAAAGCGCTGACGAACACGATCACCACCACGACAAAAAAGGCCAGATCCACCAGTTGCCACAGCGTCAATGTCAGGAATACGACGGTTGGAACCAGGTTCTGCACCACCTCGACAAGAATATGCACCAAGGCCCACGCAACATACAGGAAGATCGACTGCCACGCATGGAAGCGAACAAACGAGCTCCTCTTGTAGGGTTCAATGATCAGGAACACGATTGCCGGGATGATCGTGACGTAAGAAAGACCACCGGCGGCGTTGTCAGAGAGGCCAGACACATTAACGCCGGACGTATTCACATCGGACATGGTTGCTCCTTTTCGACAAGGCCGCTCGCTCTGACGGCCAGACCTATTAACGCCAGATGCATTCACATCGGGCAAGGTTGCTCCCAGTGGACAGGCCCGCTGGCTCCAAAGCAACTCCGCAGTGGCTATGCCCATCGCATCCGTACCCCATCCATTTCGCGCTTTTTGCGAAATAGGTGGGAAAGCAAAGGCCTGGGTACATCGATCCTGGAATTGGCCTAAGCCCGTTCGGTCACTTCCGTAGGGAGGCAGATCAAGCGCCAATTTGATTGTTGTCCTCATCGAGAGCATCAGTCTGGTCAGATTTGCTCAGGCCGGACTTGCTCAGTCTGAGCCGCGCCGCGGAAATCTCGATCGCCGGTTGCGGGAATTCGAAGCCAACCGAAGCAATTTCGGGCCCTCCCTCCATCCAGTTACAATGGGATCTGGGAGCACTTTCAGCATGGCGCACATGGTCTTTTGCGTTCGCAACAAGAAGGAGATGGAGGGACTCGACGAACCGCCCTTCGACTCTGAATTCGGCCAGAAAATTTACAAGAACGTCTCCAAGGCAGCCTGGGACGAGTGGCTCAATCGCCAGAAAATGCTGCTCAACGAGTACCGCCTGCAGCCTTGGCTGCCCCAGGCGCAGCAGTTCCTCGTCGAGCAGATGGAGGAGTTCTTCTTCGGCTCCGGCTCGGCCCTGCCCTCGGAGTTCGTGCCGCCCGAGCACTAACCCTCCGCCGCGACATCGGTGTAAACTGAACAAGACCCCAAAAGCCGGCTCGACAAGGGCCGGCTGCGTTATGTCGGGACGTGGCTCAGCCTGGTAGAGCACTCGCTTGGGGTGCGAGGGGTCGGCAGTTCAAATCTGCCCGTCCCGACCATTTCCACTCCAATTTTCCCCAATAAGGCTTCGCGAAGGCAGGAAAGAACTGCCGACCCACGAAGCGTCCCAACCTTGCGGAGCGCGAGAGCGCGGAGCATGAGAATCGACTGCGAGGGGCGCTCGGCGCAGCCGAACCGTCGGCAGTTCAAATCTGCCCGTCCCGACCATTTCTCAGCTTTCAAATTCAACCTTCTGCGACACTATCAATGATCTAGAACGTCTCGCTGGCAGACAGCGGCATTTTCATGGTCAATTAAATGAAGATGAAGTGGAGATGTGTTTTCCTAATCGTATTGTTCCTCGTGAGGGTTGAAAATATGTCGGTCAAGGTCTATGAAGGTGCTCTAGAGCAAGCCAAGAATGATCTCGTATGGATCACCCGTGAGTTTGAGAAGTTGCGCATTCGGAAAGAGTTGCTCGAAAACTTCCTGAGTGCTCTAACGCCATTAATCTCAAATCTCAATTCTGTCGACGACTCCGCCGCATCGCCTGAGTCTGCTGCACATGAAGCTCCGGCGCATCAACAGGGTTGAATATAGGTCCGGCCCTCCCGTCAAACATGCAATACAAGCGCAGTAAACGGCGCGCCCGTCGCGCCCGCGCTGCGCTTTCGCATCGGTCCGCCGCGCCGGGGGATTACGTCCCCGGTTCTTCATCGGTACGCTGTGAGGAATTGTGGCGCGGCTGCCAATCCCGCAATTCCGCCGCCCATGATTGCCACTTTCGCGGCCATTGCAAGCATGCCGTCTCGCAGGCTCGCAGGCCGGTAATCCCGGAGTCCCGCAGCTTCTACGGCTCAGCCTTGGAATCCGCGCACGCGTCCTTGTCGCCGCCGTCGCATGACTTGCGATAAAAGCCCAGCGCCTTGGTTTCGTCCAGCTCCACGCCCAGGCCGTTACGGTAAAGGTAGCCGAGGGTGCGGCACGCCGAAAGCTCGCCGCCGTCGCAGGCCTTGCGGAAAAACGTAGCCGCCTGCACTGCATCGATCGTCGTACCCCAGCCGTTCTGAAATGCGGATCCCAACCAAACGCAGCCTGCCATAATGCCGCCGTCGCAAACCTTGCGCTCCAGGCTGAGCGCCTGAGTGTCATCCTGCGTCACGCCCCAATCAGGATCGCCGAAGTGATAGCGCATGCCCTCTCCCATGCAACTGTGCATTTCGCCGGCGTCGCAGGCCTCGCGCGTCAGTGTCCAGCCGGCGGTGAAATCCCGGGCCGTGCCCAGCCCGTTATTTGTCATGTAACTAAGAGCCGTGCAGCCCTTCATGTCGCCGCCGTCGCAGGCTCTGCGATACATGTCCACCAGCTCGGCAGGTTTCTTGGCGCCGCCAAAACCCTCGCTGTCCATGAAACCGATCCAGACGATGCCAACGCAGCCTCTCGCATCCTGCGCATCGCAGGCGCGACGGTCGACTGCAATGGCCTGGGCTTCATCTCGCGCCGTTCCCTTTCCCTGGTAATAGGAGAACGCAAGATTGGTGCACGCATAAGACAGACCGCCGTCGCAGGCCTTGCGCAACAGGTTGTAGCTCTGAGTATCGTCCTTGCCCACGCCCTGGCCCCTGTCGTACATGACGGCGAGGGCGTTGCAGCTCAACATATTGCCGGCATCGCAATTTTTGCGGTAAAGATTTGCCGCTTGCGTCAGGTCCTTGGCGACACCCGCTCCCGAATAATACCCAGTTGCCAAGTCGTAACAGCCGTTTGTGCTTCCTCCATCGCAGGCCTTCTTGTAAAGCGCCAACGCGTGCGCCTCGTCTTTAGGAACCCCGTGGCCGCTCGCCAGCAGAAAACCTTGCGCCGTGCATCCGTCCATCACACCGCCATCGCAAGCCATGCCGTAAAATCGCACTGCCTCCGCTTCATTCCTGGCTACGCCTAAGCCGCCCTCAAACATGGTGCCCAGTCCCAGGCATCCTTGCGGCTGGCCACCTTCGCAGCCTTTGCGGTACAAGCCGATGGCTGCGGGCTCGTTTCTCGCCACCCCCCATCCATTCGCCGTCATGAATCCAAGCTGCACGCATCCCGCCAGGTTGTCACCTTTGCAGGCCGTGCGATACAGATGCACCGCCTCTTCTTCATCCTTGGTCACACCCACCCCGTACCGGTACAAATCGCCCGCATTGTTACAGCCAATCATCTGTCCCGCGTCGCAGGATTTGCGATAAAGCCGTGCAGCTTCGGTGAAATTCCGCGGCACGCCCGTGCCGCGCATGTACATCAGGCCCAGATTGTTGCAGCCCCACATTCCCCCGCCGCTGGCGTCGCACGCTTTGCGAAAAAACACCGCTGCCTGCGCCATATCGACCGAGGCGCCCTTACCCATCTGGTAGGCCAGGCCCATGTCGTTGCATCCCGTCGCCGATCCGCCGTCGCACGCTTTGCGGAAGAGCGTCACGGCCTGCGCCGTATCCGCCGCCACACCCTGCCCCGATTGGACCATCACGCCCAGGTCGCTGCAGCTATCCATCTCGCCGCCGGTGCAGCCCTTGCGGAAATACTCCACCGCCTGTGCCGGATCGGCGGTCACGCCCTTGCCGCCCAGGGACATCCGGCCAAGATTCTCACAGCTCCTCATGAATCCGCCGTCGCAGGCCTTGGTGTAGAGAGCTTTCGCCTGCGCGGAATCCTGGGTCACGCCGGTCCCGAATTGATAGAGCGCGCCCAAACCATTGCATCCCGCCATCTCATCGCCGTCGCACGCTTTCGTGAAGAGCGTCTTCGCCTGCGCATTGTCCTGCGTCACGCCGTGGCCTTCGAGATACATCCTGCCCAGTCCGAAGCAGCCGCGCAGGTTGCCTTGCGCGCACGCGTCCTCAAAAAGCCGCACCGCGCTCTCTAAATCGGGCTCAATGGCCTCGCCTGTCTGGTAGATGTTGCCCAGCAGAACGCATGCGTCGCTGAGCTTCGCATCGCAGGCCCGCTGCGCCAGCTTCGAGGCTTGCGGATAATCCGTTCCGCCGCCCAACCCCGTGCGAAAACTCCGCGCCGCCTCGTCGCATCCCCAACCGTCGCCGCCGTCGCACAACTTCAGCGCCGCGCTGCGCGCCGCGGGAAAATTCTTCCGCGGATCGTCATCCTGCCAGTATTGATTTCCCTGCTTCTTCAGCTTGTCCAGCTCCAGACCCTCGTAGTTCGTCAGCATCACGTCTGGGTTCGAGCTATCAGCTTTGGCCGGCGTCGATCCCGCGCCCATGTGAATCACCAACTCGCCGCCCTCGTCGAGATCGAAGGAACCGAACAGCGGCGTCTGCTTCGATCCCGCCGCCACCGCAACTTCATGCTGCGCATAGGCGCCCAATTGGCTCGAGGTCACAAAGCCCTCGCCGAAGTTGTCCGCTTTGCCTGAAGTGAGTCCCTGGATCATCAGCCCGGTAAACAGCGAGTGATCCGGCAACGGTCCGCTGTCGGCGGCAAGCTGGTCGCCTTGCGCGCTGGCAATCACCTTGCGGCTCACCTTCACCAGCATGTCCTTCTGGAATCGCGTATCGTCGCGACTCGTCGAAAATTTGCTGCCCAATGCCATTCCGCTGTGGCAGCTGTCCAGAACCACCAGGATGTGCGCGGCCGGCAGCGAGCTGATCGTTCGCAGCAATTCTTCGACGTTCAGATAGTCGCTCCAGTGCTCGTTCGTCCCGGACGCGCGCGCGTCCACCGGCACAATGAATCCCACTGACCGCGTCTGATCCCCAATCTTGTCGCTGCGTGTGGTGCCGTGGCCGGCGAAAAAGATCACCAGCGAATCCTCCGGTTTCAGCCGGTTGCGCAAGTCGTCGTCGATCAGCGAAATAATCGCCTCGCGCGTGGCCTGCTTCTCGGTCAGCGGTTCCACGGCGTATTCAAAGCCAAATTTACTGGTCAGCAGCTTGGCAAATCCGGTCGCATCGCTTACCGCCGTGCTCAGGATGGGCCAGTTTTCGTAGTGATCGATGCCGATCGCCACCACATATTGGTGGCCGCTCTTCACCGTCGGCTCATCGGCCGCGGGTTGAAAGCCGCGTTGCGCGCCGCCCGCCTGCTGCGCTTGCATCGTGGTTGCGGTGGCGGCCAACAAGACAATGCCTGCCACTTTCCAGCGAATCGACATAAGGGAATCCTTGAATCGAAATGGCCGGGGGACGAAGATGAATGCGCGTTATCCAGTATTGACGTTCATTTTAGCGCTTGATGTGCTCATTCTTCGAGCACAATCTCCCTCCAAGCCCACTCCCTCGCCGCGTTCCCCGCGCCGCCCCGCTACCTGTCTGATTGCAGAAACCCGCATCAAAAAACGCTCTGTCATCCTGGGCGAAGTTTGGCCCGCACCCGGGCCAAACGGAGTCGAAGGGCCTGCATCTCGGGACGTCAACTTATATGACAAGCCTCTGGGACACTACAAAACGCGCGCCCCGCATCCTCCTCCCGAGGTTCCGCACGCCGGAACCCGGTCTCTCGCGCATTTGCATGGAGGGCTGAAATCCATTTATCTTGAATCATCAATCCGTTTCTTGGAAGGCGGTCGCAACCGGCCTACGCAAGCGGGCGCGAAGCCATTTTTTTGAGCAAGTGCTTTGCCGCCAATCAGGCTGGATGATCGCGGCATGCATCTCCTTTTGAAGGTGCGCGCGGCAGAGAGGTGTTTCGATGGCGCAAAATCAAGATCTCTACGATGCAATCTTGAACGGCAATGCCAAAAAGGCGTACGCCGCCACAGAAGCGGCCATCGCCGCAGGCGTTGAGCCCATGGCTCTCATTCAGGAGTCCATGGTTCCGGCCATGGATGAGGTGGGCCGCCTCTTCGAGTGCGAAGAGTATTTTGTTCCCGAGCTCCTGCTTGCAGGCCGCGCCATGAAGGGTGCTATGGAACTGCTCAAGCCGTTGCTCACTGCCTCTGGTCAGAAGATGGCGGTCCGCGTCGTCATCGGCACCGTCAAAGGCGACCTGCACGACATCGGCAAGAACATCGTCGCCTCCATGCTTGAGGGCAGCGGATTCGAAGTCATTGACCTCGGCACCGACGTCTCGCCGGAAAACTTTGTCGCCGCCGTCGAACAGCGCAAGCCGCATGTCGTCTGCATGTCGGCGCTGCTCACCGTCACCATGCCGGCCATGAAGCTCACCATCGACGCGCTCCAGACCGCAGGCCTCCGCACGCAGGTCAAGGTGCTGATCGGCGGCGCGCCCGTCACATCGCAATACGCGAAAGAGATCGGCGCAGATGGCTACAGCGAGAACGCGAACGGCGCGGTTGGGCTCGTCAAAAACCTGTTGGCCGAGGCCTGATCATGATTGTTGAGGCCGCTCGCAGGTTCACCTCTCTCGCCATTCCCAGCCAGGACCAGCTTGTCTTCGGCGTCTGCCCCCATCCGCTCGCCTGCGGTCTTGGCCTCACGCTCGGCGCCGGCCAGGTCTTTCCTGAAGTCAACTTCACTCTGCCGCCGATGTCCATCACCAGCGAGACCTGGTCCGACGTCACTGCGCACTACGAAGAAATGGCCGCGCAGATTCTGCGCCGCGCCGTCGCGCTTGCCGTGCCCGGCATCGTGCTCGAATTCGAGTTGCTGCCCGCCATGACCGATAAGCCCGAGTGGGGCGCGGAAATCACCGCCGTTCTCAAGCGCCATCTCCGCGCTGCACACGAAAAACACCATCTCCCTTGCGCACTTCGCGTCACGCCCACCGACATTCGCGACCAGCAGAAGCCGCCTCTGCTCCGCACCGGCGAGCCCTGGCAGCGCCTTCGCCGCTCGCTCGAACTTTGTGCCGAAGCCGGCGCCGACATTCTCTCCATCGAATCCGTCGGCAGCAAGGAAGTCCACGACCAGGCTCTCATGTTCGGCGATTTTCCCGGCATCGTGTTCGCGCTCGGCGTGCTCGCTCCGCGCGACATGGCCTGGCTCTGGAGCGAGATCGTCTCCATCTGTGCCGCGCATCCCGGCGTCGTTCCCGGCGCCGACTCCGCCTGCGGATTCGCCAACACCGCCATGCAACTCGCGCACCAAAAAATGCTGCCTGAAGTGCTCGCCGCCGTGGTCCGCGCCATGAGCGCCGTGCGCAGCCTTGCCGCCTTCGAGCAGGGCGCGCTTGGCCCCTCCAAAGACTGTGCCTATGAGGGTCCGGTGATGAAGGCCATCACCGGACAGCCCATCTCCATGGAAGGTAAGTCGGCCGCCTGCGCGCACTTCAGCCCGCTGGGCAACATCGCCGCTGCCATGTGCGACCTGTGGAGCAACGAGTCGGTGCAGAACGTGCGCCTCCTTTCCGGCAACGCGCCGGAGGCCTTCACAGAAATCCTCGCCTACGATTGCCGCCTCATGAATGCTGCAACTGCAGCAGGCGGCGCGCTCGCACTGCGCGAGTGGATGACCGCATCCGACGAGTGGCTCAGCCCGCAAGCCGCCGTGCTCTCGCCCGCTGCCACTCTCCGCATCGCCTCCGCCATCGTTGCTGAAGAAACGCCCTACCGGCAGACCATCGCCGCCGGCCGCGCCGCTGTCGGTGTCCTCAATGACGGCGTCGCCCAGGAAAAGCTCCATCTCTCGCGCAAGGAACAGCAGTGGTTCACCCGCATCGAGTCCGGGCTCGACGAACTGCCCGCCGAAGAAGCCGTGCTCATCGCCGCGCTCGAGGAACAGTACGGCAGCTTGTACGACAAGGCCAGCTATGGGTTGTAGTCCACACCGAGTTTGTGTCTTCAGTTGGTCGACAAAGTTTTCCCTGGCACGATCAAGCTAAGAGCCGATAGCTGAAAGCTGCTTTTATGCATCTCAAACTCATCTACTGCCAGGTCTTCACGCGCGAAATGGAGCACGTGCTCTCCCGCTCCGCTCACACCGTCGATGTCGAATCCATTCCCATGGGCCTGCACTCGCTTGGTGTCGAAATGCGCCCCCACCTCCAAGACCGAATTGACGCCGCCGACCCGGCCGGCTACGACGCCATCCTTCTCGGCTACGCACTCTGCGGCCGCGGCACCGAGGGTCTCCGCGCCGGCCGCACGCAACTGGTTCTTCCCCGCGCTCACGACTGCATCGGCGTCCTGATGGGCAGCCGCCATCGCTATGCCTCTTACTTTCAGGACCATCCCGGCGTCTACTATCGCTCGCCCGGTTGGGTCGAATTTCAAACTCCCGATCTCAAACTCGAGCCTGCCTTCCCCTCGCAAAAAAGTCCCATGGGCGAGCAAACCACGCTCGAAGAATTCATCGCCAAATACGGCGAAGACAACGGCCGCTTTCTCTACGAGCAGTTCTCCTCCTTCCGCCGTCACTACTCCGGCCTCACCTATATCTCCACGGGCATCGCATCGGACGAAGTCTGCCGCACCCGCGCGCGCGCCGAAGCCGAAAAAGAAGGCTGGGCCTTTGAAGAGGTTCAGGGCTCGCTCACTCTTCTCGAACGCCTCGTCAACGGCCCCTGGGATGCCCCCGATTTTCTTGTCGTTGCGCCGGGCGCGCAAATCCGCGCCACGCTCGACGACGGCATCGTGGAATCCCTATGACTCTCGATCCATCCTCATCGGCGCCTTCATCTTCAGACCCCTCCTCGTCAGATAATGTCCGCATCCGTCTCGAGCCGCTCTCCGTCGAACTCGAACTCCCGCGCGGCGGTTCGCTCGTCCCCGGCCTCGCCGCCCACGGCGTCGAATTCCCCTGCGGCGGCATGGGAGAGTGCAGCGGCTGCCAAGTGCGCGTGCTCTCGGGCTCGCTGCCCGTCACCGAGGCCGACGTCGCGACCTTGACTCCCGATCAACTCGGCCTAGGTTGGCGTCTCGCCTGCCAGGCCCGCGCAAATGAACCGCTCGTCCTCGAGTGCGGCCAGTGGCATATGCAAATCCTCGCGGACACGACTACCCCGAGCAAATCCGCCCCGTGCCGCATCCTTTCCGAATCCGCGACAGAGGATTCGGAAAGGGTGGGAGACCAATCAGCATCGTCATCTCGCAGCCTTGCCATCGCCATCGATCTCGGGACCACCACCATCGCCGCACAACTCATCGATGCGGCATCGGGCGATGTGCTCGGCGTCGAAACCATGCTCAATCCCCAGGCCGCCTTCGGCTCCGACGTGATGAGTCGCATCCGCGCCGCTCTCGATGACAACGATCTCATCACGCCCATCCGCCTTGCGCTCGGCCAGCTCGTCGCGCGCCTCACCCGCGACTGCGCATCGCAAGTCACTGAAGTCCTGCTCGTCGGCAACACCGTCATGCACCACTTGTTTTGCGGTCTCGACGTCGAGCCGCTCGCGCACGTCCCCTTCCAGTCGCCGCATCTCGCTGAGCAGCGCTTCACGCCGCGTGAGCTCGCCTGGGACCTCAACTCCAATTGCGTCATCCGTTTCGCTCGTTGCATCGGTGGTTTCGTCGGTTCCGACATCCTTGCTGGCATCGTCGCTGCGGGCATTGGCAATGGCTCCGACCTCACCGCACTCGTCGATCTCGGCACAAACGGCGAAATCGCCATCGGCAGTCGTCACGGCATCGTCTGCGCTTCCACCGCCGCAGGTCCCGCATTCGAGGCCGGCTCTATTCGCATGGGCATGCGCGCCGTGACAGGGGCTATCGCCTACGTTTCACTCGAGAATGGCGCGCTGCGCGCTACCGTCATCGGCGACGTCGCTCCGCGCGGAATCTGCGGCAGCGGCCTCGTTGACGCCGTCGCTGCGGGCCTGCGGTCAGGTTCCATTCTGTCGAACGGCCGCATTGCCAATGGCTCAAAGATTTTTCCCATCGCGCCGCCCGTCGTTCTCTACCAATCCGACCTTCGCGAACTGCAACTCGCCAAGGGCGCTATAGCCGCAGGTTTCCGACTCCTCCTCAAGCGCCTCGGCGCACAGGTGAGCTCGCTCCACGCCATCCATCTCGCCGGCGCCTTCGGCAACTACGCGCAAATCGAGAGCGCCCTCCGCATTGGCCTCCTCGAAGCGCCGCACTCTGTCATCCACGCCGCCGGCAACACCGCCCTCCGCGGCGCAAAAATGCTCCTACTCGCGCGGGAAGAACCTCCGCTCCCCCACATCGAACACGTGAGCCTCGCAGCCGACCCCGCCTTTCAGGGCGAGTTCGCCAGCTGCATGACCTTCCCCGGACCTTCGTAGCGCCGGTCTCCAGGCCCGCACTTCACGCGCTCCCACCCCCGTGCAACCACCCCGCATTGCCTGTTATCGTTTACCTTTATTGCTCCAGGAGAACGCACGTCCCATGCCTCACCCACAAATCAAATTCGGCACCGACGGTTGGCGCGGCGTCATCGCGGACGACTTCACCTTCGCCAACGTGCGCACCGCCGCCGAGGCCATCGCCGCCTACATTCACGCCCAGGAAGATCCGAAAAAAAGCCTATGCATCGCCTATGACACGCGCTTCGGATCGAAAGCATTTGCAAGTGCCTGCGCGGAAGTCGTCGCGGCCACCGGCATTCCCGTCCAGCTGGCTAACGCCGTCACGCCGACACCGGCGCTCAGTTTTGGCGTACGCGAGCGCGGCGCTGCCGGCGGCATCATGATCACCTCGTCGCACAACCCGGCGCAGTGGAACGGCGTCAAGTACAAGGGCTGGTACGGCGGCTCGGGCAAGCCCAGCATGATCACGGCCATCGAGTCGTATCTCGGCCAGCCCGTCCTGCGCACGTCGCAACCCGCGCCCATTACCGAAGTCGACTTCCTGCCTCCCTACCTCAAAGCCATTGAGGACTTCGCCGATCTCGACCTCATCGCTCGCTCCAACATGAGATTCTGCATCGACTCCATGTATGGCGCCGGCGGCACGATTCTGTCGGACATTTTCAATCGCATCGGCGTTGCCAACGTTCCCATCCGCTCTAATCCCGACCCGCTTTTTCCCGGCATCAACCCCGAGCCCATCGAACCCAACATTCGCGCGCTCGGCGAAGCCACCGTCGCCAACCACTGCCAGGCCGGCCTCTGCACCGACGGCGACGCCGACCGCATCGGAGCAACCGATGAAAACGGCAACTTCGTTGACCCGCACAAAATCTACTCCGTGCTCCTCAGCTGGGTTTTGAAGTACAAGGGCTGGCCCGGCGCCGTCACGCGCGCCTTCAACACCACCAAAATGCTCGACCGCATCGCGAAAAAATACAACCGCGAGCTCATCGAGCACGGCATCGGTTTCAAATATGTAGTCGACCTCATGCTCGAGCGCGAAATCGTCATGGGTGGTGAAGAATCCGGCGGCATCGGCTTCCAGCGCCATCTGCCCGAGCGCGACGGCCTTCTCAATTGCCTCTTGCTCGCCAACGTCATGGCTCAGGAAGGCAAGACCCTCGGCCAACTCGTAGCCGACTTGCAGGCCGAGTACGGCGAACATCAATACGGCCGCATCGATCTCCAAATCTCCGACGACGTCAAGAACGCCGCCATCGCCTGCGCCCGCGCGCTACCCGTCGGCGACGCCACCTTCGCTGGCATGCCCATCCTGCGCCAGGAGAATCTCGATGGAGTAAAGTTCTATCTGGATAATCCGGAAGCCAAGACCAAACCGAACGCCGCTGAAACCTGGCTGCTGCTCCGCGCCAGCGGCACCGAGCCGCTAATGCGCATCTACACTGAATCGTGCTCCAAAGAATCCGTCGCCAAGCTTCTCGAATCCGCGCGAAGTTTCGCGCTGGGCGCGTGAAGCCGCACCAAGAATACTGATCTGTGATCTTGATATTGATCTGTCATCCTGAGCGCATGCCGTCCGCCGCGGCGGACGGCCGAAGTCGAAGGACCTGCGGTTGTCTCTCGCGAACTCAGTGCAGCGCGAACCGCACCCCGGCACGGAAAAGCCAATAGCTAGTAGCTAGAAGCTAGCGGCTGTCTTTCACTTCGGCTGCGACAGCACCTGCATCCCCGGATGCAGCGGCAATCCCGTCGGCTTGTACTCGTAGGTGTCGCCGGTCTCCGCGCGCAGCGCCGCCAGCCGTTCCTTTAGGTGCGCCGTCAGCTCTTCGTATCCAGGTTTGCCGTAGAGATTGTGCGCCTCATCGGGATCCGCCGCGAGATCGTAGACCTCAAACTCCTCCGGCTCCAGAAAGAAATCGATCAGCTTGTACCGCTTCGTCCGCACGCCGCGGCACGGCCGCACATTTTCAAATCCCGGATACTCGTAATACTCGTAGAGCCAGTCCTCGCGCCACTTCACATCTGTCTCTCCTTCGGCCAGCGGCATCATGCTCTTGCCCTGCATCTCCGCTTGCGTCGGCAGCCCCGCAACCTCCAGCAGTGTCGGCGCCATGTCAAGATTCAGCACCATCTCGTCGGAAGTCGCTCCCGCCTTCACGCGCCCCGGCCAGCGCACCATCATCGGCACGCGAATAGACGGCTCATACATCACGCGCTTGTCATACAAATGATGCTCGCCCAGCAGGAATCCGTGGTCCGAACTCAGCACTATCGCCGTGCTATCCAGCAGCTTCTGCCGCTCCAGCTCCTGCAGCACCGCGCCCACGTTGCGATCGTTATCCTCCACGCCCGCGTAGTGATCCTTCACCAGCTCCTCGAGCGATCGTGGATCGTCAGTGAACACCTCCGACCATCCAATTTTGTCGTCCGCATCGGCCACGGCGCGAGGCTTGTCGGCGTAGCCCGTCTGGTCCTCGTCGAAAGTCTTGGGTTTGGAAATCGCCACGCCGTTGAAATCGTTCACCAGATCCTTCGGCCGGTAGAACGGCGCATGCGGCGCATAGAACCACAAAAACATGCAGAATGGCTTCTCGCGTTTTTGTTTGAGCCACTCCACAGCCTTCTGCGTCAGCAGCGTGTCCACATATTCGCCTTCGTAGAGCGTCTCCGGCCCGTACTTGCCCTTCACACCCTCGGTAATGCGCGGCCGGTAGTAATCCGCCTGGCCCACAAACCCAAAGTAGTAGTCCCAGTAGTGATCCATCAGCGCGCCGGCAATGTGCGACTTGCCCAGAAACGCCGTCTCGTACCCGGCCTTCTGCAGCAGGTCCGACACCAGCGGAAACCGCGCCGGCACCGTGCCCTCCACATTCGACACCGCGCCCGTGCTGTGCGAGTAGAGCCCCGTCAGCATCGTGGCCCGCGACGGCAGGCACAGCGCATTCACTACGAACCCGTTGTGAAAAGTGCAGCCCTCCGTGGCGATCCGGTCCATGTTCGGCGTGTGCAGAATCCGGTTGCCCGCCGACGAAAACTCATCGGCCCGCAGCCCCTCGCCCACAATGCACAGGATGTTCGGCCGCTCGCTGTGCGCATCGGTGCCACGCGCAAATGCTTCGAGAGCGCTCAGGTTCACCACCGTCGCGCCCATCGTTGCGCCCAACGCCTTCAACACCGTTCGCCGGCTTTTCATGCCTTCCTCGCTTGTTCTTTCCCGGACCAGTCCCGCTTATGCTTGCGACGCGCATCGCCCTACGAAATCACCGCTACCTTCGCCCGCTTGCCAAGCCGCACCGTCAACCGCGCCGGCAACGCGCCCACCGAAATCAGCAAACTCTCCACCACGTCGCCATCCACGCGCACCGCCTTCTCGGCAATCTTGCGGTTCGCCTCTGTGCCGCTCGCGGCCAGGCCCATCGCAACCAGCAGCTTCGGCAGCCGGACTTTTCCGTCTCCGCCACTGACATCGGCAAAAGCGACAGAAACCTCCTCTAGATCCTCGGCCGTCTCACCAGCCTGAAACATCCGCGCCCAATTCTCATCCGCGCTCTTTGCCGCCGCCTCGCCGTGGAACCCCGCCACAATCGTCCGCGCCAGTTCTTTCTTGGTCTCCATCGGATGCAACTTTCCCGCCGCGACCTCTGCCCGCATGACCTCAATTTCGCTCTGTCTCAGATCCGTAAGCAGCACCCAGTACTTCCACATCAGTTCGTCGCTGATGCTCATCAACTTCCCATACATCTCGCTCGCCGGCTCGTTGATGCCGATCGCATTCCCCAGCGACTTCGACATCTTCTGCACGCCGTCCAGCCCCTCCAGAATCGGCGTCATCAGCACGATCTGCGGCTTCTGTCCGTACTGGCGCTGCAGTTCGCGCCCGCACAAGAGATTAAATTTCTGATCCGTGCCGCCCAGTTCCACGTCGCACTCCAAACACACGGAGTCGTACCCCTGCATCACCGGGTACAGCAGCTCGCGCAAACTGATCGGCTGCTCGGCCTGGAAACGCTTCGAGAAATCGTCGCGCTCCAGCATTTGCGAGACCGTAAAGTGCGCCGTCAGCCGCACCGTATCTTCATACCCCAGCTTGCCCAGCCACTCGCTGTTGTAGCGCACCTCGGTTGTCTTTTCATCGAGAATGCGGAACACCTGCTCCTTGTAGGTCTCGGCGTTCCTGTCGATCTCCGCGCGCGTCAACGGTTTCCGCGTCACGTTGCGGCCGGTTGGATCACCAATGAGCGACGTAAAATCGCCCACCAGAAAAATCACCGTGTGCCCTAGCTGCTGGAAGTGCCGCAGCTTGCGCATCAGCACCGTGTGTCCCAGGTGCAGGTCCGGCGCCGTCGGGTCGAACCCCGCCTTAACCCGCAGCGGCCGTCCCGTCTTGCGGCTCTCTTCCAGGCGCTCCCGCAAATCACTCACGCGGATAATCTCCGCCGCGCCCTTCTCCAGCAAATCCATTTGCTCGTCAACAGGTTTGAACGTGCTCATCTTGTGTTCCAGTATAAATTCCATTGCATGGAGCAGCCGCCCTAACGCTATACTCACAGCCATGAAGCCTGTCCGCCGTTACTTCATCGATTCACATCCCAAGATGTTTATTAACACGCAGATTCTTTGGATCGTTGTCGGAACCGGAATTCTCGATAAATGGCTTCCACGTGTCGCGAGCAGTTGGAAGGCGGGAGAAACCTACAATCTGCCACAGGGCATCGCCTATATCGTTATAGGCGCCGTGGTCGTAGTGGCCAACTTCATTTTGGTCAACTCAGGGGTTAACCGGCTGGTATAGAAGATCCCCTCCGATCCTGAGCCGGGCAAAATCGAGCGCCGTTAGTTGTCTCCGTCGATCGCGCTATAATCAACTCATGTACTACCCTCTCCATCCCGCCTTCGACCTCGCCCGCATCGCAGCGGCGGCCGCGGCTGCGGCGGCTCCGGCCGCCTAGACTCCGCTTCACCTCATCCAAAAACAGTTTTCAGTGATCAGTTGTCAGTTCGCGTCTGTCCACTGTTCACTCGTTCACTCATTCACTTTTTCACTCGTGCCGCGTTCTATCGCTTGCCCGCTAGCCCCACTAACAGGGCTAACGCCGCTGCCTTTACACTGGAGTCACCATGGAAGAGTTCTCTCGCATTCAGCGCTTGCCCGCCTACGTCTTCAACATCACCGGCGAGATGAAGACCGCCGCCCGCCGCCGCGGCGAAGACATCATCGACTTCGGCATGGGCAACCCCGATGGCGCTACGCCCGCCCATATCGTCGACAAGCTTGTTGAAGCGGCCCGCAAGCCGCCCACGCATCGCTACTCTGTCTCGCGCGGACTGCCCCGCCTGCGCAAGGCCATCTGCAACTGGTACCAGACGCGCTACGGCGTTGAGCTCGATCCCGAATCCGAGGCCATCGTCACCATTGGCTCCAAGGAAGGCATCGCGCACCTCTGTCTCGCCATTCTCGATTCGCGCGACACTGTGCTCGTGCCCAATCCCTCTTACCCCATCCATATATACGGTCCCGTCATTGCCGGCGCGCACATCGTCAGCGTTCCCGTTCACGACCAGGAAAGTTTCCTTGAGCAGCTTGAAGATCTCATCCCGCGCATGACGCCGCGCCCCAAGGCGCTGATCGTCAACTTCCCCTCCAACCCCACCACCGAATGCGTGGAAGTGCCGTTCCTCGAGCGCCTGGTCGCACTGGCTCGCGAGCACGGCTTCTATCTCATTCAGGATCTGGCCTACGCCGACATCGCCTTCGACGGCTACAAGCCGCCCAGCGTCATGCAGGTTCCTGGTGCAAAAGAAGTTGCGGTCGAGTTCTTCACGCTGTCGAAGAGCTACAACATGCCCGGCTGGCGCGTCGGCTTCATGGTCGGCAATCAGAAACTCGTCAACGCGCTGGCGCGGCTCAAAAGCTACTTCGACTACGGCACCTTCACGCCCATCCAGGTCGCGGCCATCGCTGCATTGGAGGGGCCGCAGGAATGCGTCGCCCAGATCTGCGATAACTACCGCCGCCGCCGCGACGTGCTTGTCGAAGGCCTCAACAAGGCCGGATGGCAAGTGGCTTCGCCCAAGGCGACCATGTTCGTATGGGCCAGAATTCCCGAGGCTTACCGTGAGCTCGGGTCGCTCGAGTTCTCCAAGCTCCTGCTCAACGAGGCCAAGGTGGCCGTGTCTCCGGGCATCGGCTTCGGCGAACACGGAGACCACCACGTCCGCTTCGCCCTCATTGAAAACGAGGAGCGGACACGGCAGGCGCTGCGGGGGATCAGGCAGATGCTGGCGAAACCTTTGGCCGTTGCCAGCGGTCAGTGAGCGGTGCGAGGTGCGAGTGTGAGTGCGAGTGTGACTGACGGTCGTCGCTCGGGATGAAATGCGTTTTTCTTTTTCTCTGGGGCGCAGACGGGCAAGTCCCATGGAATCACGGCAAATGTTCGTTTATGAGGTGCGTTTACCCGGCCAAATGTTCGCTTGTGTGGTACAGCGCGCCCCGGGAATGTTCGCTTGGGTGGTTACGATTCTTTGAGACAAATTAACGAGAATTGGGCATTTGAAGGGTGAGTGTAACCAAAGAATTTCCCGAATAAGCGCCGCAGTTGGCAGAGAATTTCCCAAAAGAGCATCAAGATGGGCTCCGGAACGTGTTTTTTGCGCGGTTTTTCGCGTGTTTTGCATGCCAGAAAGCGTTTTCTGGTGTCGGAAAAGAACACGAACTGAGGGGGTGCGGGACCGGGAGACCGTGGGTGGTTTGTGGCCTGTGAGGGCGTTTTTTTGCGGTGCAAACCCCGAATTTTGCCTCTCAACTTAGTACGCCAGCGCCACCGCGTCGCAGCGCATCTCGCTGCCCGCCGCGTACACGCGACGGCCGCCCTGAATGCGGACTTCAATGCCCTCGTAGCGACCGAAGCCGCCGTCGCTCGGCCCCATCTTCCAGCCGAGATTGGCGAGCGCCCCGCGCGTCGCCGCCGGAATGCCCGCTTCGAGTCGCAGCAATCCGATTGGGCCACTCGCGTCCGCGCGGTCTTCGCCCATCGACTGCGATGAGCCCTCGTGGTGCCAGCGCGGGCTGTCGGCCGCGGCCTGCACGTCCAGCCCATAATCCACGCGGTTCAGAATGATCTGCGTCTGGCCCTGCGGCTGCATGTCGCCGCCCATCACGCCAAACGAGAGCCACGGCTTGCCATCCTTCGCGGCAAAGCCGGGAATGATGGTCTGGAACGGACGCTTGCCCGGCGCATAAATATTAGGATGACCATCCCGCAATGAGAACAATTGCCCGCGGTCCTGAAACATGAAGCCGAGTCCATCGGCTACCAATCCGGAACCCATGCCGCGAAAATTCGATTGAATAATCGAAACCATCATGCCGTCCTTGTCGGCTGTGGTGAAGTACGTGGTGTCGCCGTGGCTCGGCGCCTCGCCCGGATGCACGGGCGTGAGAATCTTATCCAACCGGATGAGCTTGGCGCGCTCCGCGGCGTACTCCTTCGAGTTGAGCCAGGCAATGGGAATATTCGCAAAGTGCGGATCGGCATAATATCGCGCGCGATCCTCGTAAGCCAGCCGCTTGGCCTCAATCTGCACCTGCAACGACTGCGGCGATTGAAATCCGTAGCCGCGCATATCGAAATTTTCAATCAGGTTCAGCATCTGCAGGGTCGCCAGGCCCTGCGTGTTGGCCGGCATGCCGTACACCTCGACGCCGCGATACGTTGTCACCAGCGGCTCTACCCACTCGGCGCGGTGTTCGTGCAGATCCTCGGCTGACAACCACCCTCCGATACGTCTGAAGTACGCGTCGATGGTTTGGGCAATCGGGCCGTTGTAGAAAGCGTCGCGACCGCCTTCGGCAATCATGCGATAGGTGCGCGCGAGATCCGGATTGCGCCGGACATCGTATTCGTTGGGCGCTACGCCGCCCGGCGTGTAGGTCTTCACCGCATTGGCGGTTTCTTCCACGCCCGAGTCCGGCTTGAGAAACGCCGCCATGTTGAGCTTGATGTAATGGCCGATGATCTGTGGCGTAGGATCGCCGTCTTCGCAGGCAGTGATCGCGGGCTCGAATAGTTCCGCCCACTGGAGCTTGCCGTAACGCTGGTGCAGCGTCCACCAGCCGTCGAGTGCGCCCGGCGTGGAGACTGTGACGGCGCCCAGCGGGGGAAGATGACCGTCGACGGCATGTGCCCGCGCGGTTGCCAGCGTGAGCGCTTTGGGAGAGCGGCCGGAGCTGGCCATGCCCATCAGCTTTCCGGCCTTCGGATCCCAGACGAACGCAAAACAGTCGCCGCCCAGGCCGGAGCTTACCGGTTCCACAAATCCCAGCACGGCGTTGGCCGCAACGGCCGCGTCGACCGCAGAGCCCCCGCGCTTCAGCATCGCGATGGCGGTCTGCGTGGCCAGCGGATGCGCCGTCCCCGCGGCGCCGTTCAGGCCCAGTGCGGGCGAGCGCGTGGAAAAACTCGCGCCCGCGGGGCGGTCGCCGGCGTGCACGTCTGGCCGGATGAAACGCTCCGCGGCGGCGGGTTGAAACTTGGGAAGCTCAGGAGTTGCGGTTGAGCCGGTCTGGCCCAGGGCTGCGGCTTCGCTTTGCAGACTGACGGCTGAAGCTGCGGCAGCCAGAGGAAGGGTTTGAATAAAAGTGCGGCGGCGCATGGCGATTTCCTTTTTCTTAGTAACTGTCTCACAACCGATTTTGATTTGCCGCGGAACTCCTCCCTCAGGGGCTAAAGCCCGCGGTTCGTCGATTGGCATTTGCGGCACGACTGAAGTCGTGCCCTTTCAAGACAGCGTCGTCCCTACGGGACTGGGGGTCGAGTTGATGCTGCTCTCCCCACGCTAAAGCGCGGGGCTAACAAGCATTGCGCCTACGGCGCTCTTGGAATGGCTAGACAGCTTCTAATGTAAATGGGCGTGCGCTGCCTTGCATTCGCAAGGCAACGCACGCCCGTGTTGTGAAACCACAATCAGAAGACGAACTTCCCACTGATCTGGAGCTGCCGCGACGATCCACCATCGCTGATGGGGAAGCGGGTTCCGGTGATTTGGCCAAAGGTCGAGGACTGTACGTTGCCTGACGGCTGGCCAAAGTTGGGATGGTTGAGGATGTCGAAGGCATCGACGCGCAGGTTAAAGCTGAGGCTTTCGAGGATTTTGGTGTCTTTCTCGCCAGACATGTCGAGATCCGCGTAGCCGGGCCCGGTAAAGGCATTGCGCTGCATGGTGCCCAGAGCGGTGTAAACGGTGGGTGAGGTGGCGGCGGTGGCGCTGGCTTGCGTGCCCTGAACCTCAAGAGCGCAGGCCGGGGTGACATTGGTGATGTCGCAGACTGTATCGCCGTAGCCCAGGCCGGTGCTCTGAAATAGGGTGACGTTGGCGTTTCCAGGCAATTGCTGTTTGGAACGGACTATGGGTCCAAGCTGCGTCGGACGCGGCAGGCCGGTGACGCCGTTGAAGCTAGAGCTGCCGGCGGTGATGTTGACGGGATTGCCGGTCTGGTACTGGAAGATGCTCGAGAGCTGGTAGCCCGAAACCAGACGGTTGCCGTGGAAGGGCAGGTTGTAGACTGCGGTTCCGGCGAAGTGGAGGCGCACGTCGAAGTCCGACAGGCCATAGTTTTCATGGGGGTTGGTGCTGTCGGGAAGAGTCAGGCCGCCCTGCGATCCGAGTGAGTTGAGGTCCATTGACTTGGTCCACTCGAAGTTGGTGGTGAAATCGAGGCCATTGCTCATGTTCTTGCCCAGCACCGCCCACAGGGCGTTGTAGTTGGAGAGGCTGTTGCTGGTCCGGTAACCGATGTTGGAGGCGATCGCCCCGCCCGGCCGGATGGGGCTGGTGGCCGCCAGTACGGTGAACGGATGCACCTGGGTAGCGCTGGTGGCGCCCGTCACCTGGTTGATGTTGGATTCGACTTCGAGATGGCGTCCCACCGATCCGTCGTAATAGATCTGGGCAACCATGCCCCAGGGCAGCGCCTGTTGCACGTTCAGGTTAAAGCTCTCAATGTACGCATTCTTGTAGTTGGGGTTGACGCCGTAGAGCGAGATGCCGGAAGCCGCTGCGTCGGCATATAGCGAAGACAGGGGAATGGCAGTGGAGTTATAGGAGACCGCGAGGCTGAAGGGAGGGTTGGACGCCATCCCCGTGACCACGCCGGCGACGGGCTGGTCCACCAGGTAGGCATAGCCGCCGCGCAGCACAGATTTGCCGGTACCGAAGACGTCCCACGCAAATCCCACCCGAGGCTCGTAGTTGTAATTCTGCTTGTAAGCGGAGTTGGCAGCGAGGCCGTTGGTTCCCACCTGGGTGAGGGTAAGGGTGGAGGGATTGAAGATGGTGAAGCGATTCGCTCCCTCCACCGGGGTTCCGTTCCACTCGAAGCGCAGGCCGTACTCGAGCGTGAACGTGGGAGTGAGCTTGAAGTTGTCCTGCACGAATCCTGCCGTGGAGTCGGCGTAGACGCGGCTGGAGACGATATTCGGCTGGATGCTGAAGATGGTGGCCTCGTCGGTCTGGAACAAGCTGGTCGGGGTTGTGGAAGTGGTAAAGGTGAGCGTGCCGATATTGCCGGCGAAGCTGGCCAACATGTAGCGGCGGAACTCGCCGCCCCACTTGATGGAATGCTTGCCCTTGAGCATCGACACCGTATCCGACAAGACGCCGGCAGTATCTGCGCGCCCTTGCGGGAAGCCCGAAGGACCGCCGAAGACCAGGCCGATATCGGAGAGAGTGGTCTGGGGCAGGCCGACATTGCCAGTGAGGCCGTCGCCGAGTCCCACGCTGGTGGGGTTGATGGTATTGGCGGGGACGAAGGCGATGTTAATGCGGTTGAATCCGAGACGCGCTTCATTCACGACGCTCTCGCTGAAGATATGAGTCTCGCTCAGGGTGCCGATCTGGCGGACGGCATGGCGATGGTCGCCCCAGCCGGGGATGGTGTCGCCCTGCAGTGCGGGCTCCGTGCGCGTGTCCTCCTGCAGCGCGTAAAAGCCATGCAGGTTGTCGTTCGGTCCGATCTTCTGCAGAATGTCCATCGTTCCCTGGTCGATCTGCACCGGTCCGGGCGTGAACGAAACGTAATTCGCCCCGCTGTTCGGTAGTGGGATGAGCGCGGCCAGCTTGGCGGCGATGGGCTCGGCGGAGGCATTGGCGGCGATGGCCGTTTGATTGGCCTGGCTGATCACTGTGCTGTTCTGCAGGATGCCCTGGTGCTGGCGCAGAGCCTCGTAGCTGGCGTAGAAGAAGGTGTGTTTCCTGAAAATCGGCCCGCCCATCGATCCGCCGAAGTTGTTGCGCTTCAGCGGAGCCTTATCGCCGGTATTGGCCACCAGCGGGAGGCCGGTAGCGACGTTGTAGGGGCGATTGAAGTACCAGCGCGCGTCCAGCGCCTCGTTGCGGAAGTAGTCGAATGCCTCGCCGTGGAACTTATCGGTGCCTGAGCGTGTGGCAACAGTCACGATGGAACCGTCGCTGCGGCCGTATTCCGCGCTGAAGGTGGAGTTGTCGATCTTGAACTCAGAGGTGGTGCTGATCGACGGCTGGAATGTGATCTGGTTCTGGCTGATGTCGTTCAGATTGATGCCGTTGATTTGGAAGTTAATCGAGTCCTCGCGGTTCCCGGCGGTCATGAAGGCGTTGGCGCCCAGGCCGCGGCTGGTCGCGACAAGGCTGCCCGCGGTGTCAGCCACCACGCTTCCGGGCGTGAGCACCGTGAGGTCCAGGAAATGCCGTCCGTTGAGCGGAAGGTCCTGCACTGAAGTATTGTCGATGACCTGACCGACGGTGATGGTCTGCGCCTCAATCTCCTGAACCGCGCTCTGCACCTGCACGGTCTCTCCGGCGGCGGCGACCGCGAGGTGCATGTTTACTGTCACCTCCCGGTCAACGTCCAATGTGACTTTGGACACGACATATGCGCTGAATCCGGTCGCGGAAGCCTCCACTTTGTAGTCGCCGGGCTGGAGCGATGGCACTACGTAAATGCCGTCCGAATCGGTCTTGACCACGCGGTCCAGACCAGTTTCCAGGCTATGCACGGTGACTTGTGCGTTGGGAACCACCGCGCCGCTGGGATCGGTAACGGTTCCGGAAAGGCTGGCGGTGGATTGCGCCCATGCTGCGAGCGCGCACGCCGCAAGAAGGGTTGAGTATACGAAAAATCGTGCGAACTTCATCCTGTCCTCCTCATAAGTTGAATCGGTTTATGTACACTTCATCCGTGCAGCTAGTCGACAACCACTGCATGCGGATACTGCTATCCGTTCAGTGAACGTTCTCTTTTGGAACGGCCGGCTTGCGTGGCGCCATCGCAGAGATGTTCGCTGTGGAATTGCTTTTGCGATGCAGTGCCGCTCGACAACCGACACGTATCCCCGTATCTGAACGCTGCGCTAGTGCGATACGCCGGGGAATGCTTCGTTCAGATTGTTCTTCTTCTGCTTTGGTAAGTCAGCGACCGAACTGGTGATTCGCATCCGGTCAAAAAAAGCGAGAGTTGAAAAACATGGCCTGCGCTGGGGCAGACTTGATCGTGCATGTCAGACCATCAGGAGCCAATTCGAGGAAGTATGCTCGTGCTGACCGGCACGCCGAAGGAGCACGCTAGATCGAAGTATAGGCAATGTCTATCATTCGCGCAAGAATTTTCGATTGGAGTTTATCGCGCATTTTTCTGCTCGCGATGGCTCTGGGCGCGGCTTTGCGAGAATTACGGTATAAGGAATATATAAGGTTTCCGCTGGGAGCGGGCGAGCGGTTCTGCCGCCCTGGTATCCCACCCCCAGAAGCGCACGGAATCGAATCCCTGCACCCAAATGCGCTCTTGCGAATCTATTTGTTTGTGCGCACAATCGTTTAACCGCCGAGAATTCGCGCGCGTGCTTGCGGCGGTAGCGTTGCAAAGTTCTTCCCCGGCCCGTCGACATCCAAAACGCTGTGAGATCTAAAACTCATTAAGGCCTCAGGAGACTACTGTTGTCCGCGATCGACTCCACGCTGCCCGCACCGCCCTCTGGCCCCGCAGCTGCGGGCGCGCGCAAACCGGCGGGCGCGGATTCCCGGCCGACGACCGTGGACAATCCGGACCTATCGATTCAGGCGCATTGGAAGCCCCGCGTCAATCCCTGGCTGATCGCGATGACGGTGGCGCTGGCGGCCTTCATGGAGGTGCTCGACACCTCCATCGCCAATGTGGCGCTGCCCCACATTGGCGGCTCGCTCGGCGCCAGCACGGATGAGGCTACGTGGGTCCTTACCAGTTATCTGGTCTCGAATGCCATCGTGCTGCCACTGGGCGGATGGGCCAGCTCCCTGATGGGCCGCCGCAACTTCTTCGTGTTTTGCATCAGCGGCTTTACCGTGGCAAGTTTCCTTTGCGGCGCGGCGCCGTCGCTGCCCCTGTTGCTTTGTTGCCGCGTGCTGCAGGGCATGTTCGGCGGTGGCATGCAGCCCATGGCGCAGGCCATCATGGCTGACTCATTTGAGCCGCACAAGCGCGGCCAGGCCTTCGCGCTTTACGGGCTGGTTGCCGTGCTCGCTCCCTCCATCGGTCCCACGGCGGGCGGCTGGATCACGGACAACTTCTCCTGGCGCTGGATCTTCTTCATCAATATTCCCGTCGGCATCCTGGCCTTCATTCTGGTGACGCGCCTGGTCGAAGATCCGCCGTGGATCAAGGCCGATCCCTCGCGCCTGCGCAACATGGACTACATGGGCCTGGCCTTCCTCACACTGGCCATGGGCGGCCTGCAGATCATGCTCGACAAGGGCGAAGAAGACGACTGGTTCTCCTCGCCGTTCATCTGCACCTTTGCTGTGCTGTTCGTGGTCGGCATTATCGGCCTCTTCGTCTGGGAGTGGAATAAGAAGGATCCGCTTATCAACCTGCGGCTCTTCCGCTTCAGAAACTTTGCCATCTGTTGCTTTCTTATGATGCTGGTGGGCGGCGTGCTCAACGCCAACACCGTGCTGCAACCGCAGTTCACGCAGCAACTGCTGGGTTGGACGGCAACCACGGCCGGCCTGGCGCTGACCGCGGGCGGCGTCACGCTGGTCTTCATGATGCCGCTCGCCGGCTTTGCCACGGGAAAAATCTCCGCGCGCTACCTGGCCGCCTTCGGTTTCATGATGCTAGTGATCACTTTCAGATACGCGGCCGACGTCACCAATTTGCAGATGAGCTTTGCTGAGGCGTCGTGGCTGCGCGTGGTGCAGATGTTCCCACTGCCGTTCTGTTTCATCTCCATTACCACTGCGGCCTACGTGGGCATGCCCAGGGAGCAGAGCAACCAGGTCGCCGGTCTCATCAACTTCGTGCGCAATATCGGCGGCTCGATTCTGATCGCCATCACCAATGCCCAGGTCACCAGCCGGTCCATGTGGCACGAGCAGCACCTGCAGCAGGCGATGACGCCAGGAAGCCCCGGCTACGATCAGCACGCGAAGGCGCTGGCCGGAGTTTTGGGTAATTCATTCGGCGCGGCCAATGCGAATCACATGGCGTTGGCGCAGATCTATCACCAGTTGACCCAGCAGGCGCAGACGCAGGGCTACCAGGATGTCTACATGGAACTCTCCTGGGCCTCGATTATCCTGATCGGGCTGGCCTTCATGCTCAGCAAGAACCGTCCCGGCAGCGGCGCCGGCGCGGGCGCCGTCCACTAGTGTGGCGTCCCAGAAGTTCGTGGTATAAGCCTAGGCCCCGAAATGCAAGTCCTTCGACTCCGTTTGCCGCCCAACCACCCCACGGACGAAGACCTGTCCGTGGGGGCCCCGGTTACGCGGCAAACTTCGCTCAGGATGATCGCATTATCTATATTGCGGACTTTGGGGACGGGGCACCAGGAGACTTGAGCGCCGCGACCACTCCGCTAGTCCCAGTTGCATTCGGCTGCCGCGCCGGAGGCCTTCGTTTCCGGCCAGGTTCGCCTATGTGCTGGTTCCCATAGCCGTTTCCGGCAAAACCGCCTATAATTCCACCCAGATTTCACTCAACAGAAAAATGCCCGTTTCTGCTGACATCTGCTGAGGAGGGTGTGATGTTGAAGTCGTCTTTGTTCTTTTTAGCGGCGGCCCTTTTGGTCATCGTGTGCCTGCCGATCGCAGGCCGCAATCCGCAGGCCGCCTCCGCGGCGCCCGCGCAAGCTACTGCGCCCGTGCCCACGCCCTCTGGCAAGAATCCCGTCAAGCCAACGGCAGAATCCCAGGCCCACGCCAAAATGCTCTATGCCAGAGACTGCGCTCTTTGCCACGGCGATACGGGCAACGGAAAGAACGACATGGGCTTCACGATGGATGACTGGACCAACCCCAATACGCTTGCCAACAAGCTTGACAGCGATCTGTTCGCTACCATTCGCAACGGCAAGAACCAGATGCCGTCCGAGGACGTGGGCCGCGCCAATGACACCGAGGTCTGGAACCTGATCATTTACATTCGTACCCTTTCCAAGAACCAGCCACCGACTCCCATCCCTGCTCCGGCCGCTGCGCCCGCTCCAGCTCCGGCCCCTGCTCCTCCGGCTGATGCTCCGGCTCCTGCGCCCGCGCCTCCCACAAACTAGTGTGGGGCATCCTCAACGTGCCTTTGTAGCGCCAGCCTCCCGGCCCGCGCTCCGTGCGCTGAGCAGCATTCGCTATCCTGTTGGAGCGATGGTGGCGACTACGGAATTTCACGGCAAATGGGCGCTGGTGACGGGAGCCAGCGCGGGAATCGGTGTGGCCCTGGCGCGCGAACTCGCGCGGCGGGGCGCAAAACTCATCCTCACCGCGCGGCGCGCCGAGCGCCTCGAATCTCTGGCTACCGAGTTTGCTGCGCAGGGCGTTGAAACCCGCATCGTGGTCGCGGACCTGAACGATCCCGCCGCGCCGCAACAGATTTACGATGCCACGGAGGGCGCCGGGCTCACGGTTGACATTCTCATCAACAACGCGGGCCTCGGCCAATACGGCGCATTCCAGTCGAGCGTTCCCGAACAGGAATTCAGCATGGTCCGCGTCAACTGCGAGGCCGTGGTTCGCCTCACGCGGCTCTTCGTGCCGCGCATGGTCGAGCGGCGTCGCGGCTGGGTGCTTGTCGTCGCCTCGACGGCCAGCTTTCAGCCCGTGCCCTATCTGACCACCTATGCCGCCACCAAGGTGTTCGACCGTTTCTTCGCGCTGGGACTGGCCGCAGAAGTGGCGCAATACGGCATCAACGTCACCGCGCTTTGCCCCGGCACCACCGAGAGCGAGTTTTTCGAAGTGGCGCGCGCCGGCGTCTTCCGCAAGCGCAAGCTGCAGTCCGCGGATGAAGTTGCTCGCGTGGGCATTGCCGCTCTGCTGCGCGGCCAGCGCACCATCATCCCCAAGTGGAGCGGATGGTTCACGGCATTTCTGGTCCGCTTCGTTCCCGTCGGCCTCATCACTGGCATCGTCGAAAAAGGCGCGCGGCCGAAAAACTAGGGAACAAGGGAACAGGAAAACAGGGAACAATGAGTAGAAGAGCAGGCTCTCGTTCAACAGCGGTCGCGCGAAAAACAAAAGCAAGAGCAACCGCGGGTCCTTCGACTCCGTGGGCCGCGCGAAGCGCGGCCCACTTCGCTCAGGATGACAAAGTGAAGTTCGGGTTCGTGGCCTGGAGGCCGGCGCTACCTATTTGCCGATAAACTCTTACTGGCCGCGCGCCGTCGAGGTCAGCTTGAACGAGTCAAAGAAGTGATTCACATCTTCGTCGCGCCGCGCGCTCGGTGCAGGGAAGGCCACGATCATCATGTAGAGCTTGGTTCCCGCCAGGATGAGCCGCGCGTTAAAGAGGCCGCCGCTCTGGTTTTGCCCGCTGAAATCCCGCCCCGGGTAGCCCAGGAAGTTGGCGTGCGATTCAGCCATAAGGGTGGTCTGGGTCCGCGCCAGCGCGCCATCGCGCGCATTGTCGAGCGTGCGTTCCACTGCCTCGCCGCTGGCACGTTCCACCGGGGGATTGTCGTCCCACGCGACCGCGTAGGTCGTCTCGGCATTGGGCGTGGCCACGATCATTTCCATCTCCTCGGCGTCGCCCTTCGCGTTGTAGGCGGGAATCTGGATCTCGCTCGCGTTCGACGGCATATCGATCCTGAATCCATCCTGGATCCGGTCGACCGCGTGCCACGAGACATGCGCCGGCTCCTGATCGGTGTTGGCTTCCTCCGTGGGTACGCCTCCCCCGGCGCTGCCCAGCCCCAGCCAGGCGCGGTGCTGGTATACGAAGTACGCGATCACCCCGATCACGACCACGCTCACCGCGAAGTAGACCCACTTTGTCACCATCTCAAGAGTGCTCGAACCGTGACGGTGCGTGCAAGCCTTTTGTCTTGTTTAGCCTGCCAAGGGTGCCTGACAGGTAAAAGCCGCCCGGCGGGAGGGATTTTTCTTCTTTCCCCTCACTTTTCTTAAAAACCTTTTATTTTTTCCACCTTTCTTAAAAACCCTTGCAACCTTTTCTTCAGCTTTGCATCTATCTAGGTAACTAGCAGAGGCTTCCCCATGATTTCCCACCAAAGCAAGACAACTCTCTCTTGAGGGTTCTTCGGAACCTCTTCTCAAATTCCCCCCTGGCTACCCTCCCTATTCTGCCTCTCGAGCGGGCCTACCGGAAGGTAGGCCCATTGCTTTTTGCGGGCCTTACTCTTGAAGAAGTAAGTGAATGAAGTGAAAAAGTGAACAAAGTGAAAAGAGAAAAGGCGTTCACCCCCTTTCACTCCCTTCACTCTTTCACTCTTCTCCACTGGTCCCCGCGGGGAACGCTAGAATCAAAGCTGCGATGCGGCCTTCTTCCCGTCCCCGATCCTCCGCTTTATCCGGCCCTGCTCCTCAGGAGATCGAATCGGTCGACGCCCTGTTTCAGCAGGCAGGCCTCGTCCGCAGCGCGCGCCGCCCGCAACCCCGCAGGCCCCGCCCGTCCCGTCTCGACCGTGTTGCTCCTGAAGAACTCGCCCCACCCCTCCCCGTTCCCCGACGGGCACCCAACGGAGTCGAATGGCTGCCTGTCCCCGGCTGGGATCTTCCCTGGCTATGGGGCGGATTCAGCACCCGGAAAGGCGGCTTGAGCCGTGCCTATTGCGCCGACGACGCACCCGGTGAACTGAATCTTGGCTTCACTGCGGCCGACGACCGGGAAACCGTCCTCGCCAACCGCCGCCTGCTGGCCGAGGCCGTCACCGGAGACGCCCAAACCCCACTCCTCGCGCTGAAACAGTTCCACTCCAACCTCGTCGTCACGGCCAACGCCGCCGACGCCGCCCGATCAACAAGCGCCGACCCAGGTCGGCAGGGCCCACGCCGCGCCGACGGCCAGATTACCGATGTGCCCGGCCTGCTGCTTGCCGTGCAGACCGCCGATTGCATCCCGGTTCTGGTGGCCGATCGCAGGCAACGCGTCGTCGCCGCGTTCCACGCCGGCTGGCGCGGAACCGCCAAGCGCATTGTCGAAACCGGCGTGGGCCGCATGCGCCTGGCCTACGGCTCACGGCCTGCCGACCTGATCGCCGCCATCGGTCCCGGCGCTTCCGCCTGCTGCTACTCCGTGGGCGAAGAGGTGCTTTCAGAATTTGACTCGCAGTTTTCTTACGCGCGCGAAGTCTTCCACGAGGTCTTTTCCTCCGACCCCGTCAAAACCAAATACCCCATGCTGTTTTTGACGCAACGCGCGCCGGGTCATTCGTCCATCGGGCCCAGTCTGCACGTAGATCTCATCGAAGCCAACCGCCGTCAGTTGCTCGCCTGCGGGCTTTCACCGCGATCCATTCAGGTGGTGGGCGGATGCACGCAATGCCAGGGGGAACTGTTCTTCTCACATCGCGCCTCACACGGACATACGGGTCGCATGATGGCAGTCATCGGCATCCGTGAAGCAGCCAAAAGGAAAGTCCGGTCGCGATCGATCGGCTGACCACTATCGCTTCTGCATGGGTCGGTGTCCGGGGCCAGTCGGGGTTCAGCTATTGAATGATCTCGTAGCCTGCTAGGGTCTCTTCTGCTATGTACCATGAAGACGGGTTGTCGGGATCATACTGGACCGGGAATTTCTGATTAAGAAGAGTCTTGAGTAGCTGACCAGATTGCCGCGGATCTGCTTTCAGAAAGAACCTTCCCGAAAAGTACTCGCCATGAACCGAGTAGGAAAATGCAAAGCCGGGGGGCGGCGGACTTCGCTGCAACGGTATTTCCTGGATAGCGGCACTCCGTATCGTTGCCTCAGTCTCCAGCCAGTCCGCCGTATCTGCGACATCTTTGTCGATCCGCCTGGAGTAGATTCCAGCTCCAACGACGATACCGATTCCCACCGCGACAATCCCTAAAGCAATCAGCCAAACGATCATTCCGCAGCCCCCAATGCGTGAAGAAACTACGCCGAGATTTGCAGAACGTGCCCTGAGGGGGTCGAAGGGTGCCGAAATGAGCAGCAAAGAGAATGGGCTTTAACCCCTGATGGAGGGTTCCGTCCCACGGGGATGCAATAGATCTTGATCGCGCCCTAGCTCTTCGCGACTGCCTCGCCAGGGTTCACCAGGTCGCGCAATTCCTTCGACGGCTTGAAGTAGGGAACTTTCTTGGCAGGTACTTCGACGCGTGCGCCGGTCTTGGGATTGCGGCCAATGCGGGGATTGCGCTGGCGGATGCGAAAGGAGCCGAAACCGCGAATCTCGATCTTGTCCCCGCTTTGCAGGGCGCCGATTACGGAGCCAAAGATGGTTTCTACAATCACTTCGCCGTCACGCCGGGTCAAATCGCCCAGGGCCGTCACCTTCTCCACAAGGTCCGCTTTTGTCATCTCGCATAAACCTCCGCACTCAGCATAAACGGATTTTGCCGGGGCGCGCGGGAAAAAGCAAGCCCCCTGTGAGAATTTATCCTTTGCGCATCAGCAGTTTGGGGGCACAATCCGGAGCCGCCCCGCCGTCAAGGTCCAAGCGCGACGGGTGCGCTATCATGTCCGAAAGACCACCCCTCGCACCATTGCCCCGGCTGACGGCTGCGGAACTGAGCGAGGATTAGTGTTGTGCCCGAATGCCCTATCCGACTTACAGCATCGTGATTCCCGCCTATAACGAGGCCGCGCGCATTGGGAACGCCCTCGAGCAAGTCGTCGCCTGCGTACGCCAGCGCGGCTGGAGCGCTGAGGTGGTCGTGGTCGACGACGGCTCCCGCGATCAGACCGCGGAAATCGTTCGCGCCTTTGCCAAAGACCACTCCGAGGTCAGACTGCTCCAGAATCCCGGCAACCACGGCAAGGGCTACAGTGTGCGCAACGGCATTCTCCACTCCTTCGGCGAGGTGGTGATGTTTACCGACGCCGATCTCTCTGCGCCCATTGAGGAGGCCGACGGCCTTTTTGCCGCGATCGCCGGCGGCGCCGACATCGCCATCGGCTCCCGCTGGCTCGAGCGCACACGGCAGACCATTCGCCAGCCGCTGTATCGGCAATTCTTCGGACGCTGCTTCAATGGCGTCACGCGCGCCGTCATGGGCCTTCCTTACGCCGATACACAATGCGGCTTCAAGGCCTTCACGCGCGCCGCGGCGCAAACTGTCTTCCAGTTGCAGACCATCGAGCGCTGGGGCTTCGATCCGGAAATTCTCTTTATCGCACGCAAGCGCGGCTACCGCGTCGACGAAGTTGCGGTCAGTTGGGCCCACGACGAGCGCACTCGCATCAGCTATATCAAAGACGGCGCGCGCATGTTGCAGGACATCGCCATCGTGCGCTGGAACGCCCTGCTTGGCCGGTATAACAAGCAGGTGGAACGCATCCATCGTGCGGGGCTGGTGAAGTAGCGTCGGCGTTTCCCGCCTTTAGTAGAGCTGGTCACAAGAATGCCGGCTGCTATTTTTCCCTCCAGCGTGGGGTAAATGGCTCATTTTCAATCGCCGCCTGGCCTGCGGGGGTCTGGAGACCCGCGCGACCGCCGGCTTGGACAGCTTGCTGAAAAAGTCTATCTGGCGTCCTCAAAAAAAGCCCGTGGCTGAAGCCACGCTGAATCGAGGGCCTTTATTCGGGAGGCTGAAGCCTCCCGCTCCCTCCGACTCACGAAAAACCGAGTTTTTCCGCAGACTATGAGACCGGCGCTGCAAATTCTCGCCGCCTCACCGCCTCTGAGACTTCCCGCGCTTCCCGCACGTCCCTCCTTAACAGGCGCCGGGTCTTCAATCCCGCGCCGCGATCCAATCAATGGTTGGGAGAAGCTCATGATCAAGAAACTCGCGCTCGCAGCTCTGGTTTTCGCGCTCGGCTCCGTGACCGCGCTGGCCGCCGACTTTAACGGCAAATGGACAGCCGATGTTCCGGGACGCAACGGCAACACGCAGACCACCACATTCACGTTTACGGTCGACGCCACCGCCATGACGGTCACGGGCACGGTTTCGGGCCGGATGGGCGACATGCCTATCACCAATGGCAAAGTGACCGCGGATACCATCACCTTCGACGTGGTTCGCAGCATGAACGGCAATTCGTTCACCATGACGTACAGCGGCAAGGCCGATGGCGACACTATCAAGTTCACGCGCACCTTCGGTGGCGGCGGCATGGGCGGCGGCGGCAACGGTGGGGGCAATGGCGGCCCTCCTCCGCAGGAATTCACGGCCACGCGGGCTCCCGCAGGTGCGCCGGCTCCTCCGCCTGCTCAGTAGAGCCAGGCAGTAGCATCTCGCTATCTCCGGTCCCCAAATGCGAGGGACTGGGGGCACCCTGGAAGTGGTCCGGGGCACGAAATTTTCGTCGCGGAACGAGAGAGCGCAGTGATAGGGTGGAACCACAACGGCAGGAGGCCGAGTCCACCCTATGCTCTTTCCCACCTCCTTGCGCCTTCTGCGGCGTTTGGCCGGGATTTGTCTCTGCGCGTTTCTTGGTCTCTTGTTCTTTCCGCCCGGGCCGCTCTGCGCCCAGAGCTTTGATGCCACCACGCTGCGCCAACCCACTGACTTGGGCTTCGTCTGGTTGATCAAGGCAGGCGACGACCCGTCTTACGCACGCGCCGATTTCGACGACTCCCGGTGGACGCGCCTGGATACGAATCAGTCGCTGAAGCAGGTTTTTCCCACGCAGCATCCGTCGGTCATCTGGTATCGTCTGCACGTCAAAGTGGCTCCCAACGAGACTGGGCTTTCGCTCGAAGAGTTCAATCTCTCGAGTGCGTTCGAGATTTATGTGAATGGCGAGAGATTGCTCGCTAACGGCGTCGTCTCGCCGTACCGTCCGTATGGATTTCAGGCGCGCATCGTCAAACGCATTCCCGATGCGATGATTGCCTCAGGCTCCGTGGTCATCGCCATGCGCCTGTACGTTTCCAGCAATGAGTGGGTCAGTTCCTTCCCCGGCTATTTTCCTTACAACCTCGCCATTGGCCAGGGAACCGCGCTCAGCGATCACGTCTGGCTGACGACGATTGGCGAGAATCTTCTGGGGTGGTTTTACCAGTTCGCCGGAATGGGATTGGGGATGATCGCCCTGGCGCTCTTCACGGCGCAGCGCCAGCAGCGCGAGTATCTCTGGATCTTCCTGCTTTTTCTGGTCACTGCGTTGCACGCGCCTCTGCAGTTCTACGAGCTTTTCCATAATCTTCCCACGTGGTCGACATACATTAATGGCTGCTTCAACATCGCGGGCCTGGTACTTCAAACTCTCATGTTCCTGGCCTTTCTGCGCATGCCAGTGAAGCGCTGGCTGCAGGCGTGGCTTGTTGTCTCTGCGATAGGGATTCTCTTTGGATCGTGGCAGACGGCCACCGGAACGGGCTCTTCCATCGGCACGCTGTTCAGTTTTGCGCCCGAACTCGGCCTGCTTGCGGGAATCATCCCCATCCTGCTCATCCTGCACTGGCGTCGCGGTAATCACGAAGCGGGCATTCTGCTCGTCCCCGCCGTGGTGTCGAGCTTATCTATCTACTTGCAGCTCGGGGTCTTCCTTGTGGGCATGATCCCTGAATTCGCAGGCCCCGCGTTCCGTTTCCAGAAAGCAATCTTCAATTGGACAGTGGGACCGTTCGAGATCAATGCCAACAGTATTGACGGCTGCCTCTTTGTGCTTTCGCTGGCGATCATTCTCGTCTTGCGTTCCACGCGCATTGCGCAGCACCAGGCGTACCTTGAAACGGAGATGGCGGCGGCGCGCGAGGTGCAGCAGATCATTCTGCCGGAGCAACTCGAGCGCGTGCCCGGATTCTCCATCGAAAGCGCCTATGTGCCGGCGCAGCAGGTGGGCGGCGACTTCTTCCAGATTCTGCCCGCACCGGAAGGCTCGCTGTTGCTGGTGATCGGCGACGTGGCCGGCAAAGGATTGCCCGCGGCCATGCTGGTCTCCGTACTGGTGGGCGCCATTCGCGGCGTGGCCGAGTACACCTCGGAACCTGCGGAGCTGCTGGCCAATCTCAATCAGCGACTCGTGGGTCGCGTGGCGGGCAGCTTTTCCACGGCGCTCGCGGCGCGCATCTTTCCCGATGGCGCCGTGGTCTTGTCGAACGCCGGGCATTTGCCGCCCTATCTCGATGGCCAGGAAGTGGCGATCTCGGGAGCTTTGCCCCTCGGCGCAAAGTCCGGCACGCACTATGAGACCATGCGCTTCCAGATGCCGCGCGGCAGCCGCCTTACGTTCTACTCCGACGGCATTGTCGAGGCACAGAACCCCAAAGGCGAGCTGTTCGGCTTCGAGCGCAGCCGCCAGATCTCCATGGAGCCGGTGGCGGCGATCGTCGAGGCAGCCAAGCAGTTCGGGCAGCAGGACGATATGACGGTTATCGCCATCACGCGCGACGCGGCCGCAGTCCGCGACACGCAGGCGCAGAAGGTTTCGGTCACCGCTCCGGCGCTGGTGAATTAAGCGGTCGCCGCTCGTATCCGCCCCGACAGAGCGGGCGGTGATACAATGTATCTACAGGGGGAAAAATGCAGGCACAAGTGCTGAAATGGGGAAACAGTTTGGCTATCCGCATCCCAAAGCCCATAGCGGACGACGCTCGCTTGCAACTGGGCGACCCGCTGGAGATCGCAGTAGCCGCCGACGGAGTTGTGCAGATGCACCGGGTCGGAAAAGTCCCAACGCTGGCTCAATTGGTGGCCCAAATCACCCCGGAGAATCGCTACGCGGAGATTTCATCCGGGCCGGAGATCGGAAGGGAAGCCGTCGAATGGTGAACCAGTACGTTCCGGATACTGGCGACATTGTATTTCTGGACTTCGATCCCCAGGTTGGCCGGGAACAGGCCAAGCGCAGGCCCGCACTGGTTTTGACTGATCTGCGCTACAACCGGGCCAGCGGTTTGGCCGTGGTTTGTCCTCTGACCAGCAAGGTCAAACCGTACCCCTTCACTTTGCCGATCACCGTCGGAAGAGTGGAAGGGGCCGTGCTTGTCGATCAATTGAAGAGCATGGATTGGGAGGGCCGCGGGGCGGAGTTTCACTCCAAAGCTCCGGCGCAGATGATGGCAAAGGTGCGCCAGTACATTGCGGTCCTGCTGCAAATCCCGATCAGGTAAGCCATTTCCCCGTGTTACGCCGTCGCTGTCTTCGCCACCGCCTGCAAGCCCCGCGCTTCGATCTCGAACTCGCGCATTTTGTACTTCTGAATCTTGCCTGAGAGCGTGGCCGGAAACTCCGTCACGAAACGCACGTGCTCGGGAATCTTGTAGTACGCGATCTGGCCCTGGCAGAATTCCCTGATCTCCTTCTCCGTCGCGTCGATGCCTGGTTTCAGGCCCGGCCGCAGGCGGATCCACGCGACTACGATCTCGCCCAGCCGTTCGTTGGGAATCCCGAATACCTGTACTTCGCCGACTTTGGGATGCGTGTAGAGGAACTCCTCTACCTCGCGCGGATAAATGTTTTCGCCGCCGCGAATGATCACGTCGCGCGAGCGGCCGGTGATGTGGATGCAGCCGTCCTCACGCATGACGCCTAAATCTCCCGTGCGCAGCCATCCGTCGGGCTGGATCACCAGTGCCGTGCCCTCCGGATCGCCGTCGTAGCCTTTCATCAGCGCGTAGCCGCGCACGCATACTTCGCCCTGCTGGCCACGGGGCAAGGTCTGCTGCGAGTCGAGCGAAGCAATCTTGATGTCGGTCTGCGGCATGGCTCGGCCCACCGTGTTCACGCGCACTTCCAGCGAATCGCCGGCGTCGCTCATGGTCACCACCGGCGATGTTTCCGTCTGCCCGTAGGCAATTACCAGCTCGCCAATGTGCATCTCTTCGAGCACGCGCTTCATCAGCTCCACCGGGCAGGGCGCGCCGCTCATCATGCCGGTGCGCAGGCTGGTGGTATCGTAGCTCGCAAAGTCGTCGAGCCCAAACTCCGCCACATACATCGCGGGAACGCCGTAGACGCTGGTCGCGCGCTCCTCGTGCACCGCCTTCAGCGTGGCCCGCGCGTCAAAAGTCCAGTTGGGCAGAACGATGGCCGCACCGGAGTTCAGCGCGCTCATGGTTCCAATCACGCATCCATAACAGTGGAAGAGCGGCACCGGGACCACGATCTTGTCCTGCTCGGTGTAATGAAATCCCTGCGCCAGAAATTGGCCGTTATTCACCACGTTGTGATGCGTCAGCATCACGCCCTTGGGCAGGCCGGTGGTGCCGCTGGTGTACTGGATATTGGCCACATCGTCTACGGCCACGTGATCGGGGAGCCGGCCTTCGGCGTCAAGCAGCGCAGGCCACTCCGGCGAGTCGAAATAGATGGTGTGTTCAAGCGCCAGATCGAGCCCATGGCGCGCGCGGCCCAGAATCTCCTCGTAATCGGCGCGCTTGTCCTTGTGCCACAGAAAGAGAGCCTTCATCCGCGAGCGCGTCAGCGTGAATTGCAGCTCATGCGAGCGGTACGCGGGATTCACATTCACCAGCGCCGCGCCGGCCCGCGCGCAGCCCATGTGCAGGATGATCCACTCGGCGCAGTTGGTCGACCACAGTCCCACGCGGTCTCCGCGGCGGATGCCCAGCGACCACAATCCGCGCGCTGCGCGATCTGCCTCGACGCTCAACTCGGCCCAGGTCAGCCGCCGCTCCTGATGGCGCGACACCACTGCCGGCCGGTCCGGGTAGCGATCGGCCGTCCGGTGCAGCAGGTCGCCTATGGTCAATTCCAGCAACGGCCTGGCCGGGCCCCGCGCATAGCTACGGGTCGAAATCTGCTCATCAAACTTCATGGAAATTACGGGCATCCTCTTTCAGCCTTTTTTTAGCGATGAACGGCAGTGTACGCCGCAAACCCCGCCCTTTCGTGTGATCTGGCCCACACCAAAGCAGCCGCCAGGGAGCCGAGCGAAGCAGCCGGGATTCCGGTATCATCATTGCTATGAGCGTTGAGACCGTGGACGCTGGCCGGCCGGCCGGTTGCCCCAGCCGCGCATTTCGAACGTACGATCCCCGCCTGGAGCCTATCGCCGCCAAGGTGATGGCCGAGCAGCGGCTCAGTGCGGACGACGGCCTGGTCCTGTACGGCTCAAGTGACGTGCTTGCTGTGGGTTGGCTGGCCAACCATGTGCGCGAGCGGATGCATGGCGACGTGACTTACTTCAACGTCAACCGCCACATCAACCCCACCAACGTGTGCGTCGCGGCCTGCAAGCTCTGCGCCTTCGGCCGCAAAAAAGGCGATCCCGCTGGGTACACCATGGCCCTCGATGAGGCATGGGAGACCGCCGCCTCCGGCTACTCGGAAGCAGTGACTGAATTTCATATCGTCGGCGGCCTGCACCCCGATCTGCCGCTTGAGTTCTTTCTCGATCTCATCCGCGGCCTCAAAGAGCGCTTTCCCAAGGTGCACATCAAGGCCTTCACCATGGTGGAGATCGCGTTTCTGGCTCGCCGCGCCAAGCTCAGCATTGAAGAAACTCTCCTCAAGCTGCGCGATGCGGGTGTGGACTCCATGCCCGGTGGCGGCGCGGAAATCTTTGCCGCGCGCGTGCGGTCGATCATCTGCGATCACAAGATCGATGGAGAAGAGTGGCTGGAAACTGCGCGCATCGCGCACCGGCTGGGCTTCAAATCGAATGCGACCATGCTCTACGGCCACATCGAGAACGACGCCGACCGGGTCGATCACCTGCACAAGCTGCGCGCCCTGCAGGACGAGACTGGCGGCTTCCAGACCTTCATTCCCCTCGCGTTTCATCCCGAAAACACGATGCTCGATCATCTGCCGGTGACTACGGGACTCACCGATCTCCGCCAGATCGCCGTCAGCCGCCTCATGCTCGACAACTTCCCGCACATCAAAGCCTACTGGCAGATGATGACGCCCAAGATCGCGCAGATTGCGCTGCGCTTCGGCGCTGACGATCTCGACGGCACCGTGATCGAAGAGAAGATTTACCACGATGCCGGCGCCACCACGCCGCAGGGCATGACGCGCGCGCAACTTTGCCGCCTGATCACCGAGGCCGGCCGCACGCCCGTGGAGCGCAACACGCTTTATCACGCGGTGACGCGCAGCGAAGACAGCTTTACCGTGGCAGTGTAATCGCTCGCGGAGTGGAATGATGAGTGTGTATATCGCATTGTTGCGGGCCGTCAACGTTGGCGGCACCGGCAAGCTGCCGATGACCAAGCTGAAGTCCATCTGCGAGACGGCGGGTTTCCGTTTCGTGCGCACCTATATCGCGAGCGGCAATGTGATCTTTACATCGCCGAAGAGCGAAGCCCAGGTGAAGGCCGCACTCGAAGCCCCACTGTCCCGTTTCGCCGGAAAACCGGTCGGCGTTCTGGTTCGAACCGCCGCGGAGATGGCCGCTGTCCTGGCTGGGAATCCCCTTTCTGAATTGCCGGGCAACCGCACTGCGGTGTTCTTCCTCGACAGGCCGCCGGCAGCCGACGCGCTACGATCCGTCGCCAACCAGACCAGCGAACAGCTCCACCTGGGCCAGCGCGAGATTTACGTCTACTACCCCGATGGTCAGGGGGTGTCGAAACTCAGAATTCCAGCGGCAAAAGAGGCCACAGCCCGCAACGCGAACACGGTTGCTAAATTGGCCGAGATGGCGGCGGAACTGGAAAAGCAACAGAAGTGACGCGTAAAGAGCTGTGACGGATGACTACCGAGGCTGGCCGTGTCCCCGTGGAACGCGACACCCTCTTTCACGCGGTCACGCGCAGCGAGGACAGCTTCGTGGTGAGCGTCTAGGGCGCCTACGGCAGCTCACGTACCCAGATGTTGCGGAAGCTCATGGGCTCGCTCTTGTCACCGTGCGCTTGCAGCTTGATGGCTGCACCATCAAAGGCCTTGTAGAACGGCTTGCCGCGGTAGAGCGTCTCGCCCTTCAGCTCAAAGTGGTTCTGCACCAGCACGCCGTTGTAGAACACCGTGACATACGCGGGCGTCTTGAGAGATCCGTCAGCATTGAACACGGGCGCGGTCCACACCACGTCGTAGCTCTGCCACTCTCCCGGCTTTCGCGCCGCGTTCACCAGGGGTATCGACTGCTTGTAGATGCTGCCCACCATGCCGTTCACATAGGTCGGGTTGTTGTAGCCGTCCAGCACCTGCAGCTCGTAGCCGGCGTCGCCCGGCCCCGTGGAAGCGAGAAAGACACCGCTATTCCCGCGCCCCTGGCCGGTTCCGTTAATGTCCGCCGGAATCCTCCACTCCACGTGCAACTGGTAGTTGTGGAAGTGCCGCCTGGTCTCGATGTTGCCCGTGCTCTTGGCCACTGTAAGCAGGCCGTCGGCCACAATCCACTTGGCCGGCGTGTGGTCCTGCGATGAGACCCACTCGTCTTCATTCTTTCCGTCGAAGAGCACGATGGCGTCAGACGGCGGCGCGCCCGGGGTCTCGCCCGGCGTGACCACGGTTGGAACAGGCTGCCACACCTCGGTCTCTTCGGGTTTGAGCTGCTGCGCCTGCTGCTGCGCGCGCACCACGGGTGCCGCCAGCACTCCTATTGCAGCCAACATGAGAAAAATCGAGTTCGTCATGCAAGAGAGTCTATACCGCCGGAGTCCCGGTCTTGCAGCCCGATTATGGGCTGGCTCGGGAGGGGTCCAAAACCCGTCGGCGTTTCATCATCCGCTCTAATTCTGCGCCATCGCCGCCCGCGGCTTCTCGTCGGCCGTAAACGTCGTCCACGGCCCTGCAATCATATCGTGCAGAATCGGCTTCTGCCATGCGAACTCCGGATGCGCGGCGAGAAACGGCGCGGCGATGAAATCTTCGCCGCAGGGATGACCCGCGCGGCCGATGAAGCCCATCTTCGCCGCCAGGTCCGAGTCCATCACCTTGCCCGTCACCGCGCCCTCCGGATCGAAAGGTGGATCGCTCCACACTTTCTCGCCGACAGGTGACGTCTCCATATGCCCGCACAGGCTGCGCTTGCCGGCATCGATCTTGTGCTCATACGTGTCGTAGTGGTCTGAGAGGTACGCCTCGGCCAGCGCCGTATCCAGCTCGCCGTAGTGCTCCTTCACAAACTCCTCGGCCCGAATGTGCCGCGCGTTCATGGTGCTCTCAGGATTGCTCGGATCGAATCCGCGCGTGTCGTCGCGTATAAGCGCCGGGTCCGCTGCAAAGTTCGATGACACAAAGTAGCCGTCCTTTTTCTTTGTGAGCGGCGTATGGTGCAGCCCCAGCTCCAGGTACGCAATCTCGCCCGTCTTGCGGTCGCCGATCAGCCACGAATTCGCATAGCCGCCGTTGTTGCCCTTGCGCATGATGGCGGCATATTCGTCGATCGATGTCGCATACTGCATCGCTTTGCGCGAACGGTCGAACTCGGGAATGCCGTTCACGTCGAATCCCTTGATCATCGGCAGCGTGGTCTCGGTAATCATCAGGCCGCTCGCATTCACGCCAAAATCGTCCTCGCTCGTGATCACGCCCGGCATCCCGTCCATCAAAATGTGCTCACCCGCCGCGGGCACAATGTCGAAGGCCACGGTCCAGCGCTCGCCCTCCGCATAGGAACTCCAGTTGCTGTGCGCGAGCACGATCTTTCCGCTCTTCGTCGCCGACCCCGTGGCAATAAACGCGCTGCATTTGCCCGGCGCCTTGGGCTCCTCCGCACTCGTCGTGCCTTGCTGCGCATCCAGCCATGGCAAATAGTAATCGGAAAGCTCGAGGTAGCCGTTCAGCGCCACCACGTCCCATAGATCAAGCTTCGACCCGTTTGCCTTCAGGCCTTCCGCGATGCCGGTCAGCTCCTTCTGGTATTCGGCCTCGACGTGCGGCCACAGCACGCTTTTTGCCGTGTCGCGAAAAAAGCTCCACTCGTGCTTGGTGTGTTGCGGTGCTTCCACCTGGTACACCAGAACGTTGTCTTCGATCTCCCGCGCCAGCAGGTAGCCATGCTGGAAGCCCAGCTGTTCCGGCGTGCCCTGCAAATGCACATACGTCCATCCACCTTCGTTGAACTTGTAGGCGTTCTGAAGGCGTGCGTCCTGGGCCGCAGACGGCAAGGCCGAAATGGCGACGGCGGAGGATGTGAGAAGGATCAGGGAGGCGAGACGCATGAACTAGCAATATCATGCCGGTTGAGAATCGTCATCAGCTTATTGCAGCGTGACCTCCCCGTCTCCTTGACAGAACCTGCGGAGGAGCGAGAAGGTGACTCACTCTAGGGAGTAGACTACGATGCGATCGTTCTTGACGAATGCTGCCCTTGTTCCTCCGGGAGAAAGCGCGGGAACCACATATAGGTTGCAGGGACGAGGGTCCCAGCGGAATGCGGCGAGGAGTCTTCCATCGGACGATGAAAACACCATGAACTGTTCTATTGTGGGCGTGGGGCAAGAGTCGATGCAAGCCAGCGGATCCAGAAGCTGAATCCAGCTATTTGATGACCATTCGAGGCCAAACTTTTCTCCCCTCGCACTTGGCACGAAGTGCGGGTTCCAGGGAAGGCCATGCAGCTTCAGGTGGTAGCGTTCTGAGCCTGAGTAATCTACGATGATCGGCTCATGGTGTTGCGGTCTTAGGCACAGAATACTCTGGCCATTCACAATCCCCATTGGCCAGTATGACCTGCATGCGTACAAGGCATCTGGCGATTTCTCCCCTCCTGCATAGAAGTAATCTCTCATACGCAGGTTAAACAGCAGGCCATGGCCTGCGTTGCCGTCTGGCGCAAACCACTCCGGGATGTCCGAGACCCCGGCTCGCCGCGCCGTTCCATGCGAGACGTCGAGAATGGTGGGTTGCCCCTGGTCGAGGAGCAATAGGCGGTCTTCTGAGAGAAAGAGAATCAACATATCATGTGCGGAAACCTCTCCCTTCTTGGGGACCTGCAGACCAAATGCTCGGAGGTCGAATTCAGTTAGGAGATTCGGGCTCACTGTCTGGCCGAACGCTTGAACCGATACCGCGATCAGAACTGTCCATTTCAACCAGCTTTTCACGAAGCACCTGTCGGGATCTGAATTAACGTGGCGATGTCTCCTCCTGGCGGCCTGCCCAGCCGCCTTTGAAGGAACACCGCTGCGTTAATGGAATTGTTAGCTACGAATAACAGGCGCGGACGTGCGGCTGTGACACTTTTTAAAGTGTCATAATGGGCAGTCCTTGATGTGAGGCCGAAGCAGAGAAACATCGTTGCGATCGGACGGTCGCCTGGGGTCTTCCCCTTGCTCCAATCAACGGTCCAAAGGCCTTACCACCACGCCGTTCTTCATCACGAAGTGCACGTGCTCCACCACCGAGATGTCGTCGAGCGGGTTGCCGGGCACGGCGATAATGTCGGCGTAGAAACCGGGCTTCAACTGGCCGATTTGCCCGTCCCAGCGCAGCAGTTTGGCGCCGTTGATCATATCGGCCTGCAGCACCGCCAGCGGCTTCATCCCGTAGCGGACCATCAATGTGAGTTCGCGTGCCTGCGTGCCGTGCGGGAACGGCCCCACGTCGGAACCCACCGCAAACGGCACTCCCGCCGCAATCTGCTTCTTGAACTCCGCAATCTTGTAATCCAGCATCGCCGACTCGGCCGCCGCCTGGTCCTGCGATTCGCGGTGCGTCGCAAAATATTCGAAGATGGTGAACGTCGGAACGGCGAAGATGCCCTTCTCGCGCATCAGGCGCATGGTCTCGTCGCTCAGCTGCGTCGCATGGTCGATCGAGGCCACTCCGGCCTGTGCGGCATAGAGCGTGCCCGGCTCGCCCATGGCATGCACGCCCACAAACGTGCCCAGCCGGTTCGCTTCCTCCACCGCCGCCGCCAGTTGCACCTCGGTGTACTGGTACGGCGTATGCAAGACACCGCCGATCATCCGGTCTGGCCCCGTCTCGTAAATCTTCGCGAAGTCCGAGCCTTCCTTGTGCTGCTCGCGCATCACGGCAACGATCTCGTCGGCGCTATTGGCGTAGTCGGCGTTTGAAAGCACGTGCTGCGCGGGATTGAAATGATTGGCGTCCTCGTGGCCGCCCAGAATGTCGATGGCATTGCCGCTGATGCGCAGCCTTGGGCCCGGGATCAGTCCTTCGTTGATGGCGTTGCGAATCGCCGTGTCGGCCGAGCCCGCGCCTTCGGTACCCATGTCGCGTTCAGCGGTAAATCCGCCCATCAAGTCGGCCTTCGCCGCCTGCTCGGCCAGAATCGTGCGCCACGGCACAGACTCCACAACCGTCTGCAAATCCTCTGCGCCGGGATGCAGAAACAGATGCACGTGCGCGTCAATCAGGCCGGGCAGCAGCGTGGTATCGCCGAGATCGATCACAGTAGCGCCCTGCGGATGCTCCACCGCCGTTCCCACGGCCTTGATCCGTTCGCCCTCCACAAGAATTTCGCCGGGACGCAGCACATTTCCGGTATCAACCTGAAGCAGCCGCGCAGCGTGCAGCACGATCGGCACGCTCACTGGCTGTTGCGCGGTGGCAGAAGCCACAAAACCGATGGCAAGCCACGCGCACGCACAACTTAACCACAACCTGGTGCGACTGGAACGAAGAGAGTCTCGCGGGTTCAGCATGACTAAAACTATGCGGCATCGGCGCAGGCTTGTCGATGCAATTTTTGCCAGTCCGCGCGGCGTCAGTACGCCCCGATCCCCGTCAGGCTCTGCCCCAGGATCAGCGTGTGAATATCGTGCGTACCCTCGTAGGTCTTCACCGATTCCAGATTCATGCTGTGGCGCATTACGGGAAAATCCTCTGTCACACCGTTCGCGCCCAAAATGTCGCGCGCCAACCGCGCGCATTCCAGCGCCATCCACACGTTGTTCCGCTTCGCCATCGAGATGTGCTGGTGGCCCGCCGTGCCCGCGTCCTTCAGACGGCCCACCTGCAGCGAAAGCAACTGCGCCTTCGCAATCTCGCTCGCCATCCACACTAGCTTTTCCTGCACCAGTTGATGGCTGGCAATCGGCTGGTTGTGGAATTGTTTTCTGGTTTTGGCGTAGTTCAACGCGGTCGAATAGCAATCCATGGCCGCGCCGATCGCGCCCCAACTGATGCCGTAGCGCGCCTGGTTCAGGCACATGAGAGCGGCTTTCAGGCTGGTTGCGCCGGGCAGCAGGTTGGCCGCGGGTACATGCACGTCCTCAAGCGTGAGTCCGCTGGTCACGGAGGCACGCAGCGACCATTTGCCGTGGATATCGACGGCCGAAAAACCCGGCCGGCCAGTCTCTACCAAAAACCCGCGAATACTCTCGGCGCCGTCGCCCGCCGCGCCGTTTTCGTCCTCGAGCCTGGCCCAAATCACGGCTACATCGGCGATGGAACCTGAGGTGATCCACATCTTTTCGCCGTTCAGGATGTACTCATCGCCGAATTTCCGGGCGCGCGTTGTCATGCCCGCGGGATTCGATCCGAAGCCCGGCTCGGTCAGCCCAAAACAGCCCAGCTTTTCGCCGGTCGCGAGGGCCGGCAGCCATGTGTTTTTCTGCTCGTCGGAGCCAAACGTGAAGATGGGATACATGACCAGCGCCGATTGCACGCTGACAAAGCTGCGCAGGCCGGAGTCGCCGCGTTCCAACTCCTGCATGACGAGGCCGTACTCGACATTCGACATGCCGGCGCAGCCGTAGCCCTCAAGGCTGGCGCCGTAAAAGCCCAACTCGCCCATCGGCGCGACCAGTTCGCGCGGAAAACGTCCGTCGCGAAAGCACTGTTCGATGATGGGCAGTAGGTTTGCGTCGACAAACTCGCGCGCCGTGCGGCGAACGAGCAATTCCTCTTCCGTCAGGCTGGCGTCGAGATGGAGAAAATCGAAACCCTGAAATTTGAAGGCCATGGCTGTACCTGTCGTCCCCACGCTTCACCGGGACAGATGAGGGTAACAGTCCGTGGCCTTCGGGTTCAATGGTTCTGGCGCCGCTGATCAACCCCTTTAGTGCATCGGCTTCTCATGGATCAGCATCCAGTTGATGCCGAACCGGTCGCGGAACTGCGCGAAACGGTGCGCGAAGAAGGTCTCCCCGAGCTTCATAAAAATCTCGCCGCCCTCGGTGAGCGCCGCGTAGATGTGCTCTGCCTCTTCATTGCTGTCCACGGACAGGGTGAGATACGCGCTGCGCATGGGCTCCGCATGCGGAATGTCTGCGGCCATCAGCATCGTATCGCCCAAATCGATGCGGGCATGGAGAACGCTGTCCTTCTCCAGCCCCGGCGGGATCGTTGCCGGCCCGGGCATCTGTTCCCAGGTGGATATTGCCACGATCTTGCCGCCGAGATGCTTTTCATAGAATTGCAGGGCCTCCTTGCACCTGCCGCGAAAGTTCACGTAAGTATGCAATTTCATCGCCTGGATATTCCTTTCGGGGATTTGGATTTTGTCTTCGCTTTCGCTGTTGCCCTTTTTCCTCTTACTTTGAACGGTGGAATCAATGGCGTGGGATCGCGCTGCTCCCAGCGCCGGTAGGTCTCGGCGATCACGGCGGCGCGATTTTGCTCCAAGGCGTCAATCGAGGCGCAGGGCGCATCGGTCTTCTCATGATGCGCGCCCCAAATTAACATTTCGAGAAGAACCGGAGCCAGCGCGATGCCTTTTTCTGTCAGACGGTAATACGTGCTGCGCCCGTCAGCGGCCGCCGGTTCGCGCTTGAGAATGCCGCTGGCCTCGAGTTTTTGCAGGCGGTCGGCGAGAATGTTGGTGGCAATGCCCTCGCCGGAATGCTGGAACTCGCGGAAGGTGCGGTAACCGCGCACCATCATGTCGCGCACAATCAGCAGCGACCAACGGTCGCCCACCAGGTCGAGCGACACGCTCACGGGGCAGCCGGAACGGGCTGTCGTTTTGGGTGGCCGGGACACGAATGCATCTTACGCATCTTACTTGCATTTTGCAACCTAAATCTGGTAGGAATATCTTCGTCCGCCGCCTTGCTGACCCGCGCGGCGCAACTTCAACCCATCAGGAGGTCACTATGAGCGCTCTTGGAGAATCCTCGCGCATCACACCTTTTCTCTGGTTCGACAACAATGCCGAAGAGGCTGTTGCGTTCTATCTCGGCATCTTCCCCAACTCGCGCCGCCTCGGCGAACTACGCAATACCGGCGATGCACCAGGGCCAAAGGGCGGCGTTCTCACCCTTTCCTTTGAGTTGGACGGTCTGCGATTCACCGCGCTCAACGGCGGTCCACATCACCAGTTCACGGATGCCGTCTCGTTCGTGGTGTGCTGCGATACGCAGGAGGAGATCGACTACTACTGGTCGCGGCTCACTGAAGGCGGCATGGAAGTCGCGTGCGGCTGGCTCAGAGACAAGTTCGGCTTGAGCTGGCAGATCACGCCTGCGAACATTGGCGAGCTCCTGAAGACATCGCAGGCAATGCAGGCCATGATGAAGATGAAGAAGCTCGATATCGTGGAATTGGAACGCGCCGGGCTGGCTGGTTGAGCTGAGGGCCCGGTACGCGAGATCAGAGCAATTTGGAAACGAACATCTGGAATAACACCGGGAGACCGAGCTTCCGGTGCGCGATGGCTTAATCTTTCCCCATGGCGAAATTCGATGAGGATCCCGCGAAGATCGCGGCATTGCGTGGGCGCTTGCTGGAGTGGTACGCGCGCTATCGCCGCGATCTGCCGTGGCGGCAGAGTTCGGATCCGTACGCAATCTGGGTTTCGGAGATCATGCTGCAGCAGACGCGCGTGGCGGTGGTCGCGGATCGCTACCAGGAATTCATGGAGCGGTTTCCGACGCTGATCGCGCTGGCGCTGGCTCCCGAACAGGATGTGCTAGCGCTGTGGAGCGGCCTGGGCTACTACCGGCGGGCGCGCATGCTGCACAAGGCTGCACAGTTTGTGGCGGCGCACCTGGGGGGGAATTTGCCGGCGCGCGCGGAGGAGTTGCGCGCACTGCCGGGGATTGGCGCGTACACAGCAGCGGCGGTGGCGAGCATTGCGCACGGCGAGCCGGTGGCCGTGGTGGATGGCAACGTGGAGCGCGTGCTTTGCCGGCTGGCAGGCTGGGAGGCGGGCAGTCGCAAGGGCGGCGGGGCAACACTGCGGCGCAAGATCACAGATCTGGCGGGGCGGCTGCTGGATCGCGCGCGGCCAGGCGACTTCAATCAGGCCATCATGGAACTGGGCGCAACGGTGTGCATGCCGCGCAACCCGCAATGCCCGGTGTGCCCGCTGCTGGCGGATTGCAAAACGCGCGGCGAGCACAAAACGCCCAGACGGGCTCCGATGGTGAGCCGCGCCGTGGGCTACGCGCTCTCGGTGCGGACGGAATCGATGCCGAGCAAGCGGCGTGGATCGGGCGGGCGCGAGGTGCTGCTGGAACAGCGGCCCGCGCAGCAAACGGTGATGCCGGGGATGTGGGAGCTGCCGATGCTTGTTCGCTCTGACGTGCCGCAGAAGGAGTTGCGTATGACACTGCGCCACGCCATCATGCAGGTGAATTACTACGTGCGCATCCGGACGGTGTTTGAGGACGATATTGATTTGATGACGGTGCCGGGCGGGGAGCGGCGCTGGGTGCCGCTGCGTGAAGCAACAGGGATGGCGCTGACGGGACTGGCGCGCAAGGTGCTGACGCGCGCGCATTTGTTGCCGGCTTTGCCGCTGGATAGCTTTGCTCCGAGTGCGGAGGAAGACGTGCGGTGAGACAAGACCGGTGGCGGTGAGCCAAGACACGGTAGAGTGCATTTAAACAAAGCATTTACGTGAATTCTGTTGACAATTGGCGTGGGTAACGTAGATTGTTTGCAAGAATCAAAACCTCCATCGCATGTCTACGCGAAAGCGCGCCCCCCAACCCGCTTATGAACGATGACATATTGCGCAGCCACGGCCCTGCGCGTGCGACGAGGAGCCTAATTTTGGGCTAAGGAGCAATTGTCATGCGTCGCTTCGCAATCTGCTTTGTTCTGGTGGTTCTGGCGGCCAGTGCCAGGGCGCAATTCGATACAGCAACGGTTCTTGGCACGGTGACCGACCCCAGCGGGGCAGTGGTTGCGCACAGCAATGTGGTTTTGCGCAACACGGCAACGGCTGCGGAGCAGACAGCTGTGACGGACGACCGAGGAGAGTACCGGTTCGTGGACATCCCGATTGGCGTCTATGAGCTGAAGGTGACGACGCAGGGGTTTCAATCCGCTGTAGCAAGGTTCGACCTGACCGTAGGCGCGCACCAGCGCGTGGACGTGCAGCTGAAGGTTGCCACGGCCAGCACCACGGTGACGACTACGGCGGAAGCAGCGCAACTTGAGACCGACTCCAGCGAACACGGCCAGGTGGTGGCGGCGCGAGAGATTGCCTCATTGCCTCTCAATGGCCGCGAGTACTCTCAGCTGGTTGAGCTCTCGACGGGCGTGGTTCCCAGCCCCAGCAATCTGACCCAGGAGAGCTACGGCAACCGCGACGGCGCGTTCATCGTGAACGGTCTGCGCAGCGTATACACCAACTTCCTGCTGGACGGTGTGGACAACAATTTCTATGGCACGTCGAATCAGGGCTTCAGCAACGAAGTGGTGCAGTTGGCGCCGGATTCGGTGGCCGAATTCCGCGTGGTGACCAACAATGAGAGTGCGGAGTTTGGCCGCGCGGGCGGCGCCACCATCAACGCGGTCACCAAGTACGGCACCAACGAATGGCACGGCGGCGCATGGGAGTATTTGCGCAACACCAACCTGAACGCCGAAGGCTATTTCCTGCCCAATGTGGGCGGCAAGCCGGCGCAGCACCGCAACCAGTTCGGCGGCAACTTCGGCGGCCCGGTCAAGAAAGACAAGCTGTTCTTCTTTCTCGATTACGAAGGCTACCGCCAAACCTCGTCGTTCACCGACGAGGCTTCGCTGCCCTCCTGCGCGGAACGCGGCGAAACGGGGACGACGAGCTGCAGCGGTTCGCTCGGCTACTATCTGATCGATGATAAGGACACGACGAACCCGACGGGGGTTCTCCCTGTGGACGATCCCTGCCCCTGGGTCGGCGGCGGAACTCCCGGCGGATACCCCCCCACCTACCCTCCGCCGGGAAGTGGGTCGGGCAACGTCAACCCCTGCAACTCTTCCACTTCTTTCGGGCTAGGCCTGGAGTATGGCTATTACGGGGGAAAGAACTTCACAAACGGCGCGGTTCCCAATGCGTACGTCATCCCCTTTGCCGCGGCGGTTCTGTCGAACCTGCCCAGCCCCACGAATACCAACGAGTACAACAACTACGTGATTCTGCACCCGTCAAGCTACAACCGCGACAAAGGCGACGTGAAGCTGGATTGGACGCCACGCGAAAGCATGCGCCTCTTCGTGCGTTACTCGCAAAGCCGATTGAACGCCTACGATCCCGGCAGCATTTACCCGCAAGGCGAGATTGGGACACCCAGCCCGGTCGGCGACAATGGCGACGGTCAGGTGTACGCCCCCATCAAGGCCATTGCGGGCGGCGCTACGTGGACCATTAACCCGGTTTCGGTGCTCGAAGCTCGCTTTGGCTTTTCCAGCATGCAAGCCGGCAAAAAGCCCGCACTGGCCGGGCAAAACACCATGACCGGCGGCCTGGCGCTGTCTGGCCTGCCCACCGATCCGCAATACCTCGGCGGCATCACGTATCAATATTTCATCGATGGCGGATTCACCAGCCTGGGCCGCCTCTGGACCAGTCCGCAGTATCAAAATCCGACCATGTGGGATCCGAAGGTCAACTACACACGGCTGATTGGCAGCCACAGCCTGAAGGCCGGTATTGAGTATCAGATGCTGCACGTCGCGCAACAGGACCTGCATCCTGTCCTGGGCGGAAACGTCTACACCGAATCCACCGCGGGAGCCGGCTATCTCTATTCCAGTGGCAGTGTTGGTTCCAGCACTTGTACATACTCGCCGACAACCTGCCCGTACGGTCCCACTGCCTCATCGCAAGAGAACACCCGCATGCTGGACTACGCCGACTTTTTGTTCGGCTACCAAGCCCTGATCGGCCTCGCCAGCCCCACTGTCAGCCAGTTGCGCAGTTGGGGATGGGCCGGCTATCTGCAGGACGACTGGAAGGTAAACCACAAGCTCTCGGTGAACCTGGGCCTGCGCTATGAATTCGACACGCCCATTTACGAGGCCAACAATGAACTGGCCAACTTCAACCCCAGCAATCCGACGGTCCCGATCCAGGCCAGCTCCAGCAACCGCTATACCATCAATCCCAATACCAAGGACTTTGGGCCGCGGTTTGGCGCGTCGTTTGCCGCCGATGATAAGACCGTGATCCGGGGCGGCTTCGGGATCAGCTACTCGCACTGGAACCGCGTGGGCTCCAACTACCTGAGCATGAACCCGCCCAACGGTGTGGTCGCGCTGCAGGTAGCGGCACCCACCACAGCGGACTATAGCAATGTGCAGAGCGGATTCCCTGCCAACATGGTCAGTCCCACGAACTTCAGCCCCTGGTTCGATACCATGCAGTACATGCCGCCGAGCTCGCCCGATACCCAGGTGCGGAGCTGGTTCTTCGGCGTGCAGCGCGACCTGACGCACAGTTGGCTGCTCGATGTTACCTACGTGGGCAACTACGCGCTCAACGAGATCATCGTCAACGACATCAACCAGGCCACGACGGGCGGTTCGGCTCCGCTCGATCTGTCGCTGGGGGGCACAGCAAGCACGAGCCGCGTTCCCTATGCGTACAACTACACCGTCGCCGGCATCCTGCCCGAGGCCTATTCCGATTACGATGGCCTGCAAGCCAAGGTGGAGAAGCGCTTCTCGCAGGGACTTTACCTGCTGGAATCCTTCACGTGGTCCAAGGACATTGACATTGCCGCACAGGCGCTCGATGGCGGCGGCAACTGCGACAACTGCGGCAACGGCATTCCCTCAGTGCAGAATATCTACAATGTGGCGGGCGACCGCGGCATTTCGGCATACAACCACCCCTTCGTCAACACCACCACTGCGGTCTGGTCGCTGCCGGTCGGCAAGGGCCAATGGCTGCTGCCCAACGCCAGCCGGCTTCTGGATGAGTTTGTTGGCGGATGGCAGGCCACGGGGATTGTTTCCGGGCGCAGCGGCGACCCGCTCAACTTTGCCTACAACCCGAACAACGATCAGGCGGTTTCGCCGCTCACCAGCGTGGACGGCCGCAACTCCTACCGGCCTAACATCAGTGGGGCAGGGGTGGCCGCACAACGAACCCTCGACCCGGACGGATACCCGCAGTATCTCAACGTGGCCGCCTTCAGCAGTGTGGCTCTCGCGCCTCCCTCCGGCAGCACCACATTCAATTCCTTCGGCGACTACCCGCGCAATTCCATTCGCGGATACGACTACTGGGATGTCGACATGGGGTTGAGCAAGGAATTTACGCTTACGGAAAGAGCGCACCTTCAGCTCCGTGCCGAGGCGTTCAATCTTTTCAACCACACCAATTTCGGCGACCCGAATACGATCCTGCCGAATTTTGGCCCCAGCGTTACGCTCTCGTCTGCAAACGCGGGAACCTTCGGCGAAATCAACTCCACGCTTCCTGCGCGCGAGCTGCAGGTGGCGGGGAAAATCACTTTCTAGCCACGAGGGCTGCGGATTACGGCGATTTGGCGCCAACGATAAAAGCCTCTTCCGCGTGGAAGAGGCCTTTGTTGTCTCCGCGACAGCGGAAGGCTTCAGTAATAGTCGGCGCAGCTGAGGTAGTAGCCGCAGTGGGTGCAGACCAGTTTGCAGTGGTGGTCGGTGAGACGATGACCGCAGGTGGGACAGACCTGGCAGTGATGGTCGACTGGCAGCCCCTCTTCAGCGACGCCAGGCACACCACTTTGTGAGATATCTGCCGCGGAATCGGCGGGAAAGTCGAAATTCAGAGCGCGGGGCCGTCCCGGTAACATGCCCGACAGATTAGCATGGAATCATGATGTGTGCCGCTTGGGATTTGGGCGGCCATGACGGTTCTCGAGCCGGGCCCCGCCGCAACTTTCCCTTCGGCGCTCCCGGCGATCCAACAACACAACCACTGGATTCTTGAATCCCCCAAGGAGGGACTATGGCAAGCAAGGCAAATGCGGTTTGGACAGGTTCGCTGAAAGAAGGCAAGGGCACGATTTCTACGGCGACGGGCGTGCTCAACAACGCCAACTACTCATTCGCCACGCGGTTTGAGGGCGCCATGAGCGGCACCACGCCGGAGGAATTGATTGCGGCGGCGCACGCGAGCTGCTTCTCGATGGCGCTGGGCGCGCAACTGGGCGGCGCCGGCCTGACGCCCAAAAGCATCGAAACCCAGGCGGCCGTGACCCTGGCCAAGGTGGATGGCGGCTTTGCAATTACGAAGATTGCGCTGACCACAACGGCCAGCGTTCCCGGCGCCACCAAGGAAGTTTTCGACAAGGCGGCTGCGGACGCCAAGGCCGGCTGCCCGATTTCGAAGCTATTTGCCAACAACACGGAGATCACGCTGGACGCGAAATTGGTGTAGTCGCGGGCTGGCGTAAGTAGGGATCCGACGGAGAGGCCGGGGCGAAAAGCCCCGGTCGCAACTCGTTGAATGCGCAGGCGGAATTTGACACCAGGATCGGCATTTGCGAGACTCGAAGGTGCTGCCTGCTCAGCGCATCCTGCCTGAGCGGTCTCCCGTGCCGAAGTGGCGGAATTGGCAGACGCGCGTGGTTCAGGTCCACGTACTCGCAAGGGTGTGGGGGTTCGAGTCCCTTCTTCGGCACCATGTGTTTTGTCCTCCTTTAAAACCAATCACTTACAGATTCCAAAACTCAAGTGGCGCTAAATCAGCGTTTCGGCAACACCTTTCCCCGACCCTTCGGATGTTTATCAACTCGTAATTTCCGGATCGCCAGCAATCCAGGACCCGATCCTTGGATTGCGTCCCCCAGCACTCGATGCGTGCCTCGGCGATTTACCGGAAGAGAGAAGCGCCCCAGGCCAGAAGTTCCTCGGTGCGTCTATCATTCATTCTCTAAGTATTTCTCTTCTCGGCGCGGAATCCGAGCGTTTCATGCTTCGGGTTTCCTTGAAATTCTGCGCCGCGATTGAGAGGCATCGGCGACTGGTTGCGGGGGAGCGCTCAAGACCTCCGGTCAGAGTTTAAACATCAATGGGAGCAGATATGCGTAGATGGTCTTCAGTGCCGGCGGCGATGTTGGCATTGCTGCTGACTGCAGCGGTAGAACCCCCAGTGGGGCCGTCGACCGCACAGGAATCTTCCACACGCCTGGTGGAGCAGGCACCGATAAAAATCAGCGAGGTGGCGCGCGGCGTGTTCCTGGTTGACTTTGGGCGCGTGGCATTCGGAAATCTGTCGCTCTTTCCCAAAGCTTCGGCCGGAGATTTAAATACGGCCGCAAACAACGAAGTGACCGTGCGGTTCGGCGAAGCTTTGAAAAACGGTCGCGTGGATACGCGGCCTCCCGGATCCGTGCGATACGCCGAGGTAAAGGTGAGGCTGAACGGATCGGCGCCAATACGTGTCGCTCCGCAGGCAGACGCGCGCAACACCAAACCTCCTGCGGTGTTGACCCCTCCAGATTGGGGAGTCTTGCTGCCCTTTCGCTGGGTCGAGATTGAGGGATGGCCAGGCGAGCTGCACGCGGATGAGATTCGGCGGCACGCAGCGTTCGACAGCACATGGAACGACGAAGCCGCTGCCTTCCACTCTTCGGACGAAAACCTGAGCCGGATTTGGGATCTGTGTCACTACTCGATCAAGGCAACGACGTTTGCCGGCATCTTTGTGGATGGGGATCGGGAGCGCCTGGCCTACGAGGCGGACGCCTATCTGGCACAGTTGAGCTACTACACCGGAGATGCCGATCCGCGAATGCCCCGGGCGACTTTTGATCGGCTCATGGAGTTCCCGACCTGGCCGACGGAGTGGGCGCCACATATGGTGTTCATTGCTTACGCTGATTGGATGCAGACCGGAGACACGACCTGGCTGGCGGCCCATTACGAGGGACTGAAGACCAAGCTGCTGGATGAGCGTGCGGGACCCGACGGGCTGGTTACGAGTACGCCGGAGCAGATCAATCGCGGAGACCTTGTGGACTGGCCACCCCAGGAGCGTGACCAGTACGTCTTTACCAGCGTAAACACGGTGGTCAATGCCTTCCATTTGCGTGCTCTTACGGAGATGAGCGAATTGGCCCAGGCGCTGGGCAAGACGGCGGAGGCAGCGCAGTTTCGAGAGCGCGAAAGATCAGCCCAAACAGCGTTCCAGGAGAAGCTCTTTGATCCGGCGCGCGGACTTTATCGCGACGGCGTAGGAACCGATCATGCCTCGGAGCACGCGAATCTATTCCCCCTGGCTTTCGGCCTGGTGCCTGCCGGCAGCAGGCCGCGATTGGCGCAATGGCTCATCGGACGCGGGATGGCGGTTTCTGTTTATGCCGCGCAGTATCTGTTAGAGGGCCTGTTTGAGAACGACGACGACGCAGCCGCGCTCGCCCTGATCACTGCAGCGGGAGATCGCAGCTGGAGGCACATGGTCGACAGCGGCACGACGATCACGTGGGAAGCATGGGATCAAAAGTACAAGCCGAATCAGGACTGGAACCATGCATGGGGCGCGGCTCCGGCGAACCTTCTGCCGCGCTTCGTGCTGGGCGTGCGCGTGCTGACGCCGGGGTGGGGCCGTGCTTTGATCCAGCCGCATCCAGGGGCGCTGTCCAGCGTTGAAGGCCACGTACCCACTCCGCGCGGCGAAATCTCGGTGTCCTGGAGACAAGAAAAAAACTTTACGATGACTCTGGATTTGCCGTCAGGCGTGACGGCGAAGGTCGAGCTGCCCGCATTCCCGGGTTCGCGCGGAGTTTGGATCGGGAACAAGCATGTGCAGGCGCATCGCGATGGGCAGTGGTGGAAACTGGAGAACGATGTGTCTGGAGCGATCAGCATCGAGGAGAGATGACCCAGTTCCGAAGAGATCTTAAACAAGATGCAATACTCTGAAAGAAGATAGGTCCTACACCTTGGCCGATAAAATCAGCGTGGCGCAGAAACAACTCTCCCAGCGGCGATTCTACTTTCGCTACTTCCGCGAGGACAAGAAGTCGCAGAAATGGGGGATGTATGTCACCACCTGCGGCAAGTCGATCATCTTACCTGAGGATGGCGTCTACCCACCTCGACAGCACCCGCCTCACTATCACTTTGACTGGGAACATGGCAGAGAATTGAACGAATACCAGCTTGTCTATATACCGGAAGGATCTGGATTTTTCGAGACAAAGAAGCAAAAGGTACAAATTCGCGGCGATAACTTGATCCTGCTGCGGCCCGGACTTTGGCATCGATACAGGCCATACCCAGAGACCGGATGGCGTGAATATTGGGTTGGATTCGCCGGCCCCTCGTACAAAATGATCTTTGATGCTCATCTTCTCCCTGAAAAGAACGTCTTTCGCGTGCGAGATCCATCAGGGATGCATAAGACTTTCGAAAACCTGATTGCATGCGCGCAAGAGAATGGGCCCGCGCTTCAACAAACCATGACCGCGCACACGTGTCTTCTGCTTGCTCGCCTCTATTCCTCGACCCTGGCGCACCCGCCTGCCGCAAGTCAAGCGTCAAAGATGGTGCAACACGCTCGGGAGATGATGCTGGCCACTGAGACGCGCGATTTATCGCTCGACGAAATGGCGCGGCAACTCGGAACCAGTTACTCAAATTTCCGAAGCACATTTCGCGAGCACACCGGCGTTGGTCCTCACCAGTATCGGTTGCACCTGAAGTTGAGCCAGGCGCGCGAACTTCTCCTGAATACAGAGTTGTCGATAAAAGAAATTGCGTTCCAGAGCGGATTCGAAGGAGAACAGTATTTCTGCCGCTTCTTCAAGAAATCAATGGGCAAAACTCCGAGCAGTTATCGAAAGCGATAACAACCACTAACTGCCTCCTCATCTCGGCAGTAATGCGGCAAGTCGCATTAGCACACTTGTACGCATTCAACGCTAAGTAAAGAAGCCAGTTTCTTGAGCTTTGCAGATTGATGGCCAATGCCAATGGCACAGTGGTGCGCAGGTCCCTGCGAACTCCACCTTTCAATAAAGTCGCGAGCGCCAATGGGAAAACGATAACGGCTATTGGTGTTGCCAATTTCAAGAATCGGACCAGGCACCGACTCGGCCTCGGCAACCACAAGTCTTAATTTGCCATCGCCGATTTCGGCCACGGCCAGCAGCGTGACCGGGCCGTGCTTCACGCTCATCTCAATCGATAAGCCCTTGCCGTTCTTGCCATGGTAGTTTTTTAGTGGACGCAGCTTCGGCTTTCCTTCCGCGATTGCCATATGTCCCGGACCGTCGTGTCCCATCAAGACGATGTTATCGTTGAAATCATTCGCGTAAAACTCCGTAAAGGAGCCGCCCACGCCGAGTAAGTCCAGGATCTTCATCGCTTGCGCATTCTTGATTTCCAATTCTCCGGCAACCGGGACATTGCGGGCGGTGAGCATGCTTGTTCCCACGATGATTGAACTCATCGTGTCTTCGTTCTCGCCGATGCCCGATCCTTTGTAGTAGTAAGCGAGGCAGCCGAGACCATATCGGTCAACAAGTCCGTCCAGCGCGACAGAAGTACGCGCGGCGCGTTCCAGCTCATCTGGCTTACAGGTGGGCTGGACATCGAACATTTCACGAATCTCGTTAACGCGCTCACGAACTTCGTTTGTGCTTACTCCCCGGCATAACCCCGAGAGTTCATCAACCTCAAGCATTTCAATATGCGTTCCAAAAACGGCCGCTTGCAGGGTCAGGTCGGTGTAGATGTCGAGCATCCCGGGATAATAATGACCCATGATGCCAAGGTGGTTGTGCTCCATGGCGTGCGCGACACGTGAGGCTTCCAGCCATTCTGCAACTTCGCGCCAGGGCTGCTCATCGCCGAGCACTCCTGTAACCAGCTGAAACTGGATTCCGCACCGACGGAAGACATTGGCGATCTCTGGAACCGAACAGGATTGGCAATGAGCCAGCCATTCGCCGGTCATCGCGATGCGATCACCCATGCTGTTGAAGCGAGCATAGTCAATGGCTGCCTCAGGAGCGAAATTGAGCAGAACGACCGGCGTCTTTGAGCGGCGCACAACAGGCAACACAGTTGACGAAACAGCGTACGTTGAGACGTGCAGAAAAAGCAAATCTACATCTTGCTGCCTGAAGAAGTGACCCGTGGCAATTGCCTTGCCGAGAGAATCGACCAGACCAGCATTCACAACCTCGGTTCCCAACTCTTCAAGTTTGCGGCAAATGGTGTTGTTGTTGCTTTCCAATCGTTCACGCAAGCCGGGAAATTGATCCCAGTACGCTTCCAACCCGATGCTGAACAGGCCTATTTTGTGTTTTTGATTTACGGCACCGAACGCCTTTAAGTCGATCACAATGACTGACACTATATACTTCTGCCGCGCCTGCCGGAATGGAATCCATGACCTAAGTATTGGACAAAATGACTTATTGCCGGGCTTACTGCCAGCTGTCGAATTCGCGTGCCGGGGTGATGGCAACGCGCTAAAAATGAAGGCTTTAATCATCGCCAAAGGCTGTAAATGCCATGGTAAGAGTCGCTTATCGTACCGGTGCCCACTGATGACGCCGAGTCATTTTGTGCACATGTTCCATCATTTTTGATATTCCCAATCGACAAATTGCGGGCGTAGAGTTGATCGTCATACAGGACAAGCCTGTGTAGCGAGGTTGCAAACCCGGCATATACTGCCGCGATGGCCGCGCCACGGATCACATACGTGCCGATGCCATGGTGGTATGATCCTCGGGATTAGTTGCCGCAGTGACAATCCAATGTCACCGTGAGACCACAATCGCGCAGACGGAAACCCGAATTTTCCGCAACTCAACTTGAAAGGACAGTGATGAACACAATGAATAGAAAAGGAAACGCGAGCAGTAATAAGGTCCATGGGCACGCACCCTGGATCGTTGCGTTGGCCATTTTGGCCATGCTTTGCGCGGCGACGTACAGCCATGCGCAGGCAAAGTATCTGGGCGCAATTAGTGGTGTGGTTAGCGATTCAACCGGCGCGACAATTCCCGGCGCCGACATTTCTGCCAGGGACACTACCACGCAGTATGTTTCCAAGGTAGTGTCAGACGCGACAGGCGCGTACACGATTCCGTTTATCACGCCTGATACCTATGAAGTGACCGTTTCCGCGAAGGGATTTGGCTCACAAACCAAAACAGACGTGGTTGTAACAGCAGGCGGCACGGCCGACGTGCCCTTTACGCTTATCGTTGGCACGGCGAGCGCAACCATGCTGGTAACTGCGGACGCAGTTCAGTTGGATACCGACTCAGGCCAGGTGGCAACGACGATCAGTACGCAACAGGTTGTCGATACCCCACTGATCGGGCACAACCCGTTCATCTTCACAGTGCTCGGAGCCGGCGTCTATTCCGGCAATTACATGCAGAACAAGTCGAGCTCGGTGAACAACCAGTTCAGCGGTACCGCGGTGCAGCTCAGCATCAACGGCATCAGCAACCACGTCCGGTTGACTCTTGACGGCATTCCGGACGATCCCGCGGAGCGGTTCTCCGGCACAAACTATCTTGGCTTTGTCCCATCCATGGAAGCGGTTCAGGAAGTCAAGGTGCAAAACACCTTGTTCGATGCGCAAGTTGGACACGGAGCCGGAATTGAGAACACGGTGTTGCGCGCCGGCACAAATCAGTATCACGGCGCCGCATATTACGTTTTCCAGAACACCTACATGGATGCGAACACCTCGGAGCGCGTTCCAACGCAAAACGCAGCTACGGGCGCAACCCCAAGAACCAACGACCAGACCAGCCAGCCGGGATTTGTCATCGATGGCCCGGCCTCCATTCCACATATCTACAACGCGCACGACCGCACCTATTTCATGGTCGCTTACGAGCGCGTGCAGGCCAAGCTGCCGATCACGTCGGTTGCTACGGTCAACGGAATCGTTGCGACCCCAGCCATGCGCAAGGGAGACTTCTCCGGACTTTGCTCGAATTTTGTAAGTGGCGTCTGTGCACCCGGAGCCGGGCAGCAGCTCTACGATCCGACGCAGCCCGTGGCCTCAAACGGGACCCGCGTTCCTTTCTTGAACAATCAAATTCCGTCGTCCTACTTTACGGGCACGGTTGGCGCAGCATTGATGGCATTGTTCCCACAGCCGAATGTCACGCCGACAACATCGTCGCCGAGTAACTACATTCCATCGAGCGGTTTTACCTACGACGAGAAGTACTTTTCCATCGTGGGCAGGGTCGACCATTCCTTCTCGAACGTCAACAAAATGAATGCGTCCTTCTTCAGGGCAATTCTGAATCAACTGGTGCCCAACGACATGTTCCCGACACCGATCGGCCAGACGGGCATGGACTATACCGTTTACCGCAACAACGTGGGCGGCCATCTTCAGGATATCTGGATGGTGTCACCGACACTCGCTGTTGAGACGCACATCGGTTTGATCTATCACCCCTTTGGCCTGGTTTACAAAGGCCTCACGTACAACGTGAGTTCCCTTGGCATCAACCCCGACGGCGTCGCCTTTCAATCCTTTCCAGGGATAACCATTAGCGATCCGCTTGGCACCAGCACCAATCCCTTTCTGGGGCTTGCGAACGGAGCCGGCGGTCAGGTGAGCACGTTTGCGCTGATCTCTCCGGGCGCTGTGCTTTCGAAGGTTCACGGCAAGCACAATCTGCGCATCGGTTTTGACAGCAACTTTGACCGGTACGACGTGCAAAACCCGCAAAGCGGCTACACGGCCTTTACCTTCAATCGCCAGTTCACGCAGCAGAACTCAATCCAGGGCGGCTGCCCGACCGGCGAAATCTGCTCAGTGAACGGCGACTCCAATTCGGGCTACGGGCTGGCTTCCATGCTTCTCGGCATTCCTTCGAGCGGAGGCTATGGCAACAACATTGCTTACGCGCTACAAGACATTTACTACGGCGGCTTCGTGCAGGATGACTGGAGCATTTCGCGAAAGCTCACGCTGAATATGGGATTCCGCTGGGACTTTGAATCGCCCTTTACCGAGCGCTACAACCGCCTGGTCAGCAGCTTCTGCACAACCTGTGTCAATCCCTTGCAAGCCGAAGTTTCCGGTCTTCCGTTGCTTGGCGGCCTGCAATATGCAACCTACGGAAATCGCACTCCGTATCCCAAGAACTACAGCAACTGGCAGCCCAGATTCGGCGGAGCCTACCAATTAACCAGGAATATGGTGCTGCGCGGCGGATTCGGCATTGTCTATCTGAATACGCTGGAGAGCCCCATCAGCACAGGTTTCAGCGCCTCCACCGGCTATGTTGCTACCACGGACAATATCCATCCTGCGAACAATCTCTCCAATCCTTTCCCATCGGGCGTGGTTACGCCCACGGGTAATTCGCTGGGACTGGCAACCGCGTTGGGACAGAACGTCTCTTTCAACGATCCCAGCCACGTTCAACCCCGGGATATCGAGTGGTCGGTGAGTACCGAGTATCAATTCCCGTGGAACGTGCTGCTGTCAGTGGCCTACGTGGGTCAGAAGGAATCCCGCGAGGAAGTGAACAAGAATATTGACGGTCTCCCCATCCAGTATTACAACAACCTCTCGCAGGCTGCTTATCTGAATAATCCGGTCGCGAATCCAATGTATGGGGCGTCCATGATTCCGGCGTCGGCTTCCTACATCACCAAATCGACAATTCCTCAATCGGTCCTACTCGATCCGTATCCTCAATTCATGACCTCGCAGACATCAACGGGAGTTAGTGACAATTACGCGTCTGTGGGCAGCCAACTCTACAATTCGCTGCAGATTTCCGCTTCGAAGCGCATGACCCATGGCTTGAGCCTCCAGGGGAACGTTACCTGGGACAAGTTGATGGATCAGAACACCTACCTGAACGCGGGCCAGGACACGTTCAACCAATTGTTCCGCAATGAAGATAACACCCCTACGTGGGTCGAGAACTTCATCGCCACTTACCAGATACCAACGCTCCTTCATTCCTATGTGGGAAAGACGATGGTCGGCAACTGGAAGCTCAACACCGTTCTGCGCGAAACCAACGGTACTCTGGTTTCTACTCCGGGCGGCTACACGCAGATCGCAAATCCTCACCTCTCGAATCGCAGCTATGGTCAGTACTTCAATACTTGCTACCAGACCGTTAGTGTAAATGCCACGACTTTTGTGCCAACCTGGACCAACAAAGTGGGCACGGGTGCTTGCGCCAGTTCGTCGTCGACTCCGGCGTTCCAGCAGAACCCTTCTGGATTCTGGCTGGCGACGATCGGACCTTACATGGAGAGCGTCCGCTTCCACGTCCATCCGCTTCTCGATACCTCGCTGTTCAAGTTATTCCAACTTCACGAGAATTACACCTTTGAAATCCGCGGCGAGATCTATAACATCGCCAACACGCCGAACTTCAGCAACCCGAGCAACAGCATTGGCGGCACTTCGTTCGGGTCTGTGGGTGCGACGCAGGCAAACGATCCCAGGATCCTCCAGCTTACTGGTCGCTTTAACTTCTAGGAGCAATATATAGAAGTGGCTCGTAACCTCCTTCCGTGACCCACCCAGGCAATGGTGGGTCACGGATTTTATTG